>Ga0210019_1005575_pt1 | contig 10424 bp, 9 predicted proteins | sample CryGeyCG2114_020_2_FD_183969 | JGI IMG/M metagenome (GOLD analysis project Ga0210019, IMG submission 183969) | Groundwater microbial communities from aquifer - Crystal Geyser CG11_big_fil_rev_8/21/14_0.20 (SPAdes) (version 2) | ecosystem: Environmental > Aquatic > Deep subsurface > Groundwater ...
GCCAAACCCTTTCAGGGCAACAAGCGAAGCAGGCAAAAATGCCTCTATACCCACATCTACCATCAGCCCGCCTTTAACCTTTCTAGAAACTTTACCCTCTATAAAATCCCCCTCCTTATAAGTAGCGGAAATTTTATCCCATCCCTGCATATTTTCTGCTTTGCGCCTTGAAACAGTAATAAGCCCATCCTCATTCTCCTTGGACTCTACAAACACGTTAAATTCATCGCCGATCTTCAAGTCCACAATGTCCTTAAGCTCTCCTACAGTTATAATCCCTTCAGATTTATATCCTAAGTCAATATAGACATCCTTCACGCCTATTGCAAACACCTTGCCTTTTACTATATCGCCTTCGCTCAAGCGCCTGAATGTTTTGCCATAAGCCTCTTCCAGATTAAATGCTTCCTGTGTTTCTTTTTCCTGTTTTAACTCTTTTGCCATGATTTTCAAAGCCTCCTTATCTTCTCTATGATTTTTTTCACCATTGAATCTGGTGTTGATGCGCCGCTTGTAATACCTATACAATCCCTGCCTTTAAACCATTTTTTCTTAATTTCAAGCTCTGTTTCAATATGAAAACTATCCACCCCGCTTTCTTTGCAAATCTGCCAGAGCCGCTTTGTATTAGCGCTATTTTTTCCGCCAATAACTATCATCAGGTCGCAGTCTTTCAAAAGGCCGCGTGTCGCTAATTGCCTTTTTGATGTATCATTACAAATCGTATTAAAAACCCTGACTTCGCTGAAATCCTCTCCCAGTATCTTTTTAATCTCGCTTATATAATTAACTTTGTCCTGGGTTGTCTGAGAGATAATGCCTATCTTTTTTGATTTTTTATCTTTCCCAGCAATGCTCTTAAGCGCCTTAACCTCTGGATGAGCGCTGTCCCCTACTATTATTATCCTGTATCGCTCTTTTTTCAGGCCCCTTACAATGCCCTGAGCGTATTTTACAAAAGGGCAGGTTGCGTCAATAAGCTTTATGCCTTTCTTTTTTATATCTTTCAAAGCCTCCAAAGGCGCGCCGTGTGACGATATTATCACCGTTCCGTCTTTTATTTTCTCTAAATCACTAATTACTTGCAGGCCTTTTTTAAAAAGCCTCTCCACCACCTGTGGGTTATGTATTATAGGGCCTAGCGAATAAATATTATCTTCGGCCTTTAATCCCTTCAAAGTATTTTCAGCAATATTTATCGCCCGCTTTACTCCAAAACAAAACCCCGCGCACCTCGCTACCTTAATCTTCATAAAATATGCTTGTCATTGCGAGGGCGAAGCCCCGCCCTTTCCAAAGAAAGGGCGGGACGAAGCCCGAAGCAATCTCTTATAGATTGCTTCGCTCACTTCGTTCGCTCGCAATGACACCTATAAGCATTAGAATTTTCCTTCAATTCGCAGATTGCTGTCATGGTTTTTTCAGCAATCTGCATGTAGTATTCTTTTCCAAAACTACCCTTATCAAAGCTTAAAGCCTTTCCGACATAGACTGATATCTTTTTAAACCTTGGAAATATAGCCCCTTTCGGCAATGCGCCCATAGAACCTTTTATATAACACGGCAAAATACTGGCTCCTGAACTAGCTGCCAAAAACCCTATACCAGCTCTTGGGCTTCCAAAACTGCCATCTTTTGAACGCGTGCCTTCTGGGAAAATCAATACTGCCTTCGCCTGACGTAATTTATCTATAGCCAGCCTCATCGCTCCTAAATCTGCGCCTTTTCGCCTTAAAGGAAATGCGTTTACTGATATTAAAATCTTGCCAAAAATTTTATTTTTAAAAAGCGTATCGCGCGCCATAAAATTTAATGCCCGCGGCACCGCGAAACCCGCTATTAAAGGATCAAGAAAACTCTCGTGATTAGGCGCAATAATCAACGGCCCATTCTTTGGGCAGTTTTCAGCGCCTATTATCTCAAGCCTGAAAAATATTTTAAAGAGCAGCTTTAATATATTTCTAGAAATAAAATATATCATCTAACAATGATATTCTTCTCGACTCGCTTCGCTCGCTCGAAGAATATTGTTCGAGCGAAGCCCGCCATTGTTGTGGTGGCGGGCTGAGTCGAGAACTACAAATCATAGCGAATCTCTAATAAGCTTAGCTCTTCTTAATAACCTCAGTAAATCCCGGCTATTATTACTTTTTAAAGCTGCTTCTATTTTAAACAATTCTTTTTTTAATAGCTCAATAGCCTTTATAATATTTTCTTTATTTGTCAAAAATACATCTTTCCATAGTTCTGGCTCGCCTGAGGCAATCCTTGTTGTATCCTGAAACCCTCCTGCCGCAAGATCTATCCCTTCTCTTCCAATAGAATTCACAAGGCTCACAGCTGCTGCATGAGGCAGATGGCTTATTTTTGAAAGCAGTCTATCGTGCGCATCTACCGACATTACCCTGACCTTCATTCCAAGTTCTCCCCAGAATTTTTTAACCTTATTAAGGGCTTTTGGATTTGTATTTTTTGTTTCCGTCAAAATGCAATACGCCCCTTTAAATAAATCTTTATCAATAGATTTAATACCTGATCTCTCAGAACCTGCGATAGGATGGCTGCCTACAAAATATATGCCCTTCAGTCTAGTTTTTTCTATATTCTTAACTATATATTTTTTTGTGCTGCCTGCATCAGTAAGGATAGCGCCTTTTTTTAAGAAAGGTGCTGCTTGCTTAGCTATTCTAGCTATCTTAAAAACAGGAGTTGCGATAATTACAAGGCCTGAATCTCTTACCCCATCTTCCAAATCCAGTGTTGCAAAATCTACTATTTTATTCTTAATAGCTTGATTAATAGCGCTTTTTCTTCTTGAAATTCCTATAACTTCTTTCGCCAGCTTCTTTTCTTTTATCGCAAGAGCCAACGACCCGCCAATTAGACCTAACCCGATTATTGTTATACGATTAAACATAATAGTTTAGCGGATAGCGTAGAGCGGATAGCGGATAGAAAAAACTATACGCTATACGCTAAACGCTCTACGCTAATCATATCTCCCTTCCCACTGCCTTAGCCACCGCCCTTAGCTCTTTCATCATTGCATCGAACCTGTAGGGCACTAACGACTGTTCTCCGTCAGAACGCGCCTCTTCAGGATTCGGGTGAACCTCTATTATCAATCCGTCTGCGCCAGCTGCAATCGCTGCCTTTGACATTGGGCTGACTAAATCCCACTTGCCAGTCCCATGGCTCGGGTCCACAACAATAGGTAAATGGCTCAACTGTTTAATAAGAGGCACTGCGCTCATATCCAGAGTGAACCTTGTGGCATCTTCAAATGTCCTTATGCCTCTTTCGCATAGTACGCAGTTAAAATTCCCTTCCGAAAGCACATATTCAGCTGACATCAGAAATTCTTTTATAGTTGCCGACATACCCCTTTTTAGAAGCACAGGTTTCTTGGAAAGCCCCACTTCTTTAAGCAAATTAAAATTTTGCATGTTCCGCGCGCCCACCTGAAGGATATCGGCGTATTTTTCAACCATTTCCACATCGCGCGTATCCATTACTTCTGTTACAATTTTCATGCCGGTTTCTTTTTTTACATCTCTTAAGAATTTCAAGCCTTCTTCGCCTAACCCTTGAAAACTATAAGGCGAACTCCTTGGTTTAAATGCTCCTCCTCTTAAAATACTGGCCCCTGCTTTCTTTACCTTCTTGGCTACTTCAAGCAACATCTCAAAACTCTCTACAGAGCAAGGCCCTGCCATAATAGCTATTTTTTTACCGCCTATTTTTACACCTTCCACATCTACGATACTGTTCTCTGGCTTAAATTCTCTGGAAACAAGCTTATAAGGCTTCAGAATTGGCATTACTTTTTCAACGCCCGGAAATGCCTCCAATGGCTGCACTCTTAAGATGTCTTCCTCGCCTATAACACCTATAATAGTGCGCTCAATACCTCTTGAAACCATGGTTTTCAAGCCAAGTTTTTTAACCTTTTCTATTAAATGGCCTATCTGTTTTTTTGTTGCGTCTGGACGTAGAACTATGATCATCAAAAACCTCCGTTTTAGCGTTTAGCGTAGAGCGTATAGCAAATAGAAAAACTCTACGCTAAACGCTATCCGCTCTACGCTATTATTTTTTTAAGCTCCTTAACAAACCTCTTATTCTCCGAGTCTTTTCCAACAGTCACTCTTATAAAATTTTCCAGGCCCCATGTCTTCATATTTCTTACGATTACGCCTTTTTTTAAAAGCCTTTCCGTTGCCTCTCCTGATTTAGGGCCTATCTCTATTAATATAAAGTTAGTAACGCTTGGCACATACCTAACGCCCATTGCCTTGAATTCAGAATATAAAAACTCCTTGCCTTCCCTCACTACTTTTTTAGACCTTGCCAGAAATGCCCTGTCTTTTAAAGCCCCTATTGCTCCTATCTGCGCAAGCGAATTCACATTAAAAGGCTCCCTGACAGCTTCCATATATTTTATTATTTCCGGGCTTGATACGCCATACCCAACCCTCAGGCCTGCAAGGCCATATGCCTTTGAAAAAGTCCTTGTAACTATCAGGTTATTTTCCCCGAGATAATCAAGGCCATTCGGATAATCCTTGTCTTCAACAAAATCAAAGTATGCCTCGTCCAGGAAAACTATTGTCTCGCCAGGCAGGCCTTTTAAAAAATCCTCAAGCTCGAATCTAGTAACATACGTGCCGTTCGGATTATCAGGGTTTGCAATAAATATGACTTTCGTATTCTTAGTCATTGCATCTTTCATGGCTTTTAAATCATATTTAAAATAACGCATAGGCACGGCCTTTACCTTTGCTCCATGCGCGCCAGAAGCCGCTTCATACATAAGAAACGTTGGGCTTGCAACAACCACTTCATCTCCTTCGTTTACAAATGCCCTCAGAATAAGCCCTATAATCTCGTCAGAGCCGTTTCCAAAAATAATCTGCTCTGGCTTTATTTTTAATTTCTTCGCAACCGCTTGCCGCAGATAAAAACAGCCTCCTTCAGGATACCTGTTTATATTGCCTGCATATTTTCTGATTGCCTCCACAGCCTTTGGAGAAGGGCCCAATGGATTTTCATTGGAAGCCATTTTAATAACATCCTGTAAGCCCAATTCTCTTTTTACTTCTTCAATTGGTTTGCCTGGCTGGTATGGCTTGACATTTAGTATTGACTTGCGCGGTTGCATATAAATTCAAAAGCAAAAACTGTTTAGCTATAAGTTTTAAGCTATAAGCTTTAAGCTTAAAACTTATAGCTTATGGCTTACAGCTTCCTAAATTTTAGTTTTACCTTTTTACTTTTAACTTTTTAGTTAACTATTAAACTCCTATAGGATACGACCCTAAAATTTTCAGATACGCAGACTTTTTTTCTAACTCTTCCAAAGCCCTCTTTACATTAGGGCTCTGAAAGTGGCCTAGCATATCTATAAAAAAATAATATTCCCACGCCTTTCTTTTTGAAGGCCTGGATTCTATCTTTGTAAGACTGACTTTATTTTTCTTAAAAGGCACCAGCATATCGTGCAATGCGCCAACCTTATCTTTTACAGAACACATAATGGAAGTCCTGTCATTCTTTGTAGGCGCAGGTATTGTATTGCCTATGACAAGAAAGCGGGTCACATTATTTGCATTATCCTCTATATCCCTTGCAACTACCTCCAAATTGTATTTCTCTGCCGCAAGGATGCTTGCAATTGCCGCGGCATTTTTTTCATTTGATACGATTTCTGCAGCTTTACTTGTAGAAGAAACTTCAACTAGTTCAGCGCCGTGAAGATTCTCCTCAAGCCATATCCTGCACTGGCCAAACACTTCCTGTTTCGAATAAACCTTTTTTATAGACTTTAAATTGCCCCTCGTCAAAAGATTATGAGATATCTCCAGCATTATCTCAGAACATATCTTTAAATCAGAATTTATAAACATGTCCAGCGTATGGCTTATCACGCCTTCTGTAGAATTTTCTATAGGGACAACTCCATAATCTGATCTTTCAGCCTCTATCTCTCTGAACACATCTGTAATGCTGGAACATGGGAAATATATAACATTACTGCCGAATCTTTTTATCCCAGCCAGATGCGTAAATGTTGCCTCAGGCCCAAGATATGCTATTCTTACATCCTTTTCCAGGCCAAGAGAACCTGACATTATTTCTTTGTATATTGCTTTTATTGCCTTATCAGAAAGCGGGCCGTTATTTTTGTTCAACACATTTGAATACACCTCGACCTCTCTGTCAGGCACATACGCGCCCTTCCGGCTATGCTTCTTTAATTTGCCTATATCTTTAGCGAGAGTTGCCCTTTTATTCAATAGCCCGACTATTTCCTTGTCAAGGTTGTCTATTTTCCTGCGGAGGTCCGCTAAGCTCATTTTGAGCCTCCTCTTTTTTTTGTAAATGTTCTGGTAATTCTATATCTTTCTCTGTAAAATTAAACTCTTCTAGTTTCGGGAGCTCGTCAAGGGAATTCAGGCCGAAATACTGTAGGAATTCCTGAGTAGTGCCGTAAATAATAGGCCTTCCGACTGTCTCTCTCCTGCCCATAATCTTTACGAGATTTTTTTCAATCAATGTCTTTAACACGCCATCCACATTCACGCCCCTTATCGCTTCTATCTCAGGTTTGGTAGCAGGCTGTTTGTAAGCTATGATTGCCAGCGTTTCAAGGCTTGGCCCTGAAAGCCTGTCGGCCCCTGCTGTCTTATATAATTTCTTAAGCCATGACGCAAGCACAGGATCAGTTACTATTTGATAACCGCCTGCTATCTCTTTAATCCTCAATGCCCTGCCATGTGTTTCAAACTCACTAGCCAACTCAGCTATAACATCTTTTATTTCATTTGCGTCAGGCCCTTCCAGAACGATTTTAATCTCGCTCAAGAATAAAGGTTTATCACTTACGAAAAGCATTGCTTCTATTATATTCTTTATCTGCGCCTTATCCATATTTATACTTCTCAACTCTGCTCACATGATATATTCTCGTGACCGTTCGAAGAATATTGAATGTTTCTAATATTGTTCGAGCGGACATTACAGCTATACATGCAAGCCTAGTCGAGAACCTATTCTATATTTAGTCTGTGTTTTTCGTTTCGTATAATCTCTATATCGCTGAAATTTTGTTTCTGTACAACAAGTATCTCTTTTAATCTTATAAGTTCCAGCACCGCCAAAAATGTGGCTATTATTTCAATTTTATTTTTGGAATTCTTAAAGAGGCCTAAAAGGCTCATCGCAGGAGTATTTACAAGCATATGCAAAAGGTCATGCACCTTTTGCTCAACAGTAAACTCATCCTTTATTATCTCCTGAAACATCTCTTTCGGGACATCCTTCAACACCCTGGTAAAGGCTGTTATCAGGTCAAATAAACTCGCCTCAAAGAAAACCTCTCCTGGCTCAGCCTTAAAAGGGATATTCCTGGTAAACATCTTTTTTCTTTGGCCTTCCAGCCCCTGCAGGACCCCTGCAACCTCCTTGAATTTTTTATATTCTACAAGCCTGCGCACAAGCTCTTCCCTTGGGTCCTCTTCCTCCTCTGGCAGAAAATCTTTCTCGTCAGGCGGCAGAAGCATCTTGCTTTTTATATGTATCAGGGTTGCGGCAATCACCATAAACTCGCCTGCGATATTTAAGTCCAACATACGCATGAATTCGATGTATTCCAGGTATTGCTCTGTAATAGCTGCTATTGGAATATCGTAAATATCTATCTCGTTCTTCTTGATAAGATACAACAATAAATCCAGCGGGCCTTCAAAAACCTCTAATTTAACCTTGTATGACATAATATAAAATTAAAAACTATATGTTGGTGTACGGTGTCAGGTGAAAGGTGCTAACCATGCCCTGACACTTTACACCTTAAACCTGACACCAACATATATTTCTTTACGTTAGCCCTATCGCTTTCTTAACCTCACTCATTGTCTCAGACGCAACCTTGCGCGCTTTTACTGCTCCTTTTTCCAGAATTGAGTAAATTTTATCCTTATCTTTTAATAAAGCTTCTCTTTTATGCCTGACATCAACTAAATAATCAGAAATTATAGCGCCTAAATTTTTCTTGCATTCTGTGCAGCCGGCTTTTGCGTTTAAACAGTAATCATATACAGTTGGCGCATATTCCTTTTTAAATAAATTATAATACGCGCATACATTGCATTTATCCGGATGGCCCTTGTCAGATAATTTTATCCTCTCAGGATCTGTAAACATTGCAGAACATTTCTTTTTTATTGTTTCTTCGCTATCCCCCAGCGCAATAAAATTATTATAGGACTTACTCATCTTTCTTCCGTCTATGCCGAGAAGCTTTGGAATTTTAGTAAGAAGCGGCTTTACAGAAGGAAATATATTCCCGCCATACAGGCTGTTAAATTTCGCTGCAATATCATCTGTAAGTTCAATATGCGGGGCCTGATCTTTGCCAACAGGAACTGTATCTGCCTTATATATCAGTATGTCTGCTGCCTGTAAAACAGGATAACCAAGGAATGCATACGTGTGCAATTCTCTTGTTGTAATTTCCCTGAGTTGTTCTTTATATGTCGGGCATCTCTCTAACCATCCAAGAGGGACAAAATTAGAAAACACCATATATAATTCCAAATGCTCTTTTACATGAGATTGTACAAATACAGTGCTTTTCTCAGGATCTATGCCGCACGCTATCCAGTCACAAGCGCATTCTATGGTAAACTTTGAAAGCTTTGACGGGTCTTCATACTCGCTCATCATTGCATGCCAGTCTGCTACCATAAAGAAAGAATCATACTTATCCTGAAGATTAACCCAATTATCAAGCGCCCCAAATAAATGGCCCAGATGTAACGGCCCTGTTGGCCGCATCCCGCTTAAAATACGATTCTTCATAATATCCTGACTTCTCGACTCTGCTCTCATGATATGGTCTTATGACCGCTCGAAGAATATTGTTACTGGTTATTCTACTGTTTTGCTTTATATTGTTCGAGCGGACATCTCGACTATACATGTAAGTCCAGTCGAGAACTATTTCAATCTCCTTGCCACTTTTTTAATTTCCACCGCTTCTATCAGATCGCCTTTTTGTATATCCTTAAATCCAAGGCTTATCCCGCACTCAAAACCTTCCAATGCCACTTTTAAATCATCCTTAAAATGTTTCAATGAACTCATTTTACCTTTAAAGACAATCTCTTTCTCCCTTATGAGCTTGCATACTGCATCGCGTGGAATCCTGCCTTTTAAAATAAGACAGCCTGCCACAACGCCTATCTTTGAGACATTAAAAACCTGCCTGATCTCTGCCCTGCCTAAAAAGACCTCTTCTATGACAGGTTCCAGCATCCCTTCCATGGCAGCCTGAATCTCGTTCACTATCTCATAAATTATACTGTAAATCCTTATCTCAACCTCTTCCTGTTTACTGAGCGCCTTTGCTTCATTGGTTGTATCAATATGAAAACCTATTATTATAGCGTTTGAAGCAGAAGCCAGCATTACGTCAGATTCATTAATATCCCCTACCTGGCCGTGTATAACGGAAAGCTTTACTTCTTCGGTGCTTAATTTTTCAAGAGAATCTTTTATTGCTTCCAGCGACCCTTGCACATCCGCTTTTATGACTATCTTTAATTCCTTTACCTCTCCGACTTTTATTTTATTATACAGCTCTTCAAGAGTAACCTTGGAAGTTTTCCCTGTAAGTTTTTTCCTTTTCGCTTCCATCCGCCTCGTAGCTACAATATCTCTTGCCTTTTTCTCATCAGCTATTACGTAAAATTTTTCTCCTGCCTGTGGGACCCCGGAAAGCCCTAATATCTCAACCGGCTTTGCAGGCCCTGCTTCTAGCACTCTCCGGCCTTTATCATCCAGCATCGCCTTTATCCTGCCATAATTAAGGCCTGCCATAACTATATCACCTATTCTTAAAGTGCCGTTTGAAACAAGAACCGTTGCAATAGGCCCTTTGCCTTTAGAAAGCTCCGCTTCTATAACTATTCCTACAGCAGGTTTGTCAGGATTTGCTTTCAACTCCAACAATTCCGCTTCAAGAAGCAACATCTCTAGTAAATTATCAATCCCCTGGCCTGTTTTTGCAGAAACTCCTACTGTAATAGTTTTCCCTCCCCATTCTTCAGGGTTCAGATTATGATCAACCAATTGTTTTTTGACCTTGTCCAAATTTATATTCTGCTTATCAATTTTATTTATCGCTACTACTATTGTTACGCCTGCAGCCCGCGCATGGTCTATGGCTTCTATTGTCTGCGGCATTATGCCGTCATCAGCTGCAACTACAAGGACAACTATATCAGTCATATTTGCGCCTCTTGCGCGCATTGCGGTAAATGCCGCATGGCCTGGCGTATCTAAAAATGTTACACAACCTTTAGGAAGCATTACTTCGTACGCGCCTATATGCTGAGTAATCCCGCCCGTTTCTTTATCAG
>Ga0210019_1005580_pt1 | contig 10420 bp, 10 predicted proteins | sample CryGeyCG2114_020_2_FD_183969 | JGI IMG/M metagenome (GOLD analysis project Ga0210019, IMG submission 183969) | Groundwater microbial communities from aquifer - Crystal Geyser CG11_big_fil_rev_8/21/14_0.20 (SPAdes) (version 2) | ecosystem: Environmental > Aquatic > Deep subsurface > Groundwater ...
CTTTTTTTATTGTTATATCCTGCGTCTTCATAACCTCCATAACCTGCGTGAGCGATGCCCCCGGAAGGAGGACCGGCATAAATAATAGATCCCCCTCATTAAGCGGCGGCATAAACTCCTGTTTCATAAACGATGCCAAAAATACACTCAGCACAAGCACGGCAATAGCGATAAACGCCACTATTTTTTTATGACTCAACGCCCATCTTATTGTCGGCTTATATATACCGAAGAGAAGTCTTGAGGTGCGGTTATCCTCGGCAAGTCGTAACTTTCCCCTCAAAAGGTAATAAGAGAGCGTGGGTAACAATGTTAAAGCGATAATGGCCGCGCCTACCATGGCGAAGGTCTTTGTAAAGGCAAGCGGCCTGAATAACTTTCCCGCCTGACCGGTAAGCACAAATACCGGGATGAAGCCTATTATCGTGGTAAGAAGTGCGAACAGGACAGGCCTTCCCACTTCCTTTGCGGCGCTTATGCAAACCTCGAGCCGCTCCTCGGAAGCGAGTTTTTCGGTATTCCTCTCGGCGCGGCGCTCGGCTATCCGCCGGTATATATTCTCAACAAGAACACACCCGGAATCTACCATCACGCCGATGGCGATTGCTATACCTCCGAGTGACATGATATTGGCATCAACCCCTTTAAGGCGCATTAATATAAAGGCGATGAGAACGCCTATCGGAAGTACCATGGATATTATTACGCTGCCCCAAAAGTGAAACAGAAATATAACGATGACAAACACGGTGATGATTATCTCCTGCGTAAGGGCGCTCGTAAGCGTATTTACAGACCTCTTTATGAGTCCGGTTCTGTCATAGAACGGGACTACCCTCACACCGGCGGGAAGGCCAACCTTAAGCTCCTCTATCTTTCCCTTTATGCCCTCAATTACATCAAGGGGGTTTTCACCGTATCGCATAACGACCACGCCGCCGGTCACCTCTTTACCCTCTCTGTCCAAGGCCCCCCTTCTGAACTCCGGTCCGAGCGACACAGAACCTATATTCTTTATGTAGACGGGCGTGCCGCCATGGCTTGATATGACTATATCCTCTATATCCTCTATGCTCTTGATAAAACCTACGCCCCTTACGATAAACTCGACCTGCCCCTCCTCAAATACCTTTGCCCCCACGTCTATGTTGGAGCGCTTGACCGCCGTCATGAGATCCATGAGCCGTACATCGTACGCAAGAAGTTTATTCGGGTCGACATCTATCTGATACTGCTTCACATACCCGCCAACGGAACCCACTTCCGAGACGCCCGATACCGCGTTCAACTGATAGCGGACATACCAGTCCTGAAGCGACCTGAGCTGACTCAGGTCATATTGGGACGGGATGAGCTCTTTTCCGTCTATGGGACATCGGCCGGGCATATCATAAGAAGATTGCGGATGGTCCGGGCAATAATAACCGTTCTCCACCGTATACCAGAATATCTGCCCGAGAGCGGTAGCATCCGGCCCAAGGGATACCATGGCGCCGTCCGGCATATCGGAAGTGGCAAAGTTCAGCCTCTCCAGCACCCGGGTCCTAGCCCAGTAATAATCCACGCCTTCATTAAATATAAGATATACCATCCCTATCCCGAAACCGGATGACGACCGTACGACCTTTACGCCCGGCGTACCCAAAAGACGCGTTGTCAAAGGATAGACCACCTGGTCCTCCACATCCTTTGGGCTTCTTCCCGGCCAGTCCGCGAAGACTATCACCTGCAATTCCCCGATATCCGGAATGGCGTCAACGGGAGTATTTTTTAGCGAAAATACCCCCCAAAGAATTATTAGGATAAACGCGGATATGACTAGAAACCTGTTTTTTAAACAAGACTCTATTATTTTATCTATCATGTCGCTTCCCCTTTAGTGTTGATGTACCGGCGGAGGGCTATCTTTTTTATCAAGGGTCCCGCCGTATGCGACTGACGCCGTTCCGCTTATCTGGCTCTGGGAATCAATAAGAAAATTGGCCCTCGTTACTACTCTATCGCCCTCTTTCAATCCGGATATGACCGGATAAAGATTCCGCCCGGGCGCGTTATGATCCATCGCGAGCGGCCCGAGGCGCACCTCTTTACCAAGAAATTCTCCGCCGCCGGCGTCGATATATACGATCTTGCGCACTCCCAGATCCAGGACCGCGTCGCGCGGAACGGCAAGCACCTCGTGCGAACCGTCATCCGTAACATACATACTTTCTATAACCACATCCACATACATCTCCGGCTTAAGATATTTTTTGCTGTTATCTGCTTCTATCCTCGCCTTGACGGAACGGGTCATCGGGTTAAGAACAGGACTTACCGATCTGACTATGCCCGCAAAGTTCTCGCCCGGATACGCTACGGCGGAAATAGATGCCTTCTGCCCCGTCTTGACCCATCCAAGCTCGAATTCATATATATCCGCGTAGATCCACGCTTTATCCTGCGGCAACACGAGGTCCATCTGAACCTCTCTTTTATCCTCAAGCGACTTTATCTCCCCCTCATCCATTCCGAGAAGGCGGAGCCTGAATCTCGATTTCTCCGTAAGGTCATCCGCCCTTATTATGACATCCACATCCGGACTTAAGGCGACCTTCCGGCGTGTCTCTACCGCGGTAAGAAACTCCTCTTGCGCGACCGTAAGTTCGGGGTCAAAGGCTATTTTTCCGACTGTGCGTATCTCTTTTACGAGGTGCCTCATTATGACCGGCTCGCTCTTTACTCCGGCCAGTTCAAGCTGAGTACTATTGAGGACAACCCTGCTTGCGATCTCCTCACCCGGCTCCTTGGCCTCCTTTTCTTCCGCCTTAACCAGTTCCTTATAAACCGGTATAAGCGGCATGCCGCAGATGGGGCAGCTACCGGGCTTATCCGATTTTATCGAGGGGTGCATGCCGCACGTCCAGTATGAGACCTCCCTCTCGGACCGAACGGATTCCGCCTTTCTTGTATGGGCCGTTCTTACATAAAATAACGTCCCCACACCTATGATAACTATCAAAACCAGAAGAGGTACAAACAGTTTTTTCATCTTTTATCTCCTATCTAAAATAAATCCGTCCCCACAGCCCCTTCCAAATCGGATTTCGCTATCTCAAGGTCAACCAAAACACCATAATAATCCAATTTGAAATCGAGAAGCATCCGCTGGCTATCCAGAAGGTTTAAGAAATCCGATGCGGCGGACTCGTAACCGGTAAGAGAGGCCTTGAACGTCTGCTCCGCCTGCGGTATAAAAGAGGTCTTATACAGAACAGATAACTTTAAAAGCGCCGACGCCATAGAATGCGCCTCTTTTACTTCCAAAAGCGTTGCATTTCTCGTAACTTCATATTCCGCTTCTTGCATCTTGAGTTCTCTGTTAGCCTCTTTAAGGCCGAAGTTCTGTTTCTGCATAAAGTAGAGCGGAACTTTTACCTTAAGCATCGCGTCCCATCCGTCAAGCTTGGAATTCTCCTCTCTCTGCTTAGCCTCCACCATGAGATCCGGCATATACTCCTGCCTTGCCAGCGAACGCATAGCCTTTACCATCTTGACCTCGCTTCTCGACGCCTCAAGCTCGGGGCGCGTACTTTCTGCGATAATATAATATTCATCTACCGGTTTTAGGTCAACGGCCGATTCAGATACTTCGGGCCTTGTCAATTCCATATCCGGAGACCTGTTCAAAAGTATGTTTAGCCGCGCTACGGCGACCTGCCTTTTCTGCTCGAGCATTATGAGTTCATTATCTATCTTTGCTATCTCCACGTGCGCCTTGAGCGCATCCTGCTGGCTGGCCTTGCCCACCGAGAACCTTGTGGCGGCGGCCTTCCCGAGCTGTTCGAGTATCGCCTTATTTTCGTTATTTATATCTATGGCCTTATATAGAAGAAATATTTCCGCATATAACTTCTTGGCCATGGAAATGATCTGCCTCTCCTTCTCTTTATACATATTATACGCGCTAGAGGCCTTCTCTCTCTGCACGGCGGCGCGCGTTATCAGCTTGGTGGGAAACGGTATCTCCTGTGATACGCTGTACATCCTCATCGGCGCCTCATTAAAATTTGCGGTGCCCCTGGGTATCTGTTCGTATTCTACCCCGACCCATGGATCCGATAGCGCTCCCGCCTGCGGGACCTTCGCCAGCTCCGCCTCATATCTGTTCCAGGCGCTTACGATCTGGGGATTATTGAGGAGTACTTCCTTTATCAATATCTTAAGCTCAGAGCGGCCGGGACGAGGCGCGTCTTCCGCTCTTAGGGCCGGAACAGCTATCAACATCAATGCGACAAAGACGGCGAGAAACGGTTTCAATAAACGCATGTATGCCCCCTATGATGTCTTTCTGAACTTCTCCGTGAGCTCTATTATCTCGCCTATCTTCTTCTGCTTCTCTTTCTCGGACTTTCCCTTAAGTGCGTTCGCCACACAGCCCTCAAGGTGCTTCCTGAATATCTTTCCTTCAACACTTAATATCGCGCCTACTATGGAGTGAAGCTGGGTAAGTATATCCACGCAATAACGGCCGTCATCTATCATGCGCTGGATGCCCCTTATCTGCCCCTCTATCTTCCTTAAAAATTCCAACTGTTCATGGTGGGTCGTCTTCTGCATAGCCATCTCCGTTTATTATTGGGTTTCAGCTTCCACCTAAAGTATACCATAGGGGGGTATGGTATGTCAAGCCCCAAAAAAATTACGCTATCGTATGCTGGCGCGGCTTTACGGCCTTAGACCAGTCCTTGGGAAGCTTGACCGCCTTAAACTCTTCGAGTTGCTTTAATTCCTTCATATTGTTATATATCAGGACCCAGGCGCAGTCCCTCTCCTTATCAACCTCGCACTTACCCTTATTCATCCCGCCGCACGGGCCGTTCATCATGCCTTTCGGGCATCTGGTTATAGGGCATATGCCTCCGGTCTCTTCAAGTATACATTCGCCGCAGGATGAGCACCACTCGAAACAGGCGATTCCCGTCTTATCCAGCACCGCGGAGAATATGCTGTCATTGGCGGAATGGACGCGCTTTCCAAACCTGCTGAACGCCTGAACCGATTGGGTGCCGCTTCCGCATGCCATAACGAGTATGGAGTCCGCCGCGCTTATGGCATCTTTACTCTTAAGGTCTAAAAGTTTCACCTGCGAGGCGACGCACGGCGCGTTGGGTACGGCCGTACCGGTTATCACCTTACCTGCCTTTTCAAGCTCCTCTTTCATCCTCTTCACATCCGCTTCGCCGCCGGTATGACAGCTCGTCGCGCACTCGCCGCACCCGATTATGAAGACCTTCTTATCGTTCTTCAGGCCGGCCAGGATCTCTTCAAGCGGTTTCGATTTGGTGGCTAACATGTCTCTCCCTGTTTAAGAAAAACCGGTACAAAATTTATAGCTCATATTTTGTCAATTGTTCCAATACGTAACCGCGTATATGTTTCGCGTCATGAAGCTTTCTCTTTATATGGCCTTCGCTTATCAGCGGCTTAAGAAGGTTATCATAGTCGTTACGGCATTTGCAGATCTTTTTGGCTTTGCTCTTGAACTTCTCCGCCACCACCACGGTCGCGCCGCAGCTATCACACCTTAGGACCGCCTTGGAGCCGGATTCCTTGCCCTTCTTTGCTACCGGTTCTCCCTCTATCTCCACTATGTCCATAGCGAAGTCGAGCACCGGGGCATTAGATATGGCCGTTCCGATACCGTAGCCGTCTGCCGCCTCGTTCAGTTTCAGTATGCCGCATTCATCGAGCCCGCCGCTTACGAACAGCTTCACTTCCTCGAAGCCGCGGAGGTCAAGTTCCCAGCGAACCTCTTTAAGTATAGCGAGCATATCGCCCCTTCTTGAGGGGGACGTATCCAGCCTCACGGCATAGAGGTCCTTGCCTATTGCCTGTGCGGCGCTTACCGCCTCTGACTTCTCGTCCCCGAATGTATCCACAAGGGCTATCCTCTTTATCTTCTTATCTATGACTTTATGAAAAGACTTGACCGCCTCTCCGGCTGAGCCCAGTATGAGCACCAGTGAATGAGGTATCGTGCCGATAGGGTCTATATCAAGCATCTCTGAACTTTTTATCCCGGATATTCCGTCACATCCCCCTATATACGCGGCGCGGTCCACCATAGGCGAGATGACCGGATGTATTCTCCTTGCGCCAAAACTCATAAGCTGTCTTTCGCCGGCGGCCTTCCTGCACCTCGCCGCCTTTGTCGCTATGCCGGACGCCTGACAGAGAAACCCAAGGATTGCCGTCTCGTACATAGCGAATTCCGTATACTCACCCTCTATCGTCATGACCGGCTGTCGAAGATCGAATATAGTCCCTTCCTGCATAGCTCTCACATCAACTCTTATCTTCTCAAAGCACGTAGCGGCCTCTTCTATGCCGGCCAATACGCCCCATTTATATCCGGACGGAAAGCTCTTGAGGGTGACCTCCGCCTTTACGTTTTTATAGGCACCCTCCGACTTGAGTATCTGCCTTGCCCTGGCAAAATAAACATCTGTGGTGCGGCCTCTCTTTACCTCTCTATCTTCTGCTATGTGAAACATAGTCTCATCTCCTTGATTTAATGTAACTGTATTATATGCCAGCGAGTTATTATACTACAGGATTTTGGGCAGGGCAAGTGAAAAATTAGGTGTTTTTACGTAACTTCTTGAAAATAAAGAAGATAGATATTGTAACAATGAGGATGCTTATGGCCTGCGCGGATTTGAGATCGGTATTCCATAGATATAGGCTATCTGCCCTGAAGAACTCGATCATAAAACGCATAACGGAATACAGGATCAGATATGTAAAGAATAAGAGCCCGTCTGAACGAAACCTCTTCCTAATATTCCATATGATAACAAATATGCCAAGATTCGCCAGCATATGATAGATCTGGGTCGGATGTCTTCCATCTATAGCCCATGGAAGGGCGGACGGAGTTCCATAACAACATCCGTTTAAGAGGCACCCTACCCTTCCTATCGCCTGAGCCAATATAAAGGAAGGCGTGAGCGTGTCCGCAAACTTCGTAAAAGATATGCGCCTCTTCTTTGTAAAATAAGCACCATATATAAGCCCCCCTATAACACCTCCGTGCACCGCAAGGCCGCCTCTCCAAATGGCAAACATGCTAAGAGGTTCGGTGAGATAGCGATCGAGGTCATAGAATAAGATATAATATATCCTTGCCCCTATAATGGCGTATATGATGAAATAAAACGAGAAGTCCCATACAATCTTTGGATCTATATCCTTGCGCCCGGCCTCCCGAGACGCAAGCCATGTCCCCGCCAGAAACGCGATACCCAGCATGAGCCCGTATGAATATATAGATAGACCACCTAATCTGAATATAACAGGATACATCATTACCTCAAAAAGAATATACCTAAGACAACGAGCGCTACACCCAGGCCTTTCTCGATCGTAATACGTTCGCCGAGTATCAGTATGGCTACGATGGCCGCTATCATCGGATATGAACCGGCTATCGGGACGACTTTTGACGCCTCCCAACTCTTGAGCGCCTTGTAGTACAGCCATTGGCCCAAGAGGCCCGCGAGAAGCCCCTCCGATATTATGAACGCAACGCTCTTCATATCCAGTTTGGCGATATCCGCGGCCTTTCCGGAAAAGGCCATTGCGAATATCAATACCACGGCCACGGCGATAGTCCTTAAAGCGACCCCCATCAACGGATCGACCTTATAGAGGCCTGTCTTTGCCAGCGCGGGCGCAAACCCCCACGCAAGCGCCGCGAGTATGCTCAATATTAAACCTTGTTTTATCATATCTCCTCCAATAATAAAACAGGACGCCCGATAAAAGCGCCCTTGGTGCCACGTTCCCCGCACAGCCAGAACCTGGTTCCGGTTTTAAGTAGCCATATCCCCTGCGGCCGATTCCACCTTGACGCCCTTCTTCTCGAGAAACTTGATGCCCTTATCAAGGTCTCTCTGGTCGCCATTGAGTTCCAGCGTCACTTCTCCGACGGTATCTGTGACTTTGGCACGTCTTATGTTAGGTATAACGTTGTAATCCTTCGCCATCGTATAGATGAGCGGCTCCTTTATCAGGCTCTGCGGAAATACCAGTGTGACCCGTTTCTTTGCCATCTTACCCCTCCTTACCCTTCTTTGCGCTGCAGAATATCTCGTAATCTATCAATTTCTTTATCGTAGGATTATCGCCGCATATCGGACATTTCGGGTTCCGCCTTATATTAACGGAGCGGAACCTTGAAGATAACGCGTCATATATAAGAAGGCGCCCTACGAGAAGCTCTCCCTTTCCTAATATAAGCTTTAAGACCTCACTCGCCTGAAGAACTCCTATAACACCCGCGACGGATCCGAGAATACCGGCCTCCTGACAACTCGGCACAAGCCCCGGCGGAGGCGGCTCGGAGAATAAACACCTGTAGCACGGGCCCTCCTTCGGCTTTATCGTAAATAACTGCCCGTCGAATTTCAATATACCGCCGTGAACAAGAGGTTTATTCGCGAGAACACACGCGTCATTCATAAGGTAGCGCGTGGGAAAGTTATCGCTTCCGTCTACTACTATATCATAATCCCCGATTACTTCAATGACATTTTCGCTCGTAAGCCGTTTCACCATCGGAACGACTTTTATATCCGGATTGAGCGCGCTAAGCGTATCTTTTGCCGATTCCGCCTTATACATGCCGACCTTGGCGTTGGAATGAATTATCTGGCGCTGGAGGTTGTTTACCTCTACCTTATCTGAATCTACGATACCCAACGTGCCGACGCCCGCCGCCGCGAGATAATACGCGCACGGGCTTCCCAGGCCGCCGGCGCCGATCAATATCACCTTTGCCGCGGATATCTTCTTCTGGCCCTCCCCTCCGATCTCGGAAAGTATCATCTGGCGGGAGTAGCGCTCTATCTGTTCGTCTGTAAACGCGAAATCAGCCATTGTATATTATTAAGCTCCTCCCGCGATTGCCGGCACTATAGATACCTCGTCCCCGTCCTTGAGCGGGGTATCCTCGCCTTTAAGAAACCTTATATCCTCTTCGTTGACGTATAGATTTATAAACCTGCGCACCTTCCCCGATTCATCGCATATCCTATCCTTTATCCCCGGATAGTTCTTATCCAGATCGGCGAGCAGTTCCTTTATATTCGTTGCGTTGCACTCTACGTCCGTGCTATCGCCGGTGAGCTTCTTAAGTGGTGCCGGTATCCTTACTTTTATCGCCATGATTTCCCCCCGATTTCAAATATGATATACGCTGTCTTTCCCCAGCGCCTTCTCAAATGCCTGAAGATTCGGTTTTATCCTGAACGGTTTATGCAGGCTCTTGACTAACGCCTCTTGAGTCTTAAGGCCGTTTCCGGTTATGGATATCACTATCGGCTCATCTTTCGGTATCCTGCCAGATTTTATAAGCTTCTTCGCAGACGCGAGCGTGACTCCGCCCGCCGTCTCCGTGAATATGCCCTCGGTCTTTGCCAAAAGCTTTATCGCGTCTACGATCTCTTCATCCGTAGCGCTCTCGCCGTATCCTCCGGATGCCTTTACGGTATCCACGGCATAATATCCGTCCGCGGGGTTACCTATGGCAAGCGACTTGGCTATCGTGTGCGGCTTTACGGGTTTTATTATGTCCGAGCCCTCTTTTATCGCGGTAACAACGGGCGAACACCCCTCGGCCTGCGCCGCGTATACCTTACAGTCGACCTTATCTATAAGGCCAAGCTTCTCAAATTCTTTAAACGCCTTCCATATCTTACATATGAGCGAACCGCCGGCGACCGGAACGACTATATGTTTCGGCGTCTTCCACCCGAGCGACTCGGCTATCTCATAAGCGAATGTCTTTGAACCCTCCGCGTAGTAAGGCCTGATATTGATATTGACGAAGGCCCATGGATATTTATTCGCCACTTCACTGCAGAGCCTGTTGACCTCATCGTAATTACCGTCGACGGCCACAACGTTTGCGCCGTATACGAGGGTTCCTATGATCTTACCCATCTCAAGGTCAGCGGGAATGAATATGTACCTGTTAAGGCCGCACCATGCGCCGTGCGAGCTCACCGCGTTCGCGAGGTTTCCGGTGGAGGCGCATGCTATAGTATCGAACCCGAACTCCTTCGCCTTTGTCACGGCCACCGCGACTACCCTGTCTTTAAATGAAAGCGTCGGGTGGGATACGGTATCATCCTTTATATATAGCTCATCGACGCCCAGTTCTTCGGCAAGGTTTCTCGCCTTTACAAGCGGAGTGAAGCCGCTCGAGAGGCCGCTTGAGGGCTCGCCGTCTATAGGCAGAAGCTCCTTATATCTCCACAGGCTATGCGGGCCCTTTGAGATATGCTCGCGCGTAACGACCTTCTTGATAGCATCATAATCGTAATCTACCTCGAGAGAGCCGAAACAAAACTCGCATACATATATCGGCTCTTTC
>Ga0210019_1005583_pt1 | contig 10419 bp, 12 predicted proteins | sample CryGeyCG2114_020_2_FD_183969 | JGI IMG/M metagenome (GOLD analysis project Ga0210019, IMG submission 183969) | Groundwater microbial communities from aquifer - Crystal Geyser CG11_big_fil_rev_8/21/14_0.20 (SPAdes) (version 2) | ecosystem: Environmental > Aquatic > Deep subsurface > Groundwater ...
TTATTTAATTCAATGTTTTGTTTAAGCAGGTTAAAATTTTCTAAAACTGGTTCAAAAGAAAAAACTTTTTCGGCTTTCTGAGAAATAAAAACAGAAAAAATTCCAATGTGCGCACCAACATCAAATACAACTGCTTTTTCACTCAAAACCAAATCTTTTGTAAAATATTCGTTTCCGAAAAAGATTTCTGCAAAAATATCCCTGTCTTTTGTTTTTGTTCTGGTAATTATTTTTAATCCGCTTTTTAAATTATAAGTAATAAATTTTTCTTTTGATTTGTTTTTGCAGTCAAAATAATATTCTTTCCAGTTTTCAACAGTTAAAAAAATGTTTAACCCTAAAAAATAGTCTTTTAATTTTTGTTTTATTTTATCAAAAGTTTCTTTAAACAAACAAACTGCAAATCTAATTGGTTTCATGCAAAAAAAAGAGTAGGAAATTATTTTAAAGTCTCTTTAATCTTTCAAATTCTTGTTCAACCTTGTTTTTTGTTACAAAAGGTTTATGGTGTCTAAAGCCTCCGCCAAAGTTGTGGGGAACATGCATTAACTCATGAATTAAAGTTTTTGTTTGGTCTTCCTCTGATTCCCTGAAAAAAGGCTCCATTAATTCAATCACATAAAAAGGTTTTTCCTGCATGCCTAATTGCATTGCTTTTCCTAAAGCATGAATTCTTGCAATGGTTCTTCTTGTTTTAGTTCCTTTAGAAATAATGCAAGAAACTCTTTCAGCAGGAATATGGGAATAATTCAGTTTTTTTAGTAATTCTCTTGCTTTAAAAGTAAAAGTTTCAGAAAAAGCGTATTTCATTTCAGCACCGCACAACCCAGAGTTATGTATACTTCTTGTTTTATTTTAGTTTTACTGCAGTCCCATATGCTAAAATTTCTGCTGCTGAAGCCATTACTTGGGCAGTAGTAAATCTTACATTTATCACTGCGTCTGCGCCTAATTTTTCTGCTTCCTGCGCCATTCTTGCAAGCGCTTCTTCTCTTGCTTCTGTAAGCATTTCAGTGTATTCTTTTAGTTCTCCTCCGACTATCTGTCTTAACCCAGACATTATGTCTTTTCCAAACCATTTTGCCCTGATCGTATTTCCTTTAACCAACCCCATGGTTTGGCTGACTGTTTTTCCTGTTACAAAATCTGTTGATGTGATTATCATTTTTTCAACTCCTTTATTCTTTTAAATGAAAGTGATGCTAAACTAACTATTAACCCTAAAAAAATTAACAGCAAAGCAAGTTTAATTGTTTCAGGAACCTCTGTTGCTTCCAAAAAAAATTTGTAAATAAAGTAACCCAAAACCAAAAGCAAACCTGAAGAAAACAAAGCAATTCCTGAAAGCTGAACTTTATTCATTTAATCACTTAAATTCATCAATATTTGCTCTGATAATAAGGTTTCCAAAAGTTTTTGCATTAACTAGTGTGCCTCCGGCAGAATTGCTGTTTCTTCCTGCAAGAGAAACAGTTAATTCCCCTTTATAACCCATATTTCCTTTTTCCAAAAAAGTTCCATGAATTGAAGTTACTTTAAAATCTTCATCAAAGTGTTTTTTCCTAAAGGCTCCCCCGCCAAAAACATTCAAATCAAAATCTTTTATTCTTCCTTCAACACTTCGCATAGTGGCTTTTTGAACTTTATTTTCGGCAAGCGCATTTTTTAAGGCACTCAAAACCTCTTCTCCGTCTTCTAATTCAATTGTAATCATTTTTTCTACAACCATAAAAACAACTCCTAATTCAGTTTATACAAGAAAACAGTATATGAAACCAAATAAAAAAAGAACCTAAAACCAAAAGACTTTATAACCAAACAAAACATACTCTTTCTATGAAAGAAAAAAATCCAGAAGAATTTACCGAGGAACAAAAAAAATTCCTGCAAACAACCAGAGAAGAGTTAATCATCGCAGGGTATTCTGATAAGACCCTTAAAATGTATTTATGTTATTTAGAAGATTTTTTTAAAAAAATAAAAAAACCCGTTAAAGAAGTTGCCAGAGAAGATATTGTAAGTTATCTTGCAGTAAAAAGAGAAAAAGAAAATCTTTCAAATGCGTCTCTTTCATTAATTCATGCCTCGTTAAAATTTTTTTTTAACACAATTCTGAAAAACAAGATTTTAAACGAAATAAAAATTCCAAAAAAAGACAAAAAATTACCAACAATTTTAACCATAAAAGAAATCAAAGCATTAATTAAAGCAGCAAAATCCGGAAGAAACAGAACAATAATTGAATTTCTTTATGCCAGTGGAATAAGAGTAAGTGAGTGTGCAAAAATGAGAATAGTAAATTTAGATTTATTTGAGGGTGTTGCAAGAGTGCAAAGCGGGAAAGGAAAAAAAGACAGAATAATAATTCTTTCAAAAAAATGGGTTCATAACTTAAAAAAATACCTGAAAAAAAAGAAAATCCAAAGCGAATTTGTTTTTTCAAAAAAAAATGGAAAACCAATTACATCAGATACCATTGAAAGAATGGTAAAAAAATGTGCTTTAAAAGCAGGGATTCAGAAAAAAGTTACTCCGCATGTTTTAAGGCACTCTTTTGCCACGCATTTACTTGAATCCGGAGAAAATATCAGGAAGATACAGGAATTATTAGGCCACAGCAATCTTGCAACAACCCAAATATACACTTTTGTTTCAACAGAAGAGCTTAAAAAAGTCAAAAGTCCTTTAGATAGCCTTTGACACGCTGTACTTCCACTAATCCAAGAAAATTAAAGTAAATTCATGAATTTGCTCAAAATCATTAGATTAACCAATTAAAGTCCCCTAAAAAAACAACAATAATTATGTATATGTGTGTTGTCTTTGGTTTTTACAATACCAACTAAACACGCCCCAAACCAACAGTTATGTATAAGGTGGGTTTTCTTTGGTTTTAAAATAGTATTTAAGTCAAATTCTTCAAAATTTTCTTAACAAAACCCAAAAGCTTATATATATAAATGATGTTAATATTTAATCTAAAAATTATAGAGGTGTTCTTGTGAGTGTAAGATTATCAAAACTTTTTGGAATGGACATTTATACAGACAATGCAGAATACAAAGGAAAAGTTTTTGATCTGGTTATTAATCTTGAAAAAGGCAAAATAGAAACAATTACTACTGAACCATTAAAAGTCAGATCAAAACAAGAGGCAAAAAAAATAATTAAAGAAAAAAGTGTTCCTTATAGAAATGTAAAATCTGCTAAAGACATAATAATTGTCAGAACTGGAAAAATATCTGATTCCGAAGAAGAGGAAGTAAAACCCCAAAAGTCATATTATTCTTCATATGTTAAAAGAAGATAGTTTTTCTTTTTCTTCTTTTTTTCTATTTTTAAGTAGCTATTTTTTGTTTATTTATAAATAAAGGTTATTTCTTCACAAACATTTATATTTAATTATAACATATATATATACATAAAAGATGCTTATATTGTATATATATAAGTATTACTGGAATTGAGGGGTCTCTGTGAAAGGGTATTTTGTTCAATATAAATTTATTTTGCCTAAAACCGTAAAACACTCATCTTATACTTATCAAAAACTATTTAGGGCCATTTATGGGTATTCCCAGCAAGTCTCTAAATCAAGTGGTAAAACTTATGTTTACCACAGACCAGGAATTCTCTCTAAAACTCCTTTTATAAAACACGGGAAAAACTGTGTAGTGATTCCTCAGGAAAAATTCTCAGAATTAATAAGCTTTTTTAAAACAGGAAAAAACCCAAGCCATTCTTGGACAATAAAAGGGGATTGGAAAGCAGTATATTATTTAAACGAAAAAGAAGTTGACGAAACCGCAGTAATTAGTTCATTAGAACACCTGCTTGACAGAACTCATATTATAAACCCTTTAAAAGAACACGGATTACTTTTGTCTGAAATGGAAACAATAAAAAAACGCCAAATGGAAAAGAAAACTTCTGACGTAGTTTTTTCTCAAACAGCTCTAACTGCATCAGATAAAATAGTAAATACCTCTTGGTTTAAAGAAGTTTACAACAAATCAGATAAACTAAAATATTTTTATTCATTGTATACTTTTCTCAAAAGCCAATAATCTTTCTTCTTCTTTTTCCCTTATTTTTTCTTTTACTTTTATAATTAAATCTCTTTTTCTCCATTTTCTTTTTCCGCCGGCATTAATTGATTCTAACAACCCGACATCAACCATTGTTTTGATATAAGGGTAAAGGCTTCGGTCATTTTTATATTCAATTGAAAAAAGCTCTCTAATCCTTCTTTTGATTTCATCCATCGGCACCCATTCATCAAAACCAATTACTGATAAAATATGGTGTGCTTGGGTGTTTTCTAAAGGATTTATATAATCCCACAAACTATAAATCTCTGGGATGATTCCTCTTTCTTCATCTTCATAAATTGTTTTCCCAGATTGCTTTTCAGTTTTTTTAGTTTTAAAAATTGAAAAAACTCTGCTAAAAATCTCTTTAATCATATGTTTCATTATTATAATTACCTTAACTACTTAAAAACTTAACTCTTTTTACTTTTTTTACCAGTAATTACCTTTAATTTCCTGATTTTCCTTAAGTAATTACTAACTAAACTGCTTTTTTACGGCTAAATAGCCGTGTTTTTTTGAATAGTGAGATTAAATTGGTTTCAAATGGTTTTTGAAGTTTAGAGGGTTTTGGCATTTTTTAAATTGTCTTGTTGTTAGTGAGCTTTGTTTTTTAGATTTTGTTGGTTTGGTGAGTCAATTGTTTTTGAGGGCATCTTAGCCGGATTGAAAAAGAGTTGGCTTTTTTTAATAGATATTTAGTTAATCAAATAATTAGGGGCTAGTGAGGTTAGTTTTTGAGTTTTTGACAAAAAAATGAGAGTAGCGGGGGCAGGATTTGAACCTGCGACCTTCGGGTTATGAGCCCGACGGGCACTCCTGGCTGCCCCACCCCGCTAGCTTTTTTTTGAATTTAAACCAATTTTTAAGGCTTTTTTGTTCTTTGGTTTTGTTTTTGTGGTTTTTTAATCTTTTTAACCGCTTTTTTTTCTTTAAATTTATTTTAATCTTCTTTAATGCCTTTTTCTTTTTTGATTTGTTGTTTTCTTATTTGTCCAAGTTTTTGTGTTTTTTAATCAGTTTGATAGCTTCTTTAACGCCAGTTCAACCACTATTAATTGTTTTTTAATATCTTTAATCCTTTTTTTGTTATTTACTACATCCATTGGTTTCCCACATTTGGGGCATCTAAACTGATATTCCGCTGCTACTTCAAATGGGACATTTCCACAATTTGTTTTGCAGGAAAAAAACACATAATCTTTTTCAAATTCAAGTTTTTTTTCGAGTTTTTTGATTTCTTCGCTTTGTTCTTCAATAATCAGCTCAGCAATTCTTCTTGTTTTGATTTCCCAGGTGTATGAATACCACCCGGTTTGATTATTTTTCTTTTTATCATAACAGGCTATACCTCTATAATGTAGTCTGTTTAATATTGCCCTGACTTCTGTTATTTTTAATTTTGTTTTTTTTGCTACTTCTTCATCTGTGACTTTTCTATTTTTACTTTCACAGACTTTTATCAAAGACAATGCATCATTCCCGCCAACGCGTATAATAAAAGATTTTGTCATCTCGTTAGATAAAATGTCTTTTTTCGCCATATAATTTTGTTTTGTGAAAATCAATTTAAACTAATCTGGTTTTTTTTGTCTTTTTGCCTTTCTTTTGGGGAATAATTTTAATTTGGGCTTTGTTAAATTTTTTGTTTAATGCTTTCCCTTCAAACAATTCATTTAAGGTTACTGCCAGAGCAGCAACTTCTGAATGTGGCTGGTTTCCCACCGAAATATTATAATCGCTTTCTTTATAGACTATTGGGGGAACTTTTTCTGCACCAATTATTATACAAACTTTTTTTATTTTTCTTATTTCTTTTATCTTTTCCCCTATTCTTTCTCCATACATTGTCAAATGAACCAACGTATATTTTTCTTTTTTTCTTTTTTTTATTTCTTTTTTTAAATCAGATGAAAAGTCTATTTCGAATTTTCCCCCCCAGTTTTCCACAACATTTTGAATTGTTTTTTTTATTGAATTATCTTCTTCTCCTACCACTATTATTTTTTTTGCTCCAAACGCTCTTGCAGTTAAAGCACAATGCGTTGTAGTTCTTATATCTCTGTAAATCCTGTGCCCTAACCTTAAAACACAAACATCTTTAACCATATTATTTTATTGGTTGCTTACTATTTTTATAATATCTTTTATTGAATTTGTTGGTATTATGCTTGATATTAAATTAATTAGGGAAAATCCTTTTTTGGTAAAAACGAATTTGGAGAAAAGACAGTCAAAAGAATATTTGGGCGTGTTTGATAAATTAATTGTTGTTGATAAGGAAACGCGTGAACTGTTAAAGGAAACCGAGGAGTTAAGATTTAAAAGAAACAAAATTACTGCGGAAATACAAAAAGGAATTTCATCTAAAAAAAACGTTTCTGATGCTCTGAAGGAAGCAAAACTGCTCCCTATCCAGTTAAAAGAAAAAGAACAAAAACTTTTTTTATTGAAAAAAGAGTTTGAAGAACTCTTATACAAACTGCCTAATTTGTTGCATGACAGCGTTCCTTTTGGTAAAGATGACTCCGAAAACAAAGAAATAAAAAAAGAGGGAAAAATTCCTGTTTTTGATTTTGAATTAAAGCACCATGGAAAACTCGCAGTTGAATTAAATGGAGCAGACTTTGAAAGAGCAGTTAAAATTTCAGGAACAGGATTTTATTTTTTAAAAGGCGAACTTGCTTTGCTTGAACATGCTTTAAGAAATTTAGCCATAGATATTTTGTTTAAAAAAGGATATTTGCTGGTTCACCCCCCTTTTCTTATGAAAAGAAGACCTTATTCTGGAGTCACTGATTTAAATGATTTTGAAAATGTAATGTATAAACTTGAAAATCAAGATCTTTATCTGATTGCTACTTCAGAGCACCCTATTGTGGCTATGCATATGGATGAAACCCTGGATGAAAAAAATCTTCCTTTGAAGTTTGTCGGATGTTCTGCTTGTTTTAGAAAAGAAGTTGGAAAACACGGTTTGGATGAAAGAGGTTTGTTTAGAGTTCATCAATTTAACAAAATAGAACAAGTTATTTTCTGCAAAGAAGAAGATTCAGAAAAATTTCACGAAGAATTATTAAGAAACTCAGAAGACTTTCTTAAACTTTTAGGAATTCCTTTTAGAGTAGTCAATGTTTGTACAGGAGATATTGGGGTTGTTGCTTCAAAAAAATATGATATTGAAGCCTACTCTCCAAGAGAAAAAAAATATATTGAAGTAATGTCTTGTTCTAATTGCACTGATTTTCAGGCAAGAAGATTAAATATAAAATATTTTGATGGAAAAGAAAAGAAATTGGTTCACACATTAAATAATACTATGGTTGCTACTGCAAGAATGTTGCGTTTAATTTTAGAAAATTTTCAGACAAAACAAGGCACAGTAAAAATCCCTAAAGCACTTTGGCCTTATATGCTTGGTTTAAAGGAACTAAAACCAAAAAAGAAAGTTTAATATAACTTTTTTTACTTAATTCTTTTACTGCTTCTAAAGCACATTTATATTTTTATTGAAGTAATATTTTTTTAATACAAAATGTTTTTTACCACAACTTTTTTTAAAAGTTTTGGGTCCGTAGCTCAGTCGGTAGAGCACCGGCCTTTTAAGCCGGGTGTCGAGGGTTCGAATCCCTTCGGACTCGTAAACGTTTCGCCGTTTAAGCACGATGCATCATCTTCGCTTTGGTTCGATGATGCTGTCTTAAACCTCATTTTGTTCTTAAAACTTTTGCAGTTTAATTTTAAAGTAAGCCTTGTTTTTTTGTACAACTTTTTTTAAAGTTGTTGGGCCCATAGCTCAGTCGGTAGAGCGCCAGCCTCTTAAGCTGGATGTCAGGGGTTCGAATCCCCTTGGGCTCGTTAGCCGCAACTCGCGGCTGTGGAGTGTACTATCTTCGCTTTGCTCGATAGTACTGCCTTGCTACATTTTTTTCATCGGCAGAGCTGTGTCTAGTTTTTGTTTTTAAATAGAAAAAACAAAAATTTGTGATGTCGACTAATTTATTTTTAAAAACCAAATATGGAAAAATTATAAAAGAACAGCTTAAAGAAATTAAAATCAAAAACGCACCCGCAACCAATCTTCCAAATTATTTGCCTGATTTATATATTGAAGAAATTGATGAAAAAGCTTCTTATCTGAAATGTTTTTCAGAAGGTCAATTTTTTGTCATAGACTCTGATTTCTTACTTAAAAACACTAAAAAAATTTATTCCAATTTTAAATTTGTGAAAGCAAAAGGGGCTAAACCAATAAATTTGCCAAAAAAACTTAACCCAAAATTAGCTTATTTTGTTGGTTATTTTTTAGGGGATGGTGGTTTAAAAGACATTAAAAAAACTTACTTAAAAACCAGAAGGTTTGAACACAAAATTATTGTTGGAGATGAATTTTTAGAACAAATTAAAAAAATAAAAAAATTGTTTTATGAGTTATTTGGTGCAGTGTTTCCAATTAGAACTGAAAGAATACAAAAAGGAGAACAGCTTTATTATCTAAACCCAACAAACAAAGTAATTTACCGTTTTTTAACCGAAGTTTTTGGGGTTCCTTCAGGCAAAAAATATGAGACTTTAAAAGTTCCTATTTTGATTGAAAATTCTTTTCCGGAAATTAAGAAATGGTTTATACGAGGAGTTTTTGATGCAGATGGAGATACGAGGGCCGTTGAAAGAGGATTAAACTCTCAACCAAGAATAAAGCTTAGAATGAAATCACACAATTTTATAAAATCAATGAAAGAAATTTTGCAGGAGGTTTTTAATATTAGTGTAAATGGGCCTTATTTTGATTTGGGTAAACAGTCTAGCTATATTCAAATAGAAAGACACAAAGATATTGAAAAACTTAATAATGAAATATTGTTTATTCACCCAGTGAAACAATGGCGTCTTAATAAAATGGTTTCGTTGATGACAACAAATAAATTTAAAACACTTGCACACCCTATTTATTAATATCTTGAGGCTGTAGCTCAGTCTGATATCACAGAGGAATATTTTTTATTAGCTCATGATAGGCTTTGGAGAGCACACGGCTGAAGACCGTGGTGTCGCGGGTTCAAACCCCGCCAGCCTCATTCTTTTTTTAAATTCTTCTCACCTTATTTTGAAGGTTATGAGTTCAACTATGGTTATTGGCTCCCAGTTTGGGGATGAAGGAAAAGGCAAATTAGTTGATTGTTTAGCTGAACAATCTGATTATGTTGTAAGATACCAAGGGGGAAATAACGCAGGGCATACTGTGGTAGTAAAAGATAAAGTATTCAAACTGCATTTGCTTCCTTCAGGGGTTGTAAGAAAAAAACGTTCTTTGATTGGAACAGGGGTTTCATTGGATCCAAGAGTTTTAAAACAGGAAATAGATGGATTAAAAGAAAAAGGAATTAAAGTAAATTTGGGCATTGACCCAAGATGCCAGATAATTATGCCCTGGCATAATGTGATTGATATTGGGAAAGAAGAAGCTTTAAAAGAAAAAAATATTGGAACAACCAGAAGAGGAGTCGGCCCATGCTATGCTGACAGGGCATCAAGAATTGGAATTAGGTTTGATGATTTAGTTGATGAAAAAAGGTTAAAAGAAAAACTTGATTTTAATTATCCTTATTATAAAAATGTGTGTGAAAAAATTTTAAACAAACATTTTGATTTCACCCAAGAAGAAGTTTTCAAACAATATTCTGCTTTAGGAAAAGAATTCAAGGAAATGTTAACTGATGTTTCACTTGAAGTCAATGAATGTTTGGATAAAGGAAAAAAAGTTTTGTTTGAAGGTGCTCAAGGAACTTTGTTAGACAATGATTTTGGAACCTATCCTTTTGTTACTTCTTCTCATCCGACTTCTGGTGCGGCAACAACAGGAATAGGGATTTCCCCTCAAAAAATTTCTGAAAGAATTATTGGAATAGTTAAAGCTTATACTACTAGAGTTGGTTCAGGCCCTTTTCCGACAGAAATTTCAGGGGAAGAAGCAGATTTTTTAAGAAACGCAGGAAATGAGTTTGGGACTACAACCGGAAGAGCAAGAAGAGTTGGCTGGCTGGATTTACCAATGCTCCGCATGTCAAATAGGTTAAATGGTTTTACTGAAATTGCAATAACTAAATTAGATGTTTTAAGCGGGATAAAAAAACTTCTTATTGCAGATTATTATTTAATTGAAGGAAAAAAGTTTTTTGATTTTCCTTATGCAAATCATTTAGTTGCAAAAGCAGTTCCTCATTACTCAGAATTTAAAGGTTTTTCAATAAATAAAGAACAGCAAAAAGAGCTAAAAGAAAAAGGTTATTCTGCTTTAGATGAACATGCAAAAAAATATTTAGAGTTT
>Ga0210019_1005587_pt1 | contig 10414 bp, 10 predicted proteins | sample CryGeyCG2114_020_2_FD_183969 | JGI IMG/M metagenome (GOLD analysis project Ga0210019, IMG submission 183969) | Groundwater microbial communities from aquifer - Crystal Geyser CG11_big_fil_rev_8/21/14_0.20 (SPAdes) (version 2) | ecosystem: Environmental > Aquatic > Deep subsurface > Groundwater ...
TTTTCTTTTTTTTGAACCGCAGAAAGAAACAACTTTCTTATTCGATATATTAACAGATGACCCATGTCTGACCGCTTCTTCCTGTCACCCTGTCCCGCAAATGACCCACTCATATCCGCGAAGAGCCAAATACTCTAATCGCTTCTTCCCGCCATCTTGTCCCGCAAAAGGCCAACTCAAATCCGCGAAGAGCCCAAAAGTTTACTCTGCTTCAATAATATCCGCCAGTTCTGCACGCGCCGTCTCCCAAATGTCAGGGTTAGTCGACCAACTTATGTCGGTATGAACGTATGTTGGGTCGATTGGATTGTCGACACCATATTCCCACAAAACCTTCGGTATCATTTCGTTAACTATCTGCTGAACCCGCGTCGGGTCCTTTGCCGCCGCCATTGTGAGATAATCCACGTCCTGTATCCCGCGCCGCCAAAGTTTCAAACGAAGGCTCGCTATCGGCCCCGCCACATTATATGAATCTTGCGGATATATCGTATCCGTTCCCGGATAGAAGAGAACGCCGTCGCCATTTGTATAGTTAAAACCGGTTCGGCCGCGCACATCGTCAAAATGATCGTCACAACCGAACGTCTTTGCCGAGGCAAAAAGATTGACACGGTCGCCGCATGCTTGCTGGTCAAAGTAATATGTTGACTCCCATATGAACCAGCGGTCGATATTCTTCTTGAATTGAGACCACGCCGTAACGCGAAAACCCACGCCGTCGTCCTCCGTAGCAAGAGTGCCGGCGGCCGGACGTTTGCCGTTGTACATATAAACGCGTTTGCCGGGTTGGGCGTTGAACGCATCAACGGCGTTCTCCCACGCGCTCGTGATCCCAACTCCGATCGTCGATGTCGGGATGTCAAGCGAAGGGGTGCTGGCAAAGGCGTCCGGCATCGCAATTGTTGCCATGGACATTAATTCGCCGCCCGGGCCCGGATTGTCTTCGATCCATTTTGCCCACTGTTCTATTTGCGGCAGGTTGCCGCTTTCGTCTATCAAATAAAGGAAATATTCAGTCTCCGGAGAGTTATTATTGAACCAGTTCACCCACGCGTCTGAATGCGTTCTCATTTCCTCTTCACTGTCCCAATCGGGACCCTGCCACGACGAATATGTTCCAATGGAAAAAACGTTATCCCCAACATCGACGCCGGGGCCGTCATAACCGTTAGCCCTGGAAAAAAGCGAACCGTCAAGCCTCGGTAGCCACTCGTTCCTTGGCGCATCGTCGCTCCACGGTTCCGCGCTGTAATTAGCGTCGATAATGGACATCTTGTGACGATGAGCCAATAAAAAATGTCTGTCACGAATTGTATCCGATGCAACGTCGTCAAGTCCTACGTTCGGCCAGCGTTCTCCCAAATAACGTTCATTAATATCGCCATAACCCAAAAAGATCATGGTCTTTGCCGACGGCGTGTCCGGAAGAGCGAAATTTCTTACGGTGAGTGAAACAGGAACCTCTCCTTTTGTCACGCCGCCTTCTTTTATGGTCATCACCCCTTGATAAATCCCGCTCAGCGCTGTTTTAGGGATATATATGTCACACCAGACTGACTGGTTGTTACTTTTTTTAACGTCGAACGTGTTCACCCATTCCATGGGGACGAGTATGTCCGGATAATATTTATCGTGGTTTGGCCTGTCGGTCCACGTGCCGGTGGCTTCACCGTTGCCGGTCCAGGGTCTTCGCAATTTGTTCGGCACATGCCTTTCATCATAATAAGCCTCGTAACCGAACGCGCTTAAACCCTTTATCTGCAGATAACGAACATAGAAAAGCTCGATGTTCCTATCGACCCACGAAAAAACGCCCTCTTGGCTGGCCGGTATCGAACCGATCTCTGCGCCGCCGGGTCCCGTCATGGCATTAAAAGTGACAGACACGTCATTTACATCAACATCGGCCGATTCTAAAACAAGGTTAAATCCAACAACCTCGTTCTTCGCTCCGAAAATAGTGACGCCGCTCCCATCCCAAACGCTGTTTACAACGCTCTGCGGGTCTGATGCTGCGCGCAATTCATCCTGTGTTACCTTGTCTCCTCCTTCATTTGCCCACACGGCGGACAATTGGCCTAAATACTCGTTCGAACTGTCGCACGCATCGCCAACGCCGTCGCCGTCCAGATCGGCCTGATCAGGATTGGCGATGGACGGACAGTTATCGCTTACATCCAATTCGTCATCGTCATCGTCATCCAGATCGCAGGTTGCGTTATATGTTGAGCTTAATATCGAGCATGAATAAACCGTGACACTGCCATCCAAGCATGTGTCTTGCCCGTCATCCGGATAGTCCTCCCATTTTTCGCCGTTGCATCTGTCGGCGGGACAATCGCGAAATGATAAATCTATTTGTGAACATGAGGGTTCTGCGTTCGTTGTTTCTGTGCCGACATCGCCGATTTCTTCTTCCTGAGTTTCAGTCTCTCCATTTGTCCCTTGTTGTGCGACCGTAGAGCCGTCTTCCTGCTGCGTTCCACTTGGCGAACTTCCGCCACAACCGGCAAACAGAAAAACGGTCGCCAACAAAATACCCTGTAATATCAATTGTTTGTTGCTTTTAAGCATAGTGGCACAACCACCCTCTATATTATTATCGGCCATATGGACACTGAAAGTTGCGTTTTTCAACCTTTTTTTCATTTTTTTAGCCGATTTTGCATCTACTTTTAAACCGTGGTCGGTAATTTTTGTACTGGCATTAGTATCAAGGTTTGGCTATCGTCCATTCATCATATGGAAAAAAGATCGCTTACACTTGTGAACGGTAGCCATTCCCTCCAACCCATCACCATAATAGTCGGCAACTTCGGCTCCGGAAAGACCGAGGTTTCGGTAAATTTCTCGCTGGCGGTGAAGGCCGGCGCTCCCGATGAAGAGGTGACGATAGTCGACATGGACATGGTCAACCCCTACTTTCGTTGCCGTGAGGCCGCAAGCCCAATGGAAGAAAAGGGGATAAAGGTGATCTACCCGAAAGGGGAATACACATGGGCGGACCTTCCGATAATACTCCCGGAGGTCAAGGGGCTCCTTATTCGCAAGGGCCACCGGTTGATACTCGATGTTGGGGGAGATGACGTCGGGGCAAAGGGGCTCGCCTCACTTTCAGACCATCTTTCAAAGAACGAATGCGAGGTCCTTTTTGTCCTGAACCCCAACCGACCCTTCACCGGCAACGCGGCGGGGACAATGAAGATCATGCGGGAAATATCGGGCGTGAGCGGGCTTCCCATCAACGGATTCATAGTCAATACCCATTTAATAGATGAAACTACTCCCGAGACAATAATCACCGGCGCTCGAACAGCCACCAATATCTCTAAAGAGAGCGGCGTACCTATAAAATTTGCGACGGTAATGAACGGTATCCTCGCAAAAATGGACGCGAAAGAGATCGGCTCTCCTGTGCTCCCCCTGAAACGCCTCCTCCTTCCTCCATGGAAGAAGACAGGAAACTTCTCCACCCTCAAAATATAGCCCTAAAATTAATTTTTGGTTGCCAAGACATTCTAATCACGTTAGGAATTCCAGGGGACACACACCGTGTGTGTCCCCTGATTTTTATGTCCAACGTAAACATCAATAAGGACAAATGCAAAGGATGCGAGCTCTGCAAGAACGTCTGCCCGCAGGGCATTATTTCCATGTCCGACAAGATAAGCGTGAAGGGTTATTATCCAGCGCAGGTCGTGGAACCTACGCGTTGCATAGTCTGTCGCCTCTGCGCCATAACATGCCCCGACGTGGCAATTGAGGTGGAGGCAGAAGGCTCGCTTTATAGATTTTTTGATTACTGACCGTTAGCTTCTCGACTCGCTAACGCTAGCTTGAAGGGTAAAATTAGCATGGCCAAGAAACTGATGAAGGGTAACGAGGCGATTGCGGAGGCGGCGATACACGCCGGCGCTCACAATTATTTCTGCTATCCGATCACCCCTCAGACCGAAATAGCCGAATATCTGGCAAAGAGAATGCCGGAAGTGGGGGGGGTCTTCCTTCAAGCCGAAAGCGAACTTGCCGCCGCGAACATGGTCTATGGCGCGGCCTGCACAGGCAAGAGGGTCTTTACCACATCTTCAAGCCCCGGGATCTCCTTAATGATGGAGGCGATATCATACATAGCCGGAACCGAAGTGCCGGCGGTCATCGTCAATATAATGCGCTGCGGACCGGGTCTCGGCGGAATTCTGCCGGCTCAGGCCGATTATTTTCAGGCAACAAAGGGGGGCGGCCACGGCGATTATCATGCACTGGTCCTGGCCCCTTCTACCATTCAGGAAGCGGCCGACCTCATGATCGACGCCTTTGACCTTGCGGACAAATACCGCACGCCGGTGATGCTCGTCGGCGACGGAATGATAGGCCAGATGATGGAGCCGGTCGAGTTTAAACCCATCAAGCCAAGGGTCGATACAAGCGGCGAATGGGCGGTTACCGGCTGCAAAGGTAGAAAACCCAGAATACTCACCTCTCTCTTTCTAGATGCCAACACGCTTGAGAAGTTGAACGAAAAGCTCACCGCAAAATATAACGTAATGAAGAAGGAAGAGACGCGCTTCGAACAGGAAGGCTGCGACAGCGCATGCGAGCTGATGATAGTCGCTTACGGCACCATGGCGCGCATCTGCAAATCGGCAATGGCCGAGCTTGTAAAAGAGGGCCGCAAGATCGGCCTCTTCAGACCCATCACGCTCTTCCCCTATCCCGAAGGCCAGCTGGAAAAGGCGGCCGTGAACGCTAAGAAGATACTGGTGGTGGAGATGAGCTGCGGCCAGATGATCGAGGATGTGGAGCGCATAGTGGGCAAGGGAAAAGAGATACATTTTTACGGCCGAACCGGCGGGAACATTCCAACGCCGGACGAGATACTAAAGAAGATGAGGACGCTGATTTAAAATCGCTCATCCTGAGCCTGTCGAAGGATGTAAGTGGTTCATGGTTCGACAAGCTCACCATGAGCGGATATTATATGGATAAGATATTCACGAAACCCGAAGCTCTTCGCGATGCGACCACGCACTACTGCCCAGGTTGCACGCACGGCACCATCCACCGCCTTGTGGCCGAGGTCCTGGATGAGCTTAAACTTCGAGAAAACACGATAGGCGTGGCACCCGTTGGATGCGCGGTCCTTGCCTATAACTATTTCAATTGTGACTTCGTAGAGGCGGCTCACGGACGTGCCCCGGCCATGGCCACCGGAATAAAGCGCTCGAACCCGGAGCTCACCGTATTCACATATCAGGGCGACGGCGATCTGGCCTCGATCGGACTTTCAGAGATAATCCATGCGGCCAACCGCGGAGAGAAGATAACGGTCGTATTCGTCAACAACGCCATTTACGGCATGACCGGCGGCCAGATGGCCCCGACCACCATGCCCTGTCAGTTGACCACAACAACTCCCAAGGGAAGGGACGTCAAGGTGACGGGCTATCCGATGAGGGTTTCGGAACTACTCGCAACACTTCAAACGCCTTCGTTCATCGTCCGCTCGGCGGTCCATACAACGAGGGGAGTTATCAAGACAAAGGAATATCTGCGGCAGGCCTTCACTAACCAGAAGGAGAACCGCTGTTTTTCGTTCGTAGAGGTTTTGTCCGTCTGCCCCACTAACTGGGGAATTTCGCCTATAAAATCGGCGGAATGGGTTGAAAAGACCATGGTCCCTTATTACCCGCTCAAGGTCTTTAAGACACCGGATGATGAAAAAAGTTAAGGTGAGTGAGCGTCGGATTCATTCCGCGCGAGCGAAAGGGGCTTTGGGGGAAGGAGCGAGTCTTCGAGCGAGTCGTTCCCCCCATCATACATAGATGCAACACGAGGTAATATTCGCAGGATTTGGAGGACAGGGGATTCTTCTCATCGGACAGATGCTGGCCTACTCCGGCATGGACGAGGGTTTGAATGTCACCTGGCTCCCCTCTTACGGGCCGGAGATGCGCGGCGGCACCGCTTCGTGCACGGTGGTCGTCTCCGACAAACCGGTCGGTTCACCTGTGGTGAGCTCGCCGGAGATAGTGGTCGTAATGAACCGGCCATCGCTCGACAATTTCGGGCCGTGGGTAAAGAAGGACGGATATCTTTTTATAAACAGCTCTTTGATAGATGTCCGCTCGGGTCGCACGGACATTAAAGAGGTGCTTATTCCGTGTAACGATCTGGCAGTGAAGCTAGGGAACGCCCGCTCCGCCAATATCATAATGCTTGGCGCCCTTATCGGAAAGACGAAGATCATGCCCGAAAAGGCCATTAAGGGCAGAATAGAGTACGCCTTTAAAAAGAAGGGTGAAGAGCTCGTGAAACTCAACTACGCGGCATTTGATGAGGGGGCCAAGGCGTCCTTATGATACAAGAGAAACAAAAAATAGAAAGCATACTTAAGAGATACCCAAAGGACCCTGCATCCATCATTCAGGTGCTTCAGGATATCAACGATGAATACCGCTATCTCCCCTGCGACGTTGTTGGATTTGCCGCGGAACAGTTGGGCGTACCCAAATCAAGGGCCTTTAGCGTTGCTACGTTCTACAAGGCGTTCAGTCTAAAGCCGCGCGGAGAGGTGATCATAAAGATATGCAAAGGGACCGCCTGCCATATTCGCGGAGCGGAGCAGTTGTCCGATGAACTGCAGCGGCTGCTGAAGATCGAAGCCGGCGAGACCACGAAAGACATGAAATTCACGATAGAAGAGGTCAACTGCGTAGGCGCCTGTGCGATGGCGCCCGTTATAGTCATAAACGAAAAGTATCACGGCAGCGTTACAACTAGCGAAGTTAAGGAGATGGTAGAACTGTCATCCCCGCACAAGCGGGGATCCGGTGCATGAACTGGATTTCCACTTTCGCGGGAATGACAGATTATTTGGAGTCTGCCGGGAAATTCAGTTTTGTCATCGCGAGAGGCCCAAGGGGCGACGTGGCGATCTCACGAAATCAAGTAGTTACGGGAGATTGCTTCGTCGCTACGCTCCTCGCAATGACGCATAAGTGGCATTCCCCGACAGGCTCTATTTAACTATGACCGTAGCAAACCAGACAGAACTTTTAAAGCTTCATAAAGAGCTTCTCTCGAAAGAGGCCTTGCTCTCTCAGCGCGTATCTGTCTGCTGCGGAACAGGATGTCTCGCAAGCGGCAGCCGCGAGGTATTTGACGAGTTCAAAAAACATAATGTGGCCGCGGAAATGGGTCTCTGCGCCACCGGATGCCACGGATTCTGCCAACGGGGACCCCTCGTCATCTTAAAGCCGAGCGGTGTCTTCTACACGGGCGTAAAGCCTGCAGATGTTGCGGAAATAACAGATAAGACCCTGAAGAACGGCGAGACGATAGAACGCCTTCTATATACAGACCCAACGACCAAGAAACGGGTCGTTAAATATAACGATGTCAAGTTCTATGCCGGCCAGAATCGAATAGCCCTTCGCCACTGCGGGCACATCGATCCCAACGACATAAACAGCTACCTTGCAACCGGCGGATATCAGTCACTTGCAAAGATCCTTTCCGGAATGAAGCCTGACGAGGTGATAGAAGAGGTGGCAAGGTCCGGGCTTCGCGGACGCGGAGGAGGCGGATTCACAACTGGACAGAAGTGGCGCGTCTGCCGCTTGGCAAAGGGGACACGCAAGTTCATAATATGCAACGGCGACGAAGGCGACCCCGGCGCGTTCATGGACAGGTCGATGATGGAGGGGGACCCTCACGGCATACTTGAAGGGATGTTGATCGGCGCCTTTGCAATTGGCGCGCACGAAGGTTATATTTATGTAAGGCACGAATATCCGCTTGCCTTAAAGCACCTGAATCAGGCTCTTAAAGATGCAAGAGAGCACGGTTTTCTTGGAAAGAACATATTAGGGAGCGGTTTTGGTTTTGATATCAAGATAAACAGGGGCGGCGGCGCGTTCGTCTGCGGCGAAGAGACCTCTCTCATTCAGTCGCTCATGGGTTTCACGGGCGAGCCCAACCAAAAACCGCCCTACCCCGCCGAATCGGGCGTTTATGACTGCCCCACCGTAATAAACAATGTCGAGACATGGATCAATGTCCCCTACATAATCTCCGAAGGGGCTTTTAATTACGCAAGTCTCGGGACCGAAAAGAGCAAAGGAACAAAGGTATTCTCTCTCGTCGGAAAGATAAACAACACAGGGCTCGTTGAGGTCCCGATGGGAATGAAACTAAGGGACATAGTTTACGACATCGGAGGCGGGATACTTAACGGCAAAAGGTTCAAGGCCATCCAGACCGGCGGTCCCTCGGGCGGATGTCTGCCCGAAGAAAAACTCGACATGCACGTCGACTTTGATGAGCTGACAAAATCGGGCTCGATGATGGGCTCCGGCGGCATGATAGTGATGGACGAACGCACATGCATGGTGGACGTCGCCAGATATTTCATAAATTTCCTTAAGGGCGAATCTTGCGGCAAGTGCGTTCCCTGCAGAGAGGGGTTGAAACAGCTGGCTGTTATGCTCGATGAAATATCCACGGGCCACGGCACACACGCACACATTGAAAGGATCAAGACGATATGCTCCACGATGCACGACAGCTCGCTTTGCGGACTTGGAACAACGGCATCTAACCCGGTCATGTCGACGCTCAAGTATTTCGGGAACGAATATCTTGAACATATTGATCACAAGAAGTGCCGTGCTGGTGTTTGCAAGGACCTGACCGTTTTTTACATCACTGAGAAATGTGTGGGTTGTACGCTATGCGCGAAGAGATGCCCCACAAAAGCGATAACAGGCAAGGCAAAAGAAGTGCATGTATTGGACCAGAAGAAATGTGTAAAGTGCGGTGTATGCTTTGACGTTTGCAAGTTCAATGCGGTAAAGATAAACTGACATGACGATTGAATTCACCATAGACGGCAAAAAGGCAAGAGGAAGCGAAGGCGAAACGGTGCTCGATGTCGCAAAGGCGAACGATATAGACATCCCCACGCTCTGCCACCACGAGGCCGTGGCCAACTGGGGCGGTTGCCGGCTTTGCATAGTTGAGATCGCACAACCTGAGTGGAACGGCCAGACAAAGATAGTCACCTCCTGCCTATTTAAGATAAAAAGCGGCCTCACCGTCACAACCAACTCCGCTAGGGTCGCAAAGAACCGCGAGACCATACTAAACCTCCTGCTTGCACAGGCGCCTAACGCCAAAGAGGTGAAAGAGCTTGCAAAAAAATACGGCGTTACGCCGATGAAACTAATCCATAACGACGCCAAGCACAGGTGCATAACCTGTGGTCTTTGCACCAGACTTTGCGCCGCGCAGGATGCATATGCAATAGCGACCGTCCACCGCGGTCCAGAAAAGGCAATAGGCGCGTTCTGGCAGAAACCGCCGGAATCGTGCATCGGTTGCCTTATCTGTGCATCCAACTGCCCAACACAGGCTATAGGTTTCAAGGAAAAGAAGGGTTCACGGCATATCTGGAAGAAGGATTTCAAGCTGGCAAAGTGTTCTTCTTGCGATTCTTTCCTTCCCCTTACCGAAGAGCAGGTGAAACATTATGCCCTCAGGTCTAGCCTGGGAGATAAATATTTCACGGTATGCGAAGATTGCCGCCGCAAGGAGACTACCAACAAGTTCCTTGATATCATACACGATCCTGCGGGCGAGATAATGGAGAAGTGGAATGCCGAAGGGCTTCCGCCGCTCAAAATGCCTTCACCTACAAAAAAATGGTTAGAAGAAGAGAAGCGAAGAATGGCGACGAAGCAATCTAGATCGCCACGCTCGCCCATGGCTCGCTCGCGATGACAATTTTTTATGAAGAAGCTTGAGATAAACGCATATAAATGCTGGGGTTGCAAGACCTGCGAAAGGACATGTAGCGCGTTCTATAATGGCGAATCGTCGCGAATAAACGTTATCGTTCGCGACCGTAACGCAAGGATCCCCTTAACGTGCCTTCACTGCGGCGACCCGGCGTGTCTTAAGGCCTGCAAGTTCGAATCGATTTCCAGGAACGAAGAGACCGGCGCGGTGGAAATAGACCGCGATAAATGCACATTATGCAAGGCCTGCCTCGCCGCCTGTCCATATGGCAACATAATTTGGGAGACCAAAACAGAGCGAACCGTCAAGTGCGATCTCTGCGGCGGCGACCCGGAATGTGCAAAGACCTGCCCGTCAGGCACGCTGATGTTCGGTTAAGGACCTTTATCTTAGTCCACTTTTCAGGAATTTGAACATCAAAAGTGTTCTAAGTTTCGAACTTAAAATCTATACGCACTGGGCTCTAATTTCTAATCCCATATAATATAAGGGCGCCTCTAAAAACCTGCTTGTTCTGTCATTGCGAGCCCCGAAGGGGCGCGGCAATCTCCCGCAAACACTTGATTTATGGAGATTGCTTCGGTCACTACGCTCCCTCGCAATGACACGCCAA
>Ga0210019_1005588_pt1 | contig 10414 bp, 7 predicted proteins | sample CryGeyCG2114_020_2_FD_183969 | JGI IMG/M metagenome (GOLD analysis project Ga0210019, IMG submission 183969) | Groundwater microbial communities from aquifer - Crystal Geyser CG11_big_fil_rev_8/21/14_0.20 (SPAdes) (version 2) | ecosystem: Environmental > Aquatic > Deep subsurface > Groundwater ...
ATTAATACCACTTCCGGAACCCTTCCTCCGGCCGGCACCCGAAATTATATTACTCCCTATTTTAAATATTCTTTGGATGGCGGCAGTACCTGGAGCGGTACTATTAGCTCAAGCTATATTACTTTTGCCACCGCACCCTCGGGAGGAGACATAACTGATGTTAATTCCGACGGCAATTTAGATAACAAAGTTTTGGAAGGCAGTTATCTTATCTACACTGCCTTTTGGGATGCCAAATCCCAATTAGGAGCTAATACCTATCTGACTAACGCCAAAATGAGAGTAACCATTAACGATAACGAAGCTGCCAACAATACCGCCACTGTTGATTCAGCCATCCTTATCTTAGACACCAAAAATCCCTTAATTTCCTTTTACATTGACGCTAAGAACTCGGTTCCTCCCACTTCACCAGCCACCCTTTATGTCTCAGCTTCCGATGACTCTTCTTTTGAGATGATGCTTTCTAATAACTCTAATTTTACTGCCGATAGCTTAAACCTGGATTCCGGAACCTGGATTTCCTATGCCGCCACTAAATCCTGGCTTTTGAATACTGAACAAACCACTGTTTATTTAAAAATTAGAGATGCGGTGGCTAACCAGACCACTACCAGTCAGATTCCTCCCAGAAAACCTTCCAGCCTCTTCTTCAGAGATGTTTCAAGTCCGGCAGATAACAACTATCGAATATTTATTGCCTGGGGAACAATTCCCGAACCAAACCCCGGCTTCAAAGATTACAAACTCTGGTATACTACCGAGTCGGCTGACGGAGTCTATTATTTAGCTGAAACCATCGTTTCCAGAACCACCAACTATTTCATTGCCGGAGCTCCAGCCAATTCTCTTCCTTTGAACAACGAATTGGATCCCAATTCCACTTACTGGTTCAAGCTTTATTCTGAAGACAGTAACGACAATATTTCCCAGTGGTCAAGCGTTGTCCCTCCTGAGGGAGATGTCCCGGATGGCGCCGGCGGTTCAGATATTCTGCCTCCAGCTATTTCCGATGTTAATACCTCCCAAGTAAATACCACTTTTGCGGTCATTACCTGAACCACTGATGAATTATCTGACTCTACTGTTGGTTACTCAACTGGCCAATCCTATTCAATTGAAACCGGCGTTTCCAGCTATGTTTTAAACCATTCTGTTGTCTTAACTGATTTAAGTCCAGCCACTACCTATAACTACCGGGTTAAATCTACTGATGCTTCCACTAATGCCTCGGAATGGGCAACTGGATACTCTTTTACTACCAATCCTGGCCCTGTCATTTCTGGTACCACTACCTCCACTGTCACCAACACCACTGCCACCATCACCTGAATAACTGACATTGCTTCCTCTTCATCTGTTACCTATTCAACTAATGCTGACCTTTCCAGCTCTTCCACTACTGCTACGGCTGACTTAGTAACCAGCCACTCAGTGACCCTAACCAACTTAACCCAAGGAACTAAATATTACTTCTATGTTGAATCTACTGAAAGCGGTAATACAGCTACTGATAACAATGCTGGCAATTACTATACTTTCAAAACTACTCAAGACACCACCCCTCCAACTATTACCTTCACCAGAGCCACTGATGTCAGAAATCTGACCTCAGCTTCAGTTGATATTGTTTTTATCACTAATGAATATGCGATAGGTAAGGTAAATTATGGAACAACTGACAGTTATGGTTCTTCAGAAACCGAATCTAATTACAATCTAAATCATTTAATCACCTTATCTGGTTTAACTCCTGGTCAGAACTATCATTTCCAGATTCAAGCCACTGACCAGAACTCAAACACTGCTTCTACTGCTGACTATACTTTCACCACCTTGCAGCCAACAGACACCACTCCGCCAACTATTTCTAATCTTTCCTGTCCGGTTACTACTGTTACTTCTTCCACTGCCGCTATTTCCTGGACGACAAATGAATTAGCCAACTCTTTAGTTGATTATGGTTCAACCACTGGTTATGGATTCACTCAAGGCAATTCAGCTGACAGCGACACCAGTCATTCAGTAACCTTAGTAGGCCTTTCGCCCAGTACCAGTTATTATTTCCAGGCAAAATCCCAGGATGCAGCAGGTAATATGGCTTCTTCACCTTGTGCTACTGCTTTTACTACTTCTCAAGCTCCAGAGCCGCCGCCTGAAGGAGATACCACACCCCCGACTATTATCTTTGATTCTCAAACCGGAATTACCAATATTACTTCTTCTTCGGCTAAAATTTCCTGGACCACTGATGAAACTTCTGATTCCACTATTGGTTATTCAACTTCTCAGGGCGTCTTTACTTTTGAACAAGGCTCAGCCAGTTTAGTCACTTCCCATTCGGTTACCCTGACTAACCTTTCCCAAAATTCTACTTATTATTTTAGAATTAAATCAGCTGACCAATACGGTAATCTGGCCATAGATGATAACGCAGGAAATGGCTATACCTTTACTACTTCTTCAGGGGCAGATACCGTACCGCCAATTATTTCCCAGGTTTCTTCTAGTATTTCTATTACCCAAGCTACCATTACCTGGACCACCGATGAAAATGCCAGTTCTTTGGTTGATTATGGTATTACTACTTTTTATGGTTCTACCAGCGGTAACGCCTCAGAAAGAGTCACTTCTCACACGGTTACTCTAAGCGGTTTAACCGGCCAGACCAAATATTATTATCGGGTGAGGTCGAACGATGCCAATTCTAACTAGGCAATAGACGATAATAATGGTGCAGGCTACACTTTCACCACTATCTCTGACACTACTGCTCCTACAATTTCAAATGTTACTACTGCCGTGATTAGAGATGTTTCAGCCGTCATCACCTGGCAGACAAATGAATTGGCCACTTCCCAGGTAGCTTACGGAACTGCAATTTCTTATGGCAGCCAGACAACTGAAGACACCACTTTAACCATCCAACATTCAGTAACAATAACTGGCTTGACCAAAGAAACAGCCTACTATTACAAAGTCATTTCTAAAGATTTAGCTGGAAACTCAGCTGAAAAGGCAGGAGAAAATCCCTTTACCACAACCAAAACCCCGGGTGAAGTGGTAATTACTGGTGGTGGGGGAGGAATATCCATTGATGCTTATCCACCACTGTTGACCAAGGTTGAGGTTTTAAATCTTACTCAATCTTCAGCTACCATTAGCTGGGAGATAAGTGAAGGAAGTTCCTCTCTGGTAACCTATGGACAGACTTCAGAATATGGTTTCTTAGCCGGTAACCACCAAGAAAGAGTCAAATCTCATAAGGTGATTTTGACAAATTTAAATCCCGGGACAATCTATCATTTCCAAGCCATTTCCTATGATTCAGCTGGTAATCGGGGGCAATCAGATGATTTAACTCTGACTACCTTAGGGGTAGCTGAAGTTCCTCCGTTAGTTGAAGAAGCGGCTCCTTTAAGGGAAGAAATATCCCAGTTGTTTGACAAATTTTCCTCTGCTAGTATTGGCGAGGTCTTTAATGAAATAGCAGAAAGAATGGTCTCTGCCCCATCTATTGCTGGAGAATATCCTCAGATTGAAGTCAGCCAGACGACTGCTAAAATTACCTGGTTAACTGACAAGAAAGCTAATTCTCTGGTGGCCTATACTACTGAAGATAAATATGATCCAACTAAAGATGAACCATATAGTATAATTTCTGGTTATCCAGACGAAATGGTTACCCTCCATCAGGTTGAAATCAACGGTCTTGAGCCAGCTACCATATATTATTACCAGGTCAGGTCAAAACCCTTAGTCGGACCCATTGCCAAAAGTGAGAACAAAACCTTCGAAACTTTAAGCCTGAAATTAGAAATCTCCGATATTACTTTACAAATAATAATTGAAAGCGAAGTTGCTATTTCTTGGAAAACAAACTTACCATCAACCACAAAGATTGAGTATACTAATTTAAGGACCGGAGAAAAGAAAGAATTGGAAGATATTTCCTATCTCAGAGAGCACGTCATTTCCTTGAAAGGACTGGAATCAAACACCGATTATTCCTTCTTCATTAAAGCCAGAGATGAAATGGGAAGTGAAGCCATTTCTCCAACCCTTACTTTCTCCACTGGCAAAGATATCGTTCCTCCGGAGATTTCCCAGGTCAGAACTTCAGTTGCCATTTCTCCCCGAGGAGACACTGTCCAGACAATCATTATCTGGCTGACCAACGAATTCTCGAGCTCAAGGGTTTACTATCTTGAAGGAGTAACCTGGAGAGAAGAATTGGTAAAATCTACTCCTTTAGATAAAACCCTGGTTCAAAAACATACGGTAGTCATCCCCGTCCTTAAACCGGGCCAGGTCTATGGGTTTAGAGTGGAATCAATAGATCCTTCAGAAAATGTCGCCATTTCAAAAGATTATACCATGCTCACTCCTCAGCAAAGGAGAACAATCGTTCAGATTATGATTTCCCAATTTGGACAAATCTTCGGCTGGGTTAAGAGACTGGGGATATAATATGAAAAAGATATTAATTGTCGAAGACGATCAATTTTTAATGGATATTTATGCCACCAAATTAAGGGAGGAAGGATTTGAGGTGGAAGAGGCAACTAATGGAGAGATGGCTTTTGAGAAATTGAGAGAAAGCCAGCCGGACCTGATTCTTTTAGATATTATTTTGCCAATGAGGGAGGGATTTGAGATATTAAAAGAAATAAAGCAGGATGAGAAATTAAAAAATTTGCCAATAATCATCATCTCTAACCTCAGTCAGAGAGAAGATATAAAAAAAGGTTTATCTTTGGGAGCAGTTAAATATTTAGTCAAGGCAGATTATACTCCCGCCCAAATAGTTAAAGAAATAAAGAAGATTTGCAAATAATGGAACCGATAATCCAAGTTAAAAATTCGTCAGTGATTTATAATTTAGGAAAGAGTAATGAGGCCGTAGCCTTAGACGATGTTAATTTGGAGATTTATCCTGGAGAATACATTATTTTTTATGGTCCCTCAGGCTGCGGAAAGTCAACTTTGCTTTATTGCCTGGCCGGGTTGGAAACTCCAACCCGAGGAGAAATTCTTGTTTACGGGAAAGCACTTTCAGAGTTCAGTCAGGAGGAAATGGTGAGCCACCGAAGATTGAAAATCGGGATGGTCTTTCAGGCTTACAATTTGATTCCCACTTTGAGAGTTTTAGATAATGTGCTTTTACCAAACATCTTCGGAGGTTTAATTCCGGGAGTGAGTTCAGGGAAGGCAGAATCCTTACTAAAAAAATTAGCAATAGAGATGTTAGCCAACCGTTATCCTCCTGAACTTTCGGGAGGTCAACAGCAAAGGGTAGCCATCGCCAGAGCCCTAATTTATGATCCCCCAATTTTATTGGCTGATGAGCCGGTGGGAAATTTAGATTCAGTTTCAGCAAAGGTTGTCATGGATACCCTAAGCGAAATAAATGAAAAGCTTACTAAAACTGTAATTTTAGTTACCCATGATCCCTTCTATTTAGATTATGCTCATCGAGTCTTCCACATAAAAGATGGAAGAATTGTCAGGGAGGTGACCAATCCCAAAAGAAAACAAATTGGCCCCTTTGAGGGAATGAGAGTAATCAGGAAGGCTCCTCTCAGGGCAAAACCCCTTTTGCAGCCGAGAGCCTTTGCTCAGTATCTTTTAACTTCTTTTGATAGGCCGGTGATTAGAAGATTAGAAAGGGGAATTAAAAAGAGAATGTTTGGGAAAATTACCGAAGCCCAATTTAGGGAAATTTTAGATAGACCATTTGAGAAAGGAGGAGTAGGACTTTATCGCCAGACAGCCGAAAGCTTTAGCCAGAAAATAGAAAGGGTGCTATCCGAAAGCGAATTTTTGAAAGAGGAAATTCCAACGGAGCAGCCCTTGGCCGAAATTGATATTAGAGTGAGGAATCTGAGAAAATTTCTCTTAGAAAGCTGGGAGGGCTCCCTAAAGAAAGAAGAAGAATTGAATAGATTGGATAATTTCATCAGATTGAGGTCGGAAGGAAAAATCGACGGAAAGGAGTTTCAAAGACGCCTTGACCTTCCTTTCAAGGGGGGAGGGGTGGGATTGAACAGGAGAACGGCCAGAAATTTTGCTCGGAAATTGGAATTAGCCTTATTAAGATAATATGGATTTAAAAAACTTAATTAAACTTTCTCTGAGAACATTCACCACTAGGCCAGCCAGGACTGGATTAACCATTTCGGCAATGGGGGTTGGGATTGGGGCGATTTTAATTTTTGTCTCCCTTGGCTATGGCCTTCAAAAGACGATGTTAGAACAAATTACCACTGCCGAAGCCCTTTTAACTCTGGATGTTACTACTCCCGACCCTGAGATTCTTCCCTTGACTGAAGAAAAGCTTTCCGAAATTTCTAAAATTGAAAATACGGAAGAGGTTAGTCCTTTGGCTATCTTGCCAGGCCAAATCAGTTTAGGTCCCTTAACCTCGGATACCACCTTTAATATCTGTCACCCCTCTTATTTCAGGTTAGGAGGAATTGTAACCAAACTTGGTAAACTTTTTGAAAAAGAAGATGAGAAGAAAGTGGTTATCTCTTCAGCTCTGGCCGAATCTTTTAATCTCGAAGGGGAAAAGGCAATTAATAGCGAAGTAAAAGTTAGTTTGTTTTTGACCAAAATAACTGAGACCGGAGAAGAAAGAATAGAAACGTTAGAGATGGAGGAACCTTATTCAATTTCCGGAATAATCGATGATGAAATAATTAGTTATGCCTATATTCCAATTGGTACCTTAAAGGATTTGAGAATCAGCGAATTTTCTCAAATTAAAGTTAAGATAAGTCAGGCTAAATTCATTGCCGGGGCAAACGAAAAGCTCGCCCAGATGGGTTTTATAGTTTCTTCATTATCTGACACAGTGGACGAGGCAAATAAAATCTTCAGGGCAATTCAGATTATTTTAGGAACCTTTGGAGTGGTGGCTTTGATTGTGGCCGCAATTGGAATGGCAAACACGATGACGGTTACTCTTTTGGAAAGGACAAATGAAATCGGAATTATGAAGGCAATTGGAGCTTCGAATCGAGACATTGAAAGGATGTTTTTGTTTGAATCGATGGCTATTGCCTTTTTAGGAGGAGTGGGAGGAATTGGAATAAATTTTTTAATCTCCCATTCTTTAAATGCCATCGTTAATATGTTGGCCCGGGGGTTGGGAGGTCAGGCAGTATCTCTATTTTATACTCCTTTCTGGTTTATTATTTTTATTATCGTTTTTTCTACTTTAGTTGGCATTCTTTCTGGAATCTTTCCAGCCAGGAGAGCAGCAAGGATGAATACTTTAGAAGCACTGAGGTATAAGTAGTTTAGATTTTAGATATTAGATGATAGATAATAAGCATTGGGGGCTGATTGCCTCTTTTCGTTTTTAAATAAATTAGTTAGAATAAAAACAATGGAAGACTTAATGCAGAAAATTGTATCTTTGTCCAAACGACGAGGGTTTATTTTTCCTTCTTCGGAGATTTACGGCGGCTTTGGTTCTGGTTATGATTTTGGACCCTTGGGAGTGGAAATGAAAAATAATATCAAAAAGTCTTGGTGGGATGAGATGATAAAGAATCATGAAAATGTTGTTGGATTAGATGCGGCGATTTTGATGAATCCAAAGGTTTGGGAAGCATCTGGTCATTTAGCTGCCGGCTTTGCTGATGAATTAGCTGAATGTAAGTCCTGTCACAAGAGATTTAAGGCTGACGAAGTCGAAACTAGAAAATGTCCTGATTGTGGAGGAGAATTAACCCAGCCAAGAAAATTTAATTTAATGATGAAAACTTTTGTTGGGCCAGTAGAAGATGAAGCAGCCATGACTTATTTAAGAGCAGAGACTTGTCAGGGGATTTATATGAATTTTGAGAATGTCTTAAATTCAATGCGAATGAAAATTCCTTTTGGGATTTGCCAAATTGGTAAGGCCTTTCGAAACGAAATCACACCGAAAGATTTTATTTACCGAATTAGGGAATTTGAGCAGATGGAAATGCAATGGTTCTGTCATCCCAAAGAGACTGATAAATATTTTGACTATTGGAAGAAAGAAAGATTAAATTGGTTTCTAAATTTAGGAATGAAAAAAGAAAATCTAAGGGCCGTTGAAATTCCAGAAAAAGAAAGAGCCCATTATGCTAAGAGACAAATCGATATAGAATATAAATTTCCTTTTGGTTGGCGAGAAATTGAAGGGGTTCACAATCGTGGCGACTGGGATTTATCTAATCACTCAAAATATTCTGGTCAGGATTTAAGGTATTATGATGAGGAAACCAAAGAAAAGTATTTTCCCTATATTGTTGAAACTTCGGTTGGGGTGGAAAGGTCGTTATTTGCTTTTTTGTCTGATGCTTATACCGAAATTAAAGGCGGAAGAACAGAGACAACCAAAGCAACAAAAGAAATCGAAATTTTACTTAAATTAGGCAAAAGATTAGCTCCAGTCAAAGTAGCCGTTTTGCCTTTAGTTAAAAACAAACCCGAGTTAGTTAAAAAAGCTAAAGAGGTTTATCAATTATTAAAACCCCATTTCGTTTGCCAATATGATGAATTAGGTTCAATCGGCCGAAGATATCGCCGAATGGACGAGGTTGGCACGATTTATTGTCTGACGGTAGATTTTGAAAGTTTAAAACAAGATGACCTTACTGTCCGCGACCGCGACACAATGAAGCAAGAAAGAGTGAAGATTGAAGATTTAGTTAAAGTTCTAAAAGAAAAATTATAATAAAATGTTCAAAAAAACCACTCTTAAAAATGGTCTCAGAATTATTACTGTCCCTATGGAAAGTACCCAGGCGGTGACAGTTTTAGTTTTAGTTGGCACCGGCTCAAAATATGAAACTAAAGAAACCAATGGCATCTCCCATTTTTTAGAGCACATGTACTTTAAAGGAACGAAAAAAAGATCATCACAGATAGCAGTGGCTGAAACCTTAGATAAGGTAGGAGGAATTTACAATGCCTTCACTTCGGAAGAATACACAGGTTATTTTGCTAAAGTAGCTGTTTCTCAAATGGAGATAGCTTTAGATTGGGTTTCGGATATTTATTTAAATTCCATCTTGCCAGAAAAAGAAGTAGAAAAAGAAAAAGGGGTGATTATCGAAGAAATAAATATGATTTACGATCATCCGCTCAGCTATGTTCAAACTTTGTGGCCAAAATTATTATACGGAGATCAGCCGGCTGGCTGGGATGTTACCGGAACGAAAGAGAGCGTGACAAAGATTAACTATCAGAAACTCATCGATTATATGAAAAGTCAATATGTGTCTAAAAATACTATTATCTGCATTGCTGGAAAAATAGATGCCGAGGAGGTTATAAAAAAAATAAAAAAATATTTTTCTAAAATAGATACCGCTCCTTTTAAATCAAAACAGGAGGTTTCAGAGAGGCAAACCAGACCTGCTTTTCTTTTGCATCAAAGAAAAACAGACCAAACCCACCTTTGTTTAGGAGTGAGGGGATATAATGTTTTTCATCCCCGAAGATATACCCAAGAAATTTTGGGAATAATTTTGGGAGGAATGATGAGCTCCCGGCTATTTATCGAATTGAGGGCAAAATTAGGAATTGCCTATTATGTCTCAACCACTATTTCCAGTGACACTGATACCGGCTATCTCGTTACTCAAACAGGGGTCGACAATCGAAAAACTGAATTAGCAATTTCCACTATTCTAAAAGAATATAAAAAAATATCTCAAAAGAAAGTTCCTCAATCAGAACTAAAAAAAGCCAAAGAATATATAAAAGGTAAAACCGCTTTGGAATTAGAGTCCTCAGATGCTCAAGCTGCTTTTTACGCCGGTCAGGAACTCTTAGAAAAGAAAATTTTAACTCCAGAAGAAATTTTTAAAAAAATTGACCGGGTTACTGTAAATGATATTCTAAAAGTAGCCAAAGAAATTTTTCAGCCTCAAAAATTAAATTTAGCCCTGATTGGTCCATTTGAAGATAAAAAACCTTTTGAGAAAATATTAACAATATAGTCAAAGAAACTAAAGTTTCTTTTCTATCTTCGTTTTAATAAATTAAAACTCGATAAATAAAAACTCGTATGAGCGATAGTCAAGTTTTAGATATCTCTTGGGGGACAATTCTGAAAATTGCCATTGCCTCTCTTGGTTTTTACATTCTTTACTTAGTGAGAGATATTTTGATTTTGATTATTTTCGCTTTTATCATTTCAATTTTATTTAATCCTGCAATTAATTTTTTATATTGCCGTCGCCTGCCTCGGGTTCTGGCTGTAATTTTTACTTATATCGCTGTCTTTGGAGTCTTGGGCCTCGCCATTTATTATATTTTGCCGATGCTCGTTTCTGAAATCCAACAATTTTCTCAGCTTTTCCCTCAATACTTTGAAAGAATCGCCCCTCCCTTAAAAGAATTGGGGATTAAAGCCTTTGAAAATATG
>Ga0210019_1005592_pt1 | contig 10410 bp, 10 predicted proteins | sample CryGeyCG2114_020_2_FD_183969 | JGI IMG/M metagenome (GOLD analysis project Ga0210019, IMG submission 183969) | Groundwater microbial communities from aquifer - Crystal Geyser CG11_big_fil_rev_8/21/14_0.20 (SPAdes) (version 2) | ecosystem: Environmental > Aquatic > Deep subsurface > Groundwater ...
GAGAAAGGATTTCCAAAATTTCCGATTGATATTTAATTAGATATTTAACCAATTCTACTAAATCTTTAACTGTAGAATAATTTGTATCCTGAAAAGGATCTTTAGGGTCTAAACCGGTAGGATTTATAAAATGAGTGTTTTCCGGCTTCAGTCCTATGTTATAATAAGCTTCCAGATTCATTAAATCAACAAAACTTTCTTCTTCCATTTTTTTCGTTCCGATGTTTGGGGTAGCCAGAGCATAAGCGGCATCGTTGCTTGATTCGATAAGCATTATATGGAGAAGTTCCTTTACCGAAAGAATTTCTCCGACTTTTAATCGTCCCATTTCTCCTTCCTGCTCAACAGCTTCTTTGGAGATTTCTATTTTATCTGATAGTTGATATATATTAGAAGCGACCCAGGCAGTCATTAATTTTGTCAAACTGGCAATAGGAAGTTTTTCAGATTCGTTTTTTTGGAAAAGAATTGACTCTTTTCCCTCCCGAGAATCAACAAAAACGGAAATAGCCGATTTAGCCGAAATTTTTAAATCAGGAATTTCTTGGTTTCTAATTGGTTCTTGAATATCCGGAAAAGTAAAGGAGGAAATCTGAGCTGTCAAAATTAAAGGATTTTTTTCCAATTCTCTGGTATAGAAAAAATCCTCTAAACCTTTTTCCAGAATATTTATCCCCCAGAAAAAGGGCAAACTCAAAATTAAAGCAATTAGAAAAATTTTTATGGGCGAAGAGAGCTTCGCTCTCTTCTTCACCTTCGTCCCGCCGTGGCGGGACTCGGTGGGCGAAGAGGACTTTAATGTAAACTCAGTTCTTGAATTCATTTTTTCGTCTTTCTTCTTTTTATTTTAAAAACAGATAATCTTTGGTCGATTCTCGCCATATCCCGCGGGAATAAACTGGCTTCCCGAACATTTTCCAAATCCAGAATTTGCTTAACTATTCTTTCGGCTCCCAAACAAAAACCACCCTCAGGCGGCATGCCGTATTTAAATGCCTGCAAATAAAACTTAAAATCTTTAATCTTCATTTTCCGTTTTTTTATATTTTTCACCAATTCTTCATAATCATTAATTCTCTGGCCGCCAGTGACTATTTCCAATCCCCGGCACAAAAGATCAAAACTTAAAGTGTATTCGGGATCTTTTGGGTCAGGGAAAGTGTAAAAAGGCCTTTTTTTAGTTGGATAGTGAGAGATGAAGATTAATTCTGAGCCGTATTTTTCTTTGGCAAATTCATAGATTTCTTTTTCGTCTTCCGGTTCCAAATCCGGAGATTCCCTATTATCCCTTTGGGTTCTTTTGAAAATAATTTCTTGAGCTTCTCTCATTTTTAATCTTGGAATTTTCTCGCCTAATTTGGGAAGAGTAGCTGAAAATAACTTTAACTCTTTTTGGCAGCTTTTTCCTAAATCCAAAAAGATGTTTCTGATTACGGTTTCGCAAACATCCATTAAATCTTGCCAAGAATTGATAAAGCCCATTTCCGCATCCAAACTGATATATTCTGTCAGATGGCGGGTGGTCACGCTTGGTTCGGCCCGATAAGCGCGCGTTATAGTAAAAACTCTTTCAAAAACGCCAACTAAGATTTGCTTATATAATTGGGGGCTTTGGGCTAAATAAGCATCGTCATTAAAGTAATCAATATGGAAAACTTCTGCCCCGCCTTCGGTGGCAACTGGCACGATTGTTGGCGCCTGGAATTCGGCAAATCCCAGGTCTTTCATTGTTTTCCTGAAACTATTAATCGCTTCTTCTTCAATTTTGAAAATTGCTTTAATTTTTTTATTCCGTAAGGTTATTGGTCTGTAATCTAAAAGAACGGGCAAGCTCACATTTAAATCTTTTAAATCAAAAGGAGGCGTTTCAGCCTTAGCTAAGATATTAATATTTTCGGCTTTCAATTCTATCTCTCCTGTTTCCAGTTCGGGATTGACCATTTTAATCGGTCTTTTCTGGATTTCTCCTTCAATTTCTAAAACATATTCATTTTTTATATCTTTTGCCAACTCGGGAGTAACAACTATCTGCAGAATTCCCGACCTGTCTCTTAAATCTAAAAAAACTATTCCGCCGTGGTCTCTTCGCGAATTAACCCATCCACAAACTCTTACTTTTTCCCCTAGATGTTTACTTGTCTGGTTTATAAAAATTCTTTTCATATTATTTAACTAATCTTATTTTTAGAAATTTTCTTTTTCCCACCTGCAAAATCATTCCATTTTTTAGTTTAATATCCTGACGCCAGTCCTTGATTCTTAATTCTTGATTCTTGATTCTTATACTTACTCCTCCCTGTAAAATCAATCTTTTCGCTTCATTTTTTGAAGAAGCTAAATTTGCTTTTGTCAGTAAATCTAAAATAGGTAAAGATTTTTTTGAACTTTTAAAGACAGGAATTTTTAAAGGTAGTTTTTTCTCTCGAAATACGCGATTAAATTCTTTTTCAGCCGTTTCCCCGGCTTTCTTACTGTGATACATTTTAATTATTTCTTTGGCTAAAATTGATTTTGCTTCTTTAGGATTAAGCTTCTCCTCTTTTAAATCCTTTTTAATTTTCTCTATTTTTTTTAAGGGAAAACGAGTTGTTAGTTTAAGATAATCTTCGATTAATTCATCTTTCATTGACATAATCTTTCCGTACATATTTCTGGGATTATCAGTAATATTTATGACATTTCCCCAGCTGGTTGACATTTTTCTGCCATCAAGTCCGTAAAGCATTTGAGAAGTCATAATATCCTGGGGTGGCTGGCCGAATATCCTTTGCATTTCTCTTCCCATCTTCAGGTTAAATAATTGGTCAAAGCCCCCTATCTCAACGTCGGCTTTTATCATAACCGAATCGTAACCCTGAAGCAGAGGGTAGCTTAATTCATGCAAGCCGATAGGTTTGTTTTGTTCCCAGCGTTCTCTAAAATTCCGGCGCTGAATCATTTGTTGGGCAGTAAAACTCATCGCCAGGGAAAGAAAATCTTTAATTTTCAATTTACTAAGCCATTCTGAGTTTCTGTGAAATTCAACTTTTTTTAGGTCTAAAATTTTCCCAATCTGTTTTTTGTAAGTTCTTAAGTTTTCTTTAATTTCTTCTTCGGTCAAAGGCTTTCTCATCGCTTGTTTATCAGAAGCATCGCCGATTTGACCGGTAAAATCTCCGATAATAAAAACAATCTGGTGTCCTAAATCCTGAAAGTTCCTGAGTTTCCAGAGTTGAATTGCCCGACCGAGGTGTATTTTAGGTCCAGTAGGGTCAATACCCAATTTGATTCTCAATTTCTTCCCTGATTTTAATTTCTTCAAGAGATTTTTTTTGTCAATAACTTGCTCTATTCCCCTTTCCAGTATTTCTTTTATCTTTTTAGAGTCAGTATTTATTTTTACCCCGTTAGAAATTTTCATAGACTTTTATTTGAGAATATCCCCATTAGAAATTCTAATTAATATAAGATTTCTAACGGGGTTCATAATTTTGTACTCTGTTATTCTATTATTTTAATTGAATTTTTGACTGAAATCAAGGCTTGTCTACCATTAATATTCTCATAAGTTCTCTAACTTATTAACCAAGCGCTAACGCACAGCGAAAGCCGCAGCCCCGTACCGAGCCCCGCTCTGGTGCGGGGCAAATCCAACTAAAAACCGCGAGAGGACTCGCGGTTTTTAATAAATTCTTTGTTTTTATTCCTCTGGCTCCCGAGCAACAGCGAAGGGGGAAGAAGAAAATTTATTTTTCTTCGCCCTCTTTTTCTGTCTCTTCGGTAGCCGAAGAAGCTGAAGAAGACACTTTTCCTGCTGCTCCCTTTTTTCTTGATTTAAGAAAAAAGGCAATAAAACCAATTACAGCGACAACTGCGATAATCCAGGATACAAAAATTAAAGTTTCCATAATTGACATTTTTTATTATTTTATTTTCTAACGACTTTTTATCTTTAATCTATTTTAGAAAAATAATTAAGGCAAGTCAATCCCTTGGAAGAAATAGGTCAATTGTCAGTAATTTTATAAATATCTCCCGCACCCATTATTATCACTACCTCTCTGCCTTTTAGGTTTTTTTTGAGATAGTTTATTATCCCCTCTTTTGGCAGATAAACTACTGAAGGCCTGTTAATTTCTTTTATTAATTTTTTTGAATTAACCTTCTTTTTTATGTTTTTCTGTTCTCTCCCGGCAACATCATAGATATCAGTAATTATTACTTTATTAATAAAAACCTTGTCGTAAGACTGTTGGAAAACCTTAACGAAGTCCTTAAATAAATAAAATGTTCTTTGATACTGATGGGGTTGGAAAATGCACCAAATTTTTTTATGGGGGAATTTTTCCCGGGCCGCCTTTAAGGTTGCCTTAATTTCTGTTGGGTGGTGTCCGTAATCAGAAACAATCGTTATTTTCCGCGTTAATCCGCGTAAATCCGCTTCTATAATCTCGAAACGACGCCAGGCACCTCTATACTTTGACAAGGATTTGAAAGAAATCCTGTCGGGAATTTTCAAAACCCGAGCTGTTGTTAGAGCAGCCAAAGCATTCAGAATATTATGTTCCCCGGGAATTCTTAAGATTTCTCTCAATTTTCGCGTTTCGTCTTGCCCTGAAGAAAATTTTTGAATTTTGAATTGCTTGCCCCGTAGCGAACTTGTTCTGCTTCGGGGTAATTTTGATATTTGATTTTTGATATTTAATATGTTCTTGTCCTTCCCATTGGTCACTAACACCCCATTTCTCGGCAAATGGCTGATAAATTCTTTATAAGTTTTTAGAATATGATTTAAACTTTTATAATAATCTAAATGTTCCATTTCTATATTGGTTAAAACAATGATTTTCGGCCAATAATTTAAAAAAGAAGCATTCCATTCGTCTGACTCAATGACTAGAATCGCTGAACTACGCGGAACTAAACGCGGAACAACGCGGAATCTTGGTTGGCCTCCCATTCGGAAATTGCTATTGCCAAATTCCTTGAGTTTTGTCCCCAAAATTACTGTCGGGTCAAATCCGGCTCTTATTAAAATTAAAGCGATCATGGCTGTGGTTGTACTTTTTCCATGGGTTCCTGAAACAGCAATGGTAAAGTATTTTTTAGTTAATTCTCCTAAGGCCTCGGGATAACTTTGAACTTTGATTCCTCTTTTTTTAGCTTCTAAAAGTTCGGGATTATCTTTTCTTACTGCCGGACTGTAAATCGCTTGTTTAACGTCGGGTGTTAAACATTTTTTTTTGTGGGGTCCTATGTAAATTTTAACTCCTTTTCTCTTTAATAAATCGGTAATTTCTGAGGAAACTAAATCAGAGCCACTAACCTGATGACCCTTTGCTAAATAGTATTGAGCCAAAGCTGAGACGCCAATTCCTCCAATACCGATGAAATGGACTTTCATAATCGCTAATTTACACTAATTTGACCACGAATATCACTAATTTAAAACTCGACGATATTCTAAACGACGATATTTAAAGTTTGCCAGGATTGCTAAGCGGTGCTGATTCCAGCACCGTATATTCTGCTCCGCTTCTTTTCAATTGGCTTTCCATAACTTCAATTGAATGAACTTGGAAATTTAAGGAGATGTCTTTTCCTATATCCGGCCTCTCTTCCGGCTCTATTCTTCGCCACTGCCAAGTTTTAATTCTTCCTAAGGTAATATGAGGAGAAAATTCTCCCTGCCCGCAATGCAAGGCATAGCGTTGCAGGCGGGTTTTCTCAATTTTTCTTAAAATGCCAGTCTCCTCTACTTTTTGCTTTAGTTTTTCCACCAGTCCTGTTAATTCTCTGTTTTTTCCAAGTTCAACCCAAACTAAACGGGGCGGAATTTTATTAGGAGGTCCGTAAAGCACTTTTTTAAATTCCAAAGAAAAAATAGTCTGAATTTTAGATATTTCCTTTACAATTTGACAAATTTGAGGAATATCTTCTTCTTTTAAGTAGCCGAGAAAAAGCAAAGTGATATGTAAATTATCCTTTTTTATCCAACGAACTAATCCCCTGCTTGTCTCCTGAGGAAAAAGTTCAGCAGTTTCTTTTTCTAAATTTTCTAACTCTTTTTTTATCTCTTCCGGCAGGTTTATGGCAATAAAAATCCGATGCTGCATATAAATTTATAATAGCAAAATACCAATGACTTTACAATTTTATATTTTTAAATAATGTTATATACTTAAGAAGTTCTAAGACATTTGAATCTAAATTTAAAAAAAAGGAGGTGAATCAAATGTCTTGGGCATAACAAAAGAAAGGGTCAGACAAATTCAAAAAAAGGCCTTAAGAAAATTAAAAAGGGATCCTCGAACTATATTACTTAAATAGGCGCTGTTATTCAATAACCCGAGCAATAGCGAAGGCGAAGAGAACTGCGTTCTCTTCTTCACTTTCACTTTTGCTTCGCAAAAGCTCGGTGGGTGAAGATGAACGGAGTTCATCGACAAAGAATGATAGCGCCTTCTTTTTTTTCCGGATAATGATAAAATGAAAGAATGAAGAAAGTTTATCTTTATAAAAAACTGTCCAATCAAAAGGTTCAGTGTCAAAATTGCGCTCATTATTGTATTATCCAGGACGGTAAAAGGGGTAAATGCGGGGTGAAAGAAAATAAAGACGGCAAGCTTTATTCTTTGGTTTATGGCAAGAGTTGTGCTTTAAATATTGATCCCATTGAAAAAAAGCCCTTCTTCCACTTTATGCCGGGCAGCCAGTCATTGTCGCTGGCAACTGTTGGCTGCAATTTTAGATGTCTTAATTGCCAGAATTATGATATCTCCCAGATGCCCCAAGAAACCGGTCAAGTTTCTGGAGAAGATTTACTGCCCGAGAAGATAGTAGAGATTGCTCTTAAGAATAACCTGCCAAGTATTTCTTATACCTATACTGAGCCAGCCGTTTTTTCTGAATATTCGCTGGATACAATGAAATTAGCTAAGAAAAAGGGGCTAAAAAATAATTGGGTCAGTAATGGATTTTGGTCAAAAGAACTTTTTGATTTAATTTCTCCCTATTTAGACGCGGCTAATATTGATATAAAAAGTTTTTCCGAAGAATTTTATAAAAAGGTTTGCGGAGCGCGGCTTCAACCGGTTTTAGATACTTTAAAGAGATTGAAAGATAAAAAAATTTGGCTTGAAATAACAACTTTAGCAATTCCCACTCTTTCAGATTCAAAAGAAATGTTTAGAGATATTGCTAAATTTATTAAGGAAGAGCTGGGGACTGAAACCCCCTGGCATATCAGTCAATTTTCCGGAGCCATCTCCTGGAAGTTACAGCACTTACCGGAGACCCCGGTTGAGACTCTGGAAATGGCTTATAGGATTGGAAAAGAAACAGGTTTAAAATACGTCTATACTGGCAATGTTCCCGGTCTTCCTTCAGAAGACACTTTCTGCCCAAAATGCAATGCCTTGGTAATTGATAGAACGGGTTATGTTATTTCCCGCCATGACAAACAAGGCAAATGCCCAAAGTGCGGAGAAAATTTAAATTTAATTTTAAAATAATATGCCAATTATTTTTGCTTGTCTATCCCCCCACCCGCCAATAATTTTACCTTCAGTTGGTTCTGAAAAAGACAGAAAACAAGTAAAGAAAACCATTGAAAGTTTAAATAGTTTGGGTCATAAATTAAAAGAATCAAATCCGGATTCAATCATCATTTCTGCTCCTCATCCAGATTGGGGCTTTAATGTCCCATTATTCTTTTTGGCTAAAGATTTTAAAGGAGAAATTGAAACAGTTCTGATTGGATTGGAATCGCCAAAGTTCTATTTTGAAGAAGGAAAAAAATTTTATACAAAATACAAAATACAAAATACAAAATACAAAATTGCTCTAATTGTCTCTGGTGATATGTCACATTGTCTAAAAGAAGAAGGACCTTATGGATTTAATCCCGATGGTCCGAAATATGATAAGGCCTTGATTGATGCTTTAAAGAAAAAAGACATTGAAACAATTTTGAAATTGGATGATTTATATCCCGAAGCCGGTGAATGCGGTCTGCGTTCTTTTTGTTTTCTTTTGGGAATTTTGGAGGCCTCGGGAATTTCTTGGCAACCAGAAATCCTCTCTTACGAAGGCCCATTTGGCGTTGGTTATTTAGTCGCCAATTTTAAACTAAGTCAAAGAGGATAAATCTTCTTTTCCATCTTCGCTGAGCACATAAAAATTACGTGCTCAGCTCGATAAATGAAGTTAATTGAAATTAAAAAAGTAAGAAGAGTTATTTTTGTTGGGGATACTCATGGGGATCTGGATGCTTCTCAAAAGGTTATTAGAGATTATTTACCTGCCCGCAATGCTTCGCTCGCCCGTAACGCTTCGCGTAGCGATGCGAGCGGGCATGGCGATGCAGGCGGGAAACCAGGGAATAAAATTGTCTTTTTGGGCGATTATGTTGATAGGGGCTCTTTCTCAAAGGAGAATTTAGATTATTTGTTGGAACAGAAAATAAAATATCCCAAACAAATCTATCTTCTACAAGGAAATCACGAAGGCCATCATGTTTTGGAATTCTCGCCAGCTGAATTTTGGGAAAGCTTGGGAGAAGAAGAACATAAAAAATATACCTCAATCGTTGAAAAATTACCATTAGCAGTAGTAACAAAAGATATTATTGCCTTGCATGGAGTTTTACCGGATGTTAAGAATTTAAAAGAAATAAGCGAGATAAAACTCGGGAGTGAGCAATGGCTTCAAATCGCTTGGGGTGATTTTGTAGAGGCGAAGGGAAAATATCTCGGAGTTGACCCTTTCACTGACCGCCCCCAATTTGGCAAAGATTGGTTTTTTGAAATAATGAAAAGATTCGGCAAAAAAGTTTTAATCCGTTCTCATCAACCAACCTCTCCCCTATTTATGTTCGCAGAAGCTAACGCTTCTTCTCACGCTTCGGCTAAAGCCTCAGCGTTTAATGATAGATGTTTAACTATTTTCACTTCTTCTGCCTACACTCGTGAGCGAACCATTGTCATTTACGATTTCAAAAAACCAATAAAAACCGCCAAAGATTTAGAAATTAAAAGAATCTAAACAATGCTAAAAATTAGAGAAATCACCTGACTCGAAAAAGAAATTAGATTGTAAAATTTTATGAACCCTTACGTTTTACTCGCCAAAGAGGCGGTGGAAAATTATATAAAGGAGGGAAAAATTATTGAAGTACCAAAAGATTTACCGGAAGAGTTTCTCCATAGAAAATCCGGAACTTTTGTAACCATTATGAAAAACAAAGAGTTGCGGGGTTGTATTGGTACTTATTTGCCAACCAGAAAAAATATCGCTGAAGAAATAATTCAAAACGCTATTGCTGCTGCCACCGAAGATTATCGATTTGGTCCAATTCAAAAAAGGGAGCTTAGCTCCTTATCCTATACCGTTTACATTTTAGAGAAACCAGAATTGGTGAAGGATATTAAAGAACTGAATCCCCAAAAATACGGTATAATTGTAAAAACAACACCTATCACTTATCCTGATGGTACCGATGTGGTGTTCAATGAATTTTCAATTCATTTCACCTCTCCGCGTTTCAATGGCCATTTTGTATCGAAATCTGCTCTTTTACTCCCTGACTTGGCAGGGATAGACACAGTTGAGAAACAAATTTCAATAACTTGCCGAAAAGGCGGAATTGACCCATCAAAAGAAAAAATAATTATCTATAAGTTTAAAGTAGAAAAATTTGAGCAATAGCGAAAACCGAGCACTCAATTAAAAAATTTACTGAAGAGAATGAAAATGCTTAATCAAAAAATTGCTAAAATATTATATGGGATAGAAGAATTATTAAGGATAAAAGGAGTAGCCTTCAAACCAAAGGCCTATTCTAAAGCGGCTTTGAGTTTGGAAAATTTAGGAGAAGACGTCTCTCTTATATATAAAAAAGATGGTCTGAAAGGTCTTGAAAAAATTCCCGGTGTTGGTAAAAGCATTGCTAATAAAATTGAAGAGCATCTTAAAAAAGGCAGAATTAATTATTATGAAAAACTAAAAGAAGAAACTGCCATTCGTCAGATTGTCACTTATTATTTTGAAACTAAAGGATTGAATCTGGACCAAATAAAACGAGATGCCAAAAAAAGAAAAATAATTTATTCAAGGTTTACCAGACCGGCAAAACAACTTTTGGAATTGGCCGGTTCGGTTAAAGCCGCCAAAAAAGCCATTGATAAAGTGGCCGAATGGGCAAAATCAAGAAACTTAGATTATGCCATTGAGACAGTTTTTAAAAAATGGCTGGAACTTGACAGGTTAAAACCTAAAGAAATTGTTAAAAAGCCCTTCTATAACGAAGAGCCGATGGTCTGGTCTCAAACCCGTAGGAAGTGGTATGTAATTTCAAAAAATGGAGAGTGGCTGGAGTTTGCAGGAGAAGAAACAGAAATAAAATGGCGAATTGTTAAATAATATTATTTA
>Ga0210019_1005594_pt1 | contig 10408 bp, 12 predicted proteins | sample CryGeyCG2114_020_2_FD_183969 | JGI IMG/M metagenome (GOLD analysis project Ga0210019, IMG submission 183969) | Groundwater microbial communities from aquifer - Crystal Geyser CG11_big_fil_rev_8/21/14_0.20 (SPAdes) (version 2) | ecosystem: Environmental > Aquatic > Deep subsurface > Groundwater ...
CAGCGAGGCGCTGCGGCACGGCATCCTCAGTCCCGCGCCCGTGGAGCGGCCGGTCTACCGCGGCCGCGGCCATTACCTGGCGACGAGCCGGTTGCGCGAATGCTGGCTGCACACGAACAACTCCTGCAACCTCACCTGCGGCCATTGCCTTGTCAGCTCTTCGCCGCGCGGCGAAAAAGGCCTGCCGCCGGAGACCTTGATCCGGCTGGTGGATCAGGCGGTCGCGCTCGGGGTTGAGCGGTTCTACATTACGGGTGGAGAGCCGTTCATCCGGGCGGACCTTCCTCAACTCATTGAACATATCACGCGCACGCATGGTCGCGAGCTAGTCATCCTCACCAACGCGACGCTCTTTGCGCACACTCGCGCCTCGCTGCTCGACAGCCTTGACCGGGAGCGGGTAAAGTTCCAGGTCAGCATGGACGGCTCTACGCCCGAGATCAACGATCCGATTCGCGGCAAGGGCAGTTTCGAGTCGACGGTGGCTGGATTGCGGGAGCTGAGCCGCCGCGGTTTTGAGGCCACGCTCACCACCGTCGTGGTGGGCTACAACGTCGATGATCTGACCCATTTGACGCAACTTGCCGCTTCGTGCGGCGTGCGCGGGCAGCACCTGATGTGGGTGCACCGTCGTGGTCGCGTCACTGACGAACAGAACGGCGAAGTCCTGAGCGAGCGAAGCGAGTCGAAGGAATGGTTCCCATCGACGGAGCGGCTGATCGAGGCCATCCGTGCGGTCAAGCAAGAGGCGGACGCGCAGGGCATTACCTTGGACAACGCCGCATCCTTCGAGTTGCGCGCCAACGCGCCGGCCGGGGTCAAGTTCGACCTGGGCAACGCCGGCTGGCAGAGTGTGTGCGTCTACGCCGACGGCCACGTGTATCCTTCGGCTGCGTTTGCCAACCACAAGCCGCTCGATTGCGGCGACGCCACCAACGGCAAGGATCTGGCGGCCATTTGGCGCCACGCCCCGGTCCTGGAGCAGATCCGGCAAGCGACCGTCGTGCGCAAGTCGCAGGCGAGCGCGGATCCGCTGCGCTACCTGACAGGCGGCGGGGACATCGAGCACAGCTACTTTTTCTCGGGCGATTTTCTGGGCGATGACCCGTATTACGACGTCTACCGCACGCTGTTGCTCGATGCGATGGATGCGCTCACCGCGCGCAAGGCCGCGCTGGTCAACCGGCGCTCCGGGTTTGACGCGCCCCGCATCTTCCACGCGATGGGCGACGGCGCGGTGGTGTGCGGCACGACCGAGTTTGGCCGGGACGAGGTCGAAGTGGCCTTTTTGCACTCCAACTGCGTGCTCTCCTTTGACGTCGAAAAACCACGCAAGATCGTCCAGGAATTCTATGGGCAGGCGGCGGAAAAGCCCCAAGCCGAATTGTGCTGCCCGACCAAATACGACGACGCGGATGTCGGCCACATCCCGCAGGACGTGTTGGACCGTTTCTATGGGTGCGGCTCGCCGGTGAGCGCGGCCGCGCCCCAGCCGGGCGAGGTGTACGTCGATCTGGGCTCGGGGGCCGGCATCGACTGCTTCATCGCGGCCAAGCGCGTGGGGCCGACCGGCCGGGTCATCGGGGTGGATATGACCGACCAGATGCTCTCGGTAGCGCGCGAGAACCAGCCCAAAGTCGCCGCCGCGCTGGGCTACAACAACGTCGAGTTCCGCAAGGGGTTCCTCGAGGAGGTGCCGGTGGAGAGCAAGACCGCCGACATCGTGACCTCCAACTGCGTCATCAACCTCTCACCGGATAAACCCAAGGTGTTCGCGGAGATCTGGCGCATCCTCAGCGATCACGGCCGCGCAGTGATCGCGGACATCGTGTCCGACCGCGAGGTGCCGCCCCGCTTGAAGGTGAACGAGCAGCTCTGGGGCGAATGCATCGTCGGCGCGCTCACCGAAGCGCAGTTCCTGGCGATGCTCGAGCAAGCCGGATTCTACGGGCTGTTGGTCATGAAGAAGGCGTTCTGGAAAACGATCGAGGGGTTCAAGTTCTATTCGGTAACGGTGCAGGGCTTCAAGTTCGAGAAGACCGCCGGCTGCACCTTCGTGGGGCAGGCGGCCATTTACCGCGGGCCGTTTCAGGCCGCGCTGGATGAGGAAGGCCACCTGTTTCCGCGCAACGTGGCGATCCAGGTGTGCACCGATACCGCAAGCAAGCTGTCGCAGCCGCCCTATGCCGGCCATTTCACGATCGTGGAGCCGGATGGGACGGCGAAGGAGTTGCCGTTGGCCACCGCAGGAACCGCGACGTGCGCGCCGGGAAGCGGCTGCTGTTGATGAAAGCGCTCGTGCTGTTCTGCAGCCTCTTGGCGCTGCCGTGCTGTGCGGCGGCGGATGAGATCGACCATGGGCTGTGGAACGAGCTAGTCGAACGCTACGCGCAGGACGGCCGGGTGGATTATGACGGAGTCGCGCAAGACGCGGAGACCTTAGAGCGCTATCTGGCGTTGCTGGCTGACACCGATCCGGAGCAGCTGCCGTCACCCGAGTCGCGGTTAGCCTTTTGGATCAACGCCTACAATGCGAGCGTCTTCAAAGGTGTGCTGGATCATCGTCCATTGAAGTCGGTGAAAGACATCAAGGGGTTCTTCGACCGCCTGCGCTACCCTGTCGGCGGGGAAGAGCTCACCTTGAACCAGATCGAGGAGCGGGCCCGTGCGTCTGGCGATTGGCGGGTGCACTTCGCGGTCAACTGCGCCTCCGCGAGCTGTCCGCCGCTGCGCCCTGAAGCATACGCCGCCGGCTCGCTCGAGGCCCAGCTGGCCGACCAGACTACGCAGTTTCTCGCCAACACGCGCGACGGGTTGCGCCTCGACGGGCCGACGTTGTGGGTCTCCTCGATCTTCAAGTGGTACGCGAAGGATTTTTCGCCAAGCCGCCTGACATCGAACGCGCTCCTGGATCTGCTCGACCCCTACCTGCCTGAATCCGTGCGCCAAGCCGCGCGGGCCCGGACGTTCACGATGCGCTATCTTCCCTACGACTGGTCGTTGAATAGCGCCACAGGAGGCTTGCGATGATACTACTCATCGCCGTGGGAGCGTGCGTACTCTTTCTGGCGTATGCCAATGGGGCGAATGACAACTTTAAGGGTGTGGCCACGCTGTTCGGCAGCGGCACCACCGACTATCGCAAAGCGCTGTGGTGGGCCATGCTCACGACGCTGGCCGGTTCCTGCGCGGCGATCGCGCTGTCGGGCGAGCTCGTGAAGGCGTTCAGCGGCAAGGGGCTCGTCCCCGACGTCCTGACGCAGGATCCCTCGTTCTTGCTGGCCGTCGGGTTGGGCGCTGCGCTGACGGTGATGCTCGCGACGGTGGTGGGATTTCCTATTTCCACGACCCATGCGCTGACCGGATCACTCATCGGCGCCGGGCTGGCCGCTGCCGGTTCCATTAACGCCGGGAAGCTCGGCCAGAGCTTCTTTTTGCCCCTGGCGGTCAGCCCTTTCGTGAGCTTGGCGGTCACCAGCGGCTTCTATCCGCTGCTGCGGTGGGTGCGTCTGCGCCTGGGGGTTGAGCGGCAGATGTGTCTGTGTGTCGATGGCGGAGCGACCGAGCCGGTGCGGCTGCGGGCCGACGGCACCGCCGTGCTGGCCTCCAGCGGCGTGGTACTCAGCGTCGGCCAGCTGCAGACCTGCACGCAGCGCTATCACGGCCGGCTCATCGGCATCGACGCCCAGTGGGTCTTGGATCGGCTGCACTACCTTTCCGCCGGCGCGGTGAGCTTTGCGCGCGGGCTGAACGATACGCCCAAGATCACCGCGCTGGTAGTCGCCGCCAAGGCGCTGGGTATCAGCCTGACCGGCAGCCTGCTCGGCGTGGGCGTGGCGATGGCGGCCGGCGGCCTGATCAGCGCCCGGCGCGTGGCCATGACCATGAGCCAGCGCATCACGACGATGAACCACGGCCAAGGCTTCACCGCCAACCTCGTGACCGCCTTCCTGGTGCTCTTTGCCTCTCGGTGGGGGCTGCCGGTGTCCACGACGCACGTGTCGTGCGGCAGCCTGTTCGGGCTGGGCGCGGTGACAAGGCAGGGGCGCTGGTCGATGATCCGCACCATCCTCCTCGCGTGGGTCGCGACCCTGCCCTGCGCCGCCGTGTTCGCCGCTGGGGTGTACTGGATCGCCCGCTGATGCCAAGCGTCGTATTCGTGTGCGTCGCCAATTCCTTCCGCTCGCAAATGGCCGAAGCGCTGGCCAAATCTATGGCCGGCAAGGACTGGGACATTTGGAGTGCCGGCTCCAGCCCGGGCGGCCGGCTGCATCCGCTGGCGATTGAGCTGATGCGCGAAGCGGGGTTGAGCCTGGAGGGTCACTATTCCAAGGGGCTGGCCGAACTGCCCCAGCGGCGGTGGGACTATGTCGTGACGATGGGCTGCGGCGATGCCTGCCCGATGCTGCCGGCCGCGCACCGACTCGACTGGGACTTGCCTGACCCGGCCACGCTCGGGCCGGAGGGAGCCCGGAAGATCCGTGATCAGCTCACGACGTTAGTGCGGGGGTTGGTGGACGCCGCCGCTTGACAAGCTCCGCTCCACGCGGCAAGATACGATTATTTCCCACCTGTAAGGACTGACTCCAAGAGACGACTAATACACAGGAACCACTCCTGACCATGACAGCACGGCCAATACCACTCACACGGAGGAGACCTATGTTCATGCTGCGGCGTATGGCCTGGCTCACGGCTGTTTTGCTCGTTGGTAGCGCTCCGGCCTGGGCTGCCACTTATCAGATCGATAAGGATCATACGACCGTTTCTTTCAAGATTCGGCACCTCTTTTCCAAGGTGGAAGGCGTCTTCCGCGATTTCTCCGGCACGATCGACTACGAGCCCGGCCAGCCGGATGCCTGGAAAACCGAAGCGACGATCCAGACTGCCAGCATCGACACGCGCGTGGAGAAACGGGACAACCACCTGCGCACCGTGGATTTCTTCGACGTCGCCCAGTATCCCACCATCACCTTCAAGAGCACGAAGATGGCTGAGGTTTCCGGCACTACCGCCAAATTGCACGGGGTGTTGACGATTCGTGGCGTGCAAAAGCCCGTGGTATTGGATCTGACCATCCACGGCGTGGGTCAAGACCCCTGGGGCAACGTGCGCTCCGGCTTTACCGCAACGACCACGATCAACCGCAAGGACTTTGGGCTTACGTGGAATCAGGCGCTGGAGACAGGCGAGTTCCTCGTCGGCGATGAGGTCGAGATTACGTTGGAAGTAGAAGGGATTAAACCGTAGCGTACTACAACACGAAGGGGGTCTGATGGACGCACGAAACCAGCGAACGCTGGCAGCCGCCGCGGTGGCGGGGTTGATGGCCGCGATGGGGACGCTCGCAGGCACGGCGCACGCCGAGCACGAAGGCATGATGATGGGCGGCGACGGGAACAAAGCCCACTGCTACGGAGTGAATAAGTGCAAGGGGACCGGCGACTGTGGCGGCAAGGGCCACTCCTGTGCCGGACAGAACGCCTGCAAGGGCCAGGGGTATCTCGACCTATCCGAGAAGGACTGCCTGCGCATCGAAGGCGGCCGGCTCACGCCCGACGCCTCGTAACGAGACTCGCTGAAGGCTCGAGGCTAAAGGCTCGAGGGAAGAGCGAACCCATTCCCTCCACCCTTGAGCCTCGAGCCTTGAGCCATGCTGAGATGGCAAGTCATTGGCCGACAATCGGATGCGGGGTCGGGCTACGCACCGAGCACTATGAAACAATCACCCGCGATTGGCCTTCGATGGATTGGTTCGAGGCCATCTCCGAGAACTTCATGGACTCCGCCGGCCGGCCGCTGCACGTCCTCGAGCAGGTCCGGCAGCGCTATCCGGTCGCCCTCCATGGGGTGTCGCTCTCCATCGGGTCGACCGACCCGCTCAATCCGTCATATCTCCAGCGGCTCAAGGCGCTGGCTGACCGCATCGATCCTGCCATCGTCTCCGATCATCTGTGTTGGACCGGCGTCGATGGCCAGAACCTGCATGACCTGCTGCCGCTGCCGTTCACCGAGGAGGCGGTCCAGCATATCGCCGGACGGGTGGAGCAGGTCCAGGCGTTTCTGGGCCGGCGGATCCTGCTGGAAAACGTCTCGACGTATGTGACCTATCGCCACTCCACCATGCCCGAATGGGAATTCCTCACGGCGATCGCCCAGCGCTCCGGCTGCGGGATTCTCCTCGATCTCAACAATATCTACGTCAACGCGTACAACCACCAATTCGATCCTTATGACTACCTGCGCCATATCCCGCGGGAGCTCGTCGGCCAATTCCATCTCGCCGGCCACACCGACTGCGGCGGCTACCTCTTTGATACGCATAGCGCGCCGGTGATCGAACCAGTCTGGGCCATGTACCGCTGGGCGCTGCAGCACTGGGGCCCGGTGACGACGCTGATCGAGTGGGACGAATCGATCCCGCCCTTCGCGCGCCTGGTGGAAGAGGCCGACAAGGCCCGGGCAATCTATGTCGAGGTGTGCGGGACCGACCAGCCGGTCAGCCCGCCGCTGGCCTCGCCGCGACGGTGATCCATGGCTGAGCCGTCGCTGCGCGATGTCCAACGGTGGATGAAAACACAGATCCAACCGCCGGCCGGCGGGGCGGTGCGGGCCGCTCAGCAGTGGCTCAATCCGCAGCGAGACACGCCAGGCTTTGAGCGGCTGCATGTGTATGCGCATGGGTATCTAGCCCGCATGCAGGAATCGCTCGCCGAAGTGTACGAGGCGGTCCACCATGTCGTGGGCGAGCAAGCGTTTGCCGGGCTGGCCGGCGCCTACGCGGCCCGGCACCCCTCGCACGACTACAACCTCAGCTTCGCCGGACGCTCGCTGCCGGAGTTTCTCGCGGCCTGGCCGCGCACCGCTCAGTGGCCGTTTCTGCCGGACCTCGCCCGGCTCGAATGGGGGGTCTGCCAAGCGTTTCATGCGCAGCTGCAGCCACCGGTCGATGCCGGGCAGCTGGCGAGCGTGGCTCCATCGGACTGGGAGCGGATGCGCTTTGCCTTCCAGCCATCGGTGAGCTGCGTGGCATCCGCCTGGCCGATTCTGGATATCTGGGAAGCGCGGCAGCGCCCGCGGCAGGCCATCGACATCGATGTGGTCGGTCGGCCGCAACAGGTGCTGGTGTTCCGCGAGGGGCTGACCGTGCGCTGCGAGCTATTGGACCCGGCGGAACAACGGGTGCTGCGCGCCTTGCTCGACGGTGCGATGCTCGGCGAGGCGTGCGCGGAAGGGAGCGCTGAGGCGCTGTCCGCATGGTTCAACCAATGGACGCGCCGCGGACTGATCACCGCATTGCATCTGTAAGGCGCCCGTGTTATCCTACGCGCGTGACATAGCTTGGAGGGGGTTTCGCGAACGTCGGCGGCGAAATCCACAGGTCAGCGGCACGAGCAGGAGGTGGAGTATGCATCGACCAGGTCGCCTGGCGATCCTTGCCATGGCTGCGGGAATGATGGCCAGCGGATGCTACGGGTCCTTCACGCTCACGCGCAAAGTCTGGGCGTGGAACGGGCAGGTGAGCGACAACAAGTGGGTCGTGGAGCTCGTCTACTTGGTCTGCACCTGGCTGCCCGTGTACGGATTGGCCGGGGCCGCGGATGCGATCATCTTCAATTCCGTCGAGTTCTGGACCGGCAAGAGCTTGCTTGAAACGGCGAAGGATGGCCAGCCCGCGAAGCGCCTCGTGCGAGACGGCGTCGAGACGGTCTGGAGCCGCGACGGTGCGGACTGGATGATCGAGCAGTTCAAGGAAGGCGAGCGCGTTTCCAGCCTACGGCTGCGCCGCGAGGGCGACGTAATGTTGGGTCTGAGCCCTGAAGGCGAGACGCTCTTTTCCGCCCAGACGCGTCCCGACGGCACGGTCGAAGTCGCCGACGCCAAAGGCCAGCAGGTAGCGTCCTACTCCGCTGACCAGGTTCAGCAGTTCCTGACGTCGTTCCCACAGTAAGCGCATAACCGTTGGGGACTGTCCTCGGATTGTCGGGGGCAGTCCCCAATGTGTTTTCCTCCCATGCACAACACCTCGCTGCGCACCCAGCTCATCTGGAGTTGTGTGGCCGCCATCCTCATCGGGTTTTTCCTGCCGTGGGCGAAAGCGGAGCTTCGCGAGCCGAAGCTGTTCGGCAAGATCTCCTCCGGGATGAAGCGCAGCTTGAACCAGTCCGCCGGCCGCAGCGCCCGCAAGGCCGGCAGCACGCCGAAGACCAGCGGCCTGGCCACCATTCCGACGAAAATGAGCGGGTTCCAGATCCCGATCCTCGCGAACCGCCATCAAGCCAAGACCGCGCTCGCGCTGGTCAAAGTGTTCACGAAGAAAGACGAGTACCTCGAGGCGAAGAGCTGGGGCGTCTACGTGGTGCCGGCCCTTGCGCTGTTGTGCGGCTGGTTGATGACGATCTACCAGCAGAAGCGCCCGATCCTCTTGGCGGTCGGGGTGGTGTGCGCGGCCATCGCGGTCGGCGGGACGTGGCGGCTGCTGACGCTCGATACCAAGTCGATGCTAGGGATTGGCATCTGCTCAGGCTTGTGGCTCACGCTCGCCGGCTATGCAGGACTCGCCGGCGCCGCCCTCTGGCCGCTCCAAACACAACGCGCCGCCGCCTCGCCGGGCTGAAGCCGCACACTTCGCTCGCTGGCTTGCTGCGGGCAAGGATGCCTCCTGAGCGCGGGGCCCGGACGCACTGCGAGCGCGTGCGTGGGCTCAGCGAGCCGGGGCAGAGGGGTAATATTGCATCGCTCGTGAGGCTATGGTAGGCTACGGCTCTCCACGATGAGATCACACCACCATCACACTTGGCTTCGCTCCACCGCGCTCGGGCTCGCCTTGCTGCTGGGTGCCGGCGGCTGCTACGGCCCCTTCAACTTGACCCGGCGTTTGTACCACTGGAACGGCGCGGTCGGCGGCAAATGGGAACAGGAGTTCATGTTCCTGCTGCTCGTGTGGGCGCCGGTGTACGCGTTCACCGGGCTGGCCGACAGCATCCTCTTCAACTCGCTGGAGTTTTGGACGGGCGAGAACCCGGTGGAGCCTCCGCGCAGCCGGTCCGGCCGGCCGGGCGCGCCCGCCATGCGGCGCATCGTCCGCGGCGAGGACGAAGCCTACCTGACCTACACGACCGGCGCGGACGGGCCGCGCCTGTTCATTGAGCAATTCCGCCATGGAGAGCCCTCGGGCACGCTGTTGCTGGAATACCGGGATGGTTCGGCTGTTGGCTTGGACGCGGAGGGGCGCGTACTGTTGACGGCGCGCCCGCAGCCGCGTCTTCAGGAGTGATCGGGATGGCTCACGCGCACGCCGCTCCAGCCGGGACGATGCACGGTGTGTCCACATCGACCGGGGTGCCCAACGGCAAGCTCGGGATGTGGCTCTTCCTGGCTTCGGAAGTGATGTTTTTCACCGGGCTCATCGGCGCCTACATCATCCTGCGCATGAGCCATCCGCAATGGCCCGGCCCGGAAGGGCACCTCAACGTCGGGATGGGCACGATCAACACGCTGCTGCTCATCGGCAGCAGCGTCACGATCGTCCTGGCGTTGGCGGCATCACAGCGAGAGGAGATCAGCTCAGCGAGAGGCTGGCTGCTCTTGACGGCGCTGCTGGGCAGCGGTTTCCTGGTCATCAAGGGCATCGAGTATTCCGCCAAGCTCTCGCACCACATCGTTCCCGGCACGAATATCTTCTGGGCCTGTTACTACACGCTGACCGGATTCCACGGTTTGCACGTGCTGGGCGGGATTCTCTTCAACCTGTTCGTGCTCAGCCGCACCGCGTCGGCCTCGGTGTGGGCCGACCAGCGGCACCGGTTGGAGTTGGCCGGGTTGTACTGGCACTTCGTGGATATCGTGTGGATCTTCCTCTTTCCGCTCCTCTACCTCTTCTGACGATGCAAATCTCGCAGCGCACGTATGTGGTGATCGGCATCTGGCTGGCCGGCTTGATGCTCTTAGGGGTCGTGCTGTCTGAAGCGTCCGGAGGGATCTTGCCGCTGCCGAAGTGGGGGATCGTCACGATCGTGCTGGGGCTCTCGACGGTCAAGGCGGGCTTGGTCGCGCTGTATTACATGCACTTGCAATCCGACCAGCGCGTGCTGGCGTGGATCGCGCTCGTCCCCTTCGTCCTCATCGCCCTCGCGCTGGGCGTGGTGTTTTCCAGCGCCTTCGTCCGCCTGTAAATCCGCCTCACTGCGTCCAGCTCAACACGTTCGGGGTGAAGCTGGAGCTTTCGTCCTGCTTCGACTTCTTTTTCTTGTGCATGAAGTCGAGATGCACCTTGCCGATTCGCACGTCCTTGCCGATGACGAAACCCAGTTCCCGCTTCGGCGACTTCACCGATTTGAACTGCGCGTCGGAAGCGACAAACCCCTCCGGAGTGTCCATCTCATCGTTGAAATAATGACCGTTCGGG
>Ga0210019_1005600_pt1 | contig 10401 bp, 10 predicted proteins | sample CryGeyCG2114_020_2_FD_183969 | JGI IMG/M metagenome (GOLD analysis project Ga0210019, IMG submission 183969) | Groundwater microbial communities from aquifer - Crystal Geyser CG11_big_fil_rev_8/21/14_0.20 (SPAdes) (version 2) | ecosystem: Environmental > Aquatic > Deep subsurface > Groundwater ...
GCAAATAGGACAAAGATTCATGCAGTCATTGTAGCAATTCGATGTCAGGAAGAGAAAAAAATGAAGACTTAGATTGTAACAACAGTCTAAATTGAAATTAGAAAGTCGGACTTAGCCGACCAGTGCCCGAAATTGTAATATTTTAGAAAATTTGATATACTTTAGTCGCCTTAATCAATTAATTATAAAATTCAAAAGACAGGAGGTGAATTATGGAACAACCAATAAATAATGAATTAGTTGCTTTCGTTTCAGAACGTAAGCTACCACGATTATCGCCAAGGATATCGGGTTTACTATATCAGCATAAAGATGATCCTGACTTTTGGAAGTTAAGAACAAAACCAAAAGATGATTCTACGAGATTGATTACAGAAAGAGATAGCCGAGGAAGAATAACAAAAAAAGTGAGAGCTTTTGCAGATATAGAAGGAAGTGATAAGGGCAGTGATTATTATAGATTTGCATACGAAGAATGGGAATATAACGACCAAGACGGCACTGCTGTTATGAAAAGAGAAGGGTCTGATGGAAACGAATACACACGAAGAACATATAAAGGTGGTGTTATGACAGAAGAAGTGAAAGCGACCAAATACCAAGATGGTAGTAAAGTCGTTGAAATTATTAGACCAATAAATCAAGCTGATGGTAGCGTAATTTATGCTACAGAAAAATACAAACCAGAAAGAGTTGTTAGTGGCGTAATCCAGAGAGATGCATCAGCAAATCCTTCATCGCAAATAGAATTAGGCTCACATCAAGGGAGAGGTCAAGCTGTGGGACTGGAAGATTATTATACAGAAGTACATTATCACGAATATACTCGAGGATTACTTGATCTAAAAGACCAGTTTGATGCTTTAGGAGTACCCAAATCAACAGCAATGTGGTGGACAAACGGAGTTAAACCAGAAATAACAGTTCAAAATGCTGATTTTGTTGTAAAGTCGCAGTTTGGAGAAGTGACTTTTCCTAAACAACAAAACTTTGATCAGGTATTCCAATCACTTAAATTCTAAAATGCTCGGCAAAGCCGAGCATAAATCGCGCGCGCTGAAAATAAGCGAGGCCGAAGATCCCGCCAGAGGCGGGCAGGCGAACAAAGATGATGCGGTGGGTGGCCTGCCCGCCAAAGCCTCGGCGCAGGTTGGGGGGCGCCGCGCTGAAGTAGCGAGGTCACCGCAGACAGTTGAACTAACACTTTGACTTGAAATCAGTTCGAATTTTTTCGAAAACGTTCACTCTCAAAAAATGCTTGGATCTGTCCGAGTTTTTTTGACTATTATGCCGTATTTCTTCCTAAATCAATTTTTATCACTTAATCTTCTTCTGCAGCTGCCTAAGAAGATCTTTAGCCAAGTCTTTTCCCCCCAGTCCAAAAGCAAGTCCTCCGGCAATGGCAAGCATCGCAACAATTCCAGTGAATAAAATTCTAATCAAATCTTGAGCAACACCTAACTGATTCATAATCACCAGAATCGTAAAAAATATTATTGTAGAACGGGTAAACATCGCCATTGTATTAGCTGAAGCTACACCCATTGATTTAATACTGCTTTTAACAAGATCGGCTCCTAAATTAGCTATTATCGATCCAATAAAACCGATTACTACAGCCACAATTACATTTGGTAAGTATAGTAATAACTGATTTATCACACCGGTTGCACGAGACAAACCCCAAACCTCAAGGGTTGGAATCAGAAACATAATTATCACAGTCCAACGAAAAATTTCTGCCAAAATATCTAACCAGATATTAATTTGCGCCTTGCTGCTTAATTTTGCTTTTTCCAATAAATAAGGAATTTTAAAGAAAGTAATCAAAGTCTTTACAACTTTCTTAAGAAGATTACCAATAAGTAAACCAATTATCAATACAAAAAGACCCATTAATAAATCAGGAATAAAATTACTGATCTTTTCCCAAAATCGATTGATAGCTAAGTTTGGTATGGAAAACATAAGAGAATTACTAATTACTAATTAATCTAATTGTCTAATTAACCTAAATAATAACCAATAACCCAATTGGAAATTGGGATTTATTTAAAAATTAGAGTAATTAGGAATTAGAAATTTATAAACAACATTACATCCCCACATCTTCATAACACTTCAATTCTTTAATAGAATGATCTTCGTTTAGAATAATTCCTATTACAAATATTGAAAGTTTACTATTTTTGTAAGGATTTTGCAATAAATAATATTTGATTGCACGCTTTAAATGGCTTAATTTGTAGTAATTTACAGCCTCATATGGCCTTCCTTTAGTGTCACCAATACGTGTTTTTACTTCAACAAAAACAATTTTGTTCGATTTTTGAATGATAATATCAATTTCTCCTCCTTTGCTACGAAAGTTTCTTTCAATAATTAAATAGCCTTGCTTTTGAAGATAGTCACATGCAGCATTTTCACCTATCTTTCCCACTTCCTGTTTTAAGGAGTTCATTTCTTACTATAAAGTTTTCTACGCACCTTTTTTTCTGTCAAATCGCGGATAAAATATAATTTTGCTTTACGATAAGAACTTTTTCTATCTACTTTTATGCTAACAATATTTGGAGACATCAGAGGGATAATTCTTTCAATTCCAATACCAGTTTTTGAAACTTTACGAATTGTAATCATGCGATTAGCATCATCAGCGCCTTTTATTCTTAATATTATTCCTTTAAATATTTGTTGACGCTCTTTCTCACCTTCTTTAATTTTATAGACCAAGCTAACCATGTCACCAACTGCCAATGTTAAATCTTTATAAACAATAAAATTTCCCATAAAGGCTATTATAAATTATAGACAATAAAAATACAAACAATAAATCATTTAAAAATTTCTAATTATTCTAATTTCTAATTGACCTAAAAAATTCCCAATTTCCAATTGGGTTATTGGTTATTATTTAGGTTAATTAGGTCAATTAGGGTAATTAGGTTAATTTATTTTCGCTTGTTTTTATATTCCTCGCTTTTCTTAATAAACTCCACAAATACCGGATGGGGATTAAGCGGACGACTTTTATATTCAGGATGGCCTTGCGTTCCAAAATAAAATGGGTGGATTGATTTTGGGAGCTCAACAATTTCCACCAAATTTTCAATTACAGAACGTGCGGAAATTATTAAATCGGCTTTCTCGAATTGTTTAGTGTATTGATCATTAAACTCCCAACGGTGGCGGTGACGTTCACTTGTAAAATCAGTTTTATATATTTCCCAAGCATATGTGTCTTTTTTAATTTTCGCTTTCCAAGAACCCAAACGCATTGTCCCCCCATAAGCTCTTCGCTTGACCACATCTTTTTGTGCAGGAATCATATGAATTACAGGATATTTTGTTTGTAAGTCATTCTCTGCAGTATTTGCACATTTTAATCTTAAAACCGATCGGGCAAACGCCACCACTGCCAACTGCATACCATAGCATAATCCCAAATAGGGAATTTTATTGATTCTTGCATAATCGGCAGCTTTGATCATTCCTTCCGCTCCACGTTCTCCCCAACCGATCGGGACAATGATTCCGTCGGGTTTCCCAATTAATCTTTCATCATTCTCAAACTTTTGTGCGTCGACCCAAACGGTTTTAACTGCGATATTATTCTTCCAGCTTGCGTGGTCAATCGCGTCAAAAAGCGCTGCATATGAATCCCGTAGCTGATATTCGCCCGTACCAAAATACTTTCCAACAATGGCGATTGTAATCGTACTTTTTTTAGGAGATTTAATTGTTTCAACTAATTTACTCCATGCATCTAATTTTGGTTTTTTGATAAATAATCCCAGCTTTTTCATAATCTTTTCCTCTAACCCTTGTTTATGTAACATTAATGGAATTTCATAAACATTATCCAAATCCGGATTTGAAATAATATCATCCGCATGCATATTACAAAAAAGTGCAAAACGGTCGCGACGACGTTGGTCTAAATACTTCTCTGACCTGGCGATAATAAAATCCGGTTGAATACCCATTGAGTTTAATGTTCTAACAGATAGCTGGGTTGGCTTTGTCTTAGGTTCGCCTAAATGTTTAGGTGTTGGAACATAGCTAACATGAATATGAATAACGTCTTTAGGATGTTTCAAAGTCATTATCCGTGAAGCTTCATAATAAAAAATATTTTGATATTCTCCGGCTGTTCCACCAAGTTCAATCACCACAATATCTGCTTTTTTCTTTCTTCCAAGAGTTTGAATTTTTTCAGTAATTTCGTTTGTGATATGTGGAATTGCCTCAACGTCTTCACCTTTATATTCAAATCTTCTTTCCCTTTCAATCACTTCTTTATAAATCTGACCCATTGTAACAAAATTGTCTTTTCCCATGTCTTCATCAAGAAATTTTTCGTAAGTACCAATGTCCATGTCAGCCTCTGTCCCGTCTTCGCATAAAAATGGATCACCGTGTTCGATCGGATTAATGGTTCCGGCATCAATATTTAAGTAGTTTTCAAATTTTAACGGAGTCACACGATAACCGGCGGATTTTAAAAGAAGACAAACTGATGCCGATGTCAAGCCCTTTCCAATACCGGAAATTACACCCCCGGAGATAAAAATGTATTTCATAAAATGAATTACTTTTAATTGCCCTAATTACCTAATTGATCTAATTAACCTAAAGAATTCTCAAACCCCAATTGGGTTATTGGATATTATTTAGGTTAATTAGGTAATTAGATCAATTAGAAATTTCTATTTATTTATCATCCAACTACTATGTTTGCATTTCGGGTAATTTGAACATCCAAAAAACCGTCGTTTTGATTTGGTAAATCTTACCACAACATCACCACCGCAATCAGGGCATTTTTGTCCCACCACAACTGTTAAAAATGCTTTAATATTTTTACACTTTGGATAACCGCTACAAGCCAAGAATTTTCCAAAACGGGAGAATCTTTGGATCATTGGTTTTCCACACTTGTCACAATCACCATGCTTTTCTTCAACAATTTTTATAACTTCGGTATTGGCTTTTTGAATCGTCAGCGTTTTATTAAATGGTTCATAAAATTTTTCTAAAATTTCAATCAATTTTTGATTACCATTGGCAATTTCATCAAGCGAGTCTTCCATTTGTGCAGTAAAGTTAATGTCAAATAATTCTGAAAAAGCCGATGATAAATAATTACAAATTGACTCTCCGAGGCCTGTTGGTTTGAAATAACGTCCGTCTTTTTCCACATAGCCCTTTGTTTGAATTAGTCCAATAATCGGAGCATAGGTTGATGGTCGTCCAATTGATTTTTCTTCCATAATTTTAATCAGACTCGCGTCATTATATCTTGGTGGGGGTTTTGTTTGCTCAAGCTTGCTTTCCAAATCACTGTATGCGACTGACTGTCCCTCATTAATTTGAATTGCATCAGTATGCATTTTCACGTATTCAGGATTTAATATTTTTAAAAAGCCTGGAAAAATCACCTGTTGATGTTCACTTAATAAACAATACTTTTTATCTGAGTCAATTAATAGTTTTGAATATAATACTTCTGCTTCTTTCATCTGTGTTGCGACTGCCCGGTTCCAAATCAGCTGATAAAGTTTCTTATGGTTTGCAGTGATACTTTTATCCTTCACTGTACTTAGCTCTCTCTCAATTTTTGTCGGTCGAATTGCTTCATGCGCTTCTTGAGCTGATTTTGATTTTGTTCGATAACCGCGTGGTTTTTCAAGAGCGTATTTTTCTCCATATGTTGATTTAATATATCTTTGAGCGGCAAAAACAAACTGGGTGGAAAGATTAAAAGAATCAGTGCGATGATATGTGATTAACCCGTGTTCGTATAGATCCTGTGCCAATTTCATTACTGTCCGTGAAGTAAAATTACATTTATAAAATCCTTCTTGTTGCAGAAGCGATGTTGTCAAAGGTGGCGGTGGATAACGCATTTGAGTCTCTTTATTAATCGCGCTAATTTTGTATGAATCTGTTTTTAAATCTGTTTCAATTTGAACATGATTACTTTCAGAAATAGTTGTTTTTGAATATTGATATTTTCCTGCAAATAAGACAATATTAATTGTTTGTTCATAGGGAATTTTATCTTTTTCAATTAGCTTTGCTCTAAGTAAACTATTATTAAATAAGGTATATATTTGATAGTATGGCTCGGATGCAAATTTACGGATTTCTTTTTCTCTTTCCACAATCAACCGGAGAGCAACTGTTTGTACTCTTCCCGCCGATAGCCAATTCTTACCTGTTTTTTTCCAAAGCAATGGAGATAGTTCATAACCAACAATTCTGTCTAAAATTCGCCTGGCTTGCTGGGCTTTTATTAAATCAACCCGTAGTTCTGATGGATTTTTCAAAGCTTCCTCCAGTGCATTGGATGTAATTTCATGAAAGACAATTCGAGTCAGTTTTTTTGCTTTCTTTTTAACGCTAAATTCCGGCCAATCTTCATTTATTAAGCCTAGAATACATGCGGCATGATAAGAAATTGACTCTCCTTCGCGATCTAAATCAGTTGCAAAGATAATTTCTTTATTTTTTTTCGCTAAATCTTTAAGCGTAGCAACAACCTTTTTTTTGTTTTCAATAATTTGATATTGCGGCGCAAAATGATTCTTAAAGTCTATTGCCATAGATGCTCCGGGAAGATCGCGAATATGACCCATGGTTGCGTATACGTAATAATCTTTCCCTTTAAGAATCCGATTAAACGTTCTTGCCTTTGTTGGCGATTCAACAATAATGAGTGCCATAGCTTAAAATATCAAACAATCCCAAATTATTCAACCGTAGAGATAAGCTAAGCCAATCCACCGCGGCGGTGGATAGGCTATAGGATAAAAAAATTACTAACTTCCTCTTATTCTTCTTTTTTTAAGCAGTTTTGAATCAATAATAGATAACCTGACAGGTTTGAAAATAGTTTATCTGATAAGAACCTGTCAGGTTATTGAACTTATGGCCAGAACCTGTCGGGTTATAGTCCCTAAAAGAAATTATTCAATTTTTGGCATAACTTGCTAGATTGTCTTACAAAAACTGTCTTACTATTTATTAAAACGTTTAAAATATATGTTAATCTCAGTTTTACTTATTCTTACAAAGACAGTTTTGTATAGATTTGACTAAATATTCCTCGTCCAACCTTTTTTAAGAAAGTTTTAAGGCACTTGCACGCTCCCAGTTATATTCATCTTTTTGAAAAATATGTTGGTTATAAACTCGCTGTAATCGACTATTATTTTGAATATTAACTTGAATTTGCGAATCTTTTTTGGTTAGTTCAACTTCCGTAAATAAAAACCATTCTTCTAAGATTTGCAAATATTTTTTTTGATATCGATTTATAGGTTCATTAATAAATAAAAATTTATCTAAAAAGTCTGGAGTAGATATTTTATTAATAATTTCTAAAATTGATTCCATAGTATTTTCTACTCCTGAAAGGTAATCCCATAATTCATTTGCAATTAAAGTCTCTTTTGGTTCAAAGAATTTTAGCATATTGATAATTGAGCCTAAAAATCTTATCTTATTAAATCCTGTAGAAGTGTCGTTTGTAGGGTCAAAAGGAAAACCAACAAAAAAATTGATCTTCTTACCAGGAAACATTTTATATAAAGCTGCTTTTCCTTCTAAAATCTTTTGTTTTTCTCCTCTCATTTCACCAGAGTTTGGTTTCACAGACTTTAGTTCTATTGCTGTTATACTTTGTTTATCCTGAATAAAAACATCAGCTGAAAAATCAATAGCATTAACTTGTTTAGTTTGACTATTAATAAAGATTAATTTATCCTCTCGACTTAAATTTGCATTATTTTCATTATTAGAAAGTTCTGTTATTATTCTATTAATATTGTTTTTTTGTGTAACAGTAATTTGTTTATTCCCCAATTTTTTTGAGGTATATTCTCGTTTTTCTCCATCTGATAATATACAAGCTACATTTTCAAAGAAAGTTTGCCCTAACGTAGTATTTAATCCATGTAGCCAACTACTAAGACTAATAAAATAAGGGATATCTGACACTTTATTATTTAATTGATTTTGAAAAGCATTCAAAAAAGCTTTATGAAACGGTGCATTTCTATTGTTTGTTGCATCAATCGGAAATGTTTCAAATCTTTGGCGAAGAATTTTGATAACAATACAAGCTATTTGTTGTTTTTTATATATATCTATCATATTTTGTTTTTAACTATGACTTTTTAAATGAAAAATAATTTCCGAATAGGGTGATTTATCTCTTTCGGTTCGATTTAAAACTGGCCGTTTGAATTGTTCCACAATTTTTAAACCAGATTTTTCAGCAATAATAGGATAAAGATTATATTTATCGTTTGCAACAAGAAATATATCAAAATCATTAGCTAAATTTTTTTTACAATTAATTAATACATTTGAAATACCATCAACATAAGATTTTTGCGCCTCTAAACCCTGTCCTTTATATAATGGGCCAATTTCTAACTCGTCTTGACGTTTAAAACCAAAAAGATCATAAGCATATGCATGCTGTTCGTGGTAGTCAATTTGCCCAACGTATGGAGGTGAAGAAAAAATACCTTTTATTTTATTTTTCTGAAATAATTCGCTAAATTTTTGATTTCTCTTTTTAACTTCTTTGAACAAATCAATTGTTCGGGAATCTGCAGGAATAATTAAAGAAAAAGCGTCTGTTTTTAATCTTTTAAATGTATTTAATCTACTTAAAGTGTCAAATGCATAACGCTCAAACCATCCCTTGATAGAAAACAATGGTTTGCAAATTTTTTTATGCTTCCAACAATAATAAGTTGTTGTTTGTGGTTCTTTTAGAGTTGCAAGATCAGAATGTGTTGTGGCGCGGCAAGATCTGATTGTTCGGCTCAATATAACCGCAAATATCTTTTTATTTTTAATATCTTTAATCTTTCTTACCTGATCAAAGGCAAAATTAATTTCTTCCCGTATGTTTTTTATGTACCACATGTCTAAGAAGTTTTTAGATGAAAAATTGTTTAACTTAACATTATATTTTTTTACTAAATCATTGTAAATTTTTAAGAATTCTTTTTCTTTTTCAAGTGCAAATTTATTCTCATCTATTTGTTTTTGAAATATTTTGTATTTATATTCAGGACTTGGGAAATAACTATTATTAAAACTTGATAGATTTAACATTAAGTCTTTTTCAAAAGCAGATATATTTTCTACCGATTCATAATTACTTATTGCTTGATTAATATTTTTAGCTTCATTTTCAAGACTAACTAGATCATAATCAAGTAATTTTGTTTCTGCGATCATGCAGTTAAAACGAGATACGTCGATTCCAATAGAATTTATACCGAGTTCATTTGCTTGAACAAGGGTTGTTCCAGATCCGGCAAATGGGTCAAGAATTATATCTGTTTTTTTAAAAAAAACACTTTTTTTAAAACTATCAATATGATCATCAATAAAGTACTCAACTAATTGGGGAATAAATTTACCTTTGTAAGGATGAAGTCGATGCACATGTTTTGTCGTGTCTGATTCTCTCAAATTATCAAAAGACAGACTCCAATTTAAATCACTTCCAAGTTTTTTTTTCCAATCAATCTCTCTTTTTCCATTAACAGAATAGTAATTTTTTAAATCATTAACTTTAATTAAAGTTGAACCGTCATTTCCATATTTTTTTACTTTTCCGTATTGAATTAAATAAGAAATGTTAGATTCATTAATATCTCTACACAAAAAATTACTTGCCCACTGACTCGCTTCTTTTAGTGTGATTAGATCTTGTGCAACAGCCATAATTAAATTCAAATTTATGAAATAAATATAAGATAAAAGCAAATATAAGTCAACCGTTTTTATGCATCATTAGTAATAGTTTAGCTTGATATGTCAATTACTATTTACTGATATATATCTAGACCCTTCTTGTCCTGTGTTTTTTAAGCAGTTTTGAATCAATAATAGAACGGCGAAGAAGTGATTCTGCCTCAATCCGTTCGTTTTTGTCTTTTGATTTAGTAAGAATTTCTTTCGCGCTTTTCAAAGCAACTTCAGTCATGTTTTGGTCAATTTCGTTTTGTCCATATGCGCGTGAAACTAAAATCGTGATGATTTCACCATCAGTTTCTAAATAACCACCTCCAATTGCCATATAGTCCTCTTTTCCGGATTGTCTTATTGTTACAATACCCTCCTTAAGAAGTACAAAAACATTCACATGCTTTGGTAGAATAGTTAATTCACCATCAGCACCAGGAACCGTAACAGATTTCACTTCCTCATCTAAAACAATTTTTTTGGGTGTAATGACTTTTAAGCGTAAATAACTCATATTAAATTAACCTAATTACCTAATTAACCGAATTTCTAAATAAATCCCAATCTCCAATTGGGTTATTGGATATTTTTTAGGTCAATTAGAATAATTAGATCAATTAGAAA
>Ga0210019_1005601_pt1 | contig 10401 bp, 10 predicted proteins | sample CryGeyCG2114_020_2_FD_183969 | JGI IMG/M metagenome (GOLD analysis project Ga0210019, IMG submission 183969) | Groundwater microbial communities from aquifer - Crystal Geyser CG11_big_fil_rev_8/21/14_0.20 (SPAdes) (version 2) | ecosystem: Environmental > Aquatic > Deep subsurface > Groundwater ...
AACTGTAATCCTTGCCAAATTGCCTGCAGTACTTAATAGCAAAACACTTAAAGATTTGGAATTTGATTTAATATTTATCGATCCGCCTTATGGACACAATAAGCTTATTGAAAATATATTAGAACAACTTATTAATAACTCTATTCTAAGCAAAAATGGACTTATCTTTATAGAATCTGAAGCAAAGAGTGATTTTACAATACCTGAACAGTTGGAAATATATAAAGAAAAACTGTTTGGAAACACAAAGTTAACAATTTTAAAAAACTAAGTTTTTAAGAAAGTAGCGGTTATAATAAACACATGCCGATAGACACAAAATTCATAGGCAGAGAATATCCTCCAATAGTTTATATTATTGGAAGAGAAAAAATAAAAGAATATGCAAAGACAATTGGAGATTTAAATCCTCTGTATCTTGATCCAGAAGCAGCAAACAAATCAAAATACGGCTGTATAATTGCTCCTCCGATGTTTGTAGTTGTTTTTACAAGGGATGTAATGTTTAACATGTTCACAGACAAGGATTTAAAAATAAACATGGAACGTCTGGTACATGGTGAACAGGATTTTCATTTTCACAAAATAGTTAAAGAAAATGACACTGTTAGTACTAAAGGTAAAATCAAAAATATTTTTGCAAAAGGAAATAATGATTTTATAGAACTGGAAACCAAGTCATTTAATCAAAACAATGAACTTGTAGTTGAAGGATTGTGGACTTTTGTAATTAGGGGTTAGTTTTTTTTCTTTTGTTTCTAAACACTAACTTTAAAGGAGTAGAGGAAAAATCAAACTTTCCTCTTAATTCCTTTTCTAAAAATCTTTCATATTGCGGTTTAACCAAATCAGAATCATTAACAAAAAATACAATTTCAGGAGGATTAACATTTGTTTGAGTAACATAATAAATCCTAAGAGCTTTGCCCCCTTTGCCAGTAGGTGGTGTAGTAAACAAAACAATATCTTCAACAGCTTGATTCAATTTAGCAGTTGGAATTCTTTTTGCATAATTAGCAAATGCTTCTTCTATTAGTTCCCATATGTTATATACATTTTTTCTTTGAATTGCACTTGTAAACAGCACTTTCGAATATTTTACAAACTGCAATGATTCTAATATATAGTCAAGTATTTGATTTTGCACTTGTGAGCTTTTTTCTTCAATTAAATCCCATTTATTAGCAATAATAATTGAGGCTTTATTTCTATTTTTAATCACCGATGCAATTTTTTTATCTTGATCTGTTATTCCTTCATTCACATCTAAAACCAAGACAACAACATCGGAATTTTCTATTGCAGATATTGTTCTTGTTGTTGCATATCTTTCAATATTGGTTGATACCCTGGATTTTTTCCTAAGTCCTGCTGTATCAGTTAAAATATATTCTTTCCCATGCACTTTAATTTTAGAATCTAAGCTATCTCTTGTTGTACCTGGGATTGAAGTAACAATAGCTCTTTCTTCATTAATTAAACAATTTAACAAGCTAGATTTGCCAACATTTGGTTTTCCAACTATTGCTACTTTCTTTTGTTCTTTACTATTTGCCTTGAGCGTTGATGATGTATCCGCAATTTCATCAAATATATCTGCAAGTCCTGCTGAACCACTTAATGCCGATACAGGATAAGGTTCTCCAAATCCAAGTGAATAAAATTCATAAATATTAGGAAGTTGTTTTTCTGTATCAATCTTATTTACTGCAAGAAATATATGTTTTTTGTCTTTTATCTTGCGTAATGCACCTGCAATTTTTTCATCCAGCGCCGTAATCCCACTGTTGCCATCAACCAGAAATAATATATAATCAGCTTCTTCAAATGCCATGTACACTTGTTTTCTTACACCAGATGTAATTTCATCATCATCCCCAAGAATTAATCCACCTGTATCAATTAAAGTTAGCTTCTTACCATTCCATTCAAAATTGTCATAAAGCTTATCTCTTGTAACACCAGGAGTATCATCAACAATAGATTTTCTTTGCTTTATTACTCGATTAAATAAAGTAGACTTGCCTACATTAGGCCTGCCTACTATTGCTATAATTGGTTGTTTTTTTAATTGCGTCATAGAACTTGGATTTATGATTATAGCTTATTACTACCATCATAAGTCTTAAATCAAGGTAAAATAACCTTATGACAGTAAGTATAAATCTAAAAAACAAAACTTATAAAGTACAAACTATCCTTTGGGATCGAGATTCTTTCTTTGTTGATCCAGAAAACTATTGGTCACGACTTGTTGCATCTATTGCACAAAGAATAGCAGAACATACAACAGATAACTGGAATAAATTTAATCTTGTCAGAACAAGGGTTATTAAATCCTTAGGCATAAATCCTGAGACACACAAGGTTAGTAATTCTGCACCTATTCTCTTACTTCCGGTCAACTGTTTTTCAACCATGCTAGCCAGCGAGTTAAGTGATTTATTAAGTGAAAAGAGTGCAGAAGAATTAAGTTTAATTTTTTATAAGCAAATTGAACAAGCAATTAAAGAATGTTCTATATTTATAGCCAATGCAACAAACAATGACAATATTGCACTTACTCAAAATTTATCAGGGAAAGTAATTCAAATTTTAATAACAAATGATTCAGAATTAAACAATAATACACTTTTAAAAGCAACCAATACTCAGAATATATTCAGCAAGGCATTGACACAACTTAACAAGTTAAATCTTGATAGTCTCATTAATTCCAATTCATACTTAATTACATCAAATAGTTTTTTAGAAAAAATTTATTCAGAAAAAGGTATTCCAAATATTATAGTAGTTAAAAAACTAAGTGAACTCTCATTTGAAGAGTCTAATGATAATTTTCAAGTAACTGTCAACATTGATGGTGCATCAAAAGGCAATCCTGGTCCTGCAGGAATTGGAATAGCTTTTTATCAAAATGGAACCTTAATCAAAGAGATAGCCGAAAACATTGGCAATACCACAAACAATTTTGCTGAATATACAGCATTAATAAGAGCATTAGAAATCTCACTGGAAAGTGGTTTTAATAATATTGAAATTAGATCAGATAGTGAACTTGTAGTCAAACAAATTAAAAAGATCTACAAAGTAAAAGATGCTGACATAAAGGAGTTATATGATAAAGCAACCAGTCTAATAAGCAAATTACCGCATGTAGAAATTTATCATGTCAAAAGAGAAGAAAACCTAAAAGCTGACAAACTTGCTAATAAAGGAATCAAATCTGCATAGCTACAAGAGCATTAGTTATAACTTGTTCCTCTTTTTGATTTGCAACAATAATATCAAAAATGAGAGTATCCTTTTCTAATCCGGATACTTGTCCTTTAACAGTTAAGGTATCTAGTGGCTTAACAATAGAACGAAATCTCACCTTTAGTCTTTTTAGTTTTCCAGGATCTTCATCCTTAACAACTGCTCTATAGACATAAGCCATTGTACAAAGCCCTTGTAAAATAATTCCACCTAAGCCTGCTTTTTTGGCATACTCATCATCAATATGAATCGCGTTGTAATCACCGGAAGCTCCAGCATAATAATAAGGTTGATATTTATCAACTTGAACTTCAAAATCTTTAAGTTTGTCACCTTGTTTAAAATTCATACAAACATTATACCGCCGTATTAATCGGGTGTGTAAACTAAATACGGGTAAAACTAATCACGTCATTGGAACTCATCTCAAAAATTATTCGATGGAAAAATAACTCAGCAGTACACTCCTAAGAGCTCTGCAGATACTACCTTATAGTACTTACCTATGTTATTTAATAAAGCCGAGCAGTCTTCCTCAAGTAAAAACTATAAAAAAGACTTTGAGAGGCGGTCTTTGGAAACCCAGCCCTTAAAAAGGGCTGGGGGATTATAAATAAAGTATCAAACTGCTCGAAAGGGGTGTACTGCTGAGTGTATGAAATGTTAGAAACATATTCTATTTTGCTAAGTGATTTTTGAGATAGCTTCTTGCGAGGAGCGAATGGGGCGAAGCAATCTCAAAACGTTAGGAGATTGCCACGTCGGCTCTTTCAGAGCCTCCTCGCAATGACAGTTACCCGGAAAACTTTACACACCCGTATTAATCCTCATAGACCGGTATTAATCCGGAATAACGAACAATTTTTTGTCCTTGGGGAGTTGAAATCCAATTCACAAAATCTTTAACCTTATCGGGTGGTTCTTTTAAAGTTACAAGATACAAATAATGTGCAAGTGGATAATCACCATATCTAATTGCAATTTCATTTAGCTTGTCTCCCTCAAAAGGGGGCACTGCAAGAGATGTTTCATAGCTTTTTACCTTTAAATATTTAATACTTTTATCATCCATATTAAAGTTTTTTGAATTAATGCAGCTAATTGCACCAACATTTTCCGAGATTGCTTTAATAATATCTTTATTACTATTAATGCGACGAACTGATGCTGCAAATTCATCTCCACCTAATACTCTATTGCGCACAAAATTATTAGTCCCACTGCCCTTTTCTCTGGTTATAGAAATTATTGGTGCATTTAACCCACCAAACGTCTTCCAGCTTGATACTGTCCCATTAAAAATTGACTTGAGCCCCTCAAGACTAATAGACTCTAGTGGATTATTTTTATTGACAGCCACAATTAATGCATCTATTGCAACCCTATGTTCAGCTAGTTCTATGCCTTGTTGTTTTGCTCTTTTATGATCTACAAACGTAAGTGGTCTGCTTGAATTAGCAATATCAATTTTTCCATCAATTAAACTATCTACTCCAACATCTGAATCAGATGCTAGTAAACTCACATGATACTTTGGATACTCAATATTAAATGCATTCTCCCACCTTCTAGCCACAGGTAACACACTTGTAGAACCTGATATTCTAAGATTATGCGGATCTCCTGTATCAAAATATCTTTTTGTTTCTATAATTTGCTTTAAGACTTTACTACTATCTACCTGCTGTTGAATACTGCTACCTGCTTTAGTAAAAATTTGATTTAAAGAAGGCATTTCATTAAACACAAACTTTTGAAGCACTCCATAAACCCAAATTATGAGCACAATAAGAAACACTATGTAACATAAAAGCATTACAAGCCCGATTGTTTTGTTCATAGATGTCATATTTTGAGCTGCACTACCAGGAATATTGATTAAATCTGGCTCTTGAGGTACATTACCTGGAAAACCATCTGCAAGAATTTTCTTGATTTCAGTAGCTGCTTTTAAGAGAACCTTGTTTATCTTCTCAACCGGAATATTTAGTCTTTTAGCGATCTCAGATTCACCTAAACCATAAAAATATCTAAATTCAAATATCTCCTGCTCTTCTTTTGTTAAATAATTAACAGCTTTCTTAATATCATTCTTTAGCTTTAAAATCTCATCTACAACTTTTCTACTTTGAGTCCCATTGGGCTTAAACTTCAATATAACTTCAAATGCTTTTTGATCTAGCTCTTTGTCAACATTTTCAGGCATACAAGATATTCTAGCGTATCTGATAATCCTGATTAAATAATTATATCTTGCCTAGGTCTTGTGGTTTTTGGGGTTCTGTTTTCTTTACAAATCCAGGAATTTCTGGTTTATTTAATTTATATGCTTTGCAAGTAATCTCAATCAATGTGTTAGTAGTATCAGGTGACACTAAAGATGCCCATTCTTTTTCAAAATAATTTTCAATAGTTTTTCTATCCACAACCCTCATTCTAAACAAAAAGCCACCGCTATGGGTGGCTCTTTAAGTTATATTTTAAAAATATCTTTTAACCAAGTCCAAGATCATTTAGTCCAGAAGAGGTATCACCTTCGTACTTCTTAGTAGTTTCGCTAGCTAAAAACTCTTGAAGATTAGGAGAGTTAGTAAATTTAGCTGCTGCTTTTGCATATTTAGGAGCAGAGGAAGAGTTTGCAGAACCTTTTACTTCCCCTTTAGAAACCACTTCTGATGGGGGCTGAATAGGCGTTGAACCTACATTTCTTATTGGTTGATTTCCTGCTTTATCTATTGCCATGAGTTCCTCTACTTTCTAATTATATTCTACCTACTTTTGTTAACCTTTCTTTAAACTGACTACATAAACTTACGCTTATATAAGGTACTGAGTTATTAAAATTTGATACTATGAAATATTAATTTTTTTTAATCTTTCAAATCTGCTTATTTCAGCCTTTTTAGCTTAAAATACAAGATTTTAAAGAAAGAGGCCCAGTATTTTACCTCTGGACCTCTAGACTTCATGACCTCAAGACTTCTTATACAGCCATTGACTGCAGATCGTCTTTCGTTCTCTTATTGGCATTTTGCCTTAAGGTATCAATAGCTTCAAGCATTTTACCATTTAAAGAATATGAAGCAGCTATTTGCGCATGTCTTAATTTTGCATCATGCATAATTGTTGACATATCAGCTATTGCTCTTCCATATATTTTGTCACTCATTACATTGCCAGCATACTTACCTATTTGGTTACCTATAGCAAACCCAAGAGCAAGTCCAGCTGGTCCACCAAGTGCTCCTGCTGCAAGCCCCATTCCTGAGCCTAATGCTGCAAATTTTTGTTTTACCTTTGCAGAACCAATTTGAAGCTCACCGGTCTTTGCTAGTCCATCCATATAATCCTGGAAGTTAGCATTTAGTAGTCCTTTGTACTCATTTTCCTTGCCAATGTTATCTAGCATTAGCTGGGTTAATGTTTCTGGCATTCTAATATACATTTGTATACTCCTTCTAATCTAAAGGCTAAGTAACTTAGTCTTTGATTAACTCCCATGCTTTTTTAATACTTTCTTTTTCGTCTTTAATGACGTTGAACCAAAATTCTTCTTTTTGAAGTTGGTTACCCATCTGAGCTCTAGCTACTGCAAGAACTTGCCTTGCTGCATATGGATCACCATAGCCTAAAACAGCTAGTTGAACCATTTGCTCAGCAAACGTATTATCTTGTTGTGCTTGCGCAACACCTTCCTGTGATGATGCTAACTCAGAGAATGGATTTACATAACTTATAGTTGGCATAACTCCTCCTAAATAAGATTTTCTTCACATCGCTGCTTGCGAATGACTACATTAACCGTGAGTTTAGTTAAAAGAAGGTAATGAAAAATATTAATTTTTTTTAATTTTTATAATGAGCGATATAAAAAAGGCACATGGCTTTTGAGCCGTGTGCCTTTTTGTATTTCTTTTGCAAGATACTTCTACGCTTATTTTTACGTAGATTATGATCTCTTAGATAGATCGTGTGTATCTTTTTCTGCCTGCTTGTTGGAGTCAACGATTTGATTCCAGAATTGCTCTGCAGTTCTAAGCTCACCTTCGTAAGCTCTTGCTCTATAGAGCTCTTGACGAACTGCGTTTGCATCTGTGTTATCAACTCCTGATATTGGATTAATTGGTTGCTCCAGAATCAAAGCAGTTAAAAGTGCTTCTAAGTCTCTAACTCTTTGCTCTGCTACAACAATCTTGCTTCTAATTTCCGCAAGACGTGAGGATGGGTTTTTATCCCCTGTATCCCCTGTTAATGGAATTGGTACTATTGATAGTAAAAACATGATTATTACCTTCCTTTCTTCATTATTCAAGTCTGTCTTTATAAATCGACTTTAAGCTAAGAAGCTTTAAGCGATTTAGTGGTATTAACCAGCCAAACGGTTAAACTAAAGTAATGGCCCTAAAATCAAAAAGATTAAATTTTTTTCATAATTAGGTGTATCCCTTATCAAATCTAGAATTCAGAGACATTCATACATGGTTACATTCTTTATACATTCATATAGCAACATAAAACTTACATATCTCTTGCAACATTAGTAGGACTTACGCAAAGCTCGCCTGGTAGGTACCCATTCGCTCCTTTCCCGCCTAAAGGCACACGTCGCTCAGGGTACCATACCACTGCTCGCTATTGTGCGTAAGTCCTGATTAGAAAAAGATATTAACCAACTCTTAAGGGAAAGTCCTACAAAAAATAAATTTTTTAGGTTTGTATAAAGTCAGTTAAAACCTAGTTAAACAATAAAAAATAAAGCTTACAAATTAAAATCATTGCTATAACAACGAGTTTCAGGCTTATTAAATTTTAAATGTTTTAGGGTAACCAACCAAAATATTTTTTCACTAACTGGGTAATCAATCATTAGTCCCATTTTATCGGGCATGGAAAAAACTGAAAGGGTAAGGAAAATGAGAAACAACATGAGAAACAACAAAAGATTAAATTCTTTTCTTGCAATATTGTGTTCAATACTAATACTTGGTTATTCAACACCAGGTGCATTTGCAAAGAAACAAAGAGCTACACTTAAATTAAGATCAACAGAGGTTAATGCAAGTGTAATTGATCCATCAAAAAATGTTTTGACTATAGAAAGTGCTTCTAATATAGATACAACAGTATCAATCAAGCCTTCAAAAAGAACATTAAAAAATGGAAAGCCAGTAAATATTGAAGGTGAGTTAAATGATGATGGAAACTTAGAAGTAGATCTTTCTGCACTTGGGCCGGCAAACTTAATTCCAAGTGGAGATTATATCGTTCTTGCAAGACAAGGAAAGAAAAAGCTAAAAGCAACCTTTAACTATAATGCTCCTACATTACTTGTAGGAAGACTTCTAGTACCGGTCCCTGCATCAGAAGAGTTAAAATCCAGGGTTCTAAGGCATCAAACAATTGGTGAACCTCTTGCTGAAGGTGATGAAGCTCCAGAAGCAGTTGTTTTTCCAACCGATGAAAACCATAATCCAATAGAAGGCGTGGGATCTTTAGCAGTACCAGGAACACCAATTATTGATGAAGAAACCGGTGATGTATCTAATTTCTATCAGGTTTTGACAGAGGTTCCTGCAGATAAAATAGACGATGTTGAGCATGTAGTTTTAAAAGCTCAGGTAGACGCACAAACAGCAACTGGGGAAACAGAATCAGTAACGCTATCTACAGTAGCATTTACTGACAATATAAACCCAAATAACAACATTGTTCCTTCAGATGTAGATGCTACAACCAGCGCTGCAACAAACGTTATTACCGCACTACTTAGTGAAATGAAAGATGCATTTGAAGGAAGTCTTCCTCCAAATATGCCTCCTTTAGACGATGCATTTGAAGCAGTAACAGATGTTGTTGGAGCAGCACTTGATTCAGGAGAAACAATTGATGCACAACTTACAGGAACAACAGCTGCCCTGCAAATTCTCCCAACAGGTGTCTATGAAGGTATAGCTAATAACATTGACGGTATACCAGGCTTAAATGATAATCAAATTGGTAATATTGCTGGAGCAATTGCTCTTAAAGCTCCAGGATTTGTAGATGAGCCTCCAACAGATCTTGTAACAAATGAAGATGGTACAAATCCTATTGATGAAATTGCATTCAACACAAATGCAGTAGGTTATTTTAATGAAGCTGAACTTGGCATGGGAGTGCCACTACCACCTATTGAATTACAAGCCGATGCATTTGACAAAGCAGGTGTAGTTATAGGTTCACTTGAACCAGACACGTCTGCATCTGGCGGTGATATAGCACAAGCTAAAGCCGATGCTATTAAAAGTGGGACCGTACCTCTAGCTCTTATTTCTGAAGGTGCTGTAGCAGCTTTTGCAAAAATCAAAGAAGCTTTTGAAAGTGGCGGTATAAGTGGACCACCTATAGATCCAAGTAAATTTGCTTCATTTCCAATACCACCTGCAGCAAAAGCTGAAATTGGTAAATTAGCTTCAGCACTAGCTACAAGTTTTGGTTCCGGTGTTGGGCTAGATGCCAAACCAGGTGCATTTTTAGATGGTGAAGCTCCTCCTGGTTTTGAAATATTTGCAGCAGCCGGTGTATTTATGCCTCCTGGAATTGCAGCACTTGCAATGGTAGGAATTGGGGATTTTACAGGAACTTTCCCTCCAGGCTTTGCTCCTCCAGGAAAAGGTACTGACGGCATTATTACCGCTGGTTTTATACCTTCAGGATTTACTGGAGCATTTGGTGGAACATCAGGTGCTGGTTTGGGAATATTTGATGGTGCCGGTATGACAGAAGGTCTTGCAGGCATGGTATTTGCTCTTGAAACTGGGAAAAGCGGACTTCTACCTCCTCCTCCAGGCGGACCAATTGCATTTTTTGATCCAGCAAAAGATGGTGCAGCAGTTTCAGCTGCATTTGCAAGTCTTGGCGGAAAAGCTAGTGAATTTTTTGGCAGTGCAGCAATAGCTCTTGCTGGCGCTTTTACAAAAGGTGCTGGCCCAGTTATTGGTGGCGGACCATTCCCATTTGTACCAGCAGGGTTATTTGATTTAGCTGCAACAAAAGGATTTTCTGGTGGTGGAGCTCTTCCCCCTCCAATTTTTGTTGGTGCTGCTGGCGGATTTGATCCAAGCAAGTTTGATGGAAGCGCAGGCAGTGGCGCAGGAATCTTTA
>Ga0210019_1005611_pt1 | contig 10387 bp, 7 predicted proteins | sample CryGeyCG2114_020_2_FD_183969 | JGI IMG/M metagenome (GOLD analysis project Ga0210019, IMG submission 183969) | Groundwater microbial communities from aquifer - Crystal Geyser CG11_big_fil_rev_8/21/14_0.20 (SPAdes) (version 2) | ecosystem: Environmental > Aquatic > Deep subsurface > Groundwater ...
CGCACCGACTCCCGTGGTCATTCATCGGTGCGCCCCACCTGCGTCCGGTGTTGCTACACCGTCCGCCGCACCGCCATCCACATCGCCTTTGCATCAGGTCGTTTTGCGCGGGATGCGGGCCTGGGGGTTATCGAAAAGGCGAGTGGAATGGCGGATGCGTACCCCACAGTGCCCCTCACCGCAAACCCGACTAGTGTACTACAAAGTTAGTGGTTACTCTAGTGTTTGTCGGGCTTGCGTCTCTGGGCACTGTGGGGAAGGTGGAGGCGACTCACATTCATCTCGTGCGCTTGGGCGCACGAACAAGGCGACAGCCCCATCTGCTGATTCCCTCCCCATTCTGCCCCTTCCTCAGCAGACGGGGCTGGCTGATTAACTATCCTGTGCCTTGCCCCACCCTAACCCGTGCGCGGCACAGCGGGTGCCACAATTGTCTGGGCTAGCGCCCAGCCAATTGTGGGAGGCCTCCCCGGGAGATGTTGTGGCCCGAGACTCGGGTTAATTCCCACCATTTGACCCGTCGGGCGGTTCATATCGTGAGGAGCCATCCTTACCGATTCTCTTCAGTTTTCCTTCTTTGACAAGCTGTATGAGATATCGCTGGGCTGTTGACAGGTACCCCAAATCCTGGACACATAGTTTCTCTAATTAACAGGTTAGAGTAAACTATATGTCATGGAAAACAATCAAATTACATACGTGCCAAAGAAAGGAGTGCATGTGCCGAAGGACGTCAAGGATTACGTTTTGAAAAGAGTGAGGGAGAGCGGTAAGCCAGTGGCCGAGATTGCCAGTGAGCATGGTATTCCCAAAGGTCGCGTTTACAAATGGTTGCGTGACGAGACTACGGGCGGGTCGGCAGACCCGCAACTCCTGCGTCTGCAGAAAGAAAATCAACTGCTTAAACAATTAGTCGCCGAGCTTTCTCTCAAAATCAGAGAGAATGAAAAAAGGGGGTGGTAATGGCCATGGAAAACAAATCGAAAGCCCTGGAGTTTTTAAACATTGCTCGCTCGACCTTTTACTACAAATCACTGCTTGATGAAAAAGACGAGGAACTGCGGATGAAGATCGAAAAGGTTCTAGACAACAATCTGAGTTACGGTCACAAGAGAATCGCAATGGCACTGAGTATCAATCGCAAGCGCATTAAACGAGCAATGAAGAAGTTTGGCATTAAGCCAAGGAGAAGCCGTAAAAGGCCTTGGAAAAGAGGTAAAAACGATGCATTCGAGTCTCCCAACCTGCTTGCCGCCCTCTTTCCTTTGTACAAAAATCATCTCTGGATTACCGACTTCACCTACCTCAAATGGAGAAACCGATGGGTCTACGTCTGTACGATTATTGATCTTTTTTCGAGAGAAGTGGTCGGGCTCTCGATCAAAACGAACCACAGCGCCATGCTCGTCTCGGAGGCATTACTGAACGCACTTGCATCAAATTCACCGCCAACGCTTGTACATTCCGATCAGGGGAGCGAGTACAAGTCGAAACTGTTTCGCTCGATTCTCGCTGATTACAAAATCCTGCAGTCGATGTCGAAAAAATCTTCGCCTTGGCAGAATGGGTATCAGGAATCATTCTTCGGTAATTGGAAACTGGATGTCGGCGATGTGAATCGGTTTGCCACATTGGGAGAGTTAACCGCCGAAGTGTACCGGTCGATGTACTACTACAACAATGAGCGGATTCACACCTCGCTCAAAATGTCGCCAAGAGAATTTGCGCGCCGATACGAAATGCAATACAATGCAAAGCAAGAGAAACTAATTGTCTAGGAAACGGGGTACCTTACAAAATACTGTTTTGCGTGTGACACTTGAAGTCACAAAAAGAAATATGAACGAGAAACCCGAACTCGAAGGAATACAAGAACAAGAAGTAGAAAGTGCCCCGCATGAGGTTAACGCTTATGAATTAGTGCGTAAGCGTGCCTCTCTTCGCCATTCGCTTGAAGAACTGGGTGTTCCTTCTTCAGAAGTGCTCGCCGATATCCGCGAAGGCAGGAACCCTGTGGAACATTCCCTCAAGGATACTAATCGGGTAACTCGAAAAATTGCAATCGGGATCGCTGAACAATTTGCCATTCTTGAACAAGAAGCTGCTGAATTCCGTGAGAAAAAGAAGGATAAGCCGTTTGCAAATTTATCAAGATTGCAGGATCGTTTTGACCGCGATCGTGAAGTCGCAGAAGCTCGTCTCTGGATAGACGAAGAATCAATTGAAAGCGAACTTGGCCCAAAATACAAAGAGTTAAAGCTTTTACGAAGTGATCGCGCAAGTTTGAACAATTTTGAAGTCCGGCGCATGCGCGAAGCGCAGCATAACCCGCACATCATGCCTGCCCATGGGGCGCTAATGGAGATGGTCACGGCAGAGAAAAATGTTCTTGAATCTACGCTTGTTCAATTTGGCAGAGAAAATCCCGTTATAGCTCGTAGTCAGGAACTTATTTCATATCTCCGTGGTTTGCACGAGGAGGGACATATTGCGTCCGTGCCATCGGTGGAAAAGTATTTGCGAGAAATTGAAACCCGCATGATTAGCGGTAAGCACATATTCTTACATGGGCCAACGGGTACGGGTAAAACTTCACTTGCGCGTTTTGCTGCCAAACAACTCACGAACCAAGACCCGGAGATGGTTTATTGTAATCCGCAAACGCGCGAGGCGAATATTTGGGGTAAAACGGGCATTGAACCCGCAGAGAACGGCGCTATTAAAACCGTAGACATTTACGGCCCGCTTGCACGCGCTATGCGCGATGGCACCGTCGTTATCTTCGATGAGTTCACGGCACTCCCGAAAGATCAAATGGTCTTCATAAAAGGCATCATGAATGCCCAAGTCGGCGACATGGTGAATGTAATGGGCAATGGCAGAATACCCATAGAAGCCGGTTTCCAGATGATTTTTACTGCAAACTTAAAATCAGAGAAAAATCCCGAACGACAAGAATTACCGCCGGAGATCGCTCGTGAATTTGAACAAAACAATCTGGAGGTAAACTATACCAAGAAAGAAGAGGCGTACGATATTATGCTTGCACGGCTCATGCAGGCGGACGGTTCCGTAGACATGTCGGTATACGATCTGGAAACGACCTTGCCAAAACTCTGTGAAGCCATTACCGAAATCGAACTGGCGTATACAGACAAGGCCTCGGCCACCACAACGACTATGACCGAAAGTGGCGGTACTGCTGGCAAAGCACCAGGACTTAAAAAGTTCGTCATGACGCAAGGAACGGTCGAAGCCATTTTTGACTCCTGGAAGATTGAACGGGAACTTCGTCCGGGCCGACAGTCATTCGCATCTTTTCTAGATAACCGTCTAAAGACAGGCCTCACTTTTAAAGAATATTCTGAACCTGACCGTATTCTGGCAACAAAAATACTAGCCTCCAAAGGGTTGCTTCGCACAATAACTGCGGCAGAGCTAGGATTACCCGACACGGTTTTCGCTTTCAATGCAGCAAAAGAATCACGCAAAAGTAGCGCTGAGGATCTTAAACAAAAATCAAAAGAGACCAAGCATTGGACTATTCGTGAGCTTGCGAAGCTCGATCCTTTTGGCGTACAGAAGCAAAAAGCCATAGATGCTGCCAGAGACCTATTAGGCGACGAAGCCTCACCCGAAAAAGAAACATTGCTCGCGGCCATAGCCGAGGCAAAGAAGCGAATTGGCGCTCTCGGAATTCCTGCAAACCATCGCACAATGCTTGAGCCGGGTTCTCCTTCAACGCCACTTACTCCCGAGGATATGGCACGGCTTCAAGAAGCATTAAAAGCAAAATTCTCACCATATCTGCTTGAGACATATAAAGACTATTGGAGTTATAATGCGGCGCAACAAGCGGCAAGCAAAGACAAGACTCCCGAACTTGAGCCGCCTTCGACAATAAATTACGAAGCCAAAAAAGCTGATGTTGATGCTGCCAAATCTGGCGAATATATTTTAAACCCAGAAACTCAAGGTCTAGATTTTGAGAATATCGATCAAGACAAGATCAAAGTGTTTGACTTGAGCACCATGATCGGCCAGCCTTTTGATAAGGTTGCAAAACACATTGTGGACACATATGGCAAAACGCACCATATCCTCGGTATCGAATACTGGAAATATCTGGCAGAAAATCCTACCAAAGTTCCTCCTGAGATTGAAAAGAACACTGACGGTTCTATTGATCAAAACCGTTATTATTACTGTTTTGGTTCGCTCCTTCGCAATCGCGGCGGCCGCTGGGTGGTGGCGTTCGCGTACTGGGGCGGTTCTAGGTGGCTTCGCGATGGCCGTGGGCTCGGCTACGGCTGGCTCGCTCGCTATCGCGTAGTCCTCCTCGAGAAGTAGTTGCTTGCTTTTTGTTCTTTTTAGTTCTTGCGTCTTGTGCCCCTTGATTCTTGATCTTCGGCGCTTTGCGCTTCGAAAAATTTTTACTACGATGTACCAAATAAAATACTTATCATATGTCTAGAGAAGATGCTCCCGCAGCGGACGTAGCTGAATCCAAACTTTCGAGCGAAGCCGATCTGCGCCTCAAGGGATATCTCGAGGAGGCAGTATTGCTTGAGAAAGCTGGTGACGCCGCGAGCCTCGCAAAGGCATTGACGCTATATCAGCAATACGAGCAAGAATTTAAAACTGAACTTGGCGGCCTAGCGCCCGAGGCGCTCAAAACAACTATGGCGGCCTTCCTCGAAGCCACCTTTAAGAGCTGGAGTTATAACGCCGATCAACTTAAGGCGGCTCTCGGCAAAATTCCGGAACTTGTAAACCCGACGAATATTAATTACGAAGCTCGCAAAGATGACATTGACGCAGCAAAATCTGGCGAGTATGCACTTAATCCTGAAGTGCAAAATCTCGATTTTGATGTAATTCCTAAAGAAAAATACCTTGTCCCCGATCTGTCCGCTTTCAATGGTCATCCACTTGCAGAAGTTGCTGAACACATAAAGACAACATACGGGTCAACGTATCGTATACTTGGACTTGAGTACTTTGACTATTTAGTAAAGAATCCCGATAAAGCGCCCGATACAGCCAAGGCCAATCTAAAGGACGGTAAATATTATTTCTTCTTTGGTTCGCTCCTTCGCCATCTCGGCGGCAACTGGATGGTGGCGTGCGCGCGCTGGAACGGTTCTAGGTGGTATCGCAATGGCTATGGGCTCGACAGCGACTGGCTCGCTGGCTATCGCGTAGTCCTCCTCGAGAAGTAGTTGCTTGCTTTTTGTTCTTTTTAGTTCTTGCGTCTTGTGCCCCTTGATTCTTGATCTTCGGCGCTTTGCGCTTCGAAAAATTTTTACTACGATGTACCAAATAAAATACTTATCATATGTCTAGAGAAGATGCTCCCGCAGCGGACGTAGCTGAATCCAAACTTTCGAGCGAAGCCGATCTGCGCCTCAAGGGATATCTCGAGGAGGCAGTATTGCTTGAGAAAGCTGGTGACGCCGCGAGCCTCGCAAAGGCATTGACGCTATATCAGCAATACGAGCAAGAATTTAAAACTGAACTTGGCGGCCTAGCGCCCGAGGCGCTCAAAACAACTATGGCGGCCTTCCTCGAAGCCACCTTTAAGAGCTGGAGTTATAACGCCGATCAACTTAAGGCGGCTCTCGGCAAAATTCCGGAACTTGTAAACCCGACGAATATTAATTACGAAGCTCGCAAAGATGACATTGACGCAGCAAAATCTGGCGAGTATGCACTTAATCCTGAAGTGCAAAATCTCGATTTTGATGTAATTCCTAAAGAAAAATACCTTGTCCCCGATCTGTCCGCTTTCAATGGTCATCCACTTGCAGAAGTTGCTGAACACATAAAGACAACATACGGGTCAACGTATCGTATACTTGGACTTGAGTACTTTGACTATTTAGTAAAGAATCCCGATAAAGCGCCCGATACAGCCAAGGCCAATCTAAAGGACGGTAAATATTATTTCTTCTTTGGTTCGCTCCTTCGCCATCTCGGCGGCAACTGGATGGTGGCGTGCGCGCGCTGGAACGGTTCTAGGTGGTATCGCAATGGCTATGGGCTCGACAGCGACTGGCTCGCTGGCTATCGCGTAGTCCTCCTCGAGAAGTAGTTGCTTGTACTTATTCTTTTGAATTCGTAGTTTTTGATTCTTGAATCATTGAGTTTTGTTCTGCTTTTGAATTTCGTATTTTGCTCGAAAATTTTTACATCTGTGATACACTCCTTAAGTATCGCGAATATTAGTATGTCGGCTCTGTGCTTTGCAGGGTCTGCATGCCACGGTACCGAGACAGGCTTCGCCAGAATACGGAGCGTTGAGAGAGTATCTTCTCTCTCAATAATCCATAGCGTGCGTGGCCTCTAAAAAACAAGCAACGAGTCTGCGCAGGAAGCTCTGGCATTGATATGCCGAAGACAAAACAAACCCGATGATTATATGATTTTCTGGGTTCTCACGGGTGCGTACGGATGGCTTCTTGCGTCATTTCGCTCCTTCGCAATCACGACGGCAACTGGATGGTGACGTACGCGAACTGGAACGGTTCTAGGTGGAATCGCAATGGCAATGGGCTCGACAACGACTGGAACGCTAACTATCGCGTAGTCCTCCTCGTTACTCACTGTTTGTTTACTAAGTCCCGATTTACGGGGCTTAGTTGTTTTAGTGACTGGTTTTTCCAACCATAGAGCATCCGTCCGATCTCTTCAATTCTTTCTGCCAATGCAATGAAGTACTTTTCTTCAATGCCTTTAAGTTCAAGTAACACATAAAGCATCGTCTTAAGAATATCGTTTTTTGTAATCGCGCGTGCTATTGTTGCCGGACGATCGCCCACCGGTGAAAACTGCGCAAGCGCCACAAGTTCAAGGATATCGGCAAAAAGAGTGTCGATCTTGACGCCCAGAGAGTACCGGCGCATCTTGGGAATGTGTCTCGTAACGTCATGCCAAGCGCCGTACGCCGTAACGAGCTTAGCGGATATGCCCGAAAGTTTTGGCACTTTTGCGGGGGGGCGATTAAAGGTGTCATTGGAATTATTGCTCATAGTAGTTAATCATGGATTATGTGCATAAAATGAGTACTCTACCACCATTTGAGAAAATTGTCTCGTTCGAGTCAGTCCTCCACGCATGGCAGGAATTCTTGCATGGCAAGAAACAAAAAGCGGATGTAGCGGAATTCGCCAGCGATTTTATCAGCAATCTCTCGAAACTTCAGCGCGATCTCGCGTCCGGTTCCTATGGTCACGGGGGTTACTATCACTTTCGCATCAGTGACCCAAAGCCACGCGATATTCATAAAGCGAGCGTTTGCGACCGAATCGTTCACCACCTCATCTATCGTGCGCTTTATCCTCATTTTGATCGGTACTTCATTCACGATTCTTACTCATGCCGTGTGGGCAAAGGAACTCATCGTGCTCTGCGACGCTTTAAGGTTTTTTCTGATAGCGTCAGTAAGGGCAACACGAGGACCTGCTGGGTGCTCAAGTGCGATATTCGTAAATTCTTCGCGAGCATAGATCATAATGCGCTTTTCTCTATACTCGAGCGTCATCAGCTGGATGAGTGCCTTGCCCAGATTATTGTGGAAATTGTCCGAAGTTTTTCCGCCGCTAAGCCTGGAGTTGGGTTGCCGCTCGGCAATCTTACCTCTCAAATACTCGTCAATATCTACATGAATGAGTTTGACCAGTTTGTAAAGAGAAAGCTGGGAGCACGATACTTCCTTCGCTACGCTGACGACTTCGTGATATTTTCAGAGAATAAAGCGGAACTAGAAAAAATACTTCCGCAGATGCAAGCTTTTCTTAAAGATACGCTGCAGCTCGAAATTCATCCCGATAAAGTGTTTTTGCAAACGGTTGCTTCTGGTGTTGATTTCCTCGGCTGGGTGCACTTTCCCACTCACCGAGTATTAAGAACCAAAACAAAGCAGCGAATGTTCAAAGCCATTAAGCATGACTCAGAGCCAGCCGTCTTGTCCTCATATCTAGGAATGTTAAACCATGGCAATGCATACAAATTACAACAGGAAATACGGGATATCTATAGTGAACTAGAACACATAAAATGATATACTGAAAATATGGGAGAAAAAGCTGAAGGTTTAGAAAAACCGGCCGAAGTAGCGGAATCAGAAAAAGACCACCAAGAGGCGGTTGATTATTTCAATCAGCACCGAGATTTTTTTGAGCACTACAGCCGCGGCAAAGTGAAGATGCGCCCAGCACCGCCGGGGTTAAACACCTTTGCTTGCGATCTGACCACCGACGAGTTGTTTATAAATTCTGTATTCCTGCGTAAGAAGGGACTCTCGGAAGCAAAAACCTCTTTTGCTGTCTTGCATGAATCTGAACACTTAGAGGAAAAACGTGAACTTCTGAAAGAAAAGGACGGTGATAAGACCTTTGAGGCATATCTAGCACGCCTTAAATCGTCAAAAGCTTTCAGCGTGATGGATAACCATATCGCTGACATTCGAGAAAATCGCGCAGTGATTGCGCGCACCAACGAAAGCCAGCGAGATATTGAACAGTCTCTCTACCGAGAAAATCTTTTTCCCGAAACTGATTTCACGCAGACCCCGATGCACTTGCAGTTGACTCAGGCCCTGCTTCGTGAGAGCCGCGTACCCGATGAGCTATGTACTGTGTCGCCAGAGGTTCGGACTGAACTTGATGCACTCAAAAACATTGCCGGTGCCGATGGTACAAAGCTTTTGGACATAATGACGCACCCAGACACTCCCATGTCTCTCCGCTTGAAGTTACAGGATAAGTTTATCTGGCCCATAGTACAGAAACTTTTAAAGAAGGATATCGAAAAGGAGAAAGAAAAACAGGAGCAAAATCAAGAACAGAATAAGGGGCAAGAGGGAGAGGAGGGAGATCAACAAGATCAGAATCAGGGCGAGGGCGGAGAACCTCAAGATGATGATTCTGATGGTGAAGGCCAACCACAAGAAGGTAAAGAGTCTAAGCCCGGAAAACCAAAGCCAGGGAAGGGCAAGCCATCTGGTAAGCCGTCAGATCAACCGATAGATCCAAACGAGCTGTTCAAGGCCGCATATGAAAAAGCTAGGGAGCGAATGATTGAAGCAGTACCGATCGAAGAACTTGAAAAAGCTTTAAAAAAATGGAGAGAAACACCGCGTGAATCAGAACTTGATAAAGCAAATCGCCATCATACTGAAAGTATTGGTGTTTCTGCTGAAGCACTGAAAAAATACAGAAATGTTATTGAGGAACTCGAGAAGACGATTAATCCCGAGACTAATGAAAATGCCATCGAATCAGTCAAAAATATTTTCCGAAGAATTGTATCCAAGCGCTTAAAACCGACACCTGCACCACGATATCCCGTAGAGGACGGCGAAGACCTTGTAGATCCTGCGGAATTATATGCCGAAGTTAAGCGCGGGAACCTTGAACCTAAAGTTTGGGAAACATATCAAATAGAACAAAAACCGGGCAAACTTATCGGCGAGGTAGAGATTACCCAAGTGGGCGACGGGTCCGATTCTATGAATCAGGGTACGAAACGCCTTGAACAGCGCAAAACCATGGTGCTTGGCATGGAGGGACTTTCACGGGCAGCAGAGGAAACAGACAACGAGCAAACGAATATGCTTGTACCTCTTAAAATTAAATCAGAGATATACAAATTCCAAGCAGACGCGGAGGCAGATATTACCCCGCTCAAGCCGATGTCGGAAGAACTTGGAGAAAAGGAGCGTGTGGATGTGGCCACTTCATTCGAGTCAACACCCGGCGAAAGAACAACGGATTATGTCACACTCGAACATATTTTAGCAACACTTGATGAAGAGACTGAAAGAAAAATACAGGCTGGAGACCTTAAAAAAATTGTCATTGTCTATACTGACGGGGTAAGTAGCGATGTCGCCAAGGTGCAAACTGCAGTCCTTTCTTTGCGCAAGAAAGGAGTCGTGGTTATCGGTATCGGCATAACTAATGACGGAATATCAGCCAAGACAACTTATGCCCCAGACGCCAAAGTAGCAGAAAATGCTAAAGACTTACCCAACATTCTCGTTGACTTACTAAAAGAGCATTTGGCTGATCTGTAATGAGAGTAAGTTATTTAAGATATGTGCTAAGCTATTGCAAACAAACACATAAGCTCTTTGTAAAAATATCCAAAAATATCAACGTGTCCCTCCCAGCAGCCCCGCAAAAGCATATTAGTTGGGGAAGAAAGGATTTTTCGTGTCTGCTCTCCCGCCCATTAAGGATATTTTTGAAAGATAGCCCCCCAGGCCCGCATCCCGCGCAAAACGACCTGATGCAAAGGCGATGTGGATGGCGGTGCGGCGGACGGTGTAGCAACACCGGACGCAGGTGGGGCGCACCGATGAATGACCACGGGAGTCGGTGCG
>Ga0210019_1005613_pt1 | contig 10383 bp, 13 predicted proteins | sample CryGeyCG2114_020_2_FD_183969 | JGI IMG/M metagenome (GOLD analysis project Ga0210019, IMG submission 183969) | Groundwater microbial communities from aquifer - Crystal Geyser CG11_big_fil_rev_8/21/14_0.20 (SPAdes) (version 2) | ecosystem: Environmental > Aquatic > Deep subsurface > Groundwater ...
GCTTCACTCGCGTCCAAAAACCAAAAACCTTCCAATTTTTTGCGTCCCTCCCCCGACCCCTTCCCGCCTTAAAAGAGAAGGAAAGGTTTTTTGGTTTTGGTTCGGCGTACTCTAAATAATATACCGAACTGGTATATCCCACAATGGTTTATATCATGGTAATATATCTATGTCGAAAAAGTACTTAGAAAAATATCAAAAATTAACTGCGAAGCTCCGTTCTGCTCGACTTGAGGCAGGATTGACGCAAGTTGAGGCAGGTAAGAAGTTGAAAAAGCCACAAGCATATCTCTCTAAAATTGAACGAGGTGAGCGTGGAGTTGATGCGATTGAGTTGGCGGAGTTTGCAAAGGTGTACGGGAAAGACATGAATTATTTTGTGAGATAAATTATTTATATGAACCAAAACAATGTAGATTCGAATGTAGTAGTTAAAAAAGACAAGATGGCTGTTTTGAGCTTCTGGTTAGGTGTAATTTCTATATTTTTCGGCGTTTCAATAGGCATGATTCCTCTTGTAGCGATTATTTTGGGGGCAGTAGGTATTAACAACACAAAAAATGAAGGGGCTGGGAGATGGATGGCGATAGTGGGATTAATTTTAGGTGTCATTTTCCTGCTTAGTAATGCATACACAAATAATCATCTTGGATTTCGTAATTCTGACACGAAAGAAACTACCCCAAAACTTCAAGAGACCACCAATTTAGTAGCTCGACTTACAGAAATGAAACGTATATCTGATGAAGAGTTTGAGATTTCTGCTGAAATCACCAATGTGTCAGATAAACCCATACGAGCTTTTAAGGGGACAGTCTACGTTGATAGCATATTTGACGAGTTTGTAACTGGCATTACCGCTGTGCGAACTGATCCATTACAGCCAGGTGGGAAGATGGTTGTTTCTGAAAAAATGAGCAATTTTCATAGTAGCGACTATCGCCTTGATGGTTATGAAGATTTAGTTGAGGCTGGTAGTATTGAAAACTTAAAAATCAAAATCCTCATTGAAGAAATTGTTTTTTGATTCAATAATCTGGAGTATGAGCTATAAATTATTAAATGCGTATTTTTTTTAAAAAACTTTTCGAGTACCTCACCATTATTCCAACAGTTATTGTTATTTTTTCTGTTTGTCTTTGGATTTGGGGTACGTGGCACGATAATTGGAGTGGGTATAGTTCAAGTCAGTTTATAAGTGACGGAGTATGCAACATTGCTATTGTGCCAATCGTTGGTGACATAACGACTCTACCGCCCACCACAGAAGAGGGCTCTGGAGCGACTGAAACGAATATTGATGATGTTGTAACAAGGATACGACAAGCTGAAAGCGAATCTGCTATTAAGGGTATGTTGGTTCGTATTGATTCAGGGGGCGGTTATCCTGTCGCGTCTGAGATAGTTGCGAACACACTAAAGAAGTCTTCTCTTCCGAGCGTTGGACTCATTCGAGAAATGGGTGCTTCTGGTGCATATCTGATTGCGACAGGCGCTGATGTTATCATTGCCTCACCATTTTCTGACATAGGAAGTATTGGAGTAACAATGTCATATATAGGTAATTGGAAACAAAATGCCGATAACGGCTTAGACTACGTATCACTCAAATCTGCCGAGTTCAAAGATTATACAAATCCAGACAAACCACTCACCGAGGCAGAACGAAAACTGATTGAGCGAGACTTAAAAATTTACCATGAGCAATTTGTGAAAGAGGTCTCAGAGAATCGCAATATGCCAATTGAGGAAGTCGCAAAACTCGCTGATGGTTCATCTATGGCAGGTGTACTTGCACTGGAAGCGAGACTTATAGACTCTCTTGGCGACCAAGAGACTGCGAGAGAGTGGCTTGCTAAGGAGTTGAAAATGAGTGCAGAAGAGGTTGTGTTTTGTGAATAGATTAATTTTTAATTCCAAAATGCTTATATAAACCATCCATGTCACCAAGACTTTTTCCCTTCATATTTTTAAAATATTTAACGATTTCGGTATAGTCTCCCCACATTTCGTAATTGTATATTGTAGAACAATTTTCTCTATCTTCATTTGGTCTTAGGCATTCCCATATGAAATCAAGAGTGTCTTTACCTGAAATAGAGAGAAATTCAGAATTAGTCCCATTACCAAAAGTGAATATGGTAGGTCTGATTGAGTAAGTATCATTTTCTATTGTTTTGAAATCCATTCTTAATTCCTCTCTAGTCTTTTCAATTTCTGAATGATTAAGTATTCCTATCCAACTCAATAACTTTTTAATGGTATCTAGGTTATCAGTTAGTGCTTTATTAAAATCAGGGGTTCCTTTGGTGTCTTTGACTTCACAGATTAACACATCGATTTTGTTTTCAGGTATACATAACTTTTCTGAACATGCAATTTCTCTATCTTTCTGTTCATGGAATGGAAACCTCACACCGACCGCATCAATCTGAGTATCATTCAACCCTTTTTTATTAGAGTGTATTACTAAGTCAGTTACAAAGTAACCGTTCAATCTAAGAAACAATTTTACGATTTTTTCCTGTAATTCATTTTTTTTCATGCAAATTCTTGATTATTACCAATATAGCACTTTAATTCCTGTTCTATACAAAATCCCTCTTATGATACCCCCCTTTTGGCTTCCCCAATGCTCAAGGTAACTCGATTACACACCTCCCGCTCTTTTATCACTTTCAAGTTTCATGATTTGAGCAGTTCTTTTGCTAAACATGCTGTTTCTGTCACCAAAACGAAAACGCCCCACAGGGCGTTTTCAGAATGCATATGCTTCGGTGCCGGGAAAACGACACTTACTCATCGAGCTCCACATACGACTTACTTCATTTACCAATATATCAGAAAACTCGTCATTTTCAAGACCTTATCGACCAAACTGTGAATTAGGGAATTTGATTGATATTTCAGGCTTTAAAATGTTGTAAATATGGCTTTTATTATGGTGATACCGTTGATAGCAATTACCAGCAATGAAATCAGCTGCTTGTATTAAACGATCTGCTTTTGAATCCAAGTATTCAGTTTGGATATTGTAAGTGAAGCCCCATTCCGTGTATGCCTTTATCCTGATATATTCACTTAGGGAGTTTTTGGAGCCGACCTTCTGATTTCTATTGTCTATTACAAACCGAACATCTTGTTTTGCGTTAAGAATGAGTTGCTGTGCCAAATACGAAAAAGCGTAATTAAAGAGAAGATTTTGGTCGGCACGTAAGTAAGGACTTTGGATTTTCGTTTTATCTACACAAACATATCCAATTTTATGGTCGACTTCCTTTTTAAATTTTTGCGCAATTTCTTGCTTATGAGTAAAAGTCATTCCGTAGTTCTTCAGTTCATCAATGCCATGTTTTGCACAATGCTTCTTTATGACATTTCTGATACGTTTGCCGTCTTCAGTACAAAGAGCACCGATGACGAAGTACCGTCCACCTGTGCCTAAGTCCCCTGACTCGTCGATGTAGATTTTCAGCATTTGTGAAATGATAACACATTCGCTTTGTATGAGTTTTCGAGCAAAAAGCAAACGATCGCCACCACCGAGCAGGCTACGCAAGCGAATGCGAGCGTGCCTATGCGAGGTCGTGGCGAGTTTGTAAACGATGATAGAGTTGTCACTACACTCGAACACAGAGCGCCTCGGGTCGGCGTGGAGACGAAAGAAAGCGAAGTGAGAGCTTCTCAAGTAGATGGAGTTTGAACGGAGCTTTTTGAAAGACGAAACGCCGAACCAAAACCAAAAAACCTTTCCTTCTCTTTTAAGGCGGGAAGGGGTCGGGGGAGGGACGCAAAAAATTGGAAGGTTTTTGGTTTTTGGACGCGAGTGAAGCGAGCGCCCCGAGGCGCGTTGGTTAGAATCACCATACGAGCGGAGCGTATGATTCGGGTTAGAGCTACCACGCGCTCCGCGCGTACGAAGCACGCAACCAATCGCTTCGCGATTGAAAATAGGTTCGAGCTTGGTTTAAAATATACACACAAGTATAACAAAGACACAATTCTTAAAAGAATTGTGTCTTTGTTATAGAAACTGAACTGCTTCAGTTTCGTGCCTGTGTGCTAGGCGGGGTCATATTTTCTCCTCCTTTCCTAGAGGAGAAAATAGACGAGCCGGGGTCGAAGGTACTTAGTAGAATCTGCACGAAGTGCAAGATTATACTTAGTAACCTGTGACCACAAATACGTAATACAATCCCTTCGGGGACTTTTTGTTTTGGTGCTCTCACTAGTTGCAGGATTTCTGAAAGAAATCCGTTGCAAGAATCGAAGCCCGATTGAGCTAGTTTACGAGCGAAGCGAAGTAAAATAGCCAATGGGGGTACTGAACTCGTAGAGTTCGATTCCTAGTGAGAGCACAGCACTAAAATAAGGACGTCAGTACGTACGTACTGACGTCCTTATTTTAGTAAGTAAACAGCAATATTTGCAGTTACTTTGTTGGCCAAAGACATGCTTTCTTCCCATAATCATCGCAAACCGCTACAATAGAGGAATGCGAAAAATGGGAATTGATTATGGCTCTAAAAAGACTGGGCTGGCTCTCACGGATGAGTCGGGCACAATGGCTTTTCCGCATAGTGTTATTTCGACCAATTCAGATTTATTAAAAAACATAATTTCTCTCATTGAAAAAGAACAGGTGGGGGAAGTGGTTATTGGCTACTCTCTAGACCGTGACGGTTCGCCTAACAAAATTCACACGGCGGTGGAAGGATTAATGTTGGATTTAACACTGGCCATCGGACTCCCAATTCATCTTCAGCCGGAACAATATACCACTCAAGCGGCTATTCGTTTGCAGGGTAAAACAAAGATGACCGATGCCGCCGCCGCCGCTCTTATCCTAGACAGTTATATAACAAGTAATAAAAAATAATATGGACACCATCGCTTACGACGACTTTGCAAAATTAAAAATTGTTATTGGCACCATCCTTTCGGTTGAAGAAGTGCCTGATTCTAATAAACTACTAAAATTAATGGTAGATGTGGGCGAAGAAAAACCTCGCCAAATATTATCCGGTATCAAAAAGTTCTACACTGACCCGCAGACATTGGTAGGTATTCAAAATCCTTTTCTAATCAACCTAGAGACAAAAATAATCGCCGGTTTAGAAAGTCAAGGAATGATTTTAGCAGCTAGTGATGGTGAGCTTTTTACTCTTTTAACACCAAGTGCCTCTTTATCAGCTGGTACACTGATTAAATAAATAGAGTGTACATATGTCAGAATCATTGTTTACAAAGTTTACTAGGAAAATTGAACACCTGCTTCAGACTAAATATAGTTTATGGGGAATTGGTTTAATTTCTTTTTTTGAGTCTGCCTTGGTGATACCAATTGTTACTGATCCGTTTATGATGGCTTATATCTTAGCCAATCGGTCTAAAACAATCCTGATTATTATAGTGACTATTTTTTCCTCGCTAGCGGGAGGAATGGTGGCGTATCTAATGGCAGTATTTTTTAGTAACCTAACCTTGTCACTACTTAGTCCAGATTTATTAATTCAATTCAATCAAATATCAGAAAATTTTCGTGGTCAAACTTTTATTTTAACCATCATTGGCGCCATCACACCGATTCCCTACACCTTGGTAGCCCTGGCGGCTGGTTTCATCAAAGGTAGTTTTTGGTGGTTTGTTCTCGGTACTATTGTGGGGCGAACAATTCGATATGCTACGGTCGGGTATATTACCTATCATATCGGAAACCGAGCCATTAAACACTGGCGTAAAAATATTTTAATTTTGTCGCTCTTCACAGTTATTGCAATCAGCATCTATTTTTTATTCGAAATCTACTAGGGTGTGGGTTGCTTTCTTATTTTTGGTTAGTGACAGCGTATAATAATACTGATGTCAATCTTTTCTTTTTTTGAAAGGTTTATACCACCGCCAGAGTATATGTTAATGCCTAGTATCGGTGTGGATATTTCCGATACGTCACTTAAATATATTGAATTTGGATCATCAACACACAATGGTATCCAAAATAAGCTCACGGCCTGGGGTGAAATAACCATTCCAAACGGGGTGCTTGAACGGGGTATGGTTCTAGATCAAAAGAAGCTAGAAATGGTTTTGCGTGAATTAAAAAAACGTACCAAAGCGGAGCACATCCGCGTTTCTTTACCAGAAGAAAGGGCTTATTTGTTTGAAACAGAAATTAAGCGCTCCACTCTAGAAAAAGAAGTGCGCGATATTCTTGAGTTTCGTTTAGAAGAAAATGTTCCTATTCCAGCTCGAGAAGCTTTTTTTGATTATGATATTTTAGAGGGTGAAACTACAGACAATACTTTACGGGTGGTGGTGGCCGCTTATGCTCGTGAGACAATTCTCAATTATTATGATGCGTGCGTAGAAGCAGAATTAACCCCCGTCTCTTTTGAAGTGGAAGCACAGGCCATGGCGAGAGCCGTACTACCAACCGACTCTCGAGGTTCTCATCTTCTGGTTGATTTTGGAAAAACTAGAACTGGGGTTGGAATTGTTCATGACGGCGTTTTGATGTATACCTCCACTATCGACTTTGGTGGCAATGAATTATCGGTTGCTCTGCGTAAAGAGCTTGGTAATTTAAGTGAGGCGGAATTAACCAAGATTAAAAATGTCTCTGGTTTAATTAAAGGAGTATCAGATTCACGATGTTATGAATCCTTGATTTCTACTGTTTCCGTCATTAAAGATGAATTGTCAAACCGAATTCAGTATTGGCATGCGCGTGATTATAAACAACGTGATCGCCAGATTAAGTCAATCGTGCTTTGTGGCGGTAGTTCCAACCTAAATGGTTTACCGGAATATTTAACAGAATCACTAGGTATTAGTACTAGTAGAGCTAATGTGTGGCAAAATGCTTTTACCATCGAAGCGTTTATTCCGCCAATTGATTTGCTTCATTCTTACGGTTATGCCACAGCTGTCGGATTGGCTCTAAAGCGAACAATATAAATATGATAAATCTTATCCCACCAGCCGCCAGAAAAAATATTGTTAAGGAATATTGGGTTCGGGTTGTTACCGTTTGGTTATTTTTGGCCGGAACAGTCAGTTTAATAATTCTATTTTTACTATTACCGACTTATGTTATCATTGGAATGCAGAATAATTTACTCAAACAAAACGTTGCCACCTCCTCACCAAAGTCACATTCATATGATGTTTCTGCGACAGTCCTTCTCAACGCTAATCGACAAGCGCAATTATTAGTGGACACTAGAGAAGTGACACCTTTTTCACTTTACACTTCTAAATTAGAAAAATTAGCAGGTACTAAAGTTACTATACAAGAAATGCGTTTTAGTAGACTGGAATCACTGGCGGGCACTATCCAAATAAGTGGTGTATCAAACACCCGTCAAAACTTGGCAGATTTTCGTGATGCTATCGAAGCTGATCAAAATTTTTCCACCGTTGATTTACCAATTTCCAGCTTGGTAAAAGATCGTGATTTGTTGTTTTCAATGGAGATTGCTCTAGCGACCACAACAGCCATTAATATGATTAATTAACCATGAATAAAAAAACAAAATTAATGTTGTATATTTCTATTTCATACAGTGTTATTTTGATGGTGTTTTTAGTATATGGTATCTATCAAGTAAAGGTTCAAGGTGATACCTTTGATGCCAATCTCCTACTGATTGCTGAACAAAATAGCAAAGAGCTGGCTTATCACAATCTGATACAGACTACTGAATCCACCAAGGAAGACCGAGCAACCATAGAACAGTTTTTTATTACCGAAAAAGATACCATCTCCTTTATAACTGACATCGAGCAATTAGCTAGCAAAATGGGAATTACTCTGGAGACAAGCCAGCTTTCCGTCAATCCAAAAACCGACAAATCTGCTGCTCAATTGTATGCTGGCTTCAAATTCACCGGACAGGAGAAGGCCATTAAACAATTAGTTCTTTTGTTTGAAAATATTCCCTATCATAAAACTATCCCTGAATTAGTTTTGACACATAATCCAGAAGACGGTACTTGGAAGGGAAGTATATTATTGTATATTACAATTACACCATGATAGAAAAAAAAGATCTTTATAAAATGGCGCGACACATTTTCCGACATAGTCATGGTATTAGTGATACTAAAATTATGCATCCCATGCGGGAATGGGTAATTGGCTTAGGGGGATCCTTCGCGACAATTATTATTGGTGCTGTAGTTAGCATAAATACCTTTGTTTCTTTTAATCAAGAACAAATCTATCATCCTGATGTGACTGAGGTGGCAATTCCGTATAATGCATCACTAGTAGAAGCAGCTATTTCTAAATATCAAGCTAAAATAGACACCTACCAAACCATTTCCAATCAATCATTAGCTACACAATTACCGCCCATTATTTCTACCACCACCACACCCACAGAAAAAACAGTTAATACCGATACCGTAGTTACTCCGGTTGCAAATTAGTAATTTCCTTTTTCCTAATTATTTAATTAACTAAATCTTTTTTCTTACTTTCGAATTCTTCCTTTTGAATTTCTCCCTTGGCATAACGCTCACATAAGATATCTAGGGCTGAATTATGTTTAATGTTTCTATCATCAGTTTGGTCTTGTTTGACGTATTTTAAGAGAGTTAATATTCCGAATATCACCAGCGACACTACAAAAATCATCATTATTCCACCAAAAAACTGATGCTCATATCCATATCCATATCCATTCATCATCTCACCTTGGGTGTAGTAGGCATTGGTTAGTGATGGCACTAATGACAATGTAAACAGTGACATTAAGACAGGAGCGATTATTTTTTTGTTTTTCATAAGTTTATAATTATGATAATAATGTTTTATTATACACCAATATTTTATACAAAAAGCCAAAATAGCTACTTAATTTAATATTAATGAATTATTAAATATATTCTTTATTATGTCAGCAGTTTATGTGAATTAAATGATTGCGTATATACTAAAGTATTAGTATGATGGTTGTATTAAGTTGATTAAGGGAATTCCATTATCAAAATTAAGTGATAACATCAGTTTTTTTATGTACGATATTATTGTGATTGGCGCTGGTTCAGGGGGACTTAATATTGCTTCTTTTATGAATGGTATTGGTCTTAAGGTACTTCTCATTGACCGAAGTGATGAGCAGATTGGTGGCGATTGCTTAAATACTGGATGTGTTCCTTCCAAGGCCCTTATTCACATTGCTCGCCAACATAAAAACGCCCAAGAAGTAACTGCCTTTGGCCCTCGCCTTGATGGATCAATTGATCTTCATAAAGTGATGACTCACGTGAAGGGGGCGCAAGACGTGATTCGTGAACACGAGAATGCCGAGTACTTTCGCGCGCAGGGTATGGATGTGGTGCTGGGTGAAGCATCATTTGCGGGGAAGAATACCGTGAAAGTTGGTGATGCTTTGTACCACGGGAAGAAGATTATCTTGGCAACAGGCTCGCGACCGCGTACGCTTACTATTTCTGGTGTTGATGAGGTGGAAAGGAGTGCTCGTCTGTATACCAATGAAAACATCTTTTCACTAACAAACCTACCGAAGCGACTCCTGGTTATTGGTGCCGGACCAATTGGTATTGAACTCGGTCAAGCTTTTAGACATCTTGGTTCAGAAGTTACCATTGTGACAAATGATGTCAAGATTCTTCCACGAGAAGATAGCACACTTGCTTCAATACTCTATGAACGACTCAAGGAAGACGGTGTTGTGTTTCACTTTGGCAAAAATACCCTTCGGTTTGAAAAGGGCGACACGCTCGTTGTGGAAGATAGCACCACAAAAACAGAAGAGAAACTGTACTTTGATGCAGTATTGATTTCAATCGGGCGTGTCCTCAATACGGATGGACTAGCTCTAGATAAGGCTGGGATTAAAACTGACGATCGTGGGAAAATACTGGTTGATGGGTATCTTCGTACTACCAATAAACAAGTTTTTGTCTGTGGCGATGTAGCTGGGCAGCACCAGTTTACCCACGCGGCGGAGCTCCATGCTGGGGTCATTATTAAAAACATGCTCACACCATTTTTTAAGAAAAAACTCTCAACCGACACCCTTTCGTGGGTGACGTACACTACACCAGAACTGGCCACTTACGGGTTAAATGAAACCGAACTTAAGAAGCGAAATGTAGTATACAAAGTGCTAGAGGCATCTTTTGCAGAAGACGATCGCGCTATTACTGATGGTGCCAGGTATGGGTACACAAAAATGTTTGTAGATAGCAAGACGAAGAAGATTCTTGGCGGGACCATGATTGCGCCCAATGCCGGTGAACTTATTCAAGAACTCATTTTGGCTACGACCAATGGTCTTACAACTTCGGCTATTTTTAATAAAATATATCCCTACCCAACGGCAGGGAGAATTAACAAGCGAGTGGTCACAA
>Ga0210019_1005620_pt1 | contig 10363 bp, 5 predicted proteins | sample CryGeyCG2114_020_2_FD_183969 | JGI IMG/M metagenome (GOLD analysis project Ga0210019, IMG submission 183969) | Groundwater microbial communities from aquifer - Crystal Geyser CG11_big_fil_rev_8/21/14_0.20 (SPAdes) (version 2) | ecosystem: Environmental > Aquatic > Deep subsurface > Groundwater ...
GTTGACGTCGCTCGCGTTGCCGGGGCTACTGCTGGCGTTACTGTTACAGTTTCCGCCCGCGCTCGGTGCGCCAGCGTTTATGGCAGCTGAGGAGTCACCCCAACATCCCACGGCCTGCAACTGGATAAAAGCGCTGGTTTCCTCGTTGATGTTTGCGGTAGCATCCAACCGGATCCGGCTGTTGATCTGCATATTCGGGCCGGTATCGCTGTTGAAATCGCGGTCCTGAATTTCCAAGCGCGGCCGCAGTTCTCCGCCGAACTTTACATCCGCCGCTGAGGCGGTAGTGGAAGCAACGAAGAGCCCTAAAGCCATCATTGCCGCGGCAGTAAAGAAATTCCTTTTCATGCTCGTCTCCTCCAAGAAGATGGGTCTAAAAACCAACCTGTGGTGTGTTGATAAAACTTTACTTTAGCCGTACCTAAAAAAAACTCCTTAAACCCTAAGCCGACACCCGGGCTTAAAATTCAAAAATTCGAAGCCAAATCTTATACGAAAATCAAATAAAAATCAAACACTTTATTTGAAAAATTCTCCGGTCGCTTTTCACCTCCATCTATTATTAATAAATGAGTCCGGTCGTTCCAGCCAGATCCTTCGCCAAAGGCTCAGGATGACACCATGCCTGTCATTCTGAGGCACGCCAGGGCCGAAGAATCTTGCCCCGGTCTACTTTGGGGCATGCGTCCCTAACGTTCCAGCCAGATCCTTCGCCGCAGGCTCAGGATGACATTTAAAAAAGGCCGGGATGATATCCAGAGCACCGACCTGTCATTCTGAGGCGCGTCAGCGCCGAAGAATCTTGCCCGGTCTACTTTGGGGCATGCGTCCCTAACGTTCCAGCCAGATCCTTCGCCAAAGGCTCAGGATGACATTTAAAAAAGGCCGGGATGATATCCAGAGCACCGACCTGTCATTCTGAGGCGCGTCAGCGCCGAAGAATCTTGCTCCGGTCCACTTTGGAGCATGCGTCCCGGCTCACCAGGGCGACGCCGTGGCATGCCCGATCATTCCAGCCAGATCCTTCGCCAAAGGCTCAGGATGACATTTTAAAAAGGCCGGGATGATATCCAGAGCACCGACCTGTCATTCTGAGGCACGCCAGGGCCGAAGAATCTTGCCCGGTCTACTTTGGGGCATGCGTCCCTAACGTTCCAGCCAGATCCTTCGCCGCAGGCTCAGGATGACATTTAAAAAAGGATTGGGGTCATTAAAAGCAAGAGAAGCAAGAACCTCAATCCCGCCACTTATAGCTGTAAATCGTGGTGAGCGTTTTGTCCGTCACGCCACCGGAATCCACCGCCACCATGTGCACCGATGCGTTCCCCGTCCTGGAATCTTCCAGCACCTGAAAAGCCGCTACATAGCCCGGTTGTTTCCTGGTTTCGGAAATGTTCACGAACCCTTCCCGGGTCAACTGGAGTACCGACAGACTGGCGTTGCTGACAAGGGCCACGTTCGGCAGTAGCGAACCCCCAAGCTTATGGTTCCGCGGAATCAGGAGGTACCGGTTGCCGTTGTGAGAGACCAACTCCAACCTCCCCCGATAGCCGACCGGTTCGCCTTGTCTTACGATCCCGAAACCGTCTTCTTTTACCCCCAGGGAAAACCTGCGGGGGTCGTGACCGTAATATTCATCGGACTTTACGACTATACGACCGCTGGGGGAATATACTCTCAGATGGTAATCCTTGTCAAGAATTATTGTTTCCTTCCCCCCCTCTTTTGTCAGGTTGGCATGATTGAAACCGTAAAGGATGAAATTGAGCCCGTATTTTTCCGGGAGTTGTAATGCGGGGCCTTTCACATAGTGACCGTTTTCGAAATTCATAACGTGGATGGGGCCCTCAAAGGGATCGTTGAATCCGGGCGCCTGGACCAGAAGGGTGGGCTGGCGGTCGAAGGAACGGATGATCCTGAAATACAGGTTCACCTTGGACATCGAAGGCCGGAGGCCCTTGCCCGGCGCGGCTTCCAGAATGAACGACTCCAGCTTGTCTCCCACCTGGTTGGTGACGAAAATCTCGTCCCGGCCGTTGTGGTTGATGTCCCCCACGTCCACGCTCAGGAACCGGTTCAAGTGGCTCTTGTTCTTGAACTGGCTGACGGGTTTGAATTTCCCTTCCTCATATTCATAGATCATCACCCGGTCGTTGTCGATGAAGACGAATTCCTTTTTTCCGTCCCCGTTGATGTCGCCGATGTCGAAATCGACCAGTTCGAAGGAAAAAGTCTGCTTGCCGGCGAACTGGAGCATTCCTTCCTCGGGCCGGTTGAAACTGGTCTGGGTTTCCTGTTCCCCTTCGGTTTCCCGGACCCTGGGTCTCGGCCGTTCGGCCTTGACGGGGAGTTCTTCAGAGAGGATCTGCGCTTCCTGTTTCACGCTCCCGTCCACCGTGGAATAAAGCTGGTAGCTCAATACCATCTTCCCTTTGATCGATTTCACCTGGGGATGCAGGATATAGTCGGCCTGCACCTTCTGCCGGAGTTTGTCCAGGTGGGCGGGATTTCTCAAACCCTTCAGATCGAGATTGTTTTCCAGGAGCCAGATGCCCAGCGGAAAGACGGGGACCTCGAACCGGGGATGGTCGTTGAGTTTTTTCTCCAGGTTGAGCTGGAGCCGCTCGGTGTCCACCTTGCGGGTTCCAACCGTTTCGGGAGCGGCGACCAGGAAGCGGAGCTTTTTAAACGGACTCCGCACGCCATCCCCCGTTTGGGCCTTTATTTCCGGGGTGGCGGGGCGCGCCACCGAAAAGTCCTGGCGCACTTCCAGGACCTCCACCTCACCCAGGTCGGTCTCCTTTCGTCCCACCTTTTCGTGGGTGACGGGATGGACCAGCTCCTCCCCGTAGCGGATGAGTTTCAGCCGGTCACCCGGCTTGACGTCCTGTCCCTGCTTGAGGTCGAGGATCAGCTTGTCGCCGTCGAGGGAGATCACGTAACCTTCCACCGGCGAGAACATGTGCTCGATCTGCGTGACGATCTTGTCCAGGCCCGCCGCTCCCTCTTCCTCGGCGCCGGGGGAACCCGTGAGAAGGAGCGCCCCCAGCAGAAGGATGCCCGTCAGTTTGGTGTAACGAGTGTTCATGAGTGATTTGCCAGATTAATAAAAAATTCGGAACGCGGTCCCAAAGCCTTTTTTATAATGTCATCCCGAGCCTGTTTGATTGTCATCCCGAGCGATCCGCGAGGGATCTTGCCCCGGTCCCCTTGGGGGCATGCGTCGCGGCTCGCCAGGGCGGCGCCGTGGCAGGCCCGGTCGTTCCAGCCAGATCCTTCGCCCCAGGCTCAGGATGACATTAAAAAGGGCTCAGAAGACACCATACTTTATGGGAGAAAAGGGATCCCCGTTCGTTCTACGCGACAACGCATTCCTCCAGCAGTTGGACCGCCACCTGCTCCCCTTCGCGGAGCTCTGTGGCATCGAGGGGGAAGATCATCAGGCTGTTGGCCCGCACGACGGATTTGAGCACGCCGGACCCTTGTTCCGATTCCGGGGTGACGGTGAATTCGCCGTTGTTCCAGGACACCATCGAGCTGAGGAAATGCTGCCGTCCCGCCTTTTTCTTGACGGTTCGAGTGAGCCGGGCGCGCACGGTCTTGTGACGCAGATCGGTGCAACCCATCATCTTGCGGATGGAGGGGCGGACGAATTGCTCGAACGAAACGAAGGAAGAAACCGGATTGCCCGGCAGGCCGAAGATGGGGATCTCCCCGATCTTTCCGAACGCCAGGGGCTTGCCCGGCTTCATCGCCACCTTCCAGAACAGCATTTCCTGGCCGATCTTGTCGAGGCTGGCTTTCACCAGGTCGAAATCGCCCACCGAGACGCCGCCGGAGGAGACCACCAGGTCGCACTCCAGCGCCCAGTTGAACTTTTCCATCAGGTCCTCTTCATTATCCCGGGCGATTCCCAGATAGCAGGGGACGCCCCCCGCCGAACGGATCTGCGCCTGGAGCATGTAACCGTTGCTGTTGAATATGCAGGGTCCGGTGGGGTTCTCATCGAGATCCTTGATCTCGTCGCCGGTCGAAAGCACGGCCACGCGGGGCCGCTGGCTGACGAAGACCTGGGAACGCCCCACCACCCCCATCATGCCGATGTGGGCGGGATTGAGGGTGACGCCCCGGGGGATGACCAACTCCCCCTCGCGTACGTCTTCCCCGGCCTCCCGGATATTTTCGTTTACCTCCGCCTTGTCCTTGACGAGCACGAACTTGCCGTTCCGCTCCGTGTCTTCCTGCATGATCACCGCGTCGGCGCCGCGCGGGATGGGCGCGCCGGTCATGATGCGCACCGCCTGTCCCGGTTTCAGCGCCGCGCCCTGCGCGACGTACCCGGCGGCGACGTCTTCCACCACTTCCAGCCGGACCGGCGCCTCAGGGGTGGCGGAGCGGATGTCGGCGGCGATCAGCGCGTAGCCGTCCATCGCCGAGTTGTCCATCGGCGGATTATCGCGCCGTGAGACGATGTCCTCGGACAGGACCCGGCCCAGCGCTTCGGTGATGGAAACCTTCTCCACCCCCTTGGAGGGGATTCGCCTCAGAATGATGTCCAATGCTTCCTCAACTCGAATCATGCTCATGACTTGATTTTCTCCTGGTCCCGCTGACTGCGGGCGAATTCGTATTCTTCCGGTGTGTTGGTATTGGTGAACCGCGCGCGGCGTTCCTCGGTAATCTTGACTTCCTTGAACGGGAGCTGGCTGATAATCCGGGACAGCGACAGTTCCCGTTTGGCCATGGCCTCATACAGCGGAAGAACAAACTTCGGTTCGTAGACGGCGCACATGGGCTCATAGCCCAGGTTGGCCTTTTGCACGTAGCAGGTGCCGTAGCGCAAGGGATCGCGCTCGCGCACGATCGTCTGAAAACTCTGCTCGTCGAGCAGGGGCATGTCGCAGGCCGCGATCAGCCACGCCCGGTCCGGGAAACGCCCCATCAGGGTCGCCAGCCCGCCGACCGGACCCAGCCCGATATGCTCGTCGTCGATACGCTCCACGCCGGGGATAGGCGAGAGGGCGCTCATGTCCAGATTGGCGCGGGACGAAAAATACATTTTCTCGCAAAACGGACGCATGATCTCCAGCATGCGCTCGGCTTCCGCTTGGCCATTATAGACCAGGCTGAACTTCGGACGGCCCATGCGCGTGCTCTGCCCGCCGACGAACACCGCCCCGTAGAGCGGCCGCGCCCGGCTCTTGAAATGCTCCCGCACGAACCGGTAAATCCCGTCCACTTCGTCCCGGTGAAACAGCGGAACGCCCGTTTCCTTCAACGGTCCGCCGGGGACCGCCCCCTGATGAACCACCACCTTGATTCCCGGCGTGTCCAGAGGAATCGGCAATTTCCCCTCCGCGTCCAGAAATACCACCTTGTCGTAGGGGGACTGTTTGTATCCCTCGATCAGGATACAGTCGCATTGTTCCAGCGCGTGGATGACCGTGCGTTCCTTGAATCCATTGTCGGCGATCACCGCGAAATGGCGCGGATCGTTGATGGTGACGATTCCGGCCCCGGCATGCGACGCCCGAAAGGTGTCCTTGCCTTCCTTGTCCATGGTGAACCGGTGGGCATCGTGTTTGTAATAGCCCACCCGGATATGTTCGTCGCGGAATCGCCGGATCAGCCTTTCCAGGAGAGTGGTTTTGCCCACTCCGGAATAGCCCGCGAAACACAAAAAAGGCGTCTTGAATTCTTCCCAGTAATGTTCCATGCCTCTCCAGGAAAGCCGTGGTCGAATTATAACTTGTTAAAAAATCTGGATTTACAATTATTTCCCATGTCCTGAGCGGCTGTCAACCCTTTAGTACTTGAATCAAAAGTTTGAATCCGGATTTTGCCCCCTGCCTCCAAACCTCGGCTCGGCGACAGCTAAATTTGTTGCAATTTTAATAATGCAACAATTGCAATAGTCCCCGCCTTCTTCCGGGTTGCCCGAGTCCCTTTGCCGAAACCCATAACTTATTGCGATTCAAGGGGGTTGTCTGAAGGGAGTCCAAATGGTACGGGAATTGTATTGAAGTTCTCCAAAGTCCTGGCCAATGAAGGCCGGGCACGATCCTTTCATTTTACAGGAGTGCACGATGCGGTGGCGAAATTTTTGGCGAGGCGCGGTGGTTTGGAGTATTGCAGGAACCCTCACGGTTTTGGGAACGGGGCCGGTTTGGGCGGCGGAGAAGGCCCAGTTGACCCATGCCCCCAACGTGCCGCCGGCGATAGACCGGAAGGCCCCGGCGACGGTGGAGGTGCATTTCGAGGCCAGGGAATTCGTGGGTGACCTGGCCGACGGGGTGAAATACCAGTTCTGGAGTTTCGGCGGAACGGTTCCCGGTCCCATGCTTCGCGCGCGGGTGGGGGATTCCATCGAGTTTCACCTGCACAATCACAAGGATAATATGCAACCGCACAACATCGATATCCATGCGGTGAACGGTCCGGGCGGGGGCGCCGCCGTCAACACCGCCAATCCGGGTGAGGAAAAGGTGTTTACCTGGAAGGCGCTGAACCCCGGGCTTTTCATCTACCATTGCGCCGCCGGGGCCATCGTGGACCACATCTCGAACGGGATGTACGGACTGGTCCTCATCGAGCCCGAAGGGGAACTGCCCAAGGTGGACAAGGAGTTTTATGTTTTCCAGAGCGAGTTTTTCACCGACGGGGCCAAGGAGGTTCAGGGGTTCGATATCAACAAGGGCCTCGCGGAGCATCCCGATCACGTGGTGTTTAACGGACGCGCGGGCGCGCTGATGGGGGACAAGGTCCTCAAGGCGAAAGTGGGGGACACGGTCCGGATCTACTTCGGCAACATCGGCCCCAACAGCGTATCGTCCTTCCACATCATCGGCGAGATATTCGATAAGGTGTATTCGGAAGGGACGCTCAACGGCGCGGTGAATCATAACGTTCAAACCACGCTGGTGCCCTCCGCGGGTTCCACCATCGTGGAATTCAAAATCGATTCTCCCGGCGCTTATACCCTGGTGGACCACAGCATTTTCCGCGTGGCCAAGGGGGCGATCGGCCAGTTGGTGGCCGAGGGGCCGGAAAATCCGAAAGTGTTCAAGGTCGGGAAATAACCGGCATGGCCAGGAGAGCATGTCAGGGACACCCCGGTAAACACGGGTGCGGTAGGGGCGAAAAATGTTAAGCCCCTACCTTTGCGTCCTGGAATCAAAACTCTTCACTAAAATTGGACTAATTCCCCGTAGCTTGCTACGGGGTTTCCTTCAGCACTGTCATTCCGAGGAGCGTTAGCGACGAGGAATCTTGCTTCGATCCACTCTGGGGCATGCGTCCTTCTCGTTCCGGCCAGATCCTTCGCCGAAGGCTCAGGATGACATTTTGAAAGGCCCGGAATGACATTTAGAAAGGCCCGGGATGATATTTAAAAAGGGCTCGGGTTGTCATGAAAAGCGCCAACGTGTCATTCCGGAGCGCGTTTTCAACTGCGGAATCCGGGTTCAGCCGGGGATGTTCAGGGCCTTCATCTTCCGCCACAGCGTGATGCGGTGAAGATTGAGGAGCCGGGCGGCCCGGGTCTGGTTGTAGTTCGACCGTTCCAGGGCTTCCAGAATGATCTCGCGGGAAATTTTCTGCCGCGTTCCCTTTGGAGCCGGTGGATGGGAGAAATTGCGGATGGGAGCCGGGAGGTCGCGGACCCGGATGGTGTCCGCGGTGCACACCACGCAGGCGTGCTCGATGGTATTTTCCAGTTCCCGGATGTTTCCCGGCCAATCGTATTCCATCAGCACCCCCAACACATCGGGGGCGATGCCCTGGATGGTTTTTTGCGACATCCCCTTCCAGTTGCGGATGAAGTGTTCGACCAGGTAGGGGATATCTTCCTTGCGGGTGCGGAGCGGCGGGAGTTGAATGGGGATGACGTTGAGCCGGTAGTATAGATCTTCCCGAAACCCGCCCTCCCGGACGGCCTGGAACAGATCCTTGTTGCTGGCCGCGATGATGCGGATGTCCACCTTGCGGGTCGCGTTTTCCCCCACCCGCTCGATTTCTTTCTCCTGGATCACCCTCAGCAGGCTCACCTGGACCTTGGGCGTGAGATCGCCCACCTCGTCGATGAACAGGGTCCCGCCGTGGCCTTCCTCGAACCGCCCGCGCCGGTCGCGCACCGCCCCGGTGAAAGCCCCCCGAACGTGTCCGAACAATTCGCTTTCAAGGAGGTTCTCCGAGAACGCGGAGCAGTTGACCTTGATCAGCCGCCGGTGAGCCCGGGGGCTTTCGTAATGGATGGCCTGCGCCACCAGTTCCTTGCCCGTCCCGCTTTCCCCCTGAAGGAGCACCGTCGAATCGAAGACCGCGATGTTGCGGATGGTCTGAAACAGCTCCCGCATCATCTGGCTTTGACCGATGATGTTGCGGAACGAATGAGTTTCCCGCAACTCCTCCTTCATCTGGTGGATTTCCGAGATGTCCGTCAGGGCCACCAGCACCTCCCGGGTTCCGTCCGGTTCCTTGCTCAGCAGTCCCGCGTGGAAACTCCCGATACGTTTGATCCCGTCCTTGCGGATGAATGGCGATTGAAAGTCGATGCGCTCGCTCAACGCCCCGGTTTTCGCCGTCATGCACAGAGCGCAGTTGTTGAGGCAAATGCTCCCCTGAAACAGCTTGACGCATTTCTTTCCGATCACCTCTTCCCGCTTGAACTGGGTGATCCGTTCCGCCGCGGCATTGAAGTAGCGGATGTGCATGTCCTGATCGTAGACGAAGACCGCCTCGTCCAGAACGTTGAACGCGTGGTGCAGGTATTCGATCGGGTCCCGTTTCTTCGGTTTCATGTTCGATTTATAGTCCAAGGCGCGATATGTTGCAAATATTTTTTTGCAACATTATGGGGGCATTTCCCCTATTTTTAATATTTTCTCCTGCCATTTCCAGGAGGATGCTGAAAAACTACAAAAATGTCATCCTGAGTCCTTCGGCAGGCTTAGGATAAACTCCGCGAAGGATCCATCCGGATTAGTAAATTCAAGCTGGGCAAGGGTTTCGGGCAAGATTCTTCGCCGCATTGCGGCTCAGAATGACACCCGGAAGAGTTTTTCAGCATCCTGCTGGTTTCGCTGAGCGGAGCGTACCCGGGGGGGAACCGGGGTGTTGCCAATCGGCGTTCAAAGCTTCCGCGCCGCCTGCAAAAGGTTTTTTTCCAGGCCGGGATCGGCCGGAAGGTGGGCGAACCGGCGGGATTCGTAATACCGCGTGATTTCCCGCACCGGGCCGAGTTTTTCCGGGGCCAGGGATTCCAGACGGTCCACATATTCCCAATGCGTCCAATGCGGTTTCTTGGGAAACCCCTGTCGCTCCAGCCGCTTCAGCATTTCCCGGTAAACGACCGTGGCGAAGGGAATCGGGGTGGGCCGCCCGAATCGAAAATCCGGAAACCGCCGCTTGAGGAGAAGTCCCAGTCCCGCGGCCAACAGCAACGTCAACCCGAGCCGGGAATGCGATTGGATCCACTTCTGGATGTCCCCCAGGCTCAAGGCCCCCAGTTTGCGCACCTGGTGCATGATTTCGCTCCCGCCCGAACGCAGGGCCGTCAGGATTTGTAACTGGTCGCGGAAGGAATAACGGATCACGTATCGTTGCCAGTTGAGCCGCATGTAATCGATGGCGCGGAGCAGGGCGCTGTCGGTGACCCGGTTCGGGGCGGACGGGTCGGGCGGAGTGGGGTCGAAGAGGACCCAGCCCCTTTGGGGCAGGAACGCTTCGACCCAGGAGTGGGCGTGTTTCTGGCGCAGGATCAGGTATTCGCCCAATTCATTCCATTCCCCTCCGGCAAATCCGTTGACCATCCGCGCGGGAATGCCTGCCTGCCTCAGGAGGACGACCATCGCGGCGGCGAAGTATTCGCAATGGCCTTTCTTGCGTTGAAACAGGAAGTGGTCCAGCGCCGATTCATCGGTCTCCTGGCCCACCATTTCCAGGCTGTATCCAAACCCCGAAAAATGACGCAGGATGTTTTGCGCGCGGGCTTCCGGCGTGGACGTCTTCTCGATCAACCGGTCCGCGAGTTGACGGATGGCCAGGCTCACCGGCGGCAGTTGCAGGAAGCGGGCGGGAAACAGAGATGCATCGAACCGGGGCATTTCCAGATCGTAGCTGACCTGGGGATGGCCGATCTCGGAGACCAGGGTGAACCTCCGGGGTCCCGCCCAGTCCGATTCGGTCTTAAGCGCGAAATTCTGGTCCATCTGGATGATGCGGAAGTTTCCGTCCAGCGTGAGGGGAATGCCGTGCGTGAAGACGACGTCGGAGTCGATATATTCCCGGAATACCTCCTGGGTGACGATGTTTCTGCCGGGCTGGACGCTGAAGAGGTTGATTTCGCTCCCCCGCCGTTTGCGGA
>Ga0210019_1005623_pt1 | contig 10360 bp, 10 predicted proteins | sample CryGeyCG2114_020_2_FD_183969 | JGI IMG/M metagenome (GOLD analysis project Ga0210019, IMG submission 183969) | Groundwater microbial communities from aquifer - Crystal Geyser CG11_big_fil_rev_8/21/14_0.20 (SPAdes) (version 2) | ecosystem: Environmental > Aquatic > Deep subsurface > Groundwater ...
ATGTCAAAAAACATAGCCAGGCAAAGAATGTCCAGATAACTTTAAAATTAAAAGACAATAATAACTTGATGGCGGGTATTATAGATGATGGTAAAGGTTTTGAGACAAGCGATGCAAAATTATTTAGCGCAAGTTCCGGCGGCTGGGGTATAATAGGAATGCGCCAGAGAGCGGCTTCTCTGGGAGGAGAGCTGGTTATTGATTCGTCTCCAGGGAGAGGGGCCAGGGTTTCGGCAAATATTCCTTTATAAATAGGTTAAAAAGATGGAAAATACTATTAGAGTAGTTTTATGTGACGACCATACACTCTTTCGCCAAGGAATAAGGAAATTATTAGAATTAGAAGAAGATATCAAGATAGTAGGCGAGGCGAATAATGGCCAGGAGATGCTGGACATATTAAAGAAGACAATGCCTGATATAATACTTATGGATATTGGAATGCCTCTTATGAACGGCGTAACAGCTACATATAAAATTAAAAAAATATTTCCTAATACCAGTATTATTATTCTTACTGTTTATGAAGATGAGCCTCATATATTTGAAGCAATCAAATCCGGGGCAATGGGGTATTTGTTAAAAGATGTTTCCATAGAAGAATTGATAGGGGCGATCCGCAAGGTCTATAAAGGTGAGGCGCTGATCCAACCAATTATAGCTACAAAGGTCTTAAAGGAATTTGCTATGGCGGATAAAAGAAAGATGAAAAACGGCGATAAATTTTATAACGATCTGACAGAAAAAGAAAAAGAGATCCTCCGCCTGATTGTTTTAGGCGGCACCAATAAAGAGATAGCCGGAAAACTTGGGATTAGCGAAAAGACAGTCAAAAACCACTTAAGCTCTATTTTTTGCACCCTCCATGTTAATAATCGCACTAAAGCCGCTGTTTATGCTTTGGAGAAAAAACTGTAATAGGACTAAAGGCCTATAGAAATATAGGCCTTTTTATTTTTATCAAAAAGGACCTTTGGCACTTGTGGATATTTTCAAAAAGAGTACAATTATCAAAAGAAAGTTTACAAGAAAATCGCCTTCGGCAATAACCTTTTAGCGATTTTCAGTGGTTGGAATTTAGCCTTTTGAAATTCCATACCATAAATTACGATCTCTGGTTAAAGAAAGCAGTTAATGAAAGAGGACAAAATGGCTAAAATTTTCAAAAAATGTTTAATCATTGGGTTGGGTTTGGTATTTTTTCTTGCGTTTTATCCAGTAAGACTGACGCAATATTTTTGTGATAGGTTGTTCGCAAAAAATACAGCTAGCTATACAGGATTTGCAGATGTATTTGCTGAGGTGTTTTACAGCGCAGAAGAAGCGCTCAAAATTCTTTTGCCTGATACCCAAGATATAAAAGAAGAAACCAGAACACTTAATGAAGATCAGAAAAAATCCATTGCCAAACAAGCAGAGATACAGTTTGATCCTGAATTTGACAAAGAGTTTCATTTTTATATTGGCCAGAGCAATGGGCAAATAACCTGTTATGTAGCAGAAAATACAGTCAAAGGCAAATGGGGCCCGATACATTATATGTTAGCTTTAGAGCCCGATGGAAAAATTAAAGATGTCTTAATTTTGGAATTGAAAGAAAAGCGCGGCCGGCCTGTAAAAGAGGCTAGATTCTTGAGCCAATTTTTTGGTAAGACGATAGATAGCCCGATTAAATTAAATAAGGATATAAAGGGAATTTCCGGCGCAACTATTTCTTCTAGAGGGATGTCTAACGGCATAAGGAAACTAGTCTATGTTTTTAATGAAGTATATAAAAAATGAGGAGTCTCTCGCTTGTCATTGCGAGTCCGCCAATGTTTCTATGGCGGACGAAGCAATCTCAAAACAGGCTCGGGATAAACTCCGCGACGAAGGATCTGTCAAGCGGCTGCATTATCTGATGGATACCTTTCTATCTATCGAAGTTTTTTATGCTGACGAAGACAAAGCCCCGCCCTTTCCAGAGAAAGAGCGGGACAAAGCAAAGGAAGTAGTGGAAAAGGCATTCAGGGAAGCAGCCCGCATAGAAGGCGTCCTGACGAGGTTCAGGGAGGATAGCCAGATTTACAGGATCAATAATTATAGCTTTGGTAAACCCTGTGTGATTACCAAAGAATTGGCAAATTTGATATCAACCTGTATAGAATTTTCCAAAAAAGCTGGCGGCGCATTCGATATTACTGTAGCGCCTTTGATGGAATTATGGGCCAATGCCGCTAAACAAAATATTATTCCATTGCCAAATGAACTTAGTTCTTTATTACAAAATACAGGATATGAGAATATTATTCTTGACTCTGAATCAAGCACAATCGTTTTTACCAAGTCTCTATTAAAGATTGATTTTGGAGCTGTTGGCAAAGGTTACGCGCTGGACAGAATAGCTGAAATTCTAAAAGAAAACAGGATAGAAAAGGCAAGATTGGATTTCGGAGGGCATCTTTATTATTTTGATAATTCAGAGTTGGATACCGAGTATATAGGTATAAGAAATCCTATGTCTTGCGAGGAGATAATTTTTAGTATTCCCCTGGAAAACAGGTCCATTTCCACATCGGCTAATTACGAAAGGCATTTCAACATTCAGGGCAAAAGGTATGGGCATATTATTAACCTTTTAAGCGGTTTTCCTGTAGATAACCGGATAGCCAGCGTCAGCGTTATTTCTCCATCTGCGCTGGAGGCGGATATTTTATCTACTGCTTTTTTTGCCCTTGGTTTGGATAAGGGGATGCAATTGATTAAAAACACTAATGAGGCCGAGGCAATAATTGTTACCGACAACAACGGCAAGCCGCAATTATATTTTTCTCAAAACTACGAGGGAGGGGGTGACGCAGCGTAGTTAGAATGTAAGGTGCAGGTTTAGTTTTTATCTTTAAGCAGGTAAGTCTATAAACAAGTTTTGGAAGGAGGGATAAAAAATGCGGTTACCTATTATATTTATATTAGCGCTTCTTTTCGCGGTATATACGGCCCCTTGCGCGTTTGCTGATTCTCAACAGGATACACAAGCTCAGATTGATAATTTGCAGGCGCAGATTAAGATGATGCAGGAACAGTCTCACAAACAGATGGAAGCTTTGCAGGCACAGGTCCAGGCTTTAAAACAACAGGTAACGCAACAGGTAGTTGATAAGGACGCTTTATTAGCCAAGGTTTCTAAGATGGAGGCTCAGCCGGCCCAGCCTTTTTCAAAGTTTCCAGGTATTTATAGGTTGCGTAAAGAAGAGGCGCTTAGTGAAGAAGGTAAGTTGAATATTTCCGGAGAAATAGCTATGCAATTTAAGGAGCCAACTAAAGGCGGGGTTGATACGACTTCTAATATTGGTTTTAGGGCGTATGAGCTTCCTGAAATATTTCTTGACGCGAATTTAACGGACAAAATTTCATTTTTTACCGAAGTTCCTTTAATTTATGAAGGCGGCGCGACAAGCTTAGAAGATGGCTGGATTGATTTTCATTTTCCAGGCGAGCTTGCTGCAAAAAGTGATACAGGGGTAAAATTGGGACAGTTTCACGTTCCTTTTGGTTGGGATAATGATGATAACGAGGCTTATGTTTATGGCGGGAGGACATCCGTAGACAATACTTTAGTTAGGTCACAGAGGTTAGATGGCCAGCGTATACGCGAGAGACAGATTGGTATTCAAGGAAATTATGCCTTGGATTTAGCCAAAACGTTGAAACTATCAGCAAAAGACCCGGTTAAAGTGATTGGTTCGGTAGGTGTATTTAACGGTAGTGGTCAGACTGGTCACGCCCAAGAGTGGGACAAAGATGACGCTAAAGACGTGGTGACTAGGTTGGAAGCCCATTTGTTAAATGCTGCTGTTGGTGGTTCTTATTGGCAGTCTCCGCGTACGAGGAAAGTTACCACGGTGACGAACGACACCGCGCATCCGCGTGATATTAGACGTTACGGCGCGCATTTTAAATATCCGCAAGATACGCCGTTTCCTGCTGAGGATATTTCTTTAGCTGGGAACCGTTGGCTTCTTTGGGGCGAATGGATATACTCTAAGGCGTATCATTCGTATACTGGTGCGGCTGATACGAAAAACAAAGGCGGGTATTTAGAGTTTGATTATGGGATAACTCCGAAATTAGTAGGTTTTTTTCGCACGGAAACCTATGACCCTGATACTGCCGTCAGTAGTGATATTAGGAACGCCTATACTTTAGGCGCTAGATGGGAACTTTTGAGCGTTTGCCAGTTGGTTGTGGATTATGAGCGGGATAATTTCGAAGGAACCACTCCTACTGACAGAGTTGCCGGGATGTTCAAGGTTTTCTTTTAATAGTAAAAGAGCTATTTTGTTATTTGATATTATTATTGCCCCGCTTCGTTACATCGGAGCGGGGCAATAATTTTATAAAAAACTTTGAATACTCTTAGGTTAATTTTTTTTGTATATCTTATTATTCTTACCTCTGGAACCGCATTAGCTGAAGATACCGATCTATCTTTGGAGTTACTCATTAATAATTTAAACAATTATTTTCAGGCTTATTACTCGCAACTTACAAAAGGAGGGGTAATAAATCCCAAAACAGAGGTTTTGGAAGATATCAAAGAAATAGCATTTAATTACACTAAGATAGATAATAAATTATTATCTCATGCGGATAGCCCCGATGAATTAAGTACTATTTTTGATGATTATTTGAGAGATTATGGAAAGTCAATCGTTCTGTTCACTGTAGGAGATTCTGAAATTGTAAATTGCTGGCTGGGAAATTTGATAGAAGAAAAAGTGGAGACGAAGAATGTGTGGAATCGAGAAATTCAATATACACTCAGGGTTCTGGGTGAGTTGGCGATTCAAGATTTCACTTACTTTTCCAGCGGGGGTAAAGATGCGTTGGACGCAGGGACTAGATCCGGATTCATTTATTATAATCTAGATGCTTACAGGAGCCGCGCTGCCTCTATCTGGGATTTTTTTGCGCAGAAGGACAAGAAAAAAAGGCGTTACGACCCATCGAAATCCAACCGTTTGCGAAAAAAACTGTATAATAAAACATGGCTGAATTTATACACCGGCTGCATTAAAGATAGCCCAAACTTAGAGGAAGCCAAGAAGAGATTCATTGATAAAGCAGTTATCGCGCTAAAAGAAAATAGCCTTTGTCATGAAGCAGGGCATATCTTTGCTGATAGGTACCTTAAATTAAATGACGAGGTAAAAGAAGAAATGCTCGCTTTCCTTAGCGAATTAAGATACGGGCCCTTGCCTTATGAATCGCTTGAGACGATAATAGCGGCGAGCTACAAGAGTTCCATGGTTAGTTACAACTTGGCGGGCAGGCAGATTATTGCGGAATTTCTTTCTTTTATAAGAAACGAGCAAAAAAACGGTAATCCGGATTATAAGGATATTAACATTCAGGGAAGAAATCAGATAGAAAAAATCAATAACCTCTATAAACTTAGCGGAATTGAAATCCGCGCAATTAGCGAATATATCTACGAACAGAAAAGAAATTGAATTCATTGTCGGAGTAATGTATAATTCAGGGGATGGCTAATGAATTTATGGTAGATGGGCTGATTGAGAGGATATATTGGTTAATAAAATTAAGATGGATTGCAATCACAGGCGTAGTTTTAACTGTTTTATTCGCAAAGCAGGTTCTCAATGCCCCTCTCAATAACCTTTCTTTATACGGCGTTGCCGCATTCCTTACAATATATAATCTGATATTTACCCTGCACTTAAAGAGGCTTGGAAAAAAGAGGCCAGCCAGGCTTATTCTAATAGCTAATAGAATTGCCAATGTCCAGATCTCTCTGGATCTTCTGAGCTTAACCATGCTCATCCATTTTTCAGGCGGCATTGAAAACCCATTTATCTTCTATTTTATCTTCCATATGATTATCGCAAGTATTCTTCTTTCAAGGAGAGCGAGTTTTTTGCAGGCCACATTTGCGGTTTTTCTATTTATGCTTATGGTATGGCTGGAATATACCGGATTTTTAAAGCATTATTGCCTTAAAGGATTTGTTCTTAATGATCTCCATACGAATAAGATCTATATTCTTGGGATGTCTTTCGTGTTTATAAGCACACTATATCTTGCGGCATATATGGCAAGTTCTATTTCAGTTAGATTAAGGCAAAGAGAGAAGAGCCTGAAAGAAGCTAACCTGCTTCTTGAAGAAAAAGACAGGATAAAAAGCGAATATGTTTTGCGGGTAAGCCACGACATAAAAGAACACCTGGCGGCAGTGCAAAGCTGCGTTGAGCCAGTAGCAAGCGGTATAACAGGGGCTCTTAACTCTGGGCAGAAGGATTTGCTGGTAAGGGCTAAAGATAGGACAGATAAGCTTTTGTTTTTTGTAAAAGCCCTTCTGGAGATAACGCAAATAAAACTTAGTAAAAATATAGAAATGGGATATTTTTCTTTCAAGAATACCGTGGATAGTGCCATTCAATTTGTGGAGGCAAAGGCAAAGGCTAAAGGTATAGCAATAGCTTTACAAATGGATCCTGGCATAGACCTTATTTATGGGGCGCAGATTTATATAGAAGAAACAATAGCGAATCTTCTTGCAAATGCAGTGAAATATACTTCAGAAAATGGTAAAATAAAGATAGATATAAAAGATAGGCTGGAAACTTTATTGATTCAAATAAGCGATACAGGCATGGGCATACCAAGAGATGAAATCCCAAAACTTTTCAATGAGTTCTACCGCGCTACAAACGCCAAGAAGACAGAGAGAGAAGGAACGGGGCTGGGCCTTGCGATTGCCAAACAGGTAGTGGAAAGGCATAACGGAAAGATTTGGGTAGAAAGCGAGGAAGGCAAAGGAAGCACGTTTAGTATTATCTTACCGAAGTCCCGCCCTTTTGGCGAGCCTTCTTAATAGCCCGTCCAAAAGGGCGGGGCGAAGTAAAAATAGAATAATCGCGGAACTTATGCGAAAGGTAGGGACAGAACAATGTTCTGTCCCTACATCGATGCAATTCTGCGTCTTTCTGCGATTAACAAAAAAAGGGGGCTAAATATGTTTGGATTAGGGATGCCGGAACTGATAGTTATTTTGATTATATGCTTGCTTATATTTGGCGCAGCTAAGCTTCCTGAAATAAGCAGAGCCTTTGGCAAGACAATCTCAGAATTCAAAAAAGGCATGCGCGAGATTGATTTAGATAAGGAAAATAAAGAAGAAGAAAAACCCCAAGATAAGAAATAATGCCGGATAAAGAATTAAGTTTAATAGGACATCTAACCGAGCTAAGAAAAAGGATAATCTATTGCCTGATCCCTTTTTTATTAACTACTGTGCTCAGCGCTTTATTTACAAGATCAATTCTTGGATTTTTACGCCTGCCGGCAAAAGGCGCTATTGAAAAATTAGCTTTTTTCAGCCCTCAGGAAATAGCAGTTACTTATATAAAGATAGCCATATTCAGCGGTTTGCTCCTAACGCTGCCTATAATTTTATATCAGATCTGGAGATTTATCTCGCCTGCGCTGGAAGAAAGGCAGAGGAGGCATACAATAAATTTTATCTTCTTTACATGGTTTTCGTTTTTCATAGGGGTGGGTTTTTGTTTTTTCTGCCTATTGCCTATCTCCCTTAAATTTCTGATTAGTTTAGCTGGGGATGATCTTACGCCTGTCATATCTGTCAGTAAATATATTTCATTTGTGCTTGCTTTGACACTAGGGTGCGGGCTTGTCTTCGAGATGCCAGTTTTAGCGTGGATATTGACTAAGCTGAAGATTCTGAACGCAGGGATTTTAAGAAAAAAGAGAAAATACGCCGCTGTAATAATATTGATAGTAGCAGCGATAATCACGCCCACTACAGACCCTTTTAATATGTTTCTATTAGCTGTACCTATGTATATGCTTTATGAGATAAGCATTTGGATTTCCCAATGGTCCAAGAAATGAATGCGATAATTCTTGCTGGCGGAAAAAATACAAGAATGAATAGCCAGGATAAGGCATTCTTGGAAATAAAAGGCAAGGCCATTGCAGAAATTCTTGTAGCAAAATTCAGTCCTTTGGTAAATGATGTAATAGTTGTAACAAATTCTCCCCAGAAATATGCAAACCTTGATGTAAGGTTAGTTAAAGATGAATATCCTGATAAAGGCCCGCTCATGGGGATATATTCCGGATTAAAATATTCTTCATCTAAATATAATTTTATAGTTGCCTGCGATATGCCTTTTGTGAAACCATCTCTTATAAGATATTTTATGGATTGCGCGAATGATCATGATGTTGTTATATCGAAAATAGACGGCAAATTTCATCCGCTTTTTGGAATATACTCTAAGGATTGTATTTCTGTTATGCAAGAAATGTTAAAACAGGATGTATTAAAAATTTCGAATATGTTCCCAAAAGTAAAAACTTGTTTTCTATCAAGGCAGAAATTAGAGAAATTTGACAAAGGCCTTGTTTCTCTGGCTAATATAAATACCATGGAAGATTTAATAAAGGCAAAAGAGATTCAAGAAGATTTATGATAAGAGGTGTGATGCTTTTGATATTGAGTCAGAATAAAGGGCTATCGCTAGCTCTGGCAGGTTTTGAGAAAAGCCTCGCCGATTCGAGCGGGCACGGTGTCCGCTGAGCCAGGCTGGGGCCATTCGGCACGAAATAGTTTTGCCGTCCGCTACGGTTTACAGCTCGTTTCTCTGTCGACTATCGCTTTGTCAACCGACTGAAACTCGCTGTAAATCCTTGTGGACATTTGCCAAAACTTTTCTAATGTGCCTCAGACCCCAGCCTGGCTCAGCGGACGAGCGAGAATCGGCGCGGAGCGAAGGCCGCCACGCTGGGGCGGCCGAGCGTCTTTTCGAAAGCCTGCCAGAGTTGGCGATTACATAATGTGTTGCTAGACTGTTCAAATAGTGCATCTATGATAAAAAGGGTATTGACAACTTGTCCATATTGCGGGGTTGGGTGCGGGTTCTATCTTGATGTGAGAGATGGCAGGATAGTTGGCGTGATCCCGTCTAAGTCCAATACTGTGTCTAAAGGATATCTTTGCGTAAAGGGATGGCACGCTCATGAGATTGTCCAGCATCCTGACCGCTTGAAGAAACCGCTTATCAAAAAGAACGGAAAATTTAAAGAGGCCTCCTGGGATACCGCGCTTGATTATGTGGCGGGCAGGCTAAAAGAGATAAAGGCCAAGCATGGGCCGGACTCATTGGCAGTCTGCGCCTCTGCGCGCTGCACAAACGAAGAAAATTTTCTGATGATGAAATTCGCAAGGGCTGTGTTAGGAACCAATAATATAGACCACTGCGCGCGTGTATGCCATGCTCCAACAGTATCTGGTTTGAACCAGTCATTCGGTTCCGGAGCAAGCACAAATTCATATGACGAACTTCCTTTTATGGACTGCATTCTTATTATAGGCTCAAATCCAACAGAGGCTCATCCAATAGTCGGATGGCGCGTGAGAACAGCTATTGATAATGGCGCAAAAATAATAGTTTGCGACCCGCGCAGGATACTTACGGCAGAGAGCGCTGATATCTATATCCAGCATTATCCCGGCACAGACATAGCTTTGATAAATGCTATGATAAATATCATTATCAAAGAAAACCTGCACGATAAAGAATTTATTGAAAAAAGAACAGAAGGTTTTAATGAGCTCGAGGAAGCTGTTAAGGATTATACTCCAGAATCAGCAAAGGATATAGCAGGTGTTGAACCAGAGCTTATTAAAAAAGCTGCCAGGATTTACGCTGCAAGCAAAAAAAGCTGCATAATGTATTCGCTTGGCATGACAGAGCATACTGTTGGGACAGATAATGTTATAGCAATGGCTAATCTGGCAATGGTTACAGGCCATGTTGGCAGGGGATTTTCAGGGGTGTATCCAATGAGAGGCCAGAATAATGTTCAGGGAGCCTGCGACATGGGAGCGCTTCCTAATGTATATTCAGGATATCAGCCGGTTGCAGATGAGCTAGCGCGCAAGAAGTTTGAGGATGCATGGGGCGTAAACTTACCATCCAGGCCGGGCCTTACCCTGACTGATATGATGGATAAGGCAATAGAGGGTGCCCTGAAATGTTTTTATGTTATAGGCGAGGATCAAGTGCGCACAGACCCTGATACGCATATGATAGAGCGCGCCCTGGGGAATCTGGAATTTCTTGTGGTGCAGGAGATTTTTCTGAGTGAGACTGCAAAAATAGCAGATGTTGTTTTGCCTGGCGCGTCATTCGCAGAAAAAGATGGCACATTTACTTGCGCTGAGCGCAGGATTCAAAGAGTCAGGCAGGCGATACCACCCATGTCCGGTAAAACAGACGGAGATATTGTCTGCGAAATTTCTAAGAGATTGGGATATGAAATGGAATCTGACCCT
>Ga0210019_1005624_pt1 | contig 10359 bp, 10 predicted proteins | sample CryGeyCG2114_020_2_FD_183969 | JGI IMG/M metagenome (GOLD analysis project Ga0210019, IMG submission 183969) | Groundwater microbial communities from aquifer - Crystal Geyser CG11_big_fil_rev_8/21/14_0.20 (SPAdes) (version 2) | ecosystem: Environmental > Aquatic > Deep subsurface > Groundwater ...
GCTGAACTTGCCTTCTTGACGATCCATGAAATGGGCTTGGAGCTGGTCGGGGTGGTCGATGAAGCGCCGACCCTGCCGCAATTTCTCGGGCGATCGGTTCAGCGGATCGCCGACGTGAAGCCGGCCGACTATGACTGGGTCGTGGCGGCCTCGCTGCGATGGGGCGAGGAGGATCTGCAACGCCTGGCCGCGCTCGGGATCGCGGTAGACCGCTTGATCGTCCTTCCGGAATCCGGCGTTCCCAACCCGAGCGTGCATGCTGCAGCGCTGGACCGGATGCTGGCAAGCCAAAAACCGGTCGCTCCGCTGCCGGCTGCCGCGCCGGTGTCCTTGGAGCCCGCCGGGCCCTGATGGCTGTGCTGCGACCGGAAACCAGCGATGTCATCGTGCTGTGCGGCGGCCGAGGCGCGCGGCTCGGATCGCTCACCGCAGCGACCCCCAAGCCGCTGCTTCCGGTCGGCGGGGAACCGTTCCTGCTTCGGCGGCTGCGCGCGCTGCGCGCGGAAGGGGTGCGGCGCATCCTCCTCGCGGTCCATTATCTGGCTCCGCAGTTCCATGCGTTCGCGCGCACGTATGCGGGCGAATTTCCCTCCATGATCGTGGTGGAAGAACCGCGCCCGCTGGGCACAGGCGGAGCGTTGCGGCATGCCGTCCGCTACGCGCAATCCTCGGTGTGTGTGGCCTTAAACGGCGATTGCTGGGGCGTGAAGGCGATCGCGCCGGTGCTCGAGGCGCATGCGAGACGGCGCGCCCGATTTACCATGGCCATCGTGCGGGCGGAGCGGGTGGAGGGCAACGCCCGACGCAAAGGCATGGTGTCGCTGGGGCCTGAAGGCGAGATCCGCGGGTTCACAACCGGAGACGCAAGCGGACAGGCCTGGGTGAACGCCGGGGTGTATGCCTTTGACCGCGCGCTCGTGGACGCATGGCCCGAAGGGTCGTACGATCTGGAGCAGCAATTGCTCTCCCTCGTGCCGCCGGGCAGCGGCTGGACGTTTCGTTCGGACGAATCGCTGCTGGATATCGGCACGCCGGACTGCTACGACCTGGCCAATCAGCTCAGCGCGCGATGAACACGACCACGACGACTCCTTCGAGCACCTCCTATCGGATCACCTTCGGTCACATTGAAATCGGCGCCTCGGCCCGCCGATGGTTGAACGAGGCGCTTGAGCGCAATTGGGTCTCAGAAGGCCCGAATGTGCAGCGCTTCGAGCGCGAGTTTGCCCGGACGTTCGGGTACCGGCACGCCATCGCGACCAGCTCAGGGACCGATGCGGGCATCGTGGCGATGAGCGCGCTGCTGGAGCGCGGCGCGACGCGGGGGGATGAAGTCATTACGCCGGCGCTGGGGTTTGTGGCGACCGCGAACTGCATCGTCGCCGCCGGTCTGATGCCGAAGTTCGTGGATGTGGAGCTGGAGACGCTCAACATCGACCCTGCGCGCATCGAGGCCGCCATCACGCCGCGCACCCGCGCCATTCAGGTCGTCCATACGATGGGTAAGCCATGCCGCATGGCCGAGATCCTGGCGATCGCGAAGCGCCATCGACTGGCGGTGATCGAAGACTGCTGCGAGGCGCATGGGGCGACGCTCAGCGGCAAGGTCGTCGGCTCCTTCGGCGACGCCGCGCTCTTCAGTTTTTACGCGGCCCACATGATCTGCAGCGGGGAAGGCGGGATGGTCGCCACCAACGACGACGCATGGACCGCGCTGTGCCGCTCCATCCGCACCCATGGCCGCCGCGGCGGCCAGCTCTACTTTCACTTTGACCGGGTGGGTTTCAACTCAAAGATGAACGACCTGGAGGCGGCGATCGGGCTGGAGGGGCTGGAGCTGTTTGACCAGACGTTCGCGGTCCGCCGCCGCTACCTCGCGCGGCTGTGGGAGCTGTTGCGCTCGTTGGAAGACCGGGTGATTCTTTATCCGGACGGGCCAGGTGAGGTGACCTGCCCGCACGCGTTTCCACTGGTGCTGCGGGATGCCACGCGATCCATCGAGGGGCTGTACCGGCACCTCGAGGGCCGGGGCATCCAATGCAAGACGCTCTTCGGTTCGCTGCCCACGCAGCATCGCGCGTTTGCGTTCCTGGGCCGCCGGCTGGGCGAGTTCCCCGTGGCGGAGCGGATCGGACAGACCGGATTGCACTTCGGCGTCCACCAGTATTTGACGGATGAGGACATCGCCTATGCTGCAGAAAGCCTCGCCGCCTACTTTGCGTGACGCGGCGCTTGCGGGGCGGCAGGCATCCGCGACGCGCGCGGACACCCTCGCCCTCTACCACAAGCTGCTGCTGGTGCGCCGCGCGGAAGAAAAGATCCGGGAAGAATACGCCAGCAACGAGATGAAAACGCCGGTCCACTTGGGCATCGGCGGGGAAGCCATCTCGGTGGGGGTGTGCCACGCGCTGCCGCCAGGGACGAAAGCATTCGGCACGTACCGGAACCATGCGCTGTATTTGGCGCTGACCGGCGATACCGACGGGTTCTTCGGCGAGCTCTATGGGAAGGTGACCGGAGCCAGCAAAGGGAAGGCAGGCTCCATGCACCTGGCGGCTCCCGAGCAGGGGCTGATGGCGACCTCGGCGGTGGTGGGGACTACCATTCCGCTTGCTGTCGGAGCGGCGCTCGCCCACCAGTACCGCGGCGAGCCGCATCTCGCCGTCGCGTTCTTCGGCGACGGCGCGGTCGAAGAAGGGGTGTTCTGGGAGAGCTTGAATTTCGCGTGCCTAAAGCAACTGCGCATGTTGTTCGTGTGCGAGGACAACGATCTGGCGATCCATACCGCGGCCAGCGAGCGCCAGGGATTCCGGTCCATCCCGGAGGCGCTGCAGGGTTTTCGCTGCCATGTCGCCAGCGGCGATGGGAGCGATCTGCAAGGCGTCATCGCGGCCACGACCCAGATCCTCGGCCGGATGGAGCAGGATTCGCGCCCGGGGTTCTTGCACCTGACCTATTTCAGATTCCTTGAACATGTGGGGCCGATGGAAGATTTTCACGCCGGCTACCGGCCGCAGCCGTCGCCGGAAGAACGGCTTCGCCTTGACCCGGTCTGGCGCGTTGAGCAACGGCTGTTTGAGCATGGTGTTTCGAGGCAGGAACTGGACGCCATCCGTTCCTCAATCGATGAGCAGATCGCCCGCAGTGTTGATGCGGCTCGTCAGGCACCGTTTGCCTCCCCTTCAGAGCTGTCGACGGACGTGTGGGGATGAGCAGGCGCACGACGTTCCGGGACGCGCTGGCATCCGCGTTGGCTGATGAGATGGAAGCCGATCCTTCCGTGCTGGTGTTCGGGCTGGATGTCCCGGACCACAAGCGGATTTTCGGGTCTACGGCCGGGCTGGTGGAGCGTTTCGGCCAGCGGCGATGTTTTGGCACGCCGCTGTCCGAGGACGCCATGACGGGCGTGGCGCTTGGCGCGGCCCTGTCTGGATTGCGGCCGGTCCATGTGCACATCCGGGCGGACTTTATGCTACTGGCCATGAATCAAATCGGGAATATGCTCTCGACCCTTCGCTATATGAGCGGCGGGCAGCTGCGCATCCCGCTCGTCATCCGCGCGGTGGTCGGGCGAGGCTGGGGCCAGTCGGCGCAGCACAGCAAGTCGCTGCACGGCATGTTCGGCCATTTTCCAGGCTTGAAGGTGGTCCTGCCCACCACGCCACAGGACGCGTACAGTCTCCTGCGGGCCGCGATCCGCGATGACAACCCGGTGATCATGCTGGAGCATCGCTGGTTGTACGAAGTGGAAGGCGATGTGGACACCACGCTGCGCCTTCCGCTGGGAGCCGCGGCGGTGCGGCGCCAGGGCAAGGACCTCACGGTGATTGCCACGTCATGGATGACGGTTGAAGCCATGAAAGCCGCCGAGGTGCTGGCTGTGCGGGGTATCGAGCTTGAGGTCGTGGATGTGCGCAGCGTCGTCCCCTTGGACGAAGAGACGCTGGTCGCCTCGGTGACCAAGACCCATCGCTGTCTCGTGGCCGACTATGACTGGGCGTTCTGCGGGTTTTCGGCGGAAGCCGCCGCGCTGATTGGCCGGCGCTGCTTTGGGGTGTTGGAACGGCCGGTCGAGCGGCTTGGGTTCGCCCAGGTGCCATGTCCGACGACGCGGCCCCTGGAAAACTTGTTTTACCCCAATGCGGTGAGCATCATCCGAATGGCGGAACACATGCTCGAGCTGGAACCCGCCGATGTCAGTGGTGAGTCGTTCTATAGCCATGAGCAGCGGTTCAAAGGACCCTTCTGACCCATGACCCCATCCGAGACGCTCGTGGAATTGCCTGTGAGTACTGGCGAGGTTGGCGGTGCGCCGCTGGCTGCACAGCGCGCAAACTGGCTGCGCGCCCTGTGGATTGAACTGCGACCTTCGCAGTGGGTGAAGAACCTCTTTGTGTTTGCTCCGGTGTTTTTCTCGGAACGCCTCTTTGTTCCGGCAGTGCTCTGGCGCAGCCTGATGGCGTTTGGCTGCTTCTGCGCCGTCAGCAGCTCCATCTATCTCTTGAATGACCTCATGGATTGCGCGCAGGACCGCCTCCATCCGGAGAAGCGCCATCGGCCGCTGGCGGCTGGACTGCTGAAGGCTTGGACTGCCCAGGTTGCGCTCGTCGGGCTGCTGGGTGTGTCGTTGGCGGGAGCGGCCGCGCTGAGCGGGGCCTTCGCGATGATCCTCGCCGGCTACTGGGGACTCAACCTCTGGTATAGCCTACGGTTGAAACACCTGGTGATTATCGATGTGTTCGCGATCGCCACAGGCTACCTCCTGCGGGTGATCGGCGGGGCCGTCGTGATTGGCGTCGCCATGAGCACCTGGCTGCTCATTTGTACGACTCTCGTAGCGCTCTTCATCGCGCTGTGCAAACGGCGCCATGAGTTAGTGCTGCTTGAGGAGGACGCCCAAGGGCACCGGCAGGTGCTGGGTGATTACCCCATCCCGTTCCTTGATGCCATGATTGGGATCATTACCGCCTCCGCACTGGTGAGCTACACCCTCTATACCGTGAGCGAGGACATCATGGCGAAGTTCGGATCGCCAGGACTGCTCCTCACGGTTCCCTTCGTGCTCTACGGTTTTTTCCGGTACCTCTATCTCGTCCATCGGCATGAGGAAGGCGGGGATCCGGCGCAGAGCATCATGACCGACCGTCCGATGCTGGCGAATCTCATGCTGTGGGTTCTGACCGCTGGCATCATCCTGTATGGAGCCTCGAGATGATGCGGCGGTACATCGCCGGCCATACGGGGTTGGTGGGCTCAGCCCTGGTGCGCCGCTGGGCCGGGCAGCCCTCGATGGAGCTGCTGACCGCGACGCATGCCCAGCTGGAGCTTACCGAGCCGCGCGCGGTCTGGGCATGGCTAGAGGCGAACCGGCCGCATGAGATGGTCCTGGCCGCGGGAAAGGTTGGCGGGATCGGCGCGAATGCCGGCGAGCCGGTGGCGTTCCTGTATGAGAACCTGATGATGGAGGCAAACCTCATTCGCGGCGCCTGGCAGGCCGGGGTGCGCCGGCTGCTCAATTTCGGCAGCAGCTGCATGTATCCAAAAGCGTGTCCGCAGCCCATGCGTCCGGAGCACCTCATGACCGGGCCGATGGAGCCCACCAGCGAGCCGTACGCGATCGCCAAGTGGGCCGGCTTGTCGCTGTGCCAGTCGTACAACCGGCAGCATGGCACGCAGTACCTGACCGCGATTCCATGCACCGTCTACGGGCCAGGGGATCATTTCGATGCGCAGACCGCCCACGTGCTCTCGGCGTTGATCCGCAAATGTCATGACGCCAAAGCCCAGGGGGCGCGTTCGGTGTCGCTCTGGGGAACCGGAAATGCGCGACGGGAATTCGTCTATGCGGATGATTTGGCAGAGGCGTGCGAGCTGGTGCTGGCCCGGTACGATGGAGACGGCCCGATCAATATCGGCTCCGGGCAGACCTGCACGATCCGTGAATTAGCCGAGCTGGTGGCCGACGTCGTGGGGTTTCAGGGCGAGCTCCAGTGGGTCCGCTCGGAACCTGATGGGGCTTTGGAGAAGCGCTTGGAGGCCTCGGCGATTCATCGGCTGGGGTGGACGGCCCGCACACCGCTGCGCGAGGGCGTGGCGCGCACCTATCAGTGGTTCCTCGAGCACGAGACTCATCAAGGAGCATCGAAGGTCGCATGCGCATCCTGATCACCGGGGGAGCAGGGTATTTGGGCTCGGTCATGGTGCCCATGTTGCTGCAGGAGGGCCACCAGGTCACCGTGCTGGACAATTTTCTGTATGACCAGACGTCGCTGCTGGATTGCTGCCATCATCCGGCGCTGTCCGTGGTGCGGGGCGATGCGCGGGACCGCGCGCTCCTCACACAGAGCTTGAAGCAGGCCGAGGCGATCTTTCCGCTGGCCTGCCTGACCGGAGCACCGGCCTGCGAGCGCAACCCGCAAGAAGCGAAGAGCATCAACGTGGATGCTGTCCGGCTGCTCTTGGAGTTGCGCAGCCGCGACCAGCGGGTCATTTTTCCGACGACCAACAGCGGCTACGGCATCGGCCAGGAGGGCATCGAGTGCACGGAAGACACGCCGCTGCGGCCCATTTCCACCTATGGGCGGCTCAAAGTGGAGATCGAGCAGGCGGTGCTGGACGCGCCCAATACGGTGACGTTTCGCCTGGCGACGGCGTTTGGCATCAGCCCGCGGATGCGGCTCGATTTGCTGGTGAACGACTTCGTGTACCGGGCGGTCACCGACGGCTTCCTCGTGGTCTTCCAAGGGCACTTCAAGCGGAACTTCATCCATGTCAGGGATATCGGGCGGGCGTTCCTCCATGCGCTGGAGCATTTCGAGGCGATGAAGGGCCAGCCGTATAACGTGGGCCTCAGCGACGCGAACCTGTCCAAGCTCGAGCTGTGCGAAGAGATCAAGAGGCAGGTGCCCGGCTTCTACTACGTGGAAGCCGCGATCGGGCAAGATCCGGACCAGCGCAATTACATCGTGAGCAACGACAAGATCGAGCGCACCGGCTACCGGCCGAAGACCTCGCTGCAGGACGGGATTGCGGAATTGATCAAAGGGTATCGGGTGGTGCGTCGTCGCGGGTACGCCAACGTTTGACGGAGCGTGATGAGCAGGCCAGACCTTGAAGTCGTGTTGATCAATCCGGGAAGCCGCACGCACGTCTATCAAGCCTTGGGGGCCGAGCTGGCGGCGATCGAGCCGCCGGTCTGGGCCGGGCTCATGGCGACCTACCTGCGCCGGGCCGGCCACACCGTCATCATCCTCGATGCCGAAGCGGAGGAATGGACGCCGGAACAGGTCGCGGAGCGCGTTGCTGACTTGAAGCCCAGGCTGGCTGCGGTGGTCGTGTACGGCCACCAGCCGTCCGCGTCGACGCAGAACATGACGGCGGCAGGGGCCATCTGTGCCGCGATCAAACAGCACGCGCCTGCGCAGGCGGTGCTGCTGGTGGGCGGGCATGTGGCCGCGCTGCCGGAGCGCACGATGGAGGAAGAAGACGTCGATTTCGCCTGCAGCGGAGAGGGCCCGATCACACTGCTGGAGCTGACCGAAGCGTTGAAGACCGCGCAGCCGGATTTCTCGAAGGTGCGGGGGCTGCTCTATCGCGAGCATGGCCAAGTGCAGCGCACCCCGGCGGCACCGCTGGTCAAGGACCTCGACGGCGAGATGCCGGAGCTGGCCTGGGATTTGCTGCCGATGGAGAAATACCGGGCGCATAACTGGCACTGCTTTGATGGGCTCAAGCGTCAGCCCTACGCGGCGATCTACACGACCCTGGGCTGCCCGTACCACTGCAGCTTCTGCTGCATCCAAGCGCCCTTCAAGAGCGGAGAGAAGGAGCTCGGCTTGAAGGTGAGCACGAACAGCTACCGCTTCTGGGGCATCCCCGCGATCATGGCGCAGATCGGCCGGCTCGTGAAGGAGTACGGGGTACGCAACATCAAGATCGCGGATGAGATGTTCGTGCTGCACCCGCGCCACGTACTGGGGCTGTGCGACGCCATCATCGAGCGCGGCTACGACCTGAACATCTGGGCCTACGCCCGCGTGGATACCGTGCGGGATGAGATGTTGGACAAGCTGAAGCGGGCCGGGGTCAATTGGCTGGCCTTCGGCATCGAGGCGGCGAGCGAGCGCGTGCGCCAGGACGTGCAGAAGGGCTTCGGGCAGGAGGAGATTTTCAAGACGATCGGAAAGGTCCGGGCGGCCGGGATCAACGTGATCGCCAACTACATCTTCGGACTGCCTGAGGATGACATGGAGACGATGCAGGCGACACTCGACATGGCCCTGGAGCTCAACTGCGAGTTCGCAAACCTGTATTCGGCCATGGCCTATCCTGGCAGCGCGCTCTATGAGCTGGCGGTGCAGAACACCTGGCCGCTTCCGGCGCGGTGGTCAGGCTATTCCCAGCACGCGGTGGATTCTCTCCCGCTACCGACGAAATATCTCTCGGGTGCTGAGGTCTTGCAGTTTCGCGACCAGGCTTTTCAGACGTACTTTGCGTCTCCACGGTACCTGGAGATGGTCCGCCAGAAATTCGGCCCGGAGACGATGGAGCACATCCGCCAGATGGCCTCGCACAAACTGGTCAGGCACTCCGCGGTGGCTGCGAGATGATTATTAGCCGCACGCCGTTTCGCATCTCGTTCTTCGGCGGAGGCACCGATTATCCGGTGTGGTTCCGCGAGCACGGAGGCGCGGTCTTAGCGACGACCATCGACAAGTACTGCTACATCACGTGCCGGTATCTGCCGCCATTTTTCCAGCACCGCAGCCGCTTGGTGTATTCGAAAGTCGAAACGGTGATGTCGAACGACCAGATCGAGCACCCTGCGGTGCGGGGCGTGCTCGAGCATCTCAGGATCTCGGACGGACTGGAAATTCACCACGACGGAGACCTGCCGGCCAGAACCGGCTTGGGGTCCAGCTCCGCGTTCACCGTGGGTTTCCTGCACGCGCTCTACGGCCTGAACGGCCGCATGCCGACCAAGCTGCAGCTGGCGAACGATGCGATCCATGTGGAACAGCAAGTCCTCAAAGAGTCCGTGGGATCGCAGGACCAGATCATTGCGTCGTTCGGCGGCTTCAACCGAATTGATTTTTCGGCCGACCGCCGCTTCCAGGTGTCGCCGGTCATCGTGAGCGAAGACCAGCGCGTGCACCTGCAAGAGCACCTCATGCTGTTTTTCACCGGGTTTTCCCGGACCGCTTCGGAGATCGCCAGCGAGCAGATCCAGGCGACGCCGAGCAAAGCGCAGGAACTTCGCCTGATGCAGCAGATGGTCGATGAGGCCATTAGCATTTTGCAAGGCGGTGACGATCTGGACGCGTTCGGACGATTGCTGCACGAGGGCTGGCAGGTCAAGCGAAGCCTCACGAACCGGATCTCTACGCCGCAGATCGACGCGCTCTATGAAACTGCCTGCGCTGCCGGAGCCATCGGCGGCAAGCTGTTGGGAGCGGGTGGCGGCGGGTTCTTGCTGTTGTTTGTCAGGCCACAGGAGCAGGACCGCGTGAAAGAGGCGCTGCGCGGCGTGTTGCACGTGCCGTTTCGATTTGAGACCAGCGGCAGCCGCATTATCTTTTACGAGTCCGAAGGCGCGCGAGACGCCATGCCGCTGGACCGCGACGAAGTCCGGCACAACGTTCCGGTGAGCCGATGAGCGCGAAGAGCGCCATGCCGGTGGCGGTGAAGCGGCCGGCTCATGGGCCGCGCAAGACCGCATCCGCGCCGCCGGCGCAAGACGCCTCCGCTTTCCTGCAGCGGTACGCGGGGGAATTCCAGCGGTTGTGCGAGGAGACGCGCGCGTGGATCCCCCGCCTCCTTGAGGTGCGCCAGCTCCTGGTGGACACGGCTCGCCTTGGAGGCAAAGTCATTCTGGTGGGCAACGGCGGCAGCGCGGCGATGGCGAGCCACGTGGCGGTCGATCTCACAAAAAATGCCAAGGTCCGCGCGGTCACCTTCAATGAACCGGATCTAATCACATGTTTTGCGAACGATTTCGGCTATGAGCGGTGGCTCGAGAAGGCGATCGAGCACTACGGCGAAGCCGGCGACGTCCTCATCGCGATCTCTTCGAGCGGGAAGTCCGCGAACATCCTTAACGCGTGCGCGGCCGCCGCGCGCCAGCAATTTGCCGCGGTCATCACGTTCTCGGGTTTTTCGCCGGATAATCCGCTGCGCCAGCTTGGGCAGGAGAACTTCTGGGTCGACAGCCGCGCCTACAATCTGGTCGAGATGACGCACCATTTCTGGCTCCTCGCGCTGGTCGATCTGATCATTGGCCGATCGGAGTACGCCGCCTGATGGACCTTGCGAAGCGCACCGAGCCATTTCGGCCCTTGGCCTTCTACTGGCAGGTGGCGG
>Ga0210019_1005629_pt1 | contig 10346 bp, 7 predicted proteins | sample CryGeyCG2114_020_2_FD_183969 | JGI IMG/M metagenome (GOLD analysis project Ga0210019, IMG submission 183969) | Groundwater microbial communities from aquifer - Crystal Geyser CG11_big_fil_rev_8/21/14_0.20 (SPAdes) (version 2) | ecosystem: Environmental > Aquatic > Deep subsurface > Groundwater ...
AATAAATATTTTTGACATATAAAAATACTTTAAAGCGAGGCAACAAAGTTTTCATGGTAAATTTCGCAGGCGGCAAAGCATGGTTTCTGAGCGAAGCTCAGAATTTGCCGCCGAGAATTTAGATAGCGCCGAGTCGCTGGACGAGGCGACTATCGGTACCTGAAAACTTTTATTGCCGAGCGAGCATCTCTTCTTCTATTTTAACCAATCTGTCGTATTTTACCATTCTTTCTTTGGGGAAGGGAGCGCCGGATTTAATAAATTCGGCTCCAACGCCAACCGCCAGATCAGCAATAAAATCATCTTCTGTCTCACCTGCCCTGTTTGACACCATAATTTTCCAGCCAAATGATTTGGCTAATTTTGCCGCCTCTATGGTTTCAGTCACCGTCCCTATTTGATTTGGCTTTAAAAGTAAGCCATTGGCGGCTTTTTTTTCTTCAGCTATCTTTATTCTCTCAGCATTTGATGCTAATAAATCATCGCCCAAAATAACTACCCTGTCCCCTATCATTTTATGAAGTTTGGCAAAACCCTCAAAATCTTCTTCTTGAAATGGGTCTTCCAAAGAAATAATCGGGTATTTTCGAATTATATCTTGATAAAATTCAATTAATTTTTCTTTGTCTAAAAATTCGCTGTTTATTTTATATTTTCCATTTTCAAAAAAACTTGAAGCCGCAACATCTATAGCGAATTTTATGTTATCTTTTAGGCCTGATTTTTCTGCAGCTTCTAAAATTAAATCAAACGCTTGTGTAATTTCTTTAATCGGGGGAGAAAAAGCTCCTTCTTTGCTTAACCCAACTTTGCCGTATTTCTCTTCCAAAACCTCTTTTAATTTTTGATATATTTTTATTCCAATTTCCAAATTTTCTAGAAACCTTTCTTTCTGGGGAATGACCATAAACTCCTGAAAGGCTAAACCTGATTCTGCGTGTTTTCCTCCTTCAATCATATTAAAAGACGGTTTGGGCAGAATTGGCAGAGAACAGTTCTCTGCCAATTCTGCGATGTATTGATACAAAGGAAGATTTTTAGCGGAAGCTATGGCGCGGCAAGCAGCAATGGAAACCGGTAAAATGGCATTGGCGCCTAAGTGCGATTTATTCTTCGTGCCGTCCAATTTTATCAAAATATCGTCAATTTTTTTCTGGTCAGATAGCTCTTCTTTTTCCAAAGCCGGCGCAATAATTTTCTCCACATTGGCAATCGCCCAAGAAACTCCCCTGCCGTCTTTATCTCTTAACTCCACAGCTTCGTATTTTCCCGTGGAAACACCGGAAGGAACCGATGACTTAAAAACCCCGGAATCTGTGGTCAATTCTACTTCCACTGTCGGCATTCCTTTGGAATCCAAAATTTCTCTGGCTTTTATGTTTTTAATTTGAGATTTACTTGTCATTAAAATCAAGGCTGTAAAATGTCTTCGGTCCGGCCATCAATAGAAATTATGACGCTGCTGACGGTCGGAAATTGCTTTAAAGTCTGGGTAATTTCAGCCCTAATGGCTGACACGCGGCAGGAACCGCCAACCTGGAATTCCAGTTGGCTGTCAAAATCAACTCTGGCCACGCCGTTTTCTATGGTTAATTCCTGGATTTTGACTCCCGGGTTAATGCTGGTGAAAAATCCTTGTGCCTTTTCCGCTTCAGTCGGGCCTTTCAAAAGTTCAGTTAAAGCCGCCCTTGCCACGGCTTGCGTCTTTAAAATTTCTCTTTCTACCGGAAACACTTTATTGCAGGAAAATTCAGGATCCATTCGGTCATTATTAAAAAACACCTTTACCATCATATATTCTTCTTGCGGTATCCCTGGCATTTCTTTCGTTGTCCTCAAAATATAATAAACCAATCCAGCCGCAACCAAAAAGGGAGTAATTATTGCTATAATTAAAAATTTGTTTTTCTGCATATTCTACTAAGATTATTATACCAAAGAATCTTTTTGTCGCCAATTAAAAACAAGGTTTTTTGATTATGGAGCTTGAATTTATTTTAGTTAAGATTAGAATGTTGATAACAGAACATTGTCAATTTAATAAGGAAAGTTTAGAAAATAAAAAAATTCTGAAAGGAGGTAAGGATATGAAGTTCATCGGTATAGATATAGGCAAGATAAGCTTTAAAGCTGTGGTAATCAATTTAAAGAAAGAAGTTAAGGAAATTTTTTGGAAAGCCCACGATGGAGAAATTGAGGAAACCTGGAAAGAACTGAAAGAACAATGGCAAATTGAGGACAAGGACAAAGTATTAGTCACGGGTCGTTTTCGAGACATGTTACCCTACCCTTCAGTGCCTGAAAGAGTAGCACAAGAAAAAGCAGTTGGCTACCTCTGTCCAGAAAAGGAAGTCACACTCATCAGATTGGGCGGCGGCGGTTTCTCTGTGCTAAAAACCAGAAAGGGCAAACAAAGTGTCTTTTTGCTCAATCCGCGTTGTGCGGCGGGCACAGGCAGTTTTCTGACTCAAATTTTGGGCCGTCTCGGATTGGATATTTTTCAAGCAGACCATCTCGTAAAAAATGTAAAAGGCTTGGAAATTACCTCCCGTTGCGGCGTGACGATGAAAACTGATTTCACTCACCTTTTGAATCAAGGCAATCAGGTTGCCGATGTCATTGCGGGTTTGTTAGATTCTTCGGCTAAAAATGCGGTAGCTCTAGCATTGAAATCGCGAGTCTCGCCAAAAACTTTAGTTATCGGCGGCTTGTCGGTTTCTCAACGCATTGTCCAAACCATCAGAGAGAATCTAAATGTTACCCAAGTAGAAGTTCCTTCTCAAGCTTTATATTTTGAAGCTTTAGGAGCCGCCTTGAGCGGGTTGGAAAAAAATCTGCCCAAAATAACTAATAAACCTTTGGCTTCACCCACTGAAGCTTTAGCTGAGGTAAAGAAGATTGCGAAGAAAAGTTTTTCTTCTTTCATCGAGTCCCGTGATAGCGGGACGAAGATAAAGAAGAGATTTATCTCTTCGACCGTTTCGTCTTCGGCTCAACGAACGAAGTTCTCTTCGCCCTTGGTTTTTCTTCAGTCCCTGGAAAACTCTGTAAAGCAAGTGACAAAAATTGATTTCCCAAAAACTCAGGAATGTTCAGAAAACTTAGTTTTGGGATTGGACATCGGTTCTACCGGCTCCAAACTGGTTCTCGTGGCAAAAGGCCCAATCTTTGAGGCTTACGCGGAAACGAAAGGCCAACCTGTTCAGGCAGCCAAAAATCTTATCTTAAAGGTTCCTTCTGAATTTTTAAGTAAGATTAAAGCAGCAGGTATCACCGGTTCCGGTCGGGAAATTGTCTCTTCTCTCCTCCAAGCCTCCCTACCAGAGGAAAAACGTCAGCAAGTTTTTGTTCTCAACGAAATTGCCGCTCATGCCCGAGGCGCCCTATACTATGATCCGGCAGTTGACACCGTAGTTGATATCGGCGGTCAAGATGCTAAATTCACTCGTTTAGAAAATGGCCGGGTAACAGATTCTTGCATGAACACTGTTTGCTCAGCCGGCACCGGTTCCTTTTTAGCCGAACAACTTCAACTATTGGGTCTCAAAGATATTGGACAACTCGGTAAAATGGCCTTAAAATCTCCCCGCGCCGTTGATTTGGGCCAGCATTGCGCCGTTTTTATCGCTGAACAAATCGATGAAACAAAGCGCAAAGGAGCGAAATTAGAAGAAATAGCGGCTGGACTCTATTATTCAATTATTAAAAATTATAATAATCGGGTAAAAGGATTGAGAGAATACGGCCGCAAAATCTTTCTGCAAGGGAAACCGGCTGAAAATTTGGCATTAGCTTGTGCTCTGGCAAAAGTTACCGGGCAACAAATCGTCATTCCACCATCTCCGGGCAGTATGGGAGCTTTAGGAATTGCTCTCCTGGCAAAAGAAGAGTATGAGGGCAAAGTATGGGAAAGTTCACCTGTTAGTTTAGAAAAATTCCTTAAAAGCGAAGTCCTGAATATACAAGAATTTATCTGTCAGGCAAAAGATGGTTGTCGCGACGGTAATCAATGTCGCATCAAGGTGATGACTGTTGAACAGGAAGACCGAAAATTTAAATTTTTATCGGGCGGTGCCTGCGATAAGTATGAGAAAATTGGCAAAAGCAAAGCGATGGCAGAAGCTCCCCGGCCCTTCTTGGAAAGAGAAAAATTAATCACGAGTTTTATTCTAGACAATTCAAATCAGCTGGCGAAAAAAACTATCGGTATTCCGCGCGGTTTAGAAACTGAAGAAATTTTGCCGCTGGCGGTTGTCTTTTTCCAGGAATTGGGATTCACTGTTAAAGTCCTTGAGAATTACGGTTTAAAATCGTTAGTAGAGGGAGCTAAACTTTGCCAAGCAACTTTCTGCTCGCCGGTTCAAATCTTAGCAGGTCAAGCAGAAAGACTGAAAGAGGAAAATTTTATTTTTCTTCCAAAAATCACCGAGATTCCCGGCAAAAAAGAAGAAAAAAGGTGTTGGGTCTGTCCTTTATCGCAAGCAACTCCGGATCTTTTTTCGCCAAAGTTGCCGCCCAAAGTACTGCAACCATTTTTGGATCTTAAAGGAGGCTATGAAAGAAACCAAAAAGAATTTATCAGATTAGGATCGAAACTCGGTTGCTCTCGGGGCAGAACTTTGGCTGCCTTTAAAAAAGCGGTAGAGGCCCAGAAGAAATTTGAGAAACAGTGTCGGCAAATCGGTGAAATCGCTCTGGCATATGCCATAGAAAAAGAAATTCCGGTAGTGGTCGTGTTGGGGCACCCCTATATCATTAATTCGCCTTTGTTATCTGCCGGCATTGCCGAAACTATTCAAGAAAAAACGGCCCTTTCCCTGCCGGCCGACTGTTACCCGTTGGAAGGAAAAGCACCGAATCTTGACAACATCTACTGGGGCTATGGCCACCGCCTCTTGAATGTCGCTTTTGAAGCAAGACGTCAGAGCGGAGTTTATCCCCTTTGGCTATCAGTTTATTCCTGTGGCCCTGACTCATTTTTGATTCATTTTTTCCAGTATCTCTCACAAGGAAAACCTTACACCATTCTGGAATCAGATGCTTACACGGGTCAGGCAGGATTTAAAACCAGAGTTGAGGTTTTTCTCTACAGTATTAAAAATTACTATCCAAAGCAAGAAAAAAATCTTCCTGACTTGAGCCGCTTTGAAATCAAAACGGCTCTGGGCCAAACCGAGGGAAGAAAAATTCTGGTTCCTTGGATGGGAGAAGGTTCCAAAATCGTGCCAGCTCTTTTGAAAACCGGTTTAGGTATTGAAGCTGAATATCTGCCAATGGCCGATGAAGCTGCTCTGGAATTAGGCCGGCAATGCACGTCGGGCAAAGAGTGTTTACCCATGATTGTGACAATCGGTTCCTTACTCAAGTATCAAAAAAACCATCCGGAAGAGAAACTGGCTTATCTTATGCCCCAAGCTACCGGACCTTGCCGTTTCGGACAGTATCAGCTACTCGCCAAGATTATTCTCGAAAAGCTTGGATTAATGGACCAAGTAAATGTTATCTCCCCTACTTCAGAAACCGGCTATAAGCTAAGTGGGAAATTTGGTTCAGCGATGATCGCCAAATCTTGGTCAGCTTTTGTTCTGGTAGACCTTTTGAAAGACGTTTTGTTAGAAACAAGACCTTTAGAAAAGATTGTGGGAGCTGCCGAACAAGTTTTCAACCGCTCTCTCGAAAAATTAGAAAACCTGATTTCGCAAACGTCTAACGATTGGTCAGGATTTGGGAATCTGTGGGGAATGGCAAATTTGGCCGAAATCGTGGTTGAAGAATTCAAAAAAATTCCTCAAACCAAAGATGAAAAACCTCACGTAGTGGTAACAGGAGAAATTTTTGTCAGGTTAGACGAATTTTCTAATGGTAGGATTATTAGAGAGTTGGAGTCCCTTGGTGTAAGGGTCAAGATGGCTCCTTTTCGCGAATGGGTAAAATATACCACTTGGCAAAGAAGAAAAGGAGTAACAACTCAGAAACAAAAATTTTGGAAAGTCTACCTGACGTGGTTTATCCAAAACTTAATTGAGGGTAAACTATATGACATCTTCGCTACGGCCTTGGATTGGCCATTGGACCACAGTGTTGAGGAAATCCTCAAGAAGGCTAAACCATATTTGAAAAAACTCAGACCTTTGGGAGAGTCAGCCTTAACCATCGGACTACCTTTGCTACTCTGGGAAAATAAAGAAATAGACGGAGCGGTCTTGGTCGGTCCTTTTGAATGTATGCCAACCAGAATTGCCGAAACACAGTTGGCTCTAATTTCAGAACAAACCGGATTACCCGTATTGAGTCTCTCTTTCTATGGAGATCCCTTAGATAAGGAACTCCTTGAAAGTTTTGTTTGGGATTTGAAAAAAAATTAAAATCCCATTTAAAGGCTACCGAATTTTGGTGGCCTTCTTTTTTTAGCAAAGTCGATGAAGCTGACGCTTCATCTGCCCAAGCAGAGCGAAGGGCGAGAGATGAACGAAGTTCAGCGAACCCACCCTTCGCTAACCGAGCTTCCAAAGGAAGCGAAGGTGGAAAAGAGGACGAAGCTCTCTTTGACTACGCTCGGGTAAAATAAAAAAGGGTCAGTTCTGATATTTGATGAACTGACCCTTTTAATTAGAAGAAAGGGGTTGGTTATTTGAATTTGATGAAGTTAGCTAAGATCTCTCTCTCGAGCGCAGGGGCATTGGTCGGATGAAAACGAGCAATTTGGCCTCGCGGACCAGAGCTGAAACTCAAAATCGTAACGCTGACGGTCCCGTCTTTACCTGCATACGGTCGCAGATGTCTCAGGTCTTTGTGAGCGTCCATTTTTGAATTATAAATCAGTTCTCCCAATTTCCTTGGAAAAATTGTAAAAGACCATTATTGAATAATAACAAAAAAATCAAAAGAAATCAAGAGTTTTATTTTTTAACGGCGGACTAAGGTGTAGTTTCCGTCTTTATAAAGTAAAGTATATTGCCTATCCTCATCGTCTTCAAATTCAGCAAATCCTTTTTGTCTTGCCTGGTCAAAGAAAATTCGGGCTTCATTAAAATCCAAATCATCCCTTAGATAACTAATCCCTTCTTCTACGTCTGGTTCGTGGGTTACGCAATAACTATAAACATTTGTTTTTTCTGCCATAATTTAATTTAAAAGATTAAAGTTTTTTATTTAGCAGGGCAAATAAAAGTTATACCGTTACAATAGGAGGATAAAGAAGGATCAATATCGGTAATTATACTTCCTCCGCTACTGTCTATACATGAATATCTTTTTTTGCTTAGTAATTTGACGTAAGCGCAGTATTTGTCAGAAGAAGAATAAATGACAGGCTTTGCCCCAGCTTGTTTTTCTATATCTTCGCAAAGAGTTCTAATCGTATCGTTGTAGACACATGTAAGATTTAAATAATTCCCCTCGGCATTAAAAATACTCTCGGCTTCCGACATAATTTGATTCATATCGGCATTAGTTCTGGCATCTTTAGCTTTATTCCGCGATGATTCTTTCGACGCATTTATTGTAATAAAAAACAAACCTACACTTAAAGCTAGAGAAAATATTACAATTAAAACATAATGAATTCTTTTAGTCTTTTTTGGGATTTCACGACCAGCGATTAAAAATTTATACAATGTTAAAAAAAGATAAGGTATGATAAGTATGCTTAACATTACGACATCAAGGATTAGTAGAATAAACAAAAATAAATAAGACAGCAAGTTCATTGAAATACCAGCATCAATTATTTTTGTCCAACTTTCTTGACGGTAATAAAAACGCAATATTGCGGTTTCAAAAAGGATAGAAAGGAGTAAAAAAATTGGTATTAAGAAAATCAGTCTTTCTGGTAAAATATTTTTTAGAGGAGTAGCAAATATAATAAAACCTAACAGACTGGTAAATAGGTTTGCAATTAAAGAAATAAAAAGCGCCCTTTTCGGTGCCCCGCCTAATCTGTCTTTAATAATTGGAGCTTCTAAAATCCAAACACCTAGAAAAGCAACAACTATTAAAATAGGCTGATAGTTAATAAAAGCGCCCATTGCCATATCCGCCTTAGAAATCTCAGGAATAAGAAGTGAAAACAATCCCAGAAAAAAGATTTTTAGAAAAAGAGGCCTCATAATATGCTTTATTTAATCGCTTCAGGGATTGCTTCAATTAAATCGGTTGCCATCATAGATTCTCCGAATTTCTTTCCGGCTATTTCTCCGGCCAGTCCGTTAATATAAGCTGCCGCCTGGGCGGCAGTGAATAAATCAATGCCGCGAGCCAAAAAGGCTCCCGCAATACCAGCCAAGGTGTCCCCTGTTCCTCCTTTTGACATAAAGGGAGAGCCTGTTTTATTTAAAGCTACCTCTTTGCCGTCAGAAATTATGTCAATTTTCCCTTTAAGTAAAATGGTGGTTTTCAGACGTTTTGCTTCTGATTTGACGATATTTATTTTTTCTTGGTCAGATAATTGATAAACCTCTTTTTTTGTCAAAACAAAAAATTCATAGGTATGCGGGGTGATTAAAAATGGTTTTCCGGAAATAACTTGTGGATTTTTGGCTAAGGCATGAATGGCATCGGCGTCAATTACTGCCGGGACCGAAATCTGAGAAAGATATTCTAAAATTACATCCTGGGTTTCGGCTGACCTTCCTGCACCGCCCCCAATCACCACGGCTGTTTTGCCGTGAGCGACTGCTTTAGCGCTTTCAGTCAAAGTAAGTAAGGTTGCCAAATGTTCTTTGGTCAACCAATCGCCTTTTAAGGGTAGGGCCGCTAAATCAGGCTTAAAACCAGCCGCGATGTCGGCTGCTCTTTTGGGAGCTATAATTTTGACCATATCAACCCCGGCGCGAAAAGCTGCCAGAGCCGAGAGCGCTGGAGAACCTGAATAAAATTCAGAACCGCCAATCACCACTAAATGCCCGAAGTCATATTTTTTAACGTGACCTAATCTCGGTTTGTAAATTTCCTTTAAGATTTTTTTGTTTACCTCAATCATAGGTTTTTAATTTCTCTTAAATATTTTTTTAATTTAGGCCCATATTCCTCGTGTCGTAAAGAAAGATAAAAATGAGATTGAAGCCAGTTAAATTTGTTTCCGCATTCCAACCACTTACCCTCAAATTCGTATCCGTAAATAATTTTACCATCTTTTAACATTTTATCTAAGACCTCTCCCAAAATTATTTCGCCTTTTTTCCCGGGCTTGCTTTTTGCCAAATAATCAAATACCTCCGGGGTTAAAACATACTTTCCCACAATGGCCAAGTCGGACGGCGCTTCTTCAATAGTCGGTTTCTCAATAATTTTTTTGATTTTATACATTCGGTTGGCAATCTTCTCAACTGCTACCGCTCCGTAAAAAGGAATTCTTTCTTTGGGCAAACGACAAAGAGCAACCACCGGTTTTTCACATGTCTTAAAAACATGCAGTAATTGGGAAAGGCAAGGAGTCTTGGCTGCAACAACGTCATCGGCAAAAAGAACGGCAGTGCTGTCTTTATTAATTTTGTCTCTCGCTTGTAAAATAGCGTGACCGTCGCCCAAAGGCCTTTTCTGGAAAACGTAAGAAAAAGAAAGTCCCTGGCACAGCTCTTTTAAACTCTTTAATTCCGTCAAAAGATAATCTCTTTTTCTCTCTTTTAAAATTTTTTCAATGGCCGGAGATTCTTTAAAATAATCTAAGATGATTTTTTTTTCCGGAGAAATAACGAAAATAATTTCTGAAATTCCGGAAAGCTTTGCTTCTTCCACAATGTATTGAATCACGGGTTTATCAACCAAAGGCCAGAGCTCTTTCGGTACGGCTTTTGATAAAGGCAGAAATCTGGTTCCCAGACCCGCAATAGGAATGATGGCTTTTTTAATATCGGTCATTTTTTTATATTTCTCCTCTATTTTCTTCTTTCGGCCGGGAAGGATTAAAAGGTAGCTTTTTCGGTCTTAATCTCAAAAAAGCAGGCGATTCCCAAATTTTCTCTTTTTCCATGTACTCTTTTTCCATTTCTTCCGTTTCCTTTTTAATCTGGAGGGCGTTTTTCCTTAATTTAACTTCGCCTACCCGAGCGTTAGCGAAGGGCGGAGATGAACGAAGTTCATTGACTGTTTCGGCGGAAAAAACGGCGGACGGAGAACCGCTTTCCCGGTTTTCGGTCGAGGGAATTTCATTTTTTTTGGGTTCTTCGAAAATTTTAATTTTAATTTTTTTAACGAGCTTAACCTCTTCTGATTTGCCCGTTTTCGGCGGTTTTTTAACGGATTTCTTTTTTTTGCTTTTCATTTTTGGTTTCTTTTCAGTTTTGGTTTTTTCTTTTACCCGAGCGAAGCGAAGGGGCGAAGAAGAGGATTTATCCTCTTCGACTACC
>Ga0210019_1005631_pt1 | contig 10345 bp, 10 predicted proteins | sample CryGeyCG2114_020_2_FD_183969 | JGI IMG/M metagenome (GOLD analysis project Ga0210019, IMG submission 183969) | Groundwater microbial communities from aquifer - Crystal Geyser CG11_big_fil_rev_8/21/14_0.20 (SPAdes) (version 2) | ecosystem: Environmental > Aquatic > Deep subsurface > Groundwater ...
GAATTTCTTTTCCAAACTGACGATACACAGGGACAGGAGTTTTGCCACCAGCAAGCGCAAGATATCGATATTCCTCTCCGTTGCAGATATCGAGCATGAGCCTGACACTCTCTCCGACGAAGTCCTGTACTGTATCAAAGGTTTGAAATATCATATGGTTTTATGTCACTTATGACTGTGTATGGACGTCATACCATGTATAGCCATCAATATCGACAAGTCCATGCTGTGACTTTGGTCCCATTTTTCCTTGGTCATATGATTCAAGACGGATCTTCTGTTGTGCAACCGTATGTGCGATATCATCGATAACATCCCATGCAGCAAGCACTTCTGCAAAACTGACAAAATGCATCTGCCGTTTGTGAAGAACATCAAGAAGCAACGTTGCGTGTTCTGACAGGCATCCATCCATATCACACGCAATAGAATCTGACGTCATCAATTGTTGATATTCATTGATATCATCTTGTTTATTCAGTAATGTCACGGTGACACATTCGTTTGGGGCAAGATCAAAAATCAGTCTATTGGGGGCTTCATCGGCATCTTGAAAATCAAATTTTTCTAGTTCAATAACAATATAGGAATGCGATTCATGAAGTGCCTTCCCTGTTCTAATATAAATGGGGACATTAAACCAATCTTCTCTATTTAAAAAAAGACGAAGCGCGGTAAATGTTTCACTTTTTGAGTGGGGTGCAACACCATGTTCTTTTGTATATCCTTTGTATTGACCCAATACAACATTCTTTTCATCCGACGGACATTTGATCGCCGAGAGAACAGACAATCGTTCTCGTTGCAAACTCGTTGCTGTTTTTGATACGGGGATATCCATTGTCACGAGTGCTAAAAGTTGCAACAAATGAGACTGCACCATATCTTTCAAAATACCTACCGCATCAAAATACCCACCACGCTCTTTGACACCAATGGTTTCAAATTTGGTAATTTGAATATTGGCAATTTCTGCTCCCTGCATCATGTGGGAAAGCACACGATTGCTATGACGTAAATTCAAGACACTTCGCACAACATTTTTTCCGAGATAATGATCCAATAAATATAATTGATCTTCATGAAAATATTGAGATACAAAATGAAACAATGCTGTTGCAGAATGAGAACTCGTCCCAAATGGTTTTTCTATAATCAATCGAATATCCTCTCGTTTTGATGCACGAGATAAGGCAAGAGAACGAATAATCGATTCAAACGCGACAGGAGGAACAGAAAAATACGTAAGATGAATATATTGTTTTTTCTTGGTGAGCATTTCCAAAAAAGCGTGGTACTTTTCAAAATCAACAAGTTCATTATATTTTCCAGGAAAATATTGAATGTGTGAAAGCAGGGCCTCGACTGTTTTCTTTTTGGTATCCTTCCCGTATTTTTCATGAATACTTGTTTTGACAAAGGTATGAAATTCTTTTTTTGTCATCTTCGTACGCGCATACCCAACAATCCAAAAATCTTTTGGCATTCTCTGATGTTCGACCAATTCGTAGAGCGCTGGGAATAATTTTAGACGTGCCAAATCACCAGACGCACCAAAAATGGTGAGAACAAATGACGGTGTATTGTGTGTCTGTTGTTGCGCCACAAAAAGAAAATGAATGTATTGAGAAGTATACCAAACTTTGTTTATTTTCACTACATACTCTTGACATTTCTCTTATCAGTATGCTACAAGTTTCATCAGAAAACGGAGCACGTCGCTGCGTACTATGGAGGGACAACAGTGAGAATCACAACCACGTTCGTCGTTCTCGCACCGTTCGATCAGGACATCATCGATCCTTACGGCGCTCCGAACACCATCATGAACAAGCTGAGAGGTGGAAACATCCAGCCGGAGACCATCGTCTCGGCCCTGCACCCCGACTGCATCACCACCACGTCCAGCATGTGGGATGCCTTCTCCATGTACATGGACTACTCTCAGGGAGGAGAAGTCCCCAACCTGGGACACCCCAACGACGCGTGGACTGAGATCGTGCAGCTCCTCGATGGGATGACCAAGTTCATCATCATGCCCCCGCCTGTGATCGATCGGATCCTCAGCATCGTGCAGGGACTGGCAGAAGATGCCAACTGGCCCATCCATCCGGGCTTCATGGCCGTCTTCACGCTCGGATCAACCGGCAAGAAGAAGGGGGAGATCCAAATCATCAACCCCTTCGTGGACGATGACCACGGCATCACCGTCGTGTAGCATCTTCCACGCCCAACCCACCAACGCAAAGAGGCCCACTGGTCTATCGCGTCGGTGGGTCTCTTGTTTTTTAGAGCATATCTCATCAGAAGAAGCAGAGTCTCTTATTCAACAGTATCTTCCCAATCGGTGTGAAACGTTCCCGGCTGATCAATACGCTCATATGTATGCACCCCAAAATAATCTCTGAGTCCCTGAATAAAATTGGCAGGAAGTCTGTCTTCTATCATGGATTCAAAATACGACAGTGCTGAGGCAAACGCAGGATTTGGAATACCAGTTTCAACAGTACATGACACGAGCGATCTAAGTTGCGGTACGTGTTTTTTCATGATGGCAGCTACTGTGGGGACCGCAAACACATGCGTTGTGTTATCTTTGTGTGCCGTGTATGCGACATGAAGCACGTTCAATAATTTTGCTCTAATAATACAACCGCCTTCCCAGACACGGGAAACTTCTGCCATATCAATATCCCAGTGTTCTTCTTCAGAAGCCTTTTGAATCAGATCATAGCCCTGCGCAAAAACTGAAAATATCGCGGCATACAGTGCATCTTCGAGTGTACGAATAAAACGTGTTTTTGAAACCTTTGTGATTGAATACCGAGTCTTGTATATGTTTTCAAGCTTTTCTCGTTCTCTTTTTTCTGTCGACACAAATCGAGCAAACACAGCTTCAGCAATTGTCGGAATGGCAACACCGCGATCCAGCGCATCAATCGACGCCCACTTCCCTGTTCCTTTATTACTTGCCTTGTCAAGAATGTGGTAAATGAGACAATGTTCATCACCAGGTTTACAATCTTTTTTCAAAACAGGAACGGCGATCTCCATCAAAAATGAAGAAAGTTTTCCTTTATCGAATCGACGAAATACCTCGCCAATTTCGGGAGCTGTCATATCAAACACCGTATGCAGGGTCTGATATGTTTCTGCCATGAGTTGCATGATGCCGTATTCAATACCATTATGCACCATCTTTACATAATGCCCCGCACCACCATCACCAATATACGTGACACAGGGATTCCCTTTGAAATCTTTCGCAGCAATTTTTTCAAATATTTTTTTGGTTGATTGGTATGCTTTGTTACTTCCACTGGGCATGAGACTTGGACCATTGAGCGCTCCCTCTTCACCACCGGACACGCCAGTACCTATATACAGAATGCCCTTTTGTCTGAGCATATCGAGACGACGTGCAGTGTCACGATAAAATGAATTGCCTCCATCGATAAGAATATCGCCTTTATCCAAATGTGAGAGAAGTCCATTGATCACCAAATCAACTGGCTTTCCATCTTTGATCATGAGCATGATCTTTCGTGGACGTTTGAGAGAACGGACAAAGGCACTTGCCTGTTCAAATCCTAAAAAATTTCCTTCGTATTCTTTCAAAAACGTTTTGGTTGTTGCGTATGTACGATTGTACACGGACACACCAAACCCTCTGCTCTCCATATTGCGAGCAAGTGCTTGTCCCATAGGCCCAAGACCGATGAGTCCAATATCTGACAGGCGTTGTTTCATAGTGACAGGCTATGCAAAATTTCGAAAAACTCTTTATGTTCTTTGATAATCATCACTCAATCGTTCGATATCATCTTCTCCAAAATAAGTACCGACCTGCACCTCTATAAATATCAGATCTTCGTCTCCCGTATTTGCAATACGATGTTTTTGTTCAATCGCGACATCGATAGAATCTCCGGGTTTAATCTTTTTTTCTTCATCATCAATGATAGCAATCCCTGTTCCAGACACGATGAACCAATGTTCTTGCCGTTTGTGATGGAGCTGATAACTGAGTCGTTGACCAGGCTTTACAACAAGACGTTTTACTTTATATGTTTCAGCTTCAAGCAAATTTTCAAAGCCTCCCCATGGACGTTCTTCTGAAAAATTATACATAGCTATTTTTTTGCTAACATTTCTTTGGTAATTTTTTTTGACAACTCTACCCCTGGCTGATTGAATGCATCAATCCCATAAAGTTCTCCAAGAAATGCGGTTGCACTTTCAAACAACATAAAGAGCTGTCCCACATATTCTTCATCGATCTTTGGAATCGTAATTGTCAAATTTGGTCGTTTGTTTTTTGTGAATGCCATCGCAGTAGCCAGTCTTTCTATATCGATGAGTTCATTAAATGACGTCCCTTTCATGTAAGCAACGGCTTCTTTTTTTGGATGAAGGTGAGGAATGCGGATCTGTTTTGCCAGTTGGCTGACGGCAATGAACATAATGAGTTTATCATTTGGTCCTTCATTATACAGCTGACTTTGTGAATGTTGATCCGTCACACCAAGCGCATTGACGGGCGTAATCCCAGTATACACAGTTTTTCCTTTTCTATTTTTTTTCTTTCCAATACTTTCTGCCAACAGTTGTCGATACCAGTCTGCAAAACGATATAATTTTTGTGCGTACGGCATCATAACGTGTATTACTTTTCCGCGTTTTGTATCGAGATAATGCTGCGTCACGGCAAGTTGAAATGGAAGATTTTTGGTAAACACCGGAGAAAGAAATGTATCTCTCATTTCTTTTGCACCTGATAACAGTGCAACAATATCTATACCAATCAATGCAGCAGGAAGTAACCCAACAGGAGTCAAGACAGAAAAACGTCCACCGACATTGTGTGGAATATGAAATGCACGAATCCCTTCTTCCCATGCAACCTCACGTAAAACACCACGCTCTGCATCGGTAATAAACACAATATGTTTTTTGATATCTAATTTCTCTTTTTCAAATTGTTGTCTATAGTAAAAATACTGACTCATCGTTTCTGGTGTCGTTCCAGATTTTGAAATAACAATACAAAGTGTTTTCTTGAGCGCAATCACATCGCCGAGCTCCTGTATCATGATGGGATCAATATTATCTACCACATGGAGCCGTGGTTGTTTTTTGTCTTTCTTTCCATAGAGATGTGTCAGCGCATCACGAAGACACAGCGTCCCAAGCGAAGATCCACCAATACCAAGCACGACAACGTCATCAAACTGACCTTCTACTTCTTTTGCATACTGCATCAGTTCACGTGCTGTTGCCATGTCATCGACAATCGTATGAAATCCTTGTGCTCGCAACTCAAATGATTTGAGTGCAGGTTTCAATTGTTTTTTGTATGCAGCAAATTGTTTTTTTGTCATGCCATGACTGCCGACATCAAAAATATGTGAAAAATCTATGGAAAGCATATATTAGAAAGTATCAAGTTTCCCTTCTGAATGAAGTTTTTGCAAATCGTCATATCCACCAATAAGCTCGTCTCCATTCATAATAATAGGAACTGTCCGTTGACCGGTCTTTTCAATCATCTCATCGCGAATTTCTGGATTTGCGAGGACATCCACTTCTGTATAAGGAATACTGAGTGAATCGAGAAGTTGTTTTGCCTGTCGACAGTAGCCACAGACGGGAGTTGTGTAGATAGTAATGTCTGCCATATATATATGAAACTATAGCAATAGTATACCAAAATTACATACCACTGCATATACAAGAAAACAAAGAACGCCCAACGATGTGCTAAAGGCATTAACGACACGGTCATTCATACCTATAGTGGATGTTGGGCGTTTCTTTGAAACTTTTCTCTTAACAACGTATCCGCACAAAAAAGTTGGTATAGTTCGATGTGAACTATGCCTCAAAACAAGCTGCGGGCTTGGAGGTCTTACGAAATATTTTAGCAAAAAAAAAACTACATTTCTATGTGGATAACAACATGCGAAGCGGGCAATCGTCATGATGGCACCGCGCAGAACAATATTGTCGCCCATATTCAATGGCATAATAGGTAAACAAAAACCATTCTTTCTGAGGCAAGATAGCCATAAGATCTCGCTCGATGACGTTTGGATTTGAAGAGTCTGTTAGTCCAAAATGTTGTGCAAAGCGCTTTACATGCGTGTCGACCGCAATCCCCTCTGCTATCCCATACGCATTGCCGAGGACGACATTTGCCGTCTTTCTCCCTACGCCAGGAATCATCATAAGTTCTTCTAGTGTATTTGGGATGATGCCTCCAAATTGTTCGTGCACAACCCTTGCTCCCGCAAGAACATTCTTTGCTTTATGTTTATAAAACCCTGTTGAGTATATATCCTGTTCAAATTCTGTTCTGTCTGCATCGACATAATCCTGAAGCGTCGGATATTTTTGAAACAATGTTTTGGTTACCTTATTCACCTGTTTATCAGTACATTGTGCAGAGAGTACAACTGCTACGACCAGTTCCCAATTATTCGAATATGCCAACATCATCGTTGCTTTTGGAACAAGCTTTTTTAATTCTTTGAGAAGAATACTCACTTTTTTCTTTCGCTGTGAGACTGTCAACATAGTATTGGGTCAGAAAAAGGATTACACATGTGTAAAATCCTTTTTTCATCAGTATACTCTACTCACTGATCCTAATTCAAAAACATGATTCGCATCGTCAGATACGTAGCAAAAAGTACCCAGACGGCGTATGGAAGAAGTAAATAACTTGCTACACGAGAAATCTTCCAAGAAAAAGCAACCATAGCAATGATAGTAATCTCAAGCAAAAAAATTTCAAACGCGGCAAAACCAATAAGATGAAAAAAGAAAAAAAGGATTGTCCACAATATATTGAGTATAGCATTAATACCAAACAACCATTGCAACGCTACAAATTCATCTTTGCTATGAGGAGTCGCAAACAAATGCAATACCTTTTTTGGTCCTTCATGCCAAATGATATATGCCGCTCCTGCCGTCATAATATAAATAATAGTCCACGCAATAGGAAACAACCAATCTGGCGGAGTAACCACTGGCAATGACAATTCAGTCTTATACCACGTCATGCCTAGCTGTGTAAAAATACTTCCAAGGACAGCAACCGTGACGGCCACACTGGGAATAATGAAATGGTGAGATTTGGCATGCACATGCATAAGACAAAGAAAAAGGATGAATTATTACATTGATCCAAGAATTGCTCCCATGACCAGAAGGCGAACAAGCCATTGTCCAGCATTAATGAACCAGAGACGCATTGGTTTTTGTTGCCAAAGAATCGGATCAAGCAGGCTTGTCGCAAAAAATCCAAGCCATATCCAAAATCCTGTATATATACCTATCATCAAAAGATCAGCCGTCCCTGCCACATTCCCCTTCCAGATGTACATACCCTGAATAATATAATCAAGAACAAATGAAACAAGCAGTACGGACAAGAAAGAAACAATTATTTTTCCTCCCATTCCTTTTTTCTTTTGCTTATCTTGTGGGCTTGAAGAAATACCAACAGCCTTCATCCATGCTTTTCCAAACACACCAGGCAAATACCATACAAACCCTATGACAAAACCCACAAAAGCAGCTACAGCAATAGCAATATAATTGACGTCCATATATTTTTTTATGAAAAATACGTATACTTCCCTTTTATCATACCAATCTATGAACAAAAATGCTATAGCTCCTGTAAAAAAACAACTCGAATTATATATCGCACAGGGCAACCCATATTGGAATATTTCTCCTGAAACGGCAACATACATCGTCTCACTTCTTAACACGTACAAACCAATGCGTGTATTAGAAATAGGCACCTCAATAGGATACTCTGCCATTTGTATAGGTGAAGCTTTGGCAGCTTGGGGAGGGACACTCGTGACAATAGAATCTCACGAAGAACGTTTTTCCTTGGCACAAAAAAATATTGAAGATTCAACGCTTGAAAATATCATACAAGTAAAAGGGCATGCCCCAGAAATATTGAAAAATATCGATGGATCATTTGATCTTTGTTTTTTTGACGCCACAAAATATGAACATCTTTCATATTTCAATGCATTAAAAGAAAGAATCAATCCACACGGCATTATTATCACAGACAATATGCTCTCTCATGAAAACGAATTGGCCGAGTATAAAAAAACTGTGGAAGATGACCCACAGTTTGAGAGTGAATTAGTTGATGTGGGGACTGGGTTATTGGTAAGTCACAAAATAGAAAAACAATAACATCATACAACAAAAAAACTCGTCATATAATCTGACGAGTTTTTTTACTTTAAAATATATTTGTAGAACCCCTACTTCACACTCTCAATAGCATCACCAGTGTCGTAGGTTTCTGTGTCTGGTACGGTCACAATACGGTCTCCTCGAAAGCCGAGAGCTTCGAAGATGGCGTTATTGAGAATATGACGTTTCATCAAGAGGGTGTTATCTGTTGTGGATGGTTCTAGTCGGTACACCTTTGGGCTATTCTGGTATTTGATTAAGGTATATACAGGATGGTGATCTTTATCTGTGATCTCTTCTCCTGTTGTATATTTGTCTAGAAGGCTTTGATCAACACCTTCGATCCATTCTGACGTATATTTGAGAGCCGTAAACACGGCTTCATCGGTAATCCAATATTTCTTATCGTTGAGAAGCAGGTATACCTTTGGGTCATCCAATGTTTTCACCAATGCTCCGTATTGGGGATTATACCGTGGTCCGAGGGGCATAAAGAATAATGCATCGTCTGGAGTCCTATCTAGCAATGATTTGGAAACCACGTGTACATCATCCCAGCCACTAAAGTAGGTAAAGTAGCTTGTACTTGATCGAAATGGTCGTTTTGTACATGTTTGGGTCACATAGTAGACTGCTCGACTAGAGATACTCCGATAAGCCTTGCCTGGAGTCAGGAGGCATGTTGTGTCGGGAGTCTTGGTGTCTGTTGTATTCTTGACGTCAGTCGTTGTCTCTTCTGAAGTATGGAGAACACTCTTATCGTCAAATGTTTGTCCTGACAGAATGATCACTGCTGAGTACACGTTCATACCACCTGATGCTGATCGAAATTTTACAAACACGGTTTTTTTCCCGTTCCCTGGGGTTAGGGTCCATGTCTTCTTCCCTGTGTATGTTTCAAATGATACATCGTTGAATGTCGCTTCATTTGACACGGCCATCAATGCTGCGTCGGCGACATTCATTGTCAGGGTCACGTTCTGTGACTGCGTGGTGAGACTTCCTCCGTCAATGGTCACGGCTTTCACACTTTTGGACGTGCTATTCGTGCTTGGCACGCTCATGGATGAATAATTCCCGTCACCGAGAGGAATAGTCGTGAGGGTAAAGCTTGCGCTTCCTGCCGTCACATCGTTCATGGTTACAATCGTATCGTTGATCCCATCTGTTCCCGTGTCTATGCGTTGACTTTGGCCAGAAGATAGGGACACCGTCACTGGCGTAGACTGTATCGTCAAGCTTGCGACACCGTCTGTAATTGAGTTGAGCGTTGCTGTATGACTTTCATTTGAATCTTTAAAAGAAAATGGGATGGCAACGCCAGCTGTTGAAGTCGTGATAGTTAATGTCACTGCTTGTGCTGGGGCTGCAGTGGTCACGGTTTGACTTGCTGATGACTCAACATAACTCGTGCTGTCAGAGTTGTACACGGCGCGTATGGCAAAGTAATAGTTTGATGCTGATGCCAACCCTGTGGTGGTGTAACTTGTACTCGTGGTCGTGCCAACCACGGTTCCTTTACTATAGTTATATATCTTGTATACCGTGCTGGTTGGATTCCCATTCGCACTCCAGCTCAGATTGATTGCGCTTGGACCATTGGCAACGGCTGCGACACTGAGTGGTTTTGCTGGGTTGGTGTAGGTACTTGTTGCGGTGCTATAGCTACTGGCGTTGCCGTAGCTATCTGTTGCTTTTACTTGAAATGTATAGTTTGTATTTGGTGTGAGGCCTGTATATTCATAACTCACTGACGAAGTAGTTACATCACTCGTTGCCGTACTACTGACCGTATACGTCGAGGCTCCGGTTGCAGTGCTCCATGCTGGGGTAAGTGTTGTACTTGCGGTGGTGAATCCGGTGATACTCGTGCTACTTGGTGCGGTGTTGTCGAGAGTCACGGTTGTGGTTGCCAACGTTGACGTCGTGGTGCCATCGTATGCGTACGCGTAGAGACAATACGAAGTCCCATTTGCTCCTGACGCGTCTGTTGCCGATGCCCACGTTGAGACCACTGTATTTGCTCCTGATGCTGTTGTTACAACTGTTGCTTGGTTACTCGAAAGTACAATGCTTCCATATCCAAAATCTGCGCTATCTATACTGCTTA
>Ga0210019_1005634_pt1 | contig 10343 bp, 15 predicted proteins | sample CryGeyCG2114_020_2_FD_183969 | JGI IMG/M metagenome (GOLD analysis project Ga0210019, IMG submission 183969) | Groundwater microbial communities from aquifer - Crystal Geyser CG11_big_fil_rev_8/21/14_0.20 (SPAdes) (version 2) | ecosystem: Environmental > Aquatic > Deep subsurface > Groundwater ...
TCTAGGCGTGAAATTCAGGAGAACTTTTCCCAGTAAACCCAAAGATTTTGTAATTCTAGGCACAAATTTACTTGAAAACCAAAATAATGTCAAAAAGCATTCTAATTATGCAAGAGGTCTAATGAGTTAAGATCACACATTACAGAAGATCTATAATTCCTTGACGGTTAATCCTGCATCTTCAATTATAGATCTTAACGTACCTTTAGCTATTTCTTTGTGATTTGGGACGGTCAGTCTTTGATGTGGAGATTCTCTTTGTCTTAGAGTGAACCACCCCTAGTTAAAACTTAGGGCTTCCTGATTCATCGAGCCTCAAAGTTCCATTACGGAGACGTTTGTTTGTTGTGGCTCTCACATCCCTTAGTCGGGGACTGTCCTTTCAGACTCAGGCGTTTGTTTTGTATGATTCCCATGGTTCCCACGGTATCACATGTCATTGAGGGTAGTTTGACTTTGTTTGCATTTAAAATCATGGTTATGATATACTCTCATCCCACTGCTAAAGCATGCGGGTTTTCCCGCTCATATCTATAATCAACTCATCTCAAAACCCTACAATACATCAAAAATGATGCAATGTGAATCAATCCAAGATAATTCTCTGCCAATCTCTCATATCTGATTCTTGTTCTGTGGAATCCGCATTTGAGCCACGCAAAGAACCTCTCCACAACATAGCGAGTCTTGTTGTAATTGATTTTATCAGATGTTTCATTGGTGTTTGTTTTGTAGTTTCTTTTTGGAATGCAGTCCATGATGTTTCTGTTTTTTAGATACTCTCTGATGTATTTTGCATCATAACCCTTGTCTGCATAAACTGCAACAATCTGTTCTATGGAATCATCATCAAGATACATGTCAAGATTTTTCATTACATCAATGAATCTGGATGAATCATGCTCGTTTGCAGAACCAATCACAATTGATACTGGTAGTCCATTACTATCCACTGCAACGTGTATTTTTGTGCCTGAGATTCTCTTGAATCCGTCGTATCCAGTTAGACTGCCCCTTTTTTGGAAGCAATTGATGATGAATCAACTGATATTTTTTTCAGGTTCAACTTGCCTTGTTTGTGTGCAGATTTGATTGCACCTGACAGAATGTTTTTCCAGATTCCTTCTTGCTGCCATCTGTTTAATCTTCTGTTTGCAGTAGAATCATCACCGTATCTTTTTGGCATCTCATCCCATCTGCATCCTGCAATCAAAACATAGATGATTCCATTTAGAATCACCCTGTCATTGCTTCTTGGTCTTCCAGTGCTGGCATGTGGTGGAAGATGCTTTTGTATTGCTTCCCATTGCTTGTCTGTTAGTTCGGTAAATTGCATAAAATGATTGAAACACTAATGATTCATAGATCCAAATGATCCCTATTTTTTCACTAAATGATCAGTTTTGAGATGAGTTGGATATACATCAGAAGATATTGAATTATAGATTGATCATTCTTCCATTTTCTTCATTTGACTAACTATGTCCTTGCCTTTCTTTGTCATGGAATAGATCTTGCCAACCTTTTGTTTTGGAGTGAGACATATTACTACATCCTTGCTTTCTAGCTCTGTAAGTGCCCTGCTTACATTTGCAAGATTGATTCCAAGATCCTTGGCCAAGAATGTGGGAGTAAGATAGAATCAGGAAGCATTACAAAAGCAGACGTTGATGCATCAATCAAACTAGCACAACTGGCCAAATCAAATCACATAATTGATAAATTTACGCTTTATTCATGTAAAGAATTTAATGGAAACTTTGTGTTGTCTTTAGCTAAAAATGACATTATGATAATTAGACAGAGTCGTGTACTTTACAGATTACTTCAAGATCAATTTCAAGGTAAAATATGGCTAGTAGAAGCTGATGAAAATGACAAGAAATTCATAGAAGATTTATTCTTTCCAACAAAAATTTTATCGAGCAATTTGGTTTGGGTACCAGGCGGAGTACAAAAAACAAAGGCAGTCATATCTGGAAAATGGACACCCAGATTCCCAATTGACACAAACAAGGTCATTCAAATTGTCAAAAATGCCCGAAACCTTGACATTGAGATAGAATTTGAGGAGAAAAGAGCGTGAGAATGAATTGGGATTTGTTAAAACTCACAATATTTCAGAATTAAACACAGACATTATTGGAAAAGAGGTTGTATTAGGAGGGTGGATTGAAGATCTTCGAAAACTAGGAAAGATGACATTTATCACACTACGTGATGCTTCAGGAATTTCTCAGATAATAGTAAAAGGGGAATTAAATGACAATCTAGAAGAGCTAAACCGTCAAAGTGTAATTAGCGTAAGAGGAATTGTACAAGAAACAAAGGCACGAGATTTTGATTTTGAGATAAAAGCAGATGAAATAGAAGTGTTAGCGAAGGCAGTGCATCCATTACCAGTTGATCCAATTGGAAGAGTGGAAAGTAACATCGATACAAGATTAAATCACCGTGCATTAGATATGCGAAACCAAAAAACTGCATCAATTTTTAAATTACGACATTATGTGTTAGAAATATTACGTAAAACATTAGCATCAAAAAAATTTATTGAGATTACAACACCAAAAATAATTGGTAGTGCAAGTGAGGGGGGAGCAAATCTATTTTCATTGGATTATTTTGGCAAAACTGCATATCTTGCTCAAAGCCCACAATTATACAAAGAACAAATGACGATAGGACTTGAGAGAGTTTATGAAATTTCGAATTTCTATAGAGCAGAGAATTCACATACAGGTCGTCACCTTAGTGAATTTACAAGTGTAGACATCGAAGCTGCATTTATGGACTATAATGATGTAATGGATATTTTAGAATCACTAGTAATGGAAGTTTACAAAGGTACATCAGAGAAATGTAAAAAAGAACAAGAAAACATAGGCCATACAATTGAAATTCCGACATCTCCTTTTGAAAGGATAACGTACACCCAAGTAATTGACGAGCTAAAAAAAGAAGGGGAGAAAGTAGAATTTGGAGATGATTTGCTTGATTCACATTTAAGAATAATTGGAAAGAATCATCCAGGGTTTTATTTCCTCACAGACTGGCCAATGAAATTAAAACCATTTTACATAAGAGAAAAAGATGAAGATCCTAAATTATCACGCTCATTTGATCTTCAATTTGGATATCTAGAGCTGTCATCTGGAGGAACTAGATTACATAACTCAGAGATGTTAAAAACAAGACTCAAAGAACAGGGTTTGGATCCAACCCAATTTGCAGATCATCTTAAGACATTTGATTGGGGAATGCCACCTCACTCTGGTTGGGGAATGGGATTAGACAGACTAATGACTACGCTTATTGGAATAGACAATGTAAGGGAAGTTGTACTTTATCCAAGAGATCCAGACAGATTAAGTCCATAAATCAATTCAGATTTTTATTGTAAAGGAAATAACAATATCATATGATAGAACAAACAGATGCAAAAAAAGTAGTAGAAGTTATAGGAAATAATTTGATCTGGGTATCGCATGATTCCAATAGCTTTCAGAAATTACCAGATTCTTTTTGGGGTTATTTTGCAAGAGGTCATGATAAAAAAGGAACCTTTGGCGTAATAGTCACTTATTCTGAAGATGGAAACGATGTAGATGAACTAATCAAAATGTATGAAGAGTGGGCAAATAAAAATAAAAGTAAAGAAACCAAATAATCTACTTGGTTTCTTTTAAGAGTTTTCTGTACTCGTGACATTCCTTACAAATTGGCTTTCCTTTGTATTTTGGATTACCATCTGTAATTTTTAATGTACCCTGATTTATTTTACAAATCACACAAACAACCATAATTAGACATTAGAATTAACAATTTATAAAAATTGGGAATTTTTCGTGGGATGTAAATTATAGTGATATATTTCTATTTAGAGCCTATTGATAATTTCTTGTGTAAATTCAGATGTAGATTTATCTCCGCCAATATCTTTAGTTTTGACACCACTTTTTACCAAATCAAAAATAACAGATTCTAGTTTTCGACCAACTACAATACATTTTGAATCATTATGTTTTGCTCCAAGCCAATCAAGCATCATTTTGATGGATAAGAGAAAGGATGAGGGATTTGCAATGTTTTTTCCTGCAATATCAAATGCAGCACCGTGAACGGGTTCAAACAATGCAAAATTATCACCAATATTAGCAGCTGGCGCCATACCCAATCCACCTACAACTTGGGATGATTCATCAGATAAAATATCACCAAACAAATTTGTAGTCACTATGACATCAAATTGTTCTGGTTGACGAATGAGATTCATAGCACATGCATCAACATACATTTGTTCAAATAAAATATCAGGATAGTTTTTTGCTACTTCACTACAAGATTTTGCAAATAATCCATCAGTGAGTCGCATTACATTTGATTTATGAACACATGTAACTTTTTTCATAGAGTTACGCTGCTTTGCGGTTTCAAATGCATATTTTGCAATTCTTTTTGAAGCATACTCTGAGATTATTCTCAATGCAACAGCCGAGTCTCCCAAACTGAATTCTTTACCAGTGTAAAGATCCTCAGTATTTTCTCTAACAATTACCATGTCAATATCATCTCTTAATGCAGGCATGTGAGGATATGATTTTGCGGGGCGAATATTGGCATAAAGATCAAGAATGCGCCTTAATACGACAATTACATCAGCTGCGCTCTCACCAACTGGCGCCTTTAAACAAGCATCGGATTTTTTAATTGTAGATATAGTCTCATCAGGAAGTGCTTTTCCAGTTTCTTTTAGTGCAGTATCTCCTGCATGTAATTTTGTGATATCAAATTTCAAATCTAATTTATCATTAATGGTATTCAAGATAGATACCGCAGAATTAGAGAGTTCAGGTCCGATTCCATCACCAGTAATTAATGAGATTTTATACATAATCAAAAATAATGCAAATGGGAATTTTAAATGATTGCTTAAAAAATATAGTGTAAAGTCAGGAAGGTTTATGTTTTGTGGACAAAAAGCGGTAAAGATGTTGAAAATAGAGGCAATAATCAGGAGTTCAATGTTACAAGACATTCAAGCAATATTAGCAAAAAAGGGAATTCCAACTTTTTCAGTATATCAGGTACAGATAACAGGAGTGCATAAAGCACATAAAAGTTTGAGATACAAAACCAGTGATTTTATTCCAAAATCAAAGATAGAGATTCTGTGTCCAGATAATGCAGGAGATGAAATAGTCAAAATAATTCAAGATACAGCCAGAACAGGCGAAAAAGGAGAAAATTGATTTAGGCATGCTTTGCCGTCTCGCTATCTTACTATGATTATAAAAATCATAATTCTAAATATTTTTTGTGAATTGAACGTAAATGTTTCCTCAAATGTCCTTCGCCCATCAACAATTGTTCGCAATAGATGCACCTAATTCTTTGAGACATAGTTTATCATCCTAATTCGTTTTTTTATTTGCCAAATTGTGATTGTTGGTACTGCAACGTACATTCCCAAATTTAATGCAATAATTGATATTCCCAAATCTAATACGTGACTTTCAGAACCATCTTCAGCCAAAGTTAGAATAGACAAAGTGGATATCATTGGTGTGATAAATGCCCTTACAGTTTCTTTAAATATTGGATTTTGTCTTTCCCAGTCCGCTATTGTTGGTGAGAATGAATAGTATAATTGGTTAAATCCTGACATAAATGCTGTACCAGATGTTGTACTCATTACAGTGTTATCCCTAACTTCTCTGAGGAATTGTATTTGTGGGGCAAGTTCTGAGCCATATGCAGCAGTTGCAATTAGACAACCACCGCCCTCTTTTTCACGTACTATTTCTTTATCATCCATCATTGCTTTATCATCTGACACAGTATCAACATCAACTTGGAAAGCTGGAATTTCTTTATCATCCATCATTGCTTTATCATCTGACAGTTTACCAGTGGATTCAACAACACTAGGTTCTGATAACAACACATCTGTTCCAAAAATTTCAATTTGTTCATCTCCAGCAAAAAATGGAATTATCAAAGTTCTACTAGTATCTGTAGAAGTAATTTCAAGATAATGAGATTCTGTGCCATCAATTATCACATAAAAAATATCATCTTCAGTTTCACTATATACAGAATCAATCATCCCACGTGGAATAATTAATTCTATAAAACCATCATCAAGGGATACAATCTCTACAGATAACGTAGCAAAATCAATATCTAAATCAATAGTAAGTAATTCACCATTTTCAATATCATAACCTACATCATAATCTAAAACATTAAACAGACCAGAATCTGCATACACGGTAATTAGTGGAATAATAGTTAATGTGACTATTAGTGCTATGAAAGCTTTCAAAAAGAACACTTTCATAGTTTTCTTAACCAATTATTTCTTCTCCAACTTCATCTGCAACCTCAGAACATATATCTGTCAATAGATCTTCTTCAAGTTCTGTAAGTTCATCTTCAGTTAGCCCCTCTAGTTCTTTATCAGTGTAAAAATCTGCCAATGTTAAATCATAACAATCATCTGTTGACTCTTCAACTACCTCATCGACTTGAGATAATTCTTCTACATCTTCAAATACAGTAATTGGGACAGGATCATCTACAGCTAAAGTTCCCACAAAGTCCAGAATCCATTCAGTACCGGAATGACTCTTTCCCTTTGTACCGTGGATATCTACTGTCTCACCATAATCAACAGGAAAAACTCCATCCATTTCAGTTAGCATGATAAATGTATGTGGATGACCATTTGTATCTACCGTGTTTATACTAACCTGTAATGTGCCACCATTAATGTGTGCACGACTGCGTCCAAACGTAATATCGTGGACATTATATAATTCTCCAGTAGCTGCATCTTCAACTACAATTTGGCCATCAATGATTCGAAGAGTAGCTGTATTATCACCTAATCGAACTAGCTCGAGATTCACATCACCAGAAATTGACTTGACATTATTTTTATCAACAGTACTATACGCGTTGCCTTCAAAGTTTAAGACATAATTGATTGTATCCTCTTCTGGAATTTCAGCAATGTCACCATAATAACTATCATCTTCAACTTGGTCTATCAACGTAGAAGATCTTACCTTATCACGTACAGAGTCGATACGGTCTCTTACCTCATCACGGATTTGATCTTTATGGTCGCTGATAATTTCTCTAAATTTGTCTATGCCAATTTCTCGGATTTTAGATTTTATCAAATCGGCTCTAAATTCTACCATATCATGAATTTTATCTCTTATTTTGTCCTGTATTTCTTGATGAGCTCTATCTGTTACTCTATCTTTGACATAATCTCTAACTTTGTCTCTTATTTCTAAGCCAATTCTATCTTTTACTTGGTCTGTGACTCTATCTTTTACACTATCTCTAAATTCTCTAATGTCATCTCTTTTATCTTGAATTTTGTCTTTGATTGCAATACGTTTGTCTTGAACTCTGTCTTTAACTAAAGAAAGTTTGTCTCTAGCTTTTTCTTTTAATTCAATTTTAATGTCATCTTTTTTGTCTTCAAATTTTTCTCTTAGGTTTGTATGTTTATCTAAAATTTTGGAACGAATTTCATCTTTTCTGTTTTGAACATTATCTCGCATTTGATCTCTTTTTTCTTGAACTCTGTCTTTAATTGCGTCTTTTCTATCCTGAACAGCATCACGCATTTGATCTCTTCTGTCTTTAGCTTTTTCTTGTAGTTCCAAGCGTTTTTCTTCTAATCTGTCTTTAACTTCTTGTCGTTTTTCTTCTAATCTGTCTTTAACTTCTTGTCGTTTTTCTTCTGATCTGTCTTTAACTTCTTGTCGTTTTTCTTCTAATCTGTCTTTAACTTCTTGTCGTTTTTCTTCTGATCTGTCTTTAACTTCTTGTCGTTTTTCTTCTGATCTGTCTTTAACTTCTTGTCGTTTTTCTTCAGCTCGTTTTTCAGCTTGTTGTTTATGTAGTTCTTCTTCGGCTTGCTGTCTACGTAATTCCTCCTCTCTTAGTTGATCTCGTTGTCTATCATCTGAAGTGGCTTGATCAGTTTGAGCAAATGCTACAGACCCTAAAGAAGAACTTGAAAATCCTAATACTAATATCAACATCAATGATATTGCAGGTATTCTCTTAATCATTGCAAATGATAGTAAATGTATGATTAAAAGGATTCCGGAACATTGTTAGGTAACAACATTACCACATACAAAAATTATTCATCTTCAGGATTATCAGATAATTTCTTATCAACATCTGCTTGTTTTGTTTTAAATCGTTGATATTTTTTATCCCATTTTGAGATACTACCCCATTGTCTAATTCCTATTCCTAGCCATATTAAAGAAATCGTAAAAATGATCAGCTGTGGCGGTTTTAGAAACAATTCTCCTCGTTCACGGTCAATTATTTTTTCTTTGAAATTTTTGTAGTCAGCTTCTGTAATACTACCATCCTCTAAATAAGTCAAAAGGCGTTCCTCAAGTTTTTCATTAAACGGTGAATCAAAAACCGCCGTCATAATTAGCAATGCAGTAGGAGGCAAGATCAACGTGGTGAGAATCATTATCATGAATATTGTCTTTGTTTGGCTAATCTGACGCATTATTCCATCTAGAATTTCAAAAATACTCTCGTGTGATTCTCCAGAATTGTCCTTTGAATTAGTCACAATAATTCCTCCTATTTTCTGTTAAAAACGGTTTGGGAACTTTGTTACTTGACATTTTGATCCTCCCTTGGAAACAATTCTTCATAAGGTTCTAAAATTTGCCTCATGAGATTGGTGCCTTTTTCTGAAATTTTGTACTTTAAAATGGTTTTATTTCCCCATGGTTCTTTTTCTAATTCAAGTATTCCTTTTTCGATCATATCATCCAAAATACCTTTGTGCTTTACGTTATTCAATCCGCAAATACTCATCAATCTACTTTGATTCATCTCACCATATTCATAAAGTTTCAAAAGAATATCTTTGCGGATGTATATTCTATCTCGATATTCACGTACCAATACATTTCACCATTAAATCAAACCACCAAAAACAACTTGAATGGATTCGTGAAGTAACATTGTTACGTTACAATTGTTAACAAGTGTTTAAATCTTGTTTTCCGCGGTATTTTCAATGAAAAATCCAAACAAAAAACAATCATTGCTACTAGCAATACCCGTTATTGCAGCAATTGCTTTGATTCCTGGGGTAACAAGTGATGTATTTGCACAGGATGCAAATATTGATGTTGTAATTGATACCCGGACAGATGTCGCCGTAGCTGACACACCAGATAGAAGAGGAGAGGTTATGTTTCGAGGCGGTACTGACGGATGGGCAATCATAGGTGGTCAAGCATTTAGCTCTGAAATTGGAATTAGCGGTAATGCAATGCATAAAGGAAATGGAATATGGAAGGTAAACTCTGAAGCAGAAATAACTGTTGGAGATAAACACGCAAAACTGGATTTGAAAGGAAATGCATCCCATGGCAAATTACGATTGCATGGAACTGGCACCTTAGATTCTGGTGAGCCATTCAGAATATATCTAGCAGGACACTTTGTTCCAGTTTATGGCCACTCAGGAGACTTCGTAGTAGCATTTACTGCTGCAAAAATACACAACATGGAAACCGGTGTGAAAATACCACTAATCCAAGATGGAATAGTGCATGTTGAAGCAGTCGATCCGACTACTGATGACTATGAAAAGTTCCTTCAAGAATTCGATGTGACAGAATAATCCATCGATCTCCTTTTTTATTTTTTATAATCCTGTATAGATTATGATGTTAGATTTACTTTATTCGTTCTTTTAGAGTATTGTTAATAATTCTGGAAAGGCTTATTGATTGACGTGATTTTGTAATTTCTTTTGCCTGTTTAGCTCTTAATTTTTTTAGAAGATCATCGTCCAGCATGATTGTAACTCTTCTTAGCACAGAAAGATAAGATGTTATGAAGTACTTAAACAAATTGTATTTATCTGAACATGACTTGACTATTTTTTTTGCTTGCTGTTTTGAAATCTAATCCCAAAGTGGCCCAGATTTTTCATGAGCCTTTTTTCTGAGTTTTGTCATTTGATCCAGTAATTCTTGAATTTTATTTCTATCAATCTGATCAAAAGGTTTGTCCAACTCATGTTTGATGTCTTTTTCAATTTCTTTCAAGTCTGTTGTTAACTTTTCATAAATCTCTCGAATTTTGCGGAGTTTTTCATCACTCATGAAATAATATACTAGATGAGTTGCGCAATTACAGACAAAACCTAACTTTTCATTCCACTTGAGAGATTTGTAATTCTATGGAATTGTAATAAATTCTTCTTTCCACCGTATCTTGAAATTAACGATTCCACAAACAATTTCACTAATCACATCGTATCG
>Ga0210019_1005638_pt1 | contig 10338 bp, 10 predicted proteins | sample CryGeyCG2114_020_2_FD_183969 | JGI IMG/M metagenome (GOLD analysis project Ga0210019, IMG submission 183969) | Groundwater microbial communities from aquifer - Crystal Geyser CG11_big_fil_rev_8/21/14_0.20 (SPAdes) (version 2) | ecosystem: Environmental > Aquatic > Deep subsurface > Groundwater ...
GCGGTTTTTATTTATATCGGAGAGCTCCATCGCCCGGCCCAGCAAAGCATTGACTAAAGTGTGCTGGCGGTTGCCCGGAGCCGGATGCACCACTAAGCCGGACGGTTTGTTAATCACCAATACATCCTGGTCTTCATAAACTATCTCCAGATAGATTTGCTCGGGCAAGCATTCTGTTTTTTCTTTCTCCGGAAGAAAGAGCTGCAGTCGGTCGCCGGAGTTTAGTTTATGATGCGGTTTATTTGCGGCTTGAGAGTTTAAAAAAACTCTACCCTCCCGAATAAGTTTCTGAATATTTGTCCGCGACAGGCCCAGATTATTATGCAGGGCATAATCCGTCAGGAGAAGGTCCAGGCGCATTTTAGCTTCTTGGGGCTTAACTTGTAATAATAATTCTTTCATCTTTAATTATCAAACGGCGGTTTAACTTAAAGTACGATTTTTACCGGCCAGCCGTAACTTTCTAGCTATCGCCAGAGCGACCAAGAATACTGCCAGGCACAAGATCTGAAAAAGGGTTAACCCGAAGAAAATCCTGGGGCTGTCGTTACGCAAGAATTCGATCAGAAAACGTTTCAGGGAATAAAGAAAAAGATAACTGCACAAGATCTGTCCCGGTAAGTGTTTCCTATCCTGTTTAAATCTCAAGTAAATGAAAATTAAAAGCAAAAGCAGAGAAGAATACAACTGGGCGGGTATTAAAACCCGGTCAAAAAGTTCGAAATATAACCCAAATTCAGATTCCCGGCCATAACAGCAGCCGTTTAACAGGCACCCTATTCTGCCGATCGCTTGGCCCAGGGCGATAAAAGGAACCAATAAATCCAGGGTGGCCAGCGGTTCCATTTTATGCCGTTTAATCAACAGAATGGCCGCAGCCGTACCGAAAAACAGTCCGCCGAACCAAGCCATCCCTCCGTGCTGCAGCATAATGATCTCCAGGGGATGGCGCAGATAAAATCCGGCGTTGATTAGTACATAAAACAGACGGGAACCGATTATCCCGAAAATAAACACGTAGAAAAAAAGATTAAAAATCTGCTCACCATCCAGCTTTTCTTTAACTGCCTGCCGGGAGCAAAGGTAAGCTGAAACAAAAAAAGCCAAAACCAGCATCAAACCGTAAGAATAGATTGTAAAATTACCGAGGTGGCATATTTCAGGCAGCATTTTTCTTAAATAATAACTCCCAGGTTAGGACAAACGCAGCGATCGTGATTACCGAATCAGCAAAATTAAAAACCGGCCAGACGCGCAGGTCCAAAAAATCAACCACAAAACCAAAACGCAGCCGATCGATCAGGTTGCCGATTGCCCCGCCTAAAATCAGGCTTAGAGATAACTTTAACATAATCGAATTGGTTTTACTTTTTAAATTTTGGAGAATCAGACCGATAGCAAAAAGTGAAACCAACACAAACAAAAACAGTTGGTTCTGAAAGATCCCAAAAGCCGCCCCCCGATTATGCACCAGGGTTAAATTTAAAAAGTTTTTGATTAACGGAACCGGGGTGTTAAGTTGCAGAAATTTTAAGGCCAGAAATTTGGTGAACTGATCCAGTACGATAACGCTGATTATGATGATAAAAATCATCTACGGGATTAAAGCTTATTTCTTTTCTCTTTTCTGCTGGCATTTGATACACAGCCGGGCAGAAGGTACTGCTTTTAACCTGAGCTTAGTAATCGGCTTCTTGCAATCATCGCAAATTCCAAAGACCCCCTCTTCTATCCTCTTTAGCGCATCATCTAATTCATAAAGAGATTTTCTTTCGCTGGAAGCTAAACCTAATGAAAATTCACGGTCATAATTATCAGAGGCCACATCAGCCATATGATAAGTATAACCGGAGATATCCCCTGAGGCTTCCTTTTGTGATTTTCTTAAAGTATCGTCAGAGATGTGCTGAATATCACCCAAGATCTCTTCTTTCTTCTTCAGCACAATCTTTTTAAAATCCTTTAAATCTCTTTTTGAAAATTTTTTCTTCACTTTATTCTCCTATGGCCTTAAGGCAATTATTACAAATCAAAGGATGCTCCGGGTGCTTGCCTACTTCCGGCGAATAATTCCAGCAACGCAGGCATTTAGTGCCTTGGGCTTTCTCTGCCTCAACCGTAAGGCTGGCAGGATGATCTTGATCTAAAACCGCTTCAACCAGCGAGACCTTAAAAATCTCAGCCAGCTCACCAATACAGCTTTGTAAGAATGTATAACGATCCTGCGTATTTGTCAATATATTTATTTGCGCATCGAAAGAACTGCCGATTATGCCTTTTGAACGCAGCTCTTCCAGGGCTTTAGCAGCCAGCGGAACTAATCCGATTAACTCTTTTAACTGCTGATCGATGTTCGTTAACCCCCGGGATTGAAGCTCATCCTGTCTGAAAACCGGACTGGCCGGCGGAAAATCTAAAAGATGCACGCTTGCACAATCAGCATCCTTTTTTTCTTTAGGGATATTCTGCCAAATCTCTTCGGCGGTAAAAACTAAAATGGGGGCCATTAATCTGATCAAGCGGTTTAATACTTCATAAATCACGGTTTGTGCGGCGCGCCTTTCAACAGATCTAGCGGCATAAGTATAGAGCCGGCCCTTAACCATATCCAGGTAATACATCGAAAGCTCTTCATTGCAAAAATCGTAAATTCTTTTATAGGCGCGGTGAAATTCAAATAGGGGATTTTGCTCTGTACCGTAAGCAATTTCCACATCCGCGCGGACTGATTCCATCCGGTAAAGGATCCATTGATCGATTTTACGCAACTTTTCATAAGGTACCTTATCCGTATCCGGATTAAAATCATAAAGATTACTTAAAATAAACTTAGCGGTGTTGCGGATCTTGCGGTAGGCTTCGGAAAGCCGGCTTAAGATTTCTTTAGAGATACGGATATCCTCGTTGTAATCACTGGAAGCTACCCACATCCTTAAAATATCCGCACCATAATCCTTAATGATCTGTGCCGGAGAAATAACATTACCTTGAGACTTTGACATTTTCTTACCTTCACCATCGACTACAAAACCATGCGTCAACACATTCACAAACGGAGGTTTCCCATCGATCGCCAGGCCCGGAATAATTGAGGACTGGAACCATCCGCGATGCTGGTCTGAACCTTCCAAATATAATTGCGCCGGCACTCCTCCTAACTCTTTTCTTTTTTTCAATACTGCCTGACTGCTTACCCCGGAATCAAACCAAACATCCAGGATATCAGTCCCCTTGGTAAATGATTTTCCTTGTTTACATTCCGGGCAGACCAGGCCTTGCGGAATGAAATCATTTATGCTGCGGCTAAACCAGCAGTCCGAGCCCTCCTGTGCGGATAGTTTAGCGAATCGCTCAATTACTTCCGGTACAAAAAATTCTTCATGGCATTCCTGGCAGACCAAAGCCGGAACCGGCACCCCCCAATATCTCTGCCGGGAAAGGCACCAATCCGGGCGCAATTGGACCATCGCCGAAATCCTGTCTCTACCGGCTGGCGGAATCCAGGTTACCTCATTTTTTATAGCTTCCAGTACTTTGTGGCGTAAACCTTGATGGTCAATCATCAAAAACCATTGCTTGGTCGCCCGGAAAATTATCGGATGTTTACAACGCCAGCAATGCGGATAAGAGTGGGAGATCTTCTGCTCTAAAAGCAAAGCCCCGATAGAATCTAATTTTTTGATGATTCCGAAGTTAGCATCATACACATTCTGCCCGGCAAACTCTCCGGCGCTTGGATCAAACTTGCCCCTGGGGTCAACCGGCATAACAATCTCCAAACCATATTTTAATCCGGTCTGATAATCCTCCGCGCCGTGGCCCGGAGCCGTATGCACCAGGCCTGTGCCTTCCTCGGCAGAAACATAATCTGCCAAAACTACTTTTCCCGATCTTAATCCGAATGGGTGGCCGTAAAGTGTACCGGCTAAATCTTTTCCTTTTAAATTTTTTATAACTTCATATTGTTCAATGCCCATCTGCGGCAATACGCTCAACCGCACATCGGCAATAATCAAATTCCCCTTGGCTGTCTTAATGTAGGAGTAGCTGAATTCCGGATGCAGTGCTACGGCAACATTAGCGATTAAAGTCCAGGGGGTAGTGGTCCAAATTACAAGATAGCTATCCTTTAACCAGCCTTGATCCTCTTGGATGGCGAACTTTACGAATACCGACGGAGAAATATGGTCCTCATATTCCACCTCTGCTTCAGCCAAGGCAGTCTCACACTTAAAACACCAATTTACCGGCTTAAGCCCGCGCTTAATAAATCCCTGCTTATAGAGATTATTAAATGAGCTGATAATCGCCTCTTCATATTCAGGGCTTAAGGTTAAATAAGGATTATCCCACTCTCCAAACACCCCCAGGCGCTTAAACTGCTCCCTTTGATTAGCCACATACTTCATCGCGTAATCATGGGCTTTTTTCCTGAACTCAAGCTGCGGAATCTGATGTTTGGCTATTTTTAGCTCTTTAAACAATTGGTGCTCAATCGGCAGACCATGGCAATCCCAACCCGGTACATAAGGGCAATCATATCCCTGCATGGTTTTATATTTTATCACGATATCTTTTAAGGTTTTGTTTAAGGCATGGCCGATATGTATATCGCCATTGGCATAAGGCGGACCGTCATGCAGGATATAGCGGCCTTTGGCATCCGGTTTTCTGCGGATCAACCCGTAGAGGTCTTTCTTCGCCCAATCCTCCAACATCAGCGGCTCCCGCTTAGGCAGATCGGCCTTCATCGGAAAATCAGTTTTGGGTAAATTCAGGGTAGGTTTATATTCGGAATTATTTGACATACTTACCTATAATTATATTTAAATCCTTTTTGGTTTTCGACGGAATTAGTTTAGGATCGGTCACAATAGCGAATTTCAAAGCCTGCCCACAACTACAGTTGCGTTGCACACTTAATTCCTTAATCGCCCGGGTAATAATTTTCTTGGCATTATCAACGTTTTTCTGCAGATTGCTCATCACCAACTCTAAAGTTACGCTGGCATGACCCGGATGCCAACAATCATAATCGGTGATACAGGCCAGCGTGGAATAACAAATCTCGGCTTCCCGGCAAAGTTTAGCTTCAGCCAGGTTAGTCATCCCGATAATATCCATACCCCAACTGCGGTAAAGATTGCTTTCAGCTTGTGTCGAAAACTGCGGCCCCTCCATATTAAGGTAGGTTCCGGTTTGATGCATATTCAAGTTTAATGATTTACCGGCGGCATGTATACCTGCGCTAAGCTGCGGACAGACCGGATGGCTAAAAACAATATGGCTGACTATCCCCCGGTCAAAAAAAGTCATCTGCCGGCCATGGTTAGTCCGGTCCACGAATTGATCCACCACGACAAAATCCAGGGGTTTTAATTCTTCTTTTAAGCTACCGCAGGCAGTCACCGAAATAATTCTCTCTACGCCTAGTTTTTTCATGGCAAAAATATTAGCGCGATAATTTATTCGGCTGGGTGATATGCGGTGGCCTACACCATGCCGGGGAAGGAAAACTACCTCTTTACCCTCTAATTTTCCGATCGTAAATTTATCCGAAGGCTGTCCAAAAGGCGTTTTAACCTTTAACTGTTTAATAATTTTTAAGCCTTCGATTTTATATAATCCGCTTCCGCCGATAATACCGATCCGTGCCATTATTTATTCCTTTCTTCCGCTTTAATTTAGCCACCCAAGCAACAGTTTATTTTTTTGATAATTCCCGGGCGCGTTGCTTAGCGGCTAAGGCTGCCTGGGACCAAGAGCCCCCCGCCGTAATAACCTTAAGCGCAGCCTCGGTTGTCCCGCCTGGGGAAGTAACCATCTGACGTAACTGCGCCGGGGTTTTGCCTCCTTGCGCCGAAAGACTGATACTGGAAGCAGTTGTACTAATCGCTAAATCTTCTGCGATCTCCGGATCAAATCCAACTTTAAGCGCAGCTTCACTTAGTTTTCTAATATATGCTTCTTCGTTTGCTTCCGAAAGCTTAGCAGGATCCCGATGGTTAATTTCCATATCATAGAAAATATACGCCGGGCCGCTGCCGGAAATAGCCGTAGCAGCATCCATCAACTCCTCAGGAAAAATAAAAACCTTACCTAAATACTCAAACAGCCTGGCGGTAAATTTCAGGTCCGCATCAGCGGCAAATGCGCCCTTACAGATTGAAGTAGTGCTCCGGCCGACCTTAACCGCTAAATTCGGCATCACCCTGACCAGCCTTACTTTACCTAAAACCTTTTGAATATATTCGGTAGTAATCCCGGCGGCGATCGAAATAACTAATTTATTCCGCAAGTTGCCCTTAATTTGTGCCAGGGCCGGCTCAAAATCCTGGGGCTTAATTGCTAAAATAATCACCTGGCTTTGTTTAACCAGCTGCAAAATATTAGCGGCTTGCCCTATCCCGATTAAATCTTTGGTTTTAGCCTTGTCTTTTTCGAATACCCGGACGGCATAATTCGGATTGATTCTTTCGGCGATGGCCTGCCCCATATTGCCGAATCCGATAATCCCGATCTTCTTTTTTAGAAAATTAAACATTATTTTGGAAAATTGCCCTGCCGATCCTTATAATGTCGGCCCCCTCTCCAATGGCGACTTCAAAATCATCGGACATTCCCATCGAAAGCAGCCAGCCGGAATTTAACTGATCGCGCAGCTGTCTTAGCTTGGAAAAATACGGCCGGGTTTCATTAACATCATCCAGTAATGGCGCAATGGTCATTAACCCTTTTATTTTTACATTTTCAAGTTTTGTAATTTCCTCGACGGCCCCGGCCAGCTCAAGCGGCTTAAATCCGAATTTTCTCAGTTCCGGAGAAGTTTTAACCTCCAGAAGAATATCCTGAATTTTATTTATTTTAACCGCCTCCTGATTAATTTCTTTGGCTAAACTAATCCTGTCTACGGAATGGATCAAATCAAATATTTTTAAAGCGTCTTTTACTTTGTTACTCTGCAGGTGACCCACCATCTGCCACTGTACCGCAGGGATTAAGGCATACTTTTCCAGGGCTTCCTGCACCCGGTTTTCGCCGAGATGATTAATGCCCAGGCTGACCACCTCTTGTATCTCTGCGGCACTGCGGCCTTTAGTCACACAGAGCAAGGTGATTTTACCGGCTTCAATTTTATGCCTGGCGCAAACATCCGAAATCCGCCGGCGTACTTTTTCAATATTAGCTTTGATCATCGATTAAGCTTAGATTGATATATTATACACAATAAAAAACAAGAAGCAATAAGCAAAAAGGGGACGTTTCCCTCTACAGGGTGAGGGCAACGTCCCCTTTTATCCCAAGATCCTAGAAATATTCCTGATAAACTTCTTTAAAGCGGGTGATGCCTTTAATTAACAGATTTTTGGCCGGCTTAATTAAAACCGGGTTTCCCACAGTTTTATTTTCCAGGTCCTCACAAATCATACCCAGGCAGGTTAAATAAGTCAAATACTTCTGCCCGGATAATTCGCTGTTTTCTTTAACTAAGGAAACAACCTGCGGATCCTTGATCCGGCCGATAGCTACCGGCATTCCGATCACGCTTTCCATCATCTCAATAAACCCTTCGGTCAATAGGGCCCTGCCAGCCATGATAAAGTGGTCGATTTCATGAAGCGCCACCTTAGGCTCCACTGCCTCCTTAATTTGCGAACAAATTAAACGGCTGGAATTTGTAACCATCGCCGCTACATCGCGCTGCTTGATCGGCTTATAAAATTCGTCTTTCTTAACTAAAATTTCCTTATCTTCCGGAATATTGTTGGCATCGCCGATAATCCCGTAAGAACGCTTAATATCCTCGGCCAACTCAAAATTAATTTTTAAGCCCTCGGAGAGCTGCTGGGTCATACTATTGCCGCCTAAAGGCAAGATCTGAATGCTCTGCAGGAGACCATCCTTAAAGATCAAAAGCTCCGTAACATCGCTTCCCAAATCGCAAAATACGCTGATTCCCCGTTTTTCTTCTACCCCAAATACCGCTTTGCTGGTGGCTAACCCCGAAAATGAAAGCCCCCTGATCTCATATCCGGCTTGGCTGATTACCCGGCTTAAGCTTTGCAAAGATGCCAGGCGCGCACAAACTAAATATAAATCCACCTCTAGCTTATGGCTATATAACCCGATCGGATTGACCACGTTGCTTTTAGAATCGATCGAATAACTCGACGGGATGACCTGGATTATTTCATATTCCAAGCTTGAACCAAGAATACGCGCCTGCTCATTGGCGGTTGAGATATCCGTAGAAGTAACCACCTTATTGCCGCGCTCAGCCAGGGGAATGATCGCATGGCTGTGTTTAGTTGAGATATCCTTACCCGAAAAATTAGTGTGGATAAACTTGATCTTTACTCCGGATGCGGTTTTCAAGCTTTTAAGGATTTTGGTCAGGCAGATCACCAATTCGGTGGCATCCACAATCACCCCTTCTTTAACTCCACGGGAAACAAAAGAATCAAAGAAAATATTGCTGACTTTGTTTTTTTTAACTAAAGCCAGGGCGGCGGATATTTTATGCGAACCGATATCAATAGCGCAGATATAACCGTTATTTAACATTGTTGAATTTAATCAATGGTTCTTTAAATCTAAGGTCGATATACTTAATATTGGCCCACTCTTTACGTTCCTGAATTAAAAGCCCCCCTAAAATCATCATCTTTTGACTGATGTTATTTAACCCGCTGTGCACCTGGAAACCTCTCTCCTCTGGCTGCTTGCCGGCTACAAAGTTAGAAATCTGAGGGGGCAAAATTAAGAAAAATCCGGCACTGTCCGGATCAGCTACATCGACCCTTTTTAACGTAAATCCGCCGAATGATTTATTATCCTTAAACCCTTTAATGATATTTAAGGCCAAGTTAATTTCCGGGCGCCGATAACTTCTTCCCGGCTTAGGGGCAAAAATTTTAGTTTCCAAACCATAAATTACAGGCAGCTCTAATCCTTCGGCAGCTTCATCTGGATAGAATAATACCCCGTGGTCATCAATAGCGAAGATTTTATAGAACTTTACCCAAGCAACCGGCTTACGTTTTAAAAAATCCACCACGATGCAATTAGGCAGGATCCTGGCAAACCTGACCTTCGAGCAATCCGGACAGCTTAAGTAAGCCCGCTTGGCTTCATAACCTAAATTCAAGCTGAAAATATTCCTGCCTTTTAAATATTCCAGCTGATAATCGGAATTCCTGACGACGACTTGCTTAACGGCAAAAAAATCCGCGGTGGTTAATACTTTCCAAATATATCCTATAATGAAAAAGAAGGCAAGCGAAATTATCACCAGGCCACTAATAATTTGTACCGGAAAATTAAACTTTCGCTTTTTCATATGCTAATTCCAATAATTTAAGGCAAAGCCGGTTAAAATCAATCCCCAAAATCTTAGCGGCTTTAGGTAAAAGGCTGGTCAAGGTCATTCCGGGTATAGTATTAACCTCTAAAATGTAAGCTAGGCCGTCTTTAGCTAAAATAAAATCAACCCGGCTGCAGCCATAGCACCCCAAAAGCTTATGCGCCTTTAGGCCGGCGCGTTGAATTTCTAAGGCCACTGCCTGATCCAAAACAGCCGGAACGATATATTGCGTTAAGCCGCTTTGGTATTTAGCCGAAAAATCAAAAAATTTATTTTTGGGAATAATCTCAATTACCGGCAAAGCCACTTCATCTAAAATACCCGCGGTCAGTTCCCGGCCTCCGATATACTCCTGAATAATTATATGTTCATCAAATTGAAAAGCCAGCTCGATGGCCACCGGCAGCTCCTGATTTACTTCTACCAGTGATAGGCCGATACTTGATCCGTGATTAGCCGGTTTGACCACTAAAGGAAACCCCGATTTATTGATGAAAGCTTTATCTTTTTGATAAACCGATTTTTCCAAAAATTGGGATTTAGGCACATTTAATCCGGCTTGTGAAAATATGGAAAGCGACCCGATTTTATCCATCGCCAGGCGGCTGGCGCTTACCCCCGAAGCGGTAAAAGGAAGATTTAATTTTTCCAGGATACCCTGAATTACGCCATCCTCGCCAAAACGGCCGTGCAAAGCAATAAAGGCGCAATCTAAATTATGCTTTTTTAACAAACTGATATTTTCCTGCTCATGATCAGTAGTGATATCGATGGCCACCGCATTCACCCCGGCTTCAACCAGGGCAGCAAAAACCGCTCTTCCGCTTTTTAAAGAAATCTCCCTTTCTGAAGAAGGCCCGCCCATTAAAACCCCCACCCTGCCGAAATCCTTTATTTCCATATTTTTATCTCAGGTTCCAAATTAACTTTAAATTTTGCCTTGACCTTTCTTTGCATCAGGTCCATCAAAAACA
>Ga0210019_1005640_pt1 | contig 10337 bp, 8 predicted proteins | sample CryGeyCG2114_020_2_FD_183969 | JGI IMG/M metagenome (GOLD analysis project Ga0210019, IMG submission 183969) | Groundwater microbial communities from aquifer - Crystal Geyser CG11_big_fil_rev_8/21/14_0.20 (SPAdes) (version 2) | ecosystem: Environmental > Aquatic > Deep subsurface > Groundwater ...
CGGACCCTGGGCCGGCTGATGGATGCCGCCGGCATCGACCGGGCCCTGACCCGGATCGCCCATGAGCTTCTGGAACAGCGGGGAGCCGGGGAGTCGGTTGCCCTGGTCGGGATCCGCTCCCGGGGGGATCTTCTGGCGCAGCGTCTGGCCCGGAAGATCCAAGAGTTGCCGGAGGGGGCGGGTCGCCCGATCCTCATGGGGGCGCTTGACATCACCCTTTACCGGGACGATGTGGGGCTGGCCGCCCCGCAGCCGGCCGCTCCGGTGATCCACGCGACCGAGGTGCCGTTCGATGTCACCGGCCGGCGCGTCGTGATCGTGGACGATGTGCTGTTCACCGGCCGGACGGTGCGGGCCGCGATGGACGCCCTGACCGATTTGGGCCGTCCCCAGGCGATCGAGCTGGCGGTCCTCGTGGATCGGGGACACCGGGAGCTTCCGATCAAGGCCAATCACATCGGCAAGAACATTCCCACCGCCCGCCGGGATCGGGTGCAGGTCCGTTTACTGGAGACCGACGGCGCCGACGAGGTGATGGTGGAGGAGGGGCGTGATGCCGTGGACGCGTAAGGATCTGCTGGGACTGGAGCCCCTCAGCGCTGAGGAGCTTCGGCTGGTGCTCGACCAGGTCAAGGCCTTCAAGGAGGTCTCCACCCGCTCGGTCAAGAAGGTGCCGGCCCTCCGGGGACGGACCGTCGTCCTCTGTTTCCTCGAGCCCTCCACCCGCACCCGGGCTTCCTTTGAGCTGGCGGCCAAGCGGCTGTCGGCCGACATCCTGCAGGTGCAGCCGGCCTCCTCCAGTTTGCTCAAGGGGGAGAGCGTCGTGGACACAGCCCGCAACATCGAGGCGATGCAGGTGGACGCGGTCGTCCTGCGCCACAATTCCAGCGGCATTCCGGTCCGGGTGGCCCAGGCGATCCGGCCCAGCGTGATCAACGCTGGCGACGGCTCGCACGAGCATCCGACGCAGGGGTTGGTTGACCTCTTCACGATTCTCGAGAAGAAGGGAAGGATCGAAGGGCTGAACGTCCTGATCGTCGGGGATGTCCTCCACTCCCGGGTCGCCCGCTCCGATTTCTGGGGACTGAGCAAGCTGGGGGCGAAGGTCACCTTCTGCGGCCCGCCGCCGCTGGTGCCGGCTGCTTTCGAGGGATTCGGGGCCCGGATCGCGACCCGGCTGGAGGATGTTCTGCCGGAGGCGGATGTCGTGATTGCGCTGAGGATCCAGAAGGAACGGATGGAGGAACAGATGATCCCCTCCTTCCGCTCCTACGCCCGCCTTTACGGGATCGATGAGGCGAAGCTGGCCCGGGCCAAGCCGGATGTCCTGATCATGCATCCGGGGCCGGTCAACCGGGGGGTGGAGTTGGCGCCGGAGGTGGCCGACGGACCCCGCTCGGTGATTCTGGATCAGGTGACCAACGGGATCGCGGTCCGGATGGCCGCCCTCTTCCTCACAATCTCGGCGCAGGAGCCGGCCGCTTCTTCGAAACCGGCGGCCCAAACGGCGGCGGTTTCCCTGTGAAAGCGCTGCTGCTCCGAGGAGGCCGGTTGATCGATCCGGCCCGGAAGCTGGACGGAGAGCGGGACCTACTGATCCGGGACGGCCGGGTGGAGCGGGTCGGCAAGGGGCTTTCGGACGCCGGGGCCGAGACGGTGGAGCTCAAAGGTCTTTGGGTCACCCCCGGCTTCATTGATTTGCATGTGCATTTCCGGACGCCGGGACAGACCCACAAGGAAACGATCGGCTCCGGCGCCCGTTCGGCGGTGGCCGGCGGCTTCACGACGGTCTGCACGATGGCCAACACCGAGCCGCCGATTGACTCGGTTCCCCTGCTGGAGCACATCCAGGCGGAAGCGGCCCGGGTGGGGCTCCTCAACATCCTGCCGCTGGCGGCGCTGACCCTGGGGCTCAGGGGGGAGACCTTGACCGAGATGGAGGGACTGCGCAAGGCCGGCGCGGTCGGTTTCTCCGACGACGGGATGCCGGTGATGCGGGCCGCGGTGATGCGGCGGGCGCTGGAGTACTCCAGGGGCATCGGGGTGCCGGTCGTCTCCCACTGTGAGGACAAGAGCTTGTCGGAAAAGGGGATCGTCCATGAAGGGGTGGTCTCGGCCCGCTGCGGATTGCAGGGGATCCCGGCCGAGTCGGAGACGGTCATGATCGCCCGGGACCTGCTGCTGGCGGAGTCCACCGGCGGGCATCTGCATGTCGCCCATGTCAGCACCGCCGCCGGGGTTGCGATGATCCGGGCGGCCAAGGCCCGCGGCGTGCGGGTCACCGCCGAGGTGACCCCCCACCACCTGATGCTGACCGACGAGGCGGTGGCTGGTTTTGACAGCCGGTTCAAGATGAATCCGCCGCTGCGGACCGGGAACGACCAGGCGGCCTTGTGGGAGGGGTTGCGGGACGGGACGCTGGACGCGGTCGCGACCGACCACGCGCCGCACGCGACCGCCGAGAAGGAGGCAGAGCTGGAGCATGCCCCGTTTGGGGTGGTCGGGCTGGAGACCGCCTTCCCGGTCCTGTACACCCGGGGCGTGCTGGAGAAGCGGCTGGAGCTGCCGGCCCTGGTGGCGGCCCTGACCTGCCGTCCGGCGGCGGTGCTGGGAATCCAGCGGGGGACGCTGGCCGAAGGGGCGATCGCCGACCTGACGGTCATTGATCCGACGATCCGATGGACGGTCGAGCCGGTCCGTTTTGAATCGAAGGGAAAGAACAGTCCTTTCGCGGGATGGGAACTTCGGGGCCAAGTCCGGGATGTTTGGGTCGCCGGCCGCCCCGTGCTGAGGGATCGGAAGATTTTACTTCAAAACGGAGAGACGGCATGAAAAAAGCGATTGGGATGATGCTCCTGGGGCTGCTGGCGTTGCCCGGGGTCGCTCCGGCGGCGGAGGAAATTGCTCTGCCGCCCGAAGCCAGCCAGCTGATGATCAAGCTCAATACGGTCCAGAGCTACCGGACCCGCTTCCGGCTCGAGGCCCGGGAGGAGACCGGCGAGACCGCGGTCCTCGAGGGGGATCTGCTGTTCGAGCGGCCGAACCGGCGCCGGATGGAGATGCGGCTTTCCGGGGATTCGGAGATCTCCCAGATGGTGGTTTCCGACGGGCAGCGGGAGTGGCAGTATTACCCGGATGTTCAGACCGTCTATCTGGCGAAGGCGATGGAGCGGGTTCCCGGCCCGCACCGGCCGTTCGCCGAGATGATGGAGGGGACGGTCCGGTTCATCGAGTGGGTCGGGCAGGGAGGGGAAGAGCGGATGCGCTTCGAGGGGAAGCCGATCGAATCGGTCACCGTCGGCGCCCCGGTCCCGATCGAAACAATCCGGGTGGAGGTGGCCTCGGCCGACGGATTGGTGCGGCGGCTGGCGCTGCTGGATGAATCGGGCAACGAGGTCCTCTCCCAGGCCTATCAGCAGGTGGAGATCAACATGCAGATCCCGAGGGACAGCTTCCAGTTCGTCCCGCCGGCGGATGTGTCGGTGGTGGAGATGGATGAGGAAGGGAAGCCCAGTGGCTGAAGCCCGCCTGGCGCTTGAGGATGGGACGGTCTTCCTGGGGGAGGCGTTCGGCGCCCCGGGGGAGACGGTCGGGGAGGTGATCTTCAACACCTCGATGACCGGCTATCAGGAAATCCTGACCGATCCCTCCTACAAGGGGCAGATCGTGGCGATGACCTATCCCTTGATCGGCAACACCGGGGTCAACCGGGAGGATGCGGAGTCCGCCCGGCCGCAGGCGGAGGCCTTCGTGGTTCGGGACCTCAGTCCGATCCCCTCCAACTGGCGGCAGGAGGAAGGGCTGCCGGAATGGCTGGCTCGGCATCGAGGGGTCGGCATCCAGGGGGTGGACACCCGGCGGCTGACCGGCCTCCTGCGGGAGAAGGGATTCCTCAAAGGGGTGGTCTCCAGCGCGGAGCTGGATCCGAAACGGCTCGTCGAGAAGGCCCGGGCCTGGGAGGGGCTCTCGGGACGGGACTGGGTGGCGCAGGTCACCTGCGCGGCCCCCCATCCAGGACCGGCTCCCAAGCAGAAGCGGTTCAAGGTGGCGGCGATCGACTGCGGGATGAAGGCCAACATCGGGCGGCTCCTGGCCGACAGCGGCTGCGAGACGACGATCTATCCGGCTTCCACCGCCGCGGCGACGATCCTGAAAGAAAAACCGGACGGCCTCTTCGTCTCCAACGGGCCGGGGGATCCGGAGGCGGTTCCCTATGTGATCGAAACGGTCCGGAACTGCCTCGGGAAACTGCCGATCTTCGGGATTTGCCTCGGGCATCAGATCGTGGGGCTCGCCCTCGGGGGGCGGACCTTCAAGCTCAAGTTCGGCCATCACGGCGGCAACCACCCGGTGCTGGATTTGAAGACGAACCAGGTGGAAATCACCGCGCAGAACCACGGCTTCGCGGTGGATCCCGATTCCCTGCCGGCCGACGCCGTGGAGGTGACCCACTTGAATCTCAACGACAGAACCTGCGAGGGGCTGCGCCACAAGAAGTGGCCCCTCTTCTCCGTGCAGTACCATCCGGAGGCGGCCCCCGGTCCGCACGACGCCGGCCATCTGTTCGACCGGTTCGTCCGGATGATGGAAACCGGGGAGGCGCCGTAACCATGCCCAAGCGGACCGACATCAAGAAGATCCTGATCATCGGCTCCGGCCCGATCATCATCTCCCAGGCCTGCGAGTTCGACTACTCCGGCGCGCAGGCCTGCAAGGCGCTCCGGGAGGAGGGGTATCAGGTCGTCCTGGTCAATTCCAACCCGGCGACGATTATGACCGACCCGGAATTCGCCGACCGCACCTACATCGAGCCGATCACGCCGGAGGCGATCGAGAAGATCATCGTTCGGGAGCGGCCCGACGCCCTGCTGCCGACGCTCGGCGGACAGACCGGGCTCAATGTCGCGATGGAGCTGGCCCGCCTGGGGATCCTCGAGAGGCACGGGGTCGAGATGATCGGCGCCCGGGCCGATACGATTGACCGGGCGGAGAACCGCCAGCGCTTCAAGGAGGCGATGCTCAATGCCGGGCTGGATGTCCCCCGCTCGGAGGTGGCCCACACGATCGAGGAGGCCCACGCGGCGGCCAAGCGCATCGGCTTTCCGCTGGTGATCCGGCCGGCGTTCACCCTCGGCGGCACCGGCGGCGGCTCGGCCGACAATTGGGAGGACTTCGACCGGATCGCCCGCTTGGGGCTGGCCCTGAGCGTGGTCTCGGAGGTCCTGATCGAAGAATCGGTCGAGGGATGGAAGGAGTTTGAGTTGGAGCTGATGCGGGACCGGGAGAACAACTGCGTCGTGATCTGCTCGATCGAGAATGTGGATCCGATGGGGGTCCATACCGGCGACTCGATCACCGTCGCGCCGGTGCAGACCCTGACCGACCGGGAGCTGCAGGGGATGCGGGACGACGCGATCACGGTCATGCGGGCGATCGGCGTCGAGACCGGCGGCTCCAACATCCAGTTCGCGGTGGACCCCGCCACCGGGCGGCGGGTCGTGATCGAGATGAACCCCCGGGTCTCCCGCTCCTCGGCGCTGGCCTCCAAGGCGACCGGATTCCCGATCGCCAAGATTGCCGCGAAGCTGGCGGTCGGCTTCCTGCTGCATGAGCTGCCCAACGACATCACCCGCAAGACCCCCGCCGCCTTCGAACCGACGCTCGATTACTGCGTCGTCAAGATCCCCCGATGGGCGTTCGAAAAATTCCCCGACGCCGATCCCCGCCTGACGATCCAGATGAAATCGGTCGGGGAGGTCATGGCGATCGGCCGGAATTTCAAAGAGGCACTGCAGAAGGGGCTGCGCTCCCTGGAGATCGGCCGGGCCGGGCTCGGGGCCGACGGGAAGGACCCGCTCTGGGAGGCCGAGGCCTTGACCCAGAAGCTGAGGGTTCCCAACGCCGACCGGATCTTCGCGATCCGGCAGGCCCTGGTTGAGGGGCGCTCCGAGGCGGAGATCCACGAAATCACCCGGATCGATCCCTGGTTCCTCCGGGAGATCGCGCAGATCGTCGCCATGGAGAAGACGCTCCGGGCCCATCCCCGCGCCTCCGAGCCGGAGCTGCTCTGGAAGGGGAAGCGGATGGGATTCAGCGACCGGCAGATCGGCTTCCTGTGGGGGATGCCGGAGTTGGAGGTCCGGAAGCATCGGCTGGCGCTTGGGGTCCGGCCGGTCTTCTACATGGTGGACACCTGCGCGGCGGAGTTTGAGGCCGTCACCCCCTACTACTACTCCACCTATGAGCAGCCGCCAGTTACAGTCATGGGGCATGGCCACCAGGGTGCCAGGATTAATCCTGGCACCCCTCCGTCAAAGAAAATCATGATCTTAGGCGGCGGTCCCAACCGGATCGGGCAGGGGATCGAGTTCGACTACTGCTGCGTGCACGCGGTCTTTGGCCTGAAGGCCGCCGGTTTCAAGACGATCATGGTGAACTCCAACCCGGAGACCGTCTCGACCGATTATGACACCGCCGACACCCTCTACTTCGAGCCGCTGACGCTGGAGGACGTCCTCAACATCATTGATGCCGAGCGGCCGGCCGGGGTGATCGTGCAGCTCGGCGGGCAGACGCCGCTGAACCTGGCGTTGGCCCTGGAAGCGGCCGGCGCCCCGATCATCGGGACCGCTCCGGCCCAGATTGACGCGGCGGAGGACCGGAAGAAATTCAGCGCCCTGATCGAGCGGCTGGGGCTTCGGCAGCCGCCCAACGGCACCGCGATGACCGTTGAGGAGGCGGTCGCGATCGCCGACCGGCTGACCTATCCGGTTTTGGTCCGTCCCTCCTATGTGCTCGGCGGGCGGGCGATGGAGATCGTCTACGACGAGACGGGGCTCAAGGCCTACATGGCGGCGGCGACCCTGGTTTCCCCGGAGCATCCGATCCTGGTGGACAAGTTCCTCGAAGACGCGATCGAAGTGGATGTGGACCTGATCGCCGACGGGAAGCAGGCGGTCGTCGGCGGAATGCTCGAACATGTCGAACAGGCCGGGGTCCATTCGGGAGACGCAGCGATGGTGCTGCCGCCCCACACCCTCTCGCCCGAGATCATTGAGAACATCCGTCAGGCCGGGCGCGCGCTGGCGGCTGCCCTTGAAGTGCGGGGACTGATGAACATTCAGTTCGCGGTCAAGGGGAAGCAGGTGTTCGTGCTGGAGGTCAACCCCCGGGCCTCCCGGACGATCCCGTTCGTCTCCAAGGCGATCGGCGTACCGTTGGCCAAACTGGCCGCCCGGGTCATGGCGGGGGAGACGCTGGAGGGACTCGGCTTCACCCGGGAAGTGCCGATCGGATTCACCGCGGTCAAGGAATCGGTCTTTCCCTTCTCCCGCTTCTTCGGGGTGGACATCATCCTGGGGCCGGAGATGCGTTCCACCGGCGAGGTCATGGGATTGGACCGGTCGTTCGGCATCGCCTTCGCCAAGTCGCAGATTGCGACCTACAGCCAGGTGCCGCTGTCCGGCACCGTCTTTCTGAGCGTCAAGGACGCCGACAAGCCGGCCGCCGCCGAGATCGGCCGGCGGTTGGACCGAATGGGCTTCAAGATCGTCTCGACCGGGGGGACCGCCGAGGTCCTCCGGCAGGTCGGCGTCGAGGCGCAGACCGTCCGGAAGATCCATGAAGGGCATCCCCATGTCCTGGATTTCCTGCAGGAGTCGAAGGTGGATCTGGTGATCAACACCCCGGCGGGGAAGGCGACGAAACGGGATGAGCAGAAGATCCGGTCGCTGGCGGTCTCCAAGGGGATCCCCTGTGTGACGACGATTCAGGGGGCCCGGGCGCTGACGACCGGGATCGAGTCGCTGCGGGCCTCCGGTTTTGAAGTTCGGTCGCTCCAGGAGTGGCATGAAGAGGTCCGTCGGCCGAAAGGGAAGGAGAAGCTGATCTCGAAATGAGTCTCGACCGTCTGCCGACCGGGATGGGATTGACCGCCGCCCCGGTCCTTTTGAATCGGGTGATCGCTCCGGACCATTTCCTGACCCGGCTCAAAGCCCCGCAGGTCGCCCGCCGGGCCCGGCCGGGGCAGTTCCTCCATCTGATTTGTCCGCCGGCCGCCGATGCCTTTCCCCAGCCGATGCTGCGGCGCCCCTTTTCGATCTTCGACGCGGATACGCGGTCGGGAACCGTGGACTTTATCTACAAGCGGGTCGGGATCGGGACCGAAGCGCTCGCCCGGGTCCGCCGGGGGGATCGGCTGGATTTGCTGGCGCCGCTCGGTCTTCCGTTCGATCCGCCGGCTCCCGGCCGGGAGGCGATCCTGGTCGGCGGCGGGGTGGGGATTCCTCCCCTCTATTTTCTGGCCAAGGCGCTGAAAGCCGCCGGGATCGCCGTCCGGGTCGTTCTCGGAGCCCGCAAGAAGGGCTGGGTGATCTGCGTCTCCGACTTCCGGAAGCTGGGGGTCCCGGTGCAGGTTGCCACCGACGACGGCTCGATGGGGCATCGGGGCTCGGTCGTGGAACTGGCGGCGGCGGCCCTCAAGCGCCGCGAGGATCGTTCAGGGATTCAGCTGTTCATCTGCGGCCCCACCCCGATGATGGCGGCGGCGGCCCGCTTCGCCCGACGGGAAGGGGTTCCCGCCCAAGTGTCGCTGGAGGAGCGGATGGGATGCGGGCTGGGGGTCTGTTGGGGCTGCTGCGTGGAGGTGACGACTGAGCCGAAAGGGACGCACGCCCGCTTCCAGCGGGTCTGTACCGAGGGCCCGGTTTTTCCGGCGGAGGCGGTCTCATGGCGGTGATGTGGTTGGCCCGGGTCTGGCTGGAGCGGAGGGAGAAGGTTTCCTTTGGTTTGATCTCCGGCATCTTCGCCGTCAAGTTCGGCTTCGCCGTCGGTCTGGGGCTCCTTTTGGCGGAATGGGTTTACCCGGTCTGGGGGTGGCTGATCGCCGGAGCGATTGCGCTGGATCTGTGGTGTAAATACCGGTGGCTCAAGCGCTTCCCCCAGGAAAGCCCCCGGGTCGTCTGGGAGAAGAACCGGGGCTCTCTTTCTTATGCCGCGCTGGCCGGGATGGTGACCGCCAAGATGATGGTGGGGCTGGTGATCGGCGCTTTTCTTTGTCCCTGGCTCAAGGGGGCCGCGCTTTGGGTGATCGGAGCCGCCTTTGGCTTCGGTCTTTTTCTGGCGACCCGGTTCTTCCGGATCAAATGAAGCGGAAATCGGTCCGGTCCGCCGCCGTGAGTCTCAGGGTTCGTCTGGGCCGGCTGACTTTGCAGAACCCGATCCTCGTCGCCTCCGGCACCTTCGGCTACGGCGCCGAATACGCCCGGCTCTTCGATGTGGACGACCTGGGGGGGGTGGTGACCAAGTCCATTTCGCTCAAGCCCCGCCCCGGCAACCCGGCTCCCCGCATCTGGGAGACCGCTTCGGGGATGCTCAACGCGATCGGCCTGCAGAACACCGGGGTCGAGGAGTTCCTCCGCTCGAAGATGCTGTTCCTCAAGAAGCTCACCCGAGCCAAAGTGATCGTCAACATCATCGGGGAGCGGATCGGGGATTACGCCCAGATCGCCCGGCGGCTCGACGGCGTGCCGGGAATTGATGGCCTGGAGCTGAACCTCTCCTGCCCCAACTGCGAGCGGGGGGGGATCGAGTTCGGCGTTAACCCCAGGATGACGGCCGAAGCGGTCCGCCGGGTCCGCAAGGCCACCCGGCTGCCGGTGATCGCGAAACTCTCCCCGAATGTCACCGACATCACCGCAATCGCCCGGGCCGCGGCCGACGGCGGGGCCGACGCCCTTTCCCTCATCAACACCCTGCTGGCACTGGCGGTGGACCCGGAGAGCTGGAAGCCCCGGATCGCGCCGGTCACCGGCGGCTTGAGCGGTCCTGCGGTCAAACCGGTCGCTCTGCGGATGGTTTGGCAGGTCCACCGGGCCCTGCCGAAGATGCCGCTGATTGGAATCGGTGGTATTATGCGCTCGGAGGATGTCGTGGAATTTTTGTTGTGCGGGGCCAGCGCGGTTGAGATCGGGACGGCCAACTACATCCGGCCGACCGCGGCCCCCGAGGCGGTCCAGGGACTGGCCCGATATTTGAAGCGGAAGGGGTTGCGCTCTCCCGGGGCGCTGGTCGGCCGGATTCAGACGCCGGCCCGGCTGCGGGGGATCCCGAAGCTGGTGGCCTCTCGCCGCTCCGGATCGGGAAGGTAACCATGCCCCGGCTCAAGCCCGAAGAGCGGCTGATCGTCGCCCTCGACACCGACACCTTGGCGGAGGCCGAGGCCATCGTCAAGAAGCTGGTCCCCAAAGGGGTGGACCACTTCAAGGTGGGGCTGGGGCTCTTCACCGAGACGGGGCCGGAGGCGATCCGGATGGTCCGCCGGCATGGCGGGCGGGTCT
>Ga0210019_1005647_pt1 | contig 10331 bp, 7 predicted proteins | sample CryGeyCG2114_020_2_FD_183969 | JGI IMG/M metagenome (GOLD analysis project Ga0210019, IMG submission 183969) | Groundwater microbial communities from aquifer - Crystal Geyser CG11_big_fil_rev_8/21/14_0.20 (SPAdes) (version 2) | ecosystem: Environmental > Aquatic > Deep subsurface > Groundwater ...
TTTATAAAGGCAAGGAGATTACTTCCGCAATCTTAAAAAGGGCTAAGGCAAAAGTGGAATTTCAGGAGTTTAACCTGCCGACCCTTATTGAGAATACATATAAGCTTGTAATGATAAGCCGTTCCCGTTCAGGCCTTGACAGGGCAAAAGAGCTGAAATTCAACATAGCCTGCTCGGATAAAATACCCGATATATTCGCAAGCGAAGCGCTTTTACAGGACGTGTTTTATAATTTAATAGACAATGCCTATGACGCCATACAGGATAAGGCAAAGATCATGAGCCAGGAAGGAAATCCTCTTTTTCAGGGCGAAATAGAAGTGGCGCTTAGCCAGGAAGACAATTTAATAGTGGCAAAGGTGAGGGATAATGGGATAGGCCTTACAAAAGAGAATCACAGGAAGCTTTTCACACCTTATTTTACCACCAAGGCCACATCTAATAAGGGAACAGGGCTTGGCTTATGCGTCATAAGAGATTTTATAGAGATGCATAAAGGCACAATTTCCTGCGATTCAGAATATAATAAAGGCGCAGCCTTTACCATAAGATTGCCCATAAAGAGGGAGAAAACCCATGGAAATTAATACCGGCCGCAAGGTCTTGCTTATCGACGATGAGGAGACGTTATTAAAAAACATAGGAGATTTTTTAAAGGTTAGCGGATACTCTGTTTTCACGTCTTCTAACAGCACCGATGGGCTGGAATTACTGAAAAATCACAGCCCTGATTTGCTGCTTCTGGACCTGCATTTAAAAGAAGGGCTTACAGGCATGCAGGTTCTGAGGGCCGCAAAGATGTTCAAACCGGGTTTGAAGGTTATCATATTATCAGGATTCGGCGAAGAGGAAGATACCAAAAATAGCTGCATTTCACTGGGCGCAAGCGCTTTTTTGGGTAAACCCACGTCTCTGAGAAGCTTGTCAGAGACCATAAAAAATCTCCTGGAGGAAAAATAAATGGAAGGGATATTAAGAGACGAGTTTCATAGTATAAATAATCTGCTCAATAAGATTACTACTCAGGCGGGTATGGCCAGGTATCATCTGGAGGAAAAAGGCATAGACCTGGAAAAGATCGAAGAGGAGAAAAAGCGGCTTATAAAGATTTTGGACAACATGGAAGAGAATGCAATGAGTGTCGGGGAGATATTAAAAAAACTGCGCAAAAACATCGAAGCGGGGAGAGCCTAGTAATGAGTAAGAAGATTCTGATAGTGGATGACGAAAAAGATATTACCTTTGTGCTGAAAGAATTTTTTACATCGAAGGGTTACGAGGCGCTGGTTGCTTTCAGCGGCAAAGAGGCCATGGGGTTTTTAAATCAAACCGGATTAAATCTTATTTTATTGGATATGTATTTGCCTGATATGAGCGGGTTAGAGATTTTAAGAGAAGCCAGGAAAACGCACAAAGACACGAAGATAATAATATTGACAGGTTTTTCAGAAGAGTATAAAGAAGAGGCGGAAAGAATGGGATGCGATGCATTTTTGACAAAACCGTTTTCCGTAAAGGCGCTTATCGCTGCGGCGGAATCTGTCTTGACGGGAAAAGAAGGAGGCAGAAAAAGCATCTCAGCGCTTATGGATAATGATAACGTGTTAACCAGGGCGAAGCTTCTTTTTATAGAGCCGAACGAAATAACGTATAGTTCGAAATTATCATATTTCCGGGATATTAAACGCTGTAAGGGCAGGTATCAGCTGGCAGCGGCTTTTACTGAAGACGAGGCAATAAAAAAGCTGGACGAATTTAAACCGGACATTGTCCTGAGCGACATAGGCTTGTTCAGATTATATAAACTAAGAGATAGGATTTTAAGGATGCAGAGCCCTGTCAAAGATATAATATTATACGGCATTTCTCCTGACGCCAGGGACCAGGTGAAAAATGGCCATGCCTCGTTTGTAGGAGGCTTATTCGATCCAATAACGGCAATAATCAGCCCGGAAGAAATGGACAGGCTCGGAAAGATTGTCCGCAGGACAGCCCTGGAGTATGGTTTATATAAAAGCGCAGAAACTGCCACTGAACAGTTTTATAATTATCATAAAACCCTTCTGGAAGCCAGCAAAGGCATGGTTCTGATAACCGACACGAACAAGCTTTTATACCTTATTGTGTATGTGGTGAAAAAACATATGAAGCTGAAAAGCGCGTGCATATTCCATTACGATGAAAACAGCGAGAACTTTGTTTTAAGATACAAGCGCGGAGAAAGCGATGTGCAGAAAGGATATGCGATAGGAAGCTCGCACTCTTTAATAAAATGGCTGAAAGACAGGCAGGGAGGGTTTTCGTATAGTAAGGACGATTTTATGGATATGCCTGAGGCTGGAGGCGAATTGGAGAAACTTGGCTGCGCAGCGTGCGTTCCGAGCTTTAATAAAGACAAGCTTATAGGATTTTTGATTTTGGGCGATAAGATATCGGGTGATTCGTACACGGGCGAGGAACTGGAGCTGTTGCTGACCATTTCCAATGAGGCCGCTATTGTAATGGAAAACGCGAGAAATATCCTGGAACTGCAAAAATTAAGAGAGAAAGAGAAGGAAAATTATTTTCAGACGATCCTTGCGCTCGCCAGGACAGTGGATGAAAAAGACGCTTATACGCGCGGTCATTTGGATGAAGTCACCAGGTACGGGGTGATAGTGGCCGAGGAACTTATAGAATCTTTAAAGATAACCATAGACATGGAAGAATTAAAAACAGCCCTGCTCCTCCACGACATAGGCAAGATAGGCATTCCTGACGCGCTGCTTCATAAAACATCCGGACTGACCTCGGAAGAATTCAAAATAATGAAACAGCATGCTGAAATAGGGGCAAGGATAATAGAGCCTATTGAAAAATTAAAGAAGATAGGTAAAATTATAAAACATCACCAGGAGAAATATAACGGTACCGGTTATCCTGACGGCTTGAAAGGCGAAGACATACCTCTTGAGTCCAGGATAGTCGCTGTGGTGGATGCGTATCACGCAATGATATCTGACAGGCCTTACAGAAAGGCCTTGCCCGAAGAAACGGCCTTGAATGAGCTGAGGAATTACAAAGGCACTCAATTCGATCCTTTTGTGGTAGATGCGTTTTTCAAGGCATATGAAAAAGGTAAAATAGTAAAGCGTAAAATATAGGAGACTACCATGAAATATATAGTCCTGGTTGGAGACGGAATGGGCGACAGGCCTATTGAAGAGCTCGGCGGAAAAACCGTGCTTGAGGCAGCCAAGATCCCTAATATGGATTTTATAGCGGAAAAAGGCAAGGTCGGGCTTACCAGTATGATTCCATCCAGGATGCTGCCTGCAAGCGATGTGGCGAACCTTTCTATACTTGGGTATAACCCAAAGAAATATTATACAGGCAGGGGCCCGCTGGAGGCCGCGAATATGGGCATAGACCTTAAAGAAAACGAGGTGGCATTCAGGTGCAATCTGGTAACTGTTTCAGATGAAAAAATGGCGGATTACAGCGCAGGCCATATATCGAATGAAGAGGCAAAGTCTGTAATAGAGGAGTTGAATTCCAGATTAGGTTCGGAGAATATAAAATTTTATCCCGGGGTAAGCTATAGGCATCTCGTGGTTTTTAAATGCAGGGACAAGGCAGAGCTGGAAGGATTTGTGAATGCAAAATGCGTGCCGCCTCACGATATAGCCGGAAAGATAATAACCAGGTTTCTTCCTGCAAGGACTGATCAGGCAGGGGAACTGCAGAGATTAATGGATGAATCCAGAAAAATCTTGGCAGACCACGAGGTAAACAGAGTCAGGCTTGATTTGAAAGAAAACCCCGCAAATATGATATGGTTGTGGGGCCAGGGCGTGAGGCCTTTTATGCCGAAATTTTCAAAGCTTTATCATGTGGAGGGGTCTATCATTTCAGCGGTAGATCTGATAAAGGGTATAGGAAGGATTATCGGCCTGGATGTAATAGACGTGCCAGGGGCTACAGGGTATTATGATACGAATTATTTAGGCAAGGCAGAGTATGCGATAGCTTCTCTGAAGCATAAGGATTTTGTGTTTGTCCATGTGGAGGCGCCTGATGAGGCCGGACATAACGGAGACCTGAGAGAAAAAATTTACAGCATAGAAAAATTTGATAAATTCGTAGTGGGCACCGTGCTGAATCATTTCAAGTCATCCGAAGAAGAATTCAGGATACTGGTTTTATCTGACCACGCTACGCCAGTGGCGTTAAAGACCCATTCCAGGGACTATGTTTGTTTTGCTATGTATGGCACTGATATTGAGCAGGACGCAATAAAACATTTCAACGAAAAAGAAGCCCGTCTTACCAAATTCCGCATAGATAAAGGTTACGAGTTAATGGAATTTTTCATAAAATAAACAGCTGGGAAAGAGATGGGAGTCCGACTCCCGCAGGGAACCGGACTCCCGTTAGTCGTTTGGGATAAGGAAAGATACTATGAATTCATTAATAGTAATATTAGGGTCGTTTTTATTGTTAGCGCTGGGGTATGTTTTTTACGGCAGGATGCTGGAAAAGTTTTTTGAGGTAAATCCCGCGAATATCCCGCCCAGCAAGCAGTATTATGACGGGATAGACTATGTGCCTGCTAAAAACTGGCTGATGCTCCTGGGGCATCATTTTTCGAGCATTGCAGGCGCAGGCCCGATAGTGGGCCCGATAATTGCCGTGGCGCTGTGGGGATGGGTGCCTGCGATATTATGGGTTGTATTCGGCTCGATATTATTGGGCGGGGTGCATGATTTCGCAGCGCTTATGATTTCAATAAGACACAAAGCTGTTTCCATTTCCAGCATTGCGGAAACTGTTATTTCAAGGCGTTTCAGGTTGATTTTTTTAAGTTTTGTATGGCTGACCCTGATACTCGTAGTAGCTGTTTTTATTTCTGTATGCAGCCAGACTTTGGCAAGCGATACAAGAACGGTTATACCTTGTTTTGGGCTTATATTTGTGGCGGTAATTACCGGTTATATGCTTTATTGGATAAAGGTAAAAAGTTTTATAGCTACAGCTGTCGGGCTCGGGCTTTTGGTGTTATGCATTATTTTAGGAAACTTCTTTCCGATTGATATAGGTAAAAATGCGTTCTTGATATGGTGCGCGGTTTTATTGGTTTATTCATATATTGCTTCTGTAATCCCTGTTCAGATACTGTTGCAGCCAAGAGATTACCTGTCAAGTTTTTTGCTGTATTTCGGGATTATTGCGGGAGCTATAGGGATTTTTATAACGCATCCTGTTATTAATGCGCCTATGTTTTCCAGATGGGATGCAGGGAGCGCGGGATGGCTATGGCCGATGCTGTTTATTAGCATCGCCTGCGGGGCAAATTCAGGGTTTCACGCGCTGGTCGCGAGCGGGACTACAGCAAAACAACTGCCTAACGAAGCTTACGCTAAGCGGATAGGCTATGGGGCCATGATAATTGAGGCATTTCTTGCTGTTTTGGTTATCCTGGTTGTAAGCGCAGGCATTGCCCCCGGAGGATTGCAGGCAATGCTCGCAAAAGGAGGGCCCGGCCCGATAGGCGCTTTCGGCAAAGGCTATAACGAGGTCACTAAAACAATACTCATGGGGAAGGGCGGGTTAATAGCCATATTGATATTGAATTCATTCATACTCACAACCCTGGATACAGCGACAAGGATAGGAAGGTATATTTCGCAGGAACTTTTTAAAATAAATAATAGATTCTTCGCTACATTTGTGGTAGTATTTATAAGCGGCTTTTTAGCGGTAACGGGAAGCTGGAATAAGATATGGCTTGTGTTTGGGGCAAGTAATCAGCTAGTGGCAGCTCTGACTTTTATCGTAATAGCAAGCTGGCTTTTATGCAGGGGCAAAAGCTTAAAATTCGTGTTTTTGCCGGCCGCATTTATGCTTATTACCGCGCTGGCAGCCCTTTTACTCCAGGTTTTGGATGGTATCAGGAGTAAAAATTATTTAATTGTGTTTATAACCATGGCGCTTATAGTCCTGGCGATTCTCATGGTGTTTGATGCGATAGGCGTAATAAGGAAGAAGGGATTGAAATGCAAAATTCTTTGATTATTCAAAAATACGGCGGCAGTTCTGTAGCGAATACAGACAGGATAAAAAACGTAGCGAACCGTATCGCAAAATATAAAAAGAAAGGCCATAAGGTAGTGGTCATTGTTTCTGCTTTAGGCGATACCACCGATGAGCTTTTGGAACTTGCGGGTCAGATTACGGATAAGCCAAGCGACAGGGAATTGGATATGCTTATATCCACGGGCGAGCAGGTAAGTGCGGCGCTTCTGGCAATGGCCTTGCATAAGATAGGCGTTGACGCTATATCTTTTACCGGGCCGCAGGTAGGCATTATCACGGACCGCATTCACACTAAGGCAAAGATTTTAAAGATAAGCGCGGACAGGATAGCTGAGCAGGTCAAGAAAGGAAAGGTTGTTATAGTGGCTGGTTTTCAGGGCATGAACGCTGACCAGGAGATTACTACCCTGGGAAGGGGCGGATCGGATCTTACAGCGGTTGCTATCGCCACAACGCTGAAAGCTGATGCGTGCGAGATATATACCGATGTCGAAGGTGTATATACAGCTGACCCGAGGATAGTGAAAGACGCGAAAAAACTTTCCCGCATCAGCTACGAGGAGATGCTTGAGCTGGCTTCTCTGGGCGCGCAGGTGATGCAGGCAAGGTCCATGGAGGTAGCGAAAAAATATTCAGTGCCGCTGCATATACGGTCAAGTTTTACTGATAAAGAAGGAACGATTATCTCAAAGGAGGTTAAGGCAATGGAAGATGTTCTTGTAAGCGGGGTGACCGCGAATAAAGGCGAGGCAAAGGTGACTATCTGCGATGTGCCTGACAGGCCGGGCATAGCGGCGAAAATATTTACAGATATAGCAAAGCACGATATAAATGTTGATATGATAATTCAGAACATAAGCAGGCGCGGCTACACAGACCTTTCGTTTACAGTGCCTGTGGCTGAGCTTGGCAAGACAAAAGACATGATGTCTAAAATAGTGAAGTCCGTGAAGGCAAAAGGCGTAGTGTATAATAATGAGATAGCGAAGGTGTCTATAGTGGGCGTGGGCATGAAGACGCATTCCGGAGTTGCGGCAAAGATGTTCGGGGCGCTGGCTTCAAAAAAGATAAATATAGACATGATATCAACCTCTGAAATCAAGATATCATGCGTGATAAATAAAAAATATGCGGATGAGGCGGTAATCGCGCTGCATAAGGTGTTTGGACTGGGGAAATAGCGTCATTGCGAGGCCGAAGGCCGAAGCAATCTCATTTATAGAAGATTGCTTCGTACATTCGCTTCGCTCAGTACTTCCTTCGGTCGCTCACTTCATTCGCTCGCAATGACATGTGAGATAAAGAGACATGAAAGAAATCAAGGTTTACGATACTACATTAAGGGACGGGTCGCAGGGGGAAGGCATCTCTTTCTCTGTAATGGATAAGCTCAAGATCGCTAAAAAATTAGATGGTTTTGGGATTCACTACATAGAAGGAGGCTGGCCGGGCTCTAATCCAAAGGATATGGAATTTTTCAAACAGGCAAAGAAGCTTAAATTCAAAAATTCCGAGGTTGTCGCATTCGGCAGCACGAGGCGTCCGAAGATCGGCCCTCAGGAAGACGAAAACCTCCGTGCCCTTATAAAGTCGGGCGTAAGTTCTGTCGCGATTTTCGGCAAGACGTGGGACATGCAGGTAACAGACGTACTCAGGGTGTCTTTGCAGGAAAATCTCAAAATGATCAGCGACAGCGTGGGATTTCTTAAGTCCAAAAATATGCGCGTATTTTATGACGCAGAGCATTTTTTCGACGGGTATCTGCAGAATAAAGATTATGCGCTGGAAACCCTGCGTTCGGCTGTAAACGCGGGATGCGACGCGATAGTTTTGTGCGATACTAACGGCGGCATGCTTACAAATGAATTAGCCATTATTGTAAGGGCTATTTCCAGCGAATTCTGCGATGTCAGCCTCGGCATTCATACTCATAACGATGGCGGGTTAGCCGTGGCAAACACTATCGTCGCTGTTGAAGCGGGCGCGAGTCTTGTGCAGGGCACTATAAACGGTTACGGGGAAAGATGCGGCAACGCGGATTTATGCGGCATTATCCCTAATCTTCAGTTGAAACTGGGATATAAATGCGTATCTGAATCCAGGCTTAAGGAATTGACAGAAGTGTCCATGCATGTGAACGAGATTTCGAATATGAGGCCTCAGGATAATCAGCCTTTTACGGGGAGAAGCGCTTTTGCGCATAAAGGCGGGGTGCATATTAACGCGGTCATGAAAAATCCCCTGTCATATGAACACATAGCGCCTGAAAAAGTCGGGAACCACAGAAGGATCCTTGTTTCTGAATTGTCGGGGAAGACCAGCATTATACTCAGGGCAAAGGAGCTGGAGCTTGACCTTACAAAGGATGATCCGAAGACAAAGAAAATCTTAAGATTGATCCAGTCCATGGAAAACCAGGGCTATCATTTTGAAGCAGCTGACGGGTCTTTCGAGCTTTTGATGAAAAAGGCATTGAAAAGATATAAGCCATTTTTTACTCTCGAGGGATTCAGGGTGAGCATTGAAAAGAGAGAAGACGACGCGCTGATTTCAGAGGCTATTATCAAGCTTAAGGTGAATAAAAAAGAAGAGCATACCGCGGCTTTGGGCGACGGACCTGTAAACGCTTTGGATAATGCTCTGCGCAAAGCCCTGGCAAAGTTTTATCCTACGCTTTCCAAGATGCACCTGTCTGATTTCAAAGTAAGGGTATTGGATGAAAAGGCAGGCACTGCCGCTAAGGTAAGGGTCCTTATTCAATCCCAGGATGAAGATAGCTCGTGGGGCACTGTCGGAGTTTCTGAAAATATCATAGAGGCCAGCTGGCAGGCCCTGGTAGACAGCGTGGAATACAAGCTATTAAAAGACAAGGTCAGATAGCCTTACCATGAAAGACATACCTCCAAGATATAATCCAAAAGATTACGAAGAATCTATTTATTCTAAATGGGAAAAAAACGGATTTTTCCATCAGGAGCCCGATCCCGCTAAAAAACCTTTTACCATAGTAATCCCCCCGCCCAATGTCACAGGCATCCTTCACATGGGCCATGCGTTAAATAATACATTGCAGGATATACTGATAAGATGGAAGAGGATGCAGGGTTTTGCCGGTCTTTGGGTGCCCGGGACAGACCATGCGGGTATAGCCACGCAGAATGTGGTGGAGAGAAGCCTGAAAGAGAAAGGCGTAACAAGGCAGGAATTAGGCAGGGAAAAATTTGTAGACGAGGTCTGGAAATGGCGGGAGCAGTATGGAAATACCATTATCAGGCAGCTTAAAAGGCTGGGCGCGTCATGCGATTGGGAAAGGACGCGCTTTACGATGGATAAAGGCCTTTCAGAAGCTGTGCTCGAAGCGTTTGTAAGGCTTTACGATAAAGGGCTGATTTACAGGGGTAATTATATAATCAACTGGTGCCCCAGGTGCCAGACAGCTCTTTCTGATGAAGAAGCGCCGCATCAGGATGTGGAAGGGAAACTTTATTATATATTGTACCCGTCCAAAGACGGCGAAGGAGTGGTGGTGGCTACGACAAGGCCTGAGACCATGCTTGGGGATGTTGCGGTGGCTGTGAATCCCGGGGACAAAAGATATAAGAAGCTGATAGGCAAAAAACTCATATTGCCTATTATGGAAAAAGAGATAGAGATCATCGCGGATGATTTTGTCGATAAAAAATTCGGCACAGGCGCCGTAAAGGTCACGCCTGCTCATGATCCCAATGATTTTGAAATGGCAAAGCGACATGGGCTTGAACCTGTCAGGATTATGAGGCCTGACGGCAGGATGAATGAAAACGCCGCTAGATTCAACGGCATGGACAGGTTTGAGGCAAGAAAATTAATAGTAGCCGAACTTGAAGAGAAGAAGCTTTTAATAAAAATAGAAAAGCATGATCACGCTGTGGGGCATTGCTACAGATGCCATACTGTTATAGAGCCATATCTGTCTTTGCAGTGGTTTGTGAAGATGAAACCGCTGGCTGAGCCTGCCATAGAGGCGGTTAAGAGCGGAAAGATTAAATTTTATCCAAAAAGGTGGACAAAGGTCTATCTCAACTGGATGGAAAATATAAGAGACTGGTGCGTTTCAAGGCAGATATGGTGGGGTCATCGCCTGCCTGTTTACTATTGCCTGAAATGCGAAGCTGTAATGGTCTCAAAGATAGCTCCTGAAAAATGCAATAAGTGCGGCAGTTTAGAATTAAAACAGGATGAAGATGTCCTGGATACGTGGTTCTCGTCGTGGCTCT
>Ga0210019_1005649_pt1 | contig 10330 bp, 14 predicted proteins | sample CryGeyCG2114_020_2_FD_183969 | JGI IMG/M metagenome (GOLD analysis project Ga0210019, IMG submission 183969) | Groundwater microbial communities from aquifer - Crystal Geyser CG11_big_fil_rev_8/21/14_0.20 (SPAdes) (version 2) | ecosystem: Environmental > Aquatic > Deep subsurface > Groundwater ...
GAGAACAAGCCGTGAGCAACCGGCAGGGAGCGCAGATGGGGATGAAACAGGCGGCAGCATGGCGTGGAATGCTCGCGGGCACGGTGGTGGTGTCCGTGGGTTTTGCACTGCAGGCGTCTGCCGTCTGGGCTGAGCGGCAACCGCTCGGCAGCGGCGGGTCCAGCGGCCGCAGCGGCCAGCGCGCGTATCGCGTGCCGGTCGACCATCCCGTGCAGCGGACGTTCCCAGGGCGCGGCGGTTCAGGCGGCGGCCAAGCCGGTGTCCCAGGCGGCAGCGGCGGGCAAACTGGTCGCTGCTACTACTGCAACCCGGACGGGACGCTGCGCACGGTGTCCGGCGAAGAACTCGAGCGGCTGGGCATTCACACGAAAGGCCACTATGAAGAAGGGGTCTGGGTGCGCGAACCAGGCGACTACGCCTACAAGCGCAATCCGTCCAAGGATTATACCGGGACGGTGAAGGAGCTCCAACCGCAGGGATACAAGCCCACGCTGTTTCCCGAAGATGACGGACGGCGCACCTCACCGAGGTTCAAGGCCTCGGACATCCCGGAAGACATCAAGGAAGCATGGACGGCCTATCGAGCCACGATTCCCTACGAGCAGAAGCGGGAGGAATACTACAACTGGCTTCGCCACGCCGATCGCGCGACGAACCCGAATCATTTCCCCCCGGTGTGGTACAGCCTCCTGTCCATTCCCCACGTTCCGCTCGATGAGATTGGCTTTCCCTATGGCGTGACCAGTCCGCTCTTCCTCGTGGACATCGAAAAGCATCGCGCCAAGATCATGAGGACCATTAAACCCTTCATGGCGCCGGAAGCAAAAGAGCGCCACAAACGGCTTTTCAAAATCCATGCATTTCCGGAGTGGGCGCGCTGGGCCTGGTGGCACGGCGAGGGCAAGAAGTTGCCGGCGCGGTTCTATTACCCCCGAGCCAAACTGCCGGACCCTGCTGAGCCGGAGCCGGATCCTGAGACTGATCCCGAGCCAGAGCCCGAACCGGAACCAGAACCTCAACCGGATGATGATGGCGGCACCCCGATCGACGTCAGCGGACAGCTCTACCCCGGCTATCCCACCAGCAAGCCGCCGGCGGACTACTCCGGCGCCTTCGTTGACGGCGTGGACTGCGACCGCATCTATGTCAAAGCGGCCGGCGAATGGGTTGATATGACCGAGATCATCAGCCCTCACCGCGACAAGATGCCCAAGTACACCGGGTATCCGAACCAGAAGCCGCCCGCAGGGCTCAACAGCACGTCAGTCATTTGTGCGCCGGACGGCACGGTGCTCTATCGGCTGGAACCGGACGGTAACTGGGCCGATGTGCGGCCGAGGCAGGAGTGAGCTCATGAGCGGCACCTGGCGTTTTCTTGCGCTGTTGACCGCTGCGTGGAGCATGGCGCTGCTGCACCTTCCGGCTGAGAGCCGGGCCGAGCAGCAACGGGTCCCCATCAGACAAACCGGTTGGCAGTGGGATGAAGAAGAGGAAACATTCGATTATGTCGAGGCTACAGTGACACCGAGCGGCCACGTGCTTGAGATGACGCCGCTTGCTTTACCGCCAAGTGCTGCACAAACGCAAGGCGGCAGAGACCTGCCGACGCCTGGTGAGGATGAGGACTGCACAGTGGTCCATGGCGTGTGCCAAGGCACCTGGAATCCGCACACAGATGATCCCTGGAACCGCGTACCGCCATGGGATGGCTACTGGGAGCATGATCCGGCCGGCACGCCGTGGGAAGACTACGGGTTCCAGGATCCGCGGCCACCGGTTGAAGAGCATGAGTTTGCCCCCCGCCGACAGCCCGGCGCTACCTGTGAAGAAGCTGATCCAGGATCCTATGGGGCTTTTGATCCGCAAAGCGGACTGTACGACTGGGTGAAGATCGGCAGCCACTGTTACTACGACACGCCGGGCCGCACGATCGGCGAGCCAGGCGGATGCAAAGGCTCTGGCGACTGCCATGGAAAGGCGACGACCGCCGGAGGCGTGACGTCCGCGCAGGGAGGGGCCGCTCTGTGCCTTGAGGCGCACAATCCCAACTTGGCCCGCGAGGTCATGCGCATGGATTGGTACTACAACCCTGAGATTACTTACGACATGGTCAATGCCGCCTGCCGAGCGGATGACGAACAGTTGCTCATCGATTACCTTACGAAGCCGCCGGCAACGCGGCAAGGTCCGCCGCCAGGCACGCGCTACGTGCCGTGGGGTGGCGGCTCGACCCGTAATGAGGATTTTAGACCGTGGAATCCGACGGGTGATGATGACGGTCCGGCTCCATCAGGCCGTCGGCCGATTGGGGACCGGGGCGGAGATGAGGACGATGGCAATAATGACGATGATGATCCGGCTCCGTCTGGTCGCACGCCGATTGGCCGTGGCGGATCGGATGATGACACAGGAGATACTCCTCGCACACCGCCTCCTGCGCCGAGCGGCCGGTGCGGGACGGAGCCTCCGGTCAGCGATTTTGAGGCCTGGCGCACGTGGTTCATGTGCATGCAATGACGATGTTACGAGCGGCCTTCATCGGCGGTCTGGCGACGGCCCTGTGGGGCTTTGCGGCCGGCGCATGGGCTGCTGAGGAGCGGATGCAGAAGGGCTGGCAGTGGAACCAGGCGACCGAGCAATTTGAGCCGGTGCAGGCGATAGTCAATCCGTCCGGTCAGGTCCTGGACATGTCCCGCGTCGAGGCGCCGAGCGAGCCTGGCACGCAGTGCAGCGGCACCTGGTCGCCGGGGTCATGGGGCTGCTACCGCGGGGTGACACTCGGGCCGAACTGCGAGCAGCCCTTCGGGCCGGTGCCGGCAAACTGGCATCCGCCAGTGAGCTGTCCCCGGACGGATCTCGTGGATTACGATCCTCCTGCGACACCACCACCTGGCCCGGCGCCTCGGCGCGCAATCGAGCCGATCGTGGACCCGCAAGCACCCGCTGAGTATCAATGCGGCGAGGATGTCCAGGTCAATGCACCCAATCACCTGCGGCCCGATGAGGACTACTGGGTCGAGGTGACGCTGAAGAACACCGGTTCCGCGATGTGGCATAAGCCATCAGCCGGAGGGTACAACGGTGTGTACATCCAGATCCCCTCCGATGTGCGGCAGACGGTGGATTGGGGATATCACTGGAACGAGTGGCATGTGGACAACCGCCAGATCAAGATCCCGCATGACGTCGCGCCAGGCGAATCGGTGACGGTGCGGTTGCCCATTCGAGGACCGGCTGAAGGCACGTATACGTTTCAAACGCAACTCTACATCAACCACCTTGCTCCATTAATGGATGACCGGCCGTACGGCGCCTTCTGCCGCAGCGAAGCCAAGACGATCACTGTCGGCACGCCGGAAGGGGTGCCGCATGCTTGCCAGCCAGGCGATTTTCTGCTGGACCGCAACTCCATCGTCCGTGGCCGCGGGGACTCGCGCTTCTATGGCGGCACCGCGCGCTACATCACGAAGGGGGAGACGCAGACGTTTTGCGCCGTGGTCGACCAGGACATTACCGGCCAGGGATTGGGCTTCTATTCCGGTCCGGGATTCTACATGTGGGATGACCAGGGGACCCAACGGGAGGTCACCATCATTCCGCCGGCGAACAGCGGGTTGCAGATCATCCATGAGGGTGGCAACTCCACGTCACCGAACTATCAAGCAGCCGTGAACCTCATGGGCCAATCGGTGCCGGTGCCCAACCCCCCGCAGGGCCGCTACCGCATTATCGTCAAGCAGATCGGCGACATGATGACGCCGCAGCAGGTCCATGAGTGGATTCTCAGCCTGCCTCCGGAGCTGCGGGAACAGTATCGCGGCTATCAGCCAGGCGGGTATGCCATCGGCTGGATGGGGCCGAACGGGAATTGGGCAGGGCCATGAGATCGCGCGGCCCCCGGCCCGACCCTGGTCAGAGCCGGGGCGGGCAGTCGATGCTGGAGTACACGGTGCTGGTCGCGACGGTAACGACCGCGCTTGCGCTGCTGTCGAACTACGTGCTGAGCGCGTTCAATGAGCACGCCGGGCAGATCGAGGATGAATTGAGCGGTGGCACGGAAGAAGAGAAATGAGAAACATTTTGAATTTCGAATTGCGGATTTCGGATTGGGTGGAAGACAACGGAGGAGGAGGTGAGGTGAGCATGGTGAAGCGACGTCGATCACGGAAAGGGCAGTCGATCTTGGAGTACTTGGTGATTGCAACCGTCATCGTTGCCGCCATCTTGGCGATCCGTGGGACTGTCAAGACGAACATGGACACGCTGTACACCAACGCCGCGGATAAGACCAGCGAGGCAGCGACGGCGCTCGACGGGCTTACAGTGGAAGGGACTTCCAGTAGCAGCAGCTCCAGCAGCAGCTCCAGCAGCTCCAGCAGTTCCAGCAGCAGCTCCAGCAGCGGGTCGTAAGACAGCCCTGTTGCGGACAGCATGAAGGAGGTGACCACAATGCAACGAATCAGAGCCAAGAAAGCGCAAAGCACGGCAGAATACGCGGTCTTGTTCGCGATCGTCATCGGCGCGGCCATCGCCATGCAGGCGTTCGTGAAGCCCCACCTGCAGGGAGGCGTGAAAGCCGCGACCGACGGGTATATGGAGGCGCTGAACAGCCCGGATGGGGGAGAAGGTCTGGGAGCGGCGGCGTTTGAGCCGGACCGCACGACGACCAGCGATTCGACCTCGACGACCGACATGCAGTCGGCGACTGCAGGGACGGCGCTGTCCAAGTCGGCAAGCGACACGACGGTGACGAAGATCGGCGCTCCGAGCTCCAGCTCGAGCTCCAGCTCCAGTTCCAGCTCGAGCTCCAGCTCCAGTTCCAGCTCAAGCAGCGGTTCGTAACAGCCGGTGCGGGTTGAAGACGCTTCTTAGGCGTCAGGTATGACTCAGTTGAGGAGGTGAGCAGCAATGCGAACGATGCTGAAGCAACGACGCGGTCAAGTCACCGTTGAGACAGCCGTGCTCTTTGGGTTTGTGGTGGCGGGTCTGGTTGCCATGGCGGTGTACCTGCAGCGTGGTGTGCAGGGTGGGATGAAGTCGAACAGCGATTCGCTCGGTGGCCAGTTCCAGGCCACGGCAGGGTGGAAGACCGAGAGCAAGTCCCACACGCTTGAAACTCCAGCGAGTACGACTACGGGTCAAACGTCGATCGCTTGCCAGGGGTTGGGCGGTGAGGCGATGCCGGGCGACTGTGGAGCAACGGATCCGGACGATTTTACCGCTCCATAACGCGTGATCGACAACGCTCGGAGGCAAGACATGCAAGGCTGGCGAAGCGCGCAGAGGCTGTGGCCTGCCGTGAGGCGGGACCAGAGCGGCCAGCATTCCGCCGAGTTCGCGGTGCTGATCGGGACCGTGGCACTGGCGGTGGTGGGGGTGCAGCATATCGCGCAGCGCGCGATCCAGCAGGGGGTTGTCCACGTCAGCAACACCGCGTTTGATCCGCCTCCGGCGGCCGATCCCGATGAAGGGCCGCGGGATCTGGACGTGATATCGGACAACCGGACCGAAGAGCTCGGCCGCGACGATTTCTCGCGGCGCACCGAATCGGCCGGCCGCGTGGTCGGCCATACCGTGAACGAGGACGCGCAGTGCACCGGTTGCCAGGCCCTGTTGCCTGACGCCGGAAGGCCGTAAGGCCGCGATGTGCGGCAGAGGTTTTATGCATACCTAATTCTTGAGGCGACGCAGACGAGTGATGAGATTGCGCAGCGCTCGGAGTCCTTGGGCTTCCTCTCGGAAGCACAAGGCTCCGGGCCGCAGCGTTTTCAAGGGAATAGGGATGAAACGCGCTCAGACCGGTGCGACGACGGTTGAAACCACCCTGCTGATCGGCGCAGTCATCGCTGCGTGCGTGGGGATGACCGTCTATATTCAGCGGGGCTATCAGGGCTATCTGTACGGCGTGAGCTCCGCGCACGGCGCGCAATTCGATCCGACCAACGAATTCAGCGAGCGGCAGGCCTTGGAGAGCTACACCCAGGTGCAGGACATCGATGTGACGAGCGGCCAGGCCGCGATCGAAGCCCACGGCGGCGGCACGGTGCTGACCAGCCCGGGCGGAGGGCAGGCCGCGGCTCGTATCCTGAACGTCGAAGCCCGGGTCACCGCAGACTGGGAAGTCACGCGCGAGGCGGCCTATGAAGCCAAGTAAGCACGGAGCCCAAGCGCTGGTGGAATTCGCGATCTTCGGGTCGCTGTTTCTGGTCGCGCTGGCCTTCCTGGTCCAGATCGGTTTGCGCATGAACTACCAGCAGGAGATCGAGCAGCAGACCTTCCGTCGCGCAATGAGCGCCGCCCAGCAGGAGGGCGATGAAGAATCCCAGATGACGACGTATTACCAGGTGCGCCATCGGCAGATCCCTGACCCGAGCGACGGGTTTGCGGTGCAGCCGCGCGTGCGCACCGAGTCAGCCGCGACGGTGGTGTGGTCGGAATTCCTGACGTTCCTTGACCGCGGCCGTGACAGCCAGCCGCGCACGCTGGTGCATCTGGACAACACGCCGCCGGGTGAGCCGATTCGCGCAGAAGATTTGAAGAAGCAGCAGATCGGCAGCACCGCCGAGTGCAACGCGTATTACCACGACTGCATCGACAGCTGCGATGAGGATGATCCGGAGGACAATGCCGAGTGTGTCGAGCAGTGCCAGGAGACGGAAAACGACGCCTGCCACAGCCTGCCGCTGGTCCGGCATATCGACCAGACGCTGCAAAGCTCCGGCGAGCTGTCTCAGGATCATGCCGCGGGGGCAGCGGACACGGCCACGAGCATGAACAGCACGAGCACGACGAGCACGACGATGTTCCTGAACACCCGGGATGATGCGTCCGTCAGCTCGGAGGTGACATCCAATGTCTCTCGCGACTGGCAATAACAACCGGCTCAACCGGCCAAACAGGCCTAACCGACCCAGCGCTCAAGTATTTCTCGAGTATGCGATCTCGCTGGTCGGGGTCGTGAGTTTGATCTTCGTGCTCCTGAAAGTATGGAACTGGGTCAACACGACGATGATTCTCCGCCAGCAATCGTTCCAGGACACGCGCATCGAGGCCGGCACGAGAGAGGGCGAGCCCGGCAAGCTGGTGCCGTACCAGCCTGCGAAAGACACGCCTCTGATTCTGATCGGCGCGCCGGGTTTCACGACGGGCAATCCTCCCACCGGGCCGCTCACGATGCCTCCCGCGACGCAGTGGTGCGATGCCGGCGATGAGTTTTTCGAAGAGGCCCAGCGCCTGCGGGCTGAGGCGGATGGCTTGCGGGCTCAGCAAAAAGCGCTCACGGACAGCGATAACGGGCGCTGCGCCATGGTGCCGGACGGCGAGACCACGTGGGACGACTGGGGCTGCACTACCGACCGTGTCGAGGAGATGGAACAGCTGGAAGACGATATTGCCCAGAAAGAAATCGAGATTACCAATAAGGAGACCGAGATTAATAACGCGCAAGACGAGCTCGACCACATCAACCTTGTCGAGTTGCCGGAGATCGATCGGCAAATCCAGGACTGGCAGGACGCGCTGGCCGACGAGGTTGATCCGGCGGCTATTGATTTCATCAATAACGAAATTGCCAGGTTGAATGGGATTCGCGAGGGCCTGGTTGAGCGGCGCGATGATCTCGATCACGTGCTTCTCCCGGACCTGTGGCGGCAAAAGAGCGAGCTGGAAGGGCAGAAGGCAGCGTTGGAGGCCGAGCTGACCGCGCTGGTCGATGCGGTCACGGACGACGCCCAGGAATTGGCGCGGCTGGGTGAGGAGGCGCGCCTCAAGGACGACCAGGCGAACGCGCTCATCGAACTCGGGCTGCAAGCCTGTGGCTTGAAGCCCACACCGGAACCGTAGGGATAGCGATGGGGATGGAACGCGCGTGCATGCGATACCGCACCGGCGCAGCGTCTTGGCGTTTTCGCGCGCTTCAGCGGAGGCTGCGGCCAGGCCCGCAGGGCCAGATGGCCGTCGTGTTCGTCATCCTCATGGCGCTGCTGCTGCTGCTGACCCCGATGACGATGAACCTGGGGGAAATCACCAAGATCAAGACCGCCACCGCCAACGCCGCGGATGCCGGCGCGCTCGCCGGGGCGTCCTGGGTGGCCAGCGGCGAGAACGAGATCGCCTTCATCGCCATGGGGATGTGGAACTCGATTTTCCTGGTGCAGGCGATCGCCATCCTGCCGTTTTGCACCTGGGCGTGTTTGTTCATCCCGATCCTGTTTCTGATCCTGATTTATGTGAACTATCAAACGCTCTATAAGGAAGCGGCGATTCACATCATGGAGGCGGCGTGGGAGAGCGCGCAGGGCTCGGCGTTTTTCACGACGATCCAGAATCTGCCGATTGATGATACGTCAGGCGACGTGAATGAGCAGCTTGAAGAGTGGGCGGAGCAGTTCCAGGAAAGCAAGACACTGCCGTCGATGCCGGCGGTGCTGGAGTGGACCCGGCAAGGGGCGATGGGCGCCGACGGCAATACAGATCAAACCAATCGTGTCGAGGTGACCGTGGCGTTTGAGGACCCCGCGCCGGAGCTCGAGATGGGGACGTGGTTCATTCTCTTTTTCTGCTGGAGCCCGCCGATCGACACCGGGTACGTGAACTGCGACTGGGAAGCCCCCGCCTGGACGCTGGGGGAGGATACGGGGGGAGAAGACAATTCCGGCAGTCTTGGAACAAAGACCGAAGGTGCCGGGGGGGCCCAAAGTTTCTTTGGCGCGGCCTGGGGATTGATCTTGGGCTGGGTGAGCGCGGCGTTGCCAAGTTTTGGATGGTGCAACACCTGTTTTCCCATCCCAGTGCCGCTGTTCTTCAACGAACTCGCTCCGGCTCAGATCAAGAACGGCTCAGGCCACGTGCGGGTGACGGTGAAGATGGAACGCGAAAGTGGGGGCCAACTCAAGTTTTGGACGATGAAATACCCGGCGCAGGGCATCCGCTCGGAGTCGCGCGTGCGTTATAGCGGGGCCAACGTGGGTGTCTATCCGGACCCGGACGCGGACGCCAATATTCAGGACACCCTATGACGACACCACAGAACCACAAAAATCCACAGAGGCACAGTCATTCCTTCCTTGCGTCTCTCTCTGTGTCTCTGTGTCTCCTTTGTGTGTCTGCGGTGCCGGTCAGCGCGGCGGACGTGCCGCTGCCGCCGGGGCAGAAGAAGCCAGCCCCCGTGGTGTCGATGACCATCGGCGCCCAGCCGATGGAGGGGCAGTTCTATGCCGTCAAAGGCACCGAAGCATTCGTGAAGAAATTTTACCAAGAGGCGCTGCCAGACCGTGGGTGGGATGTTCGCCCGCTGCCGTGGATGGCACAAGCCGGAGCCAAGGCTGAGGAGCTCGCGAAGACGCTGAAAGAACAGTCGAACGCGGCGAAGCTGGACGTCGAAACCAAGGCACAGATGGAGCAGTTCTCTCCTGCGGCGCTTCAGGCGGCGGCGTCCGAAACGGTCTATGCCGTGCAGGACGCCGACCGGGTGATGATCAGGCTGCTTGCGCGCGGCCCAGCCCAAACCGTCGTGCTGGTCTATCGGTGGCATCACGAGAGCGGCGCGGAAGAGTCTCCGCTGGCGCGTGATCCGTCATCCAAGGACCCAGGGCTCAGCAATCCCTGTTGCACGCAGGACACGGTGCCGGCTGAGCGGCGCACGCTGCCCCTGACGATTCCGCGCTACCCCAACGCGCGCATGATTTCGGCCAGCCGGGCGCCCAACAGCACACCGCAGATGGAGATGGTCTCGGAGCTCTACCTGAGCGCCGACCCTGTGAGCGATGTGCTGCGGTATTACCGGGAGCAGATGCCCCTGGTCGGCTGGACCGAAGCGGGCAACAAGCAGCGCATCCAGCAGCCGCGGTTCCTTGAATCGATCGGGCCTGTGGCGAAGCAGCTGAACTTTTCCACGATCAACTTCAAGAACGATGTCGGGGATCTATGCGGTGTGTTTGTGGGAGAGAACCTGTCGCCGGTGCCGGGCGGAGGGCCTCCTGAGGGAACGATGATCGCGGTCCACTATCTCAGGACGCCGACCCTGCGGGCGCGCGCCTCAGGGCGGTCGCTGCCGCCTTCGATGAAGCCGGCTGGGGTGGAGAAGGTGAAGCCATGACGGGACCCCGGACACGGCGCGGGCAAGCGACCTTTGAAACCGCGCTGCTCCTGCTGGCGATTACGGTGGCCTTGGTTACCTTCTTCACCTTCATCCGCTCGGCGATCGCCTCGCGGTTGAAGGGCGGGGCGGACACGTTCGGCCATGGGATGCTGCACCGGGGAGATTGAGCCATGAACGCCACAGAGCTGAGCATCTACGGCCTCTCGTTCGGATCGGCGGTCATCGCCGGGA
>Ga0210019_1005657_pt1 | contig 10319 bp, 8 predicted proteins | sample CryGeyCG2114_020_2_FD_183969 | JGI IMG/M metagenome (GOLD analysis project Ga0210019, IMG submission 183969) | Groundwater microbial communities from aquifer - Crystal Geyser CG11_big_fil_rev_8/21/14_0.20 (SPAdes) (version 2) | ecosystem: Environmental > Aquatic > Deep subsurface > Groundwater ...
TGAGCCAGAACTTCCGCCACCGCGCTTCCCAGGCCGCCATTGATTTGATGCTCTTCCGCGGTGACGATCGCGCCGGTTTCTTTGGCACAGGCAATGATCAGAGCCGCATCAATCGGTTTGATCGTGTGCATATTGACGACTTTGAGATCAACGCCATCTTTTTGAAGCATTTCGGCGGCCCGCAGAGCTTCAGCCACCATCACGCCGCAGGCGATCACCGTGGCGCTTTTGCCTTTGCGCAGAACATTGGCTTTACCAATAACAAAAGGGTCGGATTCCATCGTGAGAACAGGCAGCGGCGCGCGGCTGGTGCGCATGTAAACAGGACCGCGTTCGGCGATAATGGCACGTGTGGCTTTTTTAGCTTCCATCGCATCCATCGGACAGATGACTTTCATATTCGGCAAAACGCGCATGATCGCCAGATCTTCCAGGCATTGGGCGGAGGCGCCGTCTTCTCCGACGGTGACACCCGCATGAGAACAGACGACTTTGACGTTGCAATTATTGTAGCAGATGTCCAGACGGATCATGTCGTAGGCGCGGTTGGTCAAAAAGACCGCGAACGAACAAATCACCGGAACGTAATTGAAATAACTCATGCCGCAGGCCGTGCCGACGAGATCCTGCTCGGCGATTCCGGTGCTCAGGAAACGATCGGGGTAAGCGAATTTGAAGTACTCGCCGCGGGTCGCGTCTTCGAGATCAGCGGAAAGCACGAAAATATCGGGATTGGTTTTACCCAGTTCAACGATTTCTTTGCCGAATCCGTCGCGGGTGGGAATCATGTCAGGCATAAATGACCTCGTATGCGCAAATCTCAGCGGGTCCTGTCGCTGCGGTATCCCGCCGTCCTCGCTTCGCTGCGGGCGACGGGAGCCCTCCTCCGCGCCACCCGCTGATTTGATCAAATTTTCTTTAATGCTCCGAGCGCCTCTTCCAGCTGTTTGGCGTCCGGCGCCTTGCCGTGCCATTTGGCCTGGGCTTCCATGAACGCAACGCCTTTCCCCTTCACGGTATGAGCAATGATGACAAACGGCTTGGCCCTATCATGTTTATTGAAACGGTCGAACGCAATCAAAAGTTCACTGAAGCTGTGGCCGTCGATTTCCACTGTTTCCCATCCGAAATTGTGCCATTTCTCCGCCAGCGGTTCCAGATTTTTAATCTCATTCGTCGGACCGTTTTCCTGAACCTTGTTGTAATCTACAATCGCGCAGACATTGCCAAGTTTGATCTGCGGAGCCATCATGGCCGCTTCCCAGACAGAACCTTCCTGGTTTTCCCCGTCGCCCAACAGGCAATACACATTGACGTCTTTTTTGCGCAGACGCGCGCCCAAAGCCATACCGTTGGCCACCGACAACCCGTGGCCCAGAGAACCGGTATTGAACTCAACACCCGGGGCTTTGACATGCACGTGGCCTTGAAGATTTCCGCCGAACTTGCGGTAAAGTTTGTATTCGTTTTTGGAAAAATAGCCGAGGTTTGCCAGCGTCACATATACCACCGGTGTCGCGTGGCCTTTGGAGATGATCACGCGGTCGCGATTCTCCCACTTTGGATTCTTTGGATCATGACGAAGCTGGCAGTAGTAAAGACTGCTGAGGATTTCCACCGCCGAGAGCGAGCCGCCCGGATGCCCTGAGCCCGCGTCATGCAGAATCTGCAAAATTTCTTTGCGGAACACGAAGGCCTTGTCTCTGAGCTCTTCAATGGAAAGTTTCTGGGGGAACATATTTTGGGTTTTTAAAATGGGCCATGCAGGACTTGAACCTGCCACCCAGTGATTAAGAGTCACTTGCTCTACCAGATGAGCTAATGGCCCCGAAATATGATTTTACGTCGAAAAAGATGCGTCAATATAACATAGTCATTTTTTAATATCAAGAACTTTGCCTGATCAATATTATCTATAAAAACAAAAAAATCATCTTTCCAATTTATCCAGTAACCGCAGCAGCCCGTCAAGAATCGTCAACGGATGCGGCGGACACCCTGGGATATACAAATCGACCGGAATCAAGCCGTCAACTCCGTTATGGACTTCTCTGCCTCCCTGGAAGGGGCCGCCGCTGATGGCGCATGCTCCGACGGCAATGACAATTTTCGGATGCGGCATCGCCTCATAGGTTTTCTTTAAAGCCAACTCCATATTTTTCGTAACCGGACCCGTAATCATCAGGCCATCCGCGTGACGCGGAGAGGCGACAAATTGAATCCCGAAACGGGATAAATCAAACACCACGTTCCCCATCGCCTGAATTTCAGCATCGCAGCCGCCGCAACTGCCGGCACAAACTTCCCGCAACTTGAGAGATCTTCCAAAAATTTTTAGCATTTTTTCATTGAGCGCGGCGGCCAGCCTGATCTCATCATCACGGAGAATCAAATCCTCCCTTTTGGAAACAGCCATGCGATGATCCCGCGAATACGTCAAAGCTCCTTTTGGATAAATATCTTTCATATCTTCATTAAACAAACATTTCCCCATATCCATCGCCGGTTTTTCTCCTGCGGCATCATGCGCAACCGGCTTGCCGCGAAAACGTTTGGGAAAAGCGGGAACGTCTTTTGGATAGGATAATGTCCGGCATCCCTGTCTGAATCGATTGATGATCACTCCCCACATAGAATATTTCTCCTATAAATCATGTCCTGCGTAAGACAGATTGAAACTTTTATTGCAAACCGGAAAATCAGAAATCTGCGCGCCGCGCACAGCCATGGAAAGTCCCATCCAGTTATGAAAAGAAGGATCTTTGATTTTATAACGCGCAATTCGCCCGTTCGAATCCGTCATCGCCGCATGAACAATTTCCCCCCGCCATCCTTCAACCATGGACAAAGCCGTATGATTCGGCTTGAGCGCCGCTGTCTTCATTTGCAAATCTCCATCCGGAATCTGGTTCAAGATATCTAAAAGAAATTCAATGGAGCGCTGAGACTCCAGCCAACGGATCAACGCGCGGGCATAAACATCTCCCGAAAGAACCGTCGAAATCGGGATGTGACGAAACCGGTACATTCCGAAGGCATAATCGGTACGGACATCAAGACCTCGCCCGGACGCGCGGGCCGTCGGACCGACGAGTCCTGATTCCTGAGCGGCTTGATTTGAAACGATCCCGGTTCCGTCAAGCCGGGAAAGAACGGATGACTTGGTGAAAAAAAGATAAGAAATGTTTTTTAAATCTTTCCGGGCTCTCAAAAGACGTTTTCGAAAATCTTCCGCCATATCCTGATCCAAATCAAATAAAACCCCGCCGGGTCGGCATAAGCTTCTTCCGTAACGGCTGCCGCTGAGCTCCATCAGTAAATTCAGGAATTCTCCGCGGAGTCTGCCGAAATACGCCGCCGGCGGCAGAAATCCGATATCCGTACTTAACGCGCCCAAATCTCCAATGTGATTGGAAAGCCTCTCCAGCTCAAGAGCAATGGCCCGAATCGCTTCCGCCCGTGGAGATATTTCGCAGTCGCTCAAAGATTCGATGATATTGCAATAAGCCATCGCATGCCCAATCACGGTGTCTCCGGCAATCGATTCGGCCAAAAGAACCGCTCGTTCCGGCGAAATCTCTTCCATCATTTTTTCGATGCCTCGATGCTGGTAGCCCAATTGAATTTCCAGATTCAGAATCTCTTCACCGTGACACTGGAAACGAAAATGGCCCGGCTCAATGATGCCCGCATGAACCGGCCCGACGGCCACTTCATGCGCTTCCTCTCCTTCCACGCGATAAAAAGGATAGGTCCCCGGAATGGGCCGTGAAGAAATTTCCGGCCACACATCAGAAACATTCCGGTAATTGGAATGATAGCGCACCGGTTTAAGCCAGGGATGCCCGACGGGCGTGATGGCAAACTGCTCGGCGATTTCCCGTTCAAACATGTGAGCCTGGAGAAGTTCAGGCGTCAGCGACTGGAAAGAGGGTTTCTCTGCCGGAATCCGCATGGAGAAAACCGATAACTTGCCTTCCTGATCTTTGCCCAGCATCGCAAAAATCCTGACGCTGCGGCTGTCTTGTTGTTGAGCAAAGAGGTTAACGAGTCTCGCGCCAGCCCCGCCGCCGGCGGAACTTTGAGAACATTCGTCCAGAATTTTTTGACGAAAGGAACTCTCGTCCAGGACGGGAACGAAATCCGATTCCCAGCTTTGTCCATTGCGCACATAAAATTCTTGTCCCACTATCTTCCTCCCAGAAGGCTGCTGGCGTCATCAATCAAATGGTAAAGAGAATCCGGAACAAAGATTCCGGTAAAAATTAAAATAATAACCAAAATGACCAGAGGCATGATCATAAAAAAATTTTCTTTCCTGGTGTCTTGACGCGCCTGATCCGGCGGTTTTCCCAACGCCATCCCTAAAATGATTTTGGCATAACCGAAAAAAATCACGGATAAAAACAGCAAATAAAAAACTGCGACCATGTATCGTCGATCCGTGATCGCTTCTTTGAGAATCAAAAGTTCGCTGTAAAAGATTCCGAACGGAGGAAATCCGGTGATCGCCATAAATCCCAGGATTAAAAATATTCCAGTTGCCGGAAGTCTGTGAATGACTCCCTGGATGTTTTCAATTCTTTTACTTCGATAACTTCGATAAAGATTCCCGGAGACTAAAAAAATCAATCCCTTGGCAAAGGCATTATTGACTGCATGAAAAAGGCTCGCCCAAATCGCTCCCCCTCCCAGGCCCAGTCCCAGAACCAGAATTCCCATATGCTCAACGCTGGAGTACCCCAGCATGCGGTTAAAATCTTTCTGTCCCAGGATAAAAATGGCGGCTGCGCCTAAAGATAAAATTCCCAAAAGAATCAAAACAGGCGAAACGAATTCCTGCAGATGTGCATGAAAACAAATCTGGGCGACTCTGAAAACCGCCAGAAAGGCGCAGCCGGTTAAGCTGCCGGACATGAGCGCCCCCACGGGCGCCGGTGCTTCGCCGTAAGTGTCGGGTTTCCAGGTGTGCATCGGGGCCAAACCCATTTTTGTTCCATACCCCACCAAAAGAAAAATCACGCTTAACTTCAGCCAGGACGGCGAAAGGACATCCGCGTGGCTTAAAATGTCTTCCAGAAAAATGGTTTGAATGGGTGCCGCTGATATCGCCAGAAAAAGAGTGCCTAAAAGGCCAAGCGCGATTCCAAGGGAAGAAATCAATAAATATTTCCAGACGGCCTCGATGCTTTGCGCCGTTCGATAATAATGAATGAGCGGCGCGCTCAGTAACGTCGTTGACGCAATGGCGATCCACAACAACCCCATATGCCGGCTCATCGTCACCAGAGTCATGGCCGCCAGAAGACACAACAGGCATCCGATAAAAATCCTGTTGGAACGCTTCCTCTTTTCTTTGAGAAAGCCTATGAGATAAATTGAAACGACAAAAAATAAAATGCTGATAAAGCTGAGAATCAATCGGCTTAAAGCATCGAATCCCAGAAAAGAATTAAACTGAAGATCATGCGGCCTTTGCCAAAGGCTGATTATCGCAAAGACATGGAGGAAGCTCGTTAAAAAAAGAAAATTTTTTCTTAAACCGTCTTGCGGCACAATGAAAATAACGACGGCCATCACAAACGGCAGTTCCAATAATAAAAATAATTCCATAAATCTAATCCTTCAAGTTTGTTAAATTGATCGTGCTCGCGCTTCCGAATTCCTGATTGATATGATTGACCACAATCCCCATGACCAAAACGGCAACAAAAATATCCAGAAGGATCCCCATCTCAACCAAAAGCGGAGTATTCTCCAATAGTAAAAGAGCAAAAAGGAAAATACCGTTTTCCATCACAAGATAACCGATCACCTGCGTGATGGCTTGGAACCGGCTGATCAAAAGCAAGAACCCGATCATAACCATGGAAAAGGCCGACGGAACCAGCAGATTTGATGTTTCCTGGACGGGCAAATCCAGATTTGAGGAAATCAAAAAAACAACCCCCATCAGAAAACCGCCTAACAGGAGCGTGGTCCCGTAACCAATCAGAGGCTGAGCCTCTCGCCGGATCGCAACATGACGGATCGCCCAAAAAAGCAGGCTCGGCATCAAAAAAACTTTCAGAATAATCGTTACAATTGCCATGACGACCGCATGACGTCCGGGATAGACCAGCAAAGGGGTCGCGCTTAAAACAAGAGACTGCAAAGCAAAAAGCTGGATCATCGTTCCCAGACGATTATTCCCCAGAATCACAATTCCCAAAAAAACAATTGAGATCAAAGCCAGCTCCAGCCACATCGTGATCAAACTCCTTTGATTAAAACGACGAATAATCCGACTAACGCTAAAACAAAAGCGCTGATCAAAAGCTGCGGAATACGGTTCAACCGCAGCCGCGCCATGCAGGATTCCACAATTCCGAGACCCACCGCCAACATCATCATTCCTCCCCAGAAAAACACCGTTTGCATCACAACAGATAATCCGTGAAACGGAATCAGAATGTTGACAAAAAGAGCTCCCAGAACAAACAACTTGATTGCGCTGCCGTATAAAATATAAGCCAAATCCCATCCGCTGTGATCCAGGACCATCGCCTCATGGATCATTGTTAATTCCAGATGTGTTGCCGGATCATCCACAGGAATGCGCGCGTTCTCCGTCAGAAAAACCAGAAAATAACTTGCCCCAGCCAAAAGAAGCGCCGGCCCGAACAATTGCCACGATGATAAAATATTTCCCTTGATCATTTCCGACAAAACAAACGTTTGAGACAGCAGCGCGAGAGTGATGAAATCCAGAAACACAATGATCTCCGCCAGACACGAAAAAGCCGCTTCCCGGCTGGCGCCCATGCCTTCGAAACTTGAACCGGTATCCAGCGCGGCGATCACGACAAAAAATCTGGCCAAAGCGTAAAGACCCGTAAAAAGAATGACGTCTCCCCAAAATTCAAGCGGAGCTTCTATGCTGCCCATCGGTATCACAATTGATGACACAAGAACCGCGGCCATGGAAACAATCGGCGCCGCCTGGAAAATCCACGTCGTCGTCGGGCTATAAACATTGCCTTTTCTGAATAATTTTCCGATATCGTAATAAGGCTGCAACAGCGGCGGACCCCGGCGTCCGGCAAAGAAAGCCTTTGTCTTTCCTGCGATTCCCAACAGCAAGGGAGAAAAAATCATAACCAGGCTGATGTGCAATAAAATCCGGATTCCCATGGGACTCTCTTTCCTAAACCATTTTCCAAATCAACAACGCCAAAAGAAAAATGAAAATATAAAGCAAGTACAACTGCGTGTAACCGTATTGAATGATTTTTAATTGCGCGGTTAAAAATTTAATGAATTGAAAAATGGGACGAAAAAGAAAAACTTCGGAAGCTTCTGTCACATGCGAAGAGATCTCTCCTGCCTTCGGGAAATATCCCTTGGGTCTGCCGCCTTTCACAGCATAACCCAGGATATTTCGAAAAATCCGCAAAACAGGTTCCGCAAACGAGGACGCGGTGTATTGCATACGGCTCGTTGGCGCGGAATACCCGCAGCCCCACGTCGGCGCGTGTTCCACAGGAAAAATGCCCATCGCAATCCTTTTAAATAAAACGAGAACCATGATGACCATCATCAAAACAAGCAATACCAGAACCACTGTCAAAAGAGGAGAAATGATGACTCCCTCCATGGTTGGAGAAATCTCGACAGAGGCGATGGTTGAAGCGGCGCGCAACGCCAAAGACACCATGACGCCGGGAGAAAGCCCGACCCATAAACAAATCGCTGCCAACACAACCATCGGCGCCAACATCAGCGCAGAATTTTCCTTGACGTGCGCAAGATCGGTCGAGCGGCTGTTTCCCAGAAAAATCGCACCAAAGGCTTTTGCAAAACACGCCGCAGCCAAACCACCGATCAAAGCCAGGGAAATGACGGCTAAACCGCTAAAAATCAGCGCGTTCATTTTGAAATGAAACATCCCCTCAAACAACGCCCGAAACACAAGCCATTCGCTGATAAAACCGTTAAAAAACGGCAAGCCGCAGATTGATAACGAACCGATCAAAAACAAATGTCCTGTCCAGGGAAGAGACTTCAAAAGCCCTCCCAGACGATCGATTTCACCCGTATGCGCTGCTTTGATGACGGATCCCGCGCTCAAAAACAAAAGCCCTTTGAAAACGGCATGATTGAAAATATGCAAAAGCGCGCCGGTATATCCGATCAAAGCCGCGAGCTCGTTATGATCCATCTGTCCCCACAAACCGATGCCCAGTCCCAATGTGATGATGCCGATGTTTTCGATACTGTGATAAGCGAGTAATTTTTTAATTTCATGCTGACCCAACGCATACAAAACCCCTCCCACCCCCGAAATCATGCCGATGGAAAGCAGCGCTGCCGCGCACCACTGCGGAAAATCTTTAATGATGACAATGATTCTCATCAGGCCGTAAATCCCCACTTTGATCATAACGCCGGATAAAACAGCGGACACATGACTAGGGGCCGCCGGATGCGCGTGCGGCAGCCATATGTGCAGAGGAATAAAACCCGGTTTAACGCCAAAACCTGCGAGACCTAAAACGAAAACCAGTCCCGCCAGCGGTAAAGGAAATGAGGCGAGCGCCATTTGATCGAAGTCCGTTGATCCTGCGTGGCTCGCCATCAGAAGAAACATGATCCATAAGCAGAATGTCCCGGCATGCGCGGCGATTAAAAAAAGATACCCCGCGCTTCTGACGGCTTTTTCCTGATCATAAAAGACGATGAGAAAATACGAAGACAGCGTCACCATCTCCCACGCCATCAAAAACAAAACGGCGTTTTTAGCGGTGACGACAAGCATCAAAGAAATAATCGCCAGCTGATAGAGGGCATAATGGACACTCAAATTTTTTTGTTCATGATCTTTCAAATAACCGTATCCGTAGATGCCGGCCAGGAGAAACAAAACGGTGATCGCCAACAAGAAGAACGCGCCCAGCGGATCCAGGCCGATTGTAAACTCGCCGAACGGCAGTCTCAGATTCAACTGCGCCTCAACGGCCGTCCGGCTGACAAGAACGTTCACGGCGGACATCAGGGCCAAAACACATCCCATACCCGTTGAAATCAAAAAAATGCCGCCGCTGATTTTTCTGAACCGCGATGTGAGTATGATTAAAATCGAGGAAGCCGACAAGATGGCCAGACTGTACAGGAAAAAAATCATAATCCGTTGGTCTCCTTCCCATTTTCATTAGGGATTGGGGACAATTTTGACTCAAGAATCCTGATTTCAGCCAGAATTTGTTCCTGAGTCGCCCTGGCGTGCAGATAGTCTTGCAATTTCGTATTCTGCAGACAAAACGCCAGCCGGCTAAGAATAGCCAGATGTTTTTTAACTGATGGACTCAAAATCGTAAAAAGGATGAAAACAGGCTTGTCGTCAATGGCTTTGAAGTCAACGGGTTTCTTCAAAAAACACAACGTGACGGACGGATGATCGATATGCAAAACAACGGGATTGCGGACGTGAGGAATGGCGACGCCGTTGCCGACGGCCGTGGACATCATGTGTTCCCTGGCCACCAGCATTTGCCACAGAGATGCCTTGTTCATCTTCGGCGGCAGCGGCAAGAGATCGACAACCGACTTTAAAACATCGTCCCGCTCATCACCGGGAACATCATAGTGAATACGGCCGTTTTTGATGGCTTGATATAAGACATTTGCGTCCCGGTTCTCCCGATCCCCAAGGGACAGAACCTCAGGAGTCAATTTGATTTTCTTTTCCAGCGCCCAATCCAGAAGTTCAATGTAATTAAAACGGTATTGCTCATTGGCCTTGATGCAAGGCATCTTCTTTTTTTCAATCCAGCCGTTGACCGTCCGCTCGCCAACCGCGAAAATCTTAACAATATCGTTAATCGTCAATTCCATTCTGCTTGCTCTCTTTCAGAATTTGCCAGGCGCGATCGATCGCGTGATCGATGGTCGGCTGAATATTTTTATCTTCGGTATTCTTCAACAAACCGGCCCGTTTGATCTTTTTAAACGGCCTTGGCTGCAAACCCGACAGAATGATCCGCGTCCCGTTGATTTCAAATACTTCAACGTCTTCCGGAATGTCTTTTTGGGAAATACGATTCTGGTCCACAAAATCTTCTTCATCCGTTTCTTGGTCGGCCAAAGAATCCGTGATGCAGCCAACTTCCGTTGCTTCGGACATTCGTTTCATGAATAAAAGAGCCGCTATGACAACGCCGAGTTTAATGGCTACGGTCAGATCCACAAATACTGTTAACAAGAATGTCGTCAATAAAACAATAACATCGCTCTTTGGGCTTTTGAATATTTTAAGGAATAAGTGCCATTCACTCATGTTA
>Ga0210019_1005662_pt1 | contig 10314 bp, 6 predicted proteins | sample CryGeyCG2114_020_2_FD_183969 | JGI IMG/M metagenome (GOLD analysis project Ga0210019, IMG submission 183969) | Groundwater microbial communities from aquifer - Crystal Geyser CG11_big_fil_rev_8/21/14_0.20 (SPAdes) (version 2) | ecosystem: Environmental > Aquatic > Deep subsurface > Groundwater ...
CAATCCAAAGTGCACCTGGTCGATAATGGGGACGGCACCCTGACGGACCCGAACACGGGCCTGATGTGGGCGCAGAGCGACAGCTATGCCGAAACGGGAAGTTGTCTTAATTATTACGAGGCGGTGGAGTACATCAAAAACTTTCGGGCCGGAGGGTACAGCAACTGGCGTCTCCCCACCCTGATGGAACTGGCGGGAATCTATGACGACACCAAAGCAAACCTGAACAGCATCGACCGCGATCCGGATTACCCGCTCGGGCTCGATGAAAAATTCTCGAAAGGGGCCGCCTACTGGTACTGGTCGTCGGATACGAGCGAGACCCGCCTCACCGATTGTTGCGCCCGAACGTTATATTTCCCCAACGGGATGGCTCACATCCGGCGGTTCAGTTTCTGTCAAATGGGCGGGGTTCGAGCGGTGCGGCCGATGCGCTGATTCTTACCTTCCGCGCGGGAATGCGAAAAGGGGACCGGGGGGGGCTTGTCCCGGGAGGTCAGTCGTGGGGGATTTTTATTTTGTGGCGAATGATCTCCCCCTCGACCAGGTAGATCACGTCTTCGGATATGTTGGTGGCGTGATCGGCAATGCGCTCCAGGTACCGTGAAACCGACAGAATGTGGATGAGGCAATTCAACCGGTCGGGATTACTTCGAATAGCCTCCTCCACGCGGACGTACATTTCGCGGTTCAGGTGGTCCACCTCGTCATCGGCATTGCAAATCTCCCGGGCCAGCATCGTGTCGGCGTTGATGAAGGCGTCGAGACTGCCCTTGAGCATGTTCTGGACCTTTTCCGCCATCTGGGAAAAATCGTAAGGCATCTCGATCCGCTCCCGGGCCGCAAGGTAAACGGACCGTTCGGCCACGTTGACGGCGAGGTCGGCGATGCGTTCCAGGTCCTGGTTGATTTTGAGAATCGCGACGATCAACCGCAGGTCGTTGGCCACGGGCTGGTAGAGCGCGAGGATCTTGAGGCATTCCTCTTCCACCTCCACTTCCCGCTCGTCGATTTTATAATCACCGTCGATCACTCTCATGGCAAGCGCCGTCTGGCGGTTGGTCAGAGAGATCACGGCATTCTGCAAAGCCTCTTCCACCTCGGCCCCCAGGGCCAGGATATTCTGTTTGAGCCGGGTAATTTCGCGCTCGAGATGCTTGGGATGTCGGGCCATGGATCCTGTCCTTAGAAATTAACCGAAACGACCGGTAATATAGTCCTCCGTCCGATTTTCCTTCGGGCGGGTAAAAATTCGCTCTGTGGGGCCGAACTCGATCAACTCGCCCATATAGAGGAAGCCGGTGTAATCGGCGATGCGAGCGGCCTGTTGCATGTTGTGCGTCACGATAACGATGGTGTACTGGGATTTCAACCCGACCATCAACTCTTCGATACGTGCCGTGGCAATGGGGTCGAGTGCGGAACAGGGCTCGTCCATCAAAAGAATTTCCGGTTCGATGGCGATGGCGCGGGCGATGCAAAGGCGCTGTTGCTGGCCTCCGGAAAGCGCCAAGGCGCTGTCGTGAAGCCGGTCGCTCACCTCGTCCCACAACGCGACACTTTTCAAACTTCGCTCCACAATCTCTTCCAGTTCCCCCTTTTTTTTGATCCCGTGGATCCTCGGGCCATACGCCACGTTTTCAAAAATGGTCTTCGGAAACGGATTGAACTTCTGAAACACCATCCCGACTTTTTTACGAAGCTCGCTGACGTCGACGGAAGGATCGTACGTGTCCAGCCCGGCAACCCGGATACTCCCCTCCATCCTGGCCGCGTCCACCAAATCGTTGAGGCGGTTGAGACAACGCAGGAGCGTGGATTTGCCGCAACCGGAAGGCCCGATGAAGGCCGTGACCCGGTGCTTGGCAATCTTCATGTAGATCCGGGAAAGCGCCTGCTTCTCTCCATAATAGAACGAAACATTGTCGATTTCGACCGCTGTTTGCTCGTCGGTGAACACCGCCGCATCGTCCTTGGAAGGACGGTCCAGAGTTTCCCCGGTCGATTCGAGCGGAAGTTCCGTTTGATTTCGTTTGGAAAGGGGCATTGCCTTCTCATTCAAATCCAGCCAAATTTTCTTTTCTATCATACCGCAGAAACCTCGAGTTTTCTTCTTATTCGATTCCTCAAAAAAATCGCGGCCAGGTTCAACAGGAGAACCAACAGGATGAGAAGCAGGGTGGTGGCAAACACCATGGCTCGTGCCGCGTCCACGTTGGGAGATTGGAATCCCACGTCAAAAATATGGAACCCCAGATGCATGAATTTGCGGTCCAGGTGGATGAACGGCCAAAAACCGTCTATGGGCAATGCGGGAGCCATTTTGACCACACCCGTGATCATCAGGGGGGCCACCTCTCCGGCGGCGCGGGCCATGGCCAGAATGAGCCCGGTCAGGATGGACGGAGAAACCGCGGGCAAGACCACCTTCATCGTCGTTTCAAATTTCGTCGCCCCCAACGCGAGGGACCCTTCCCGCACCCCTTTGGGAACCGAGGCCAACCCCTCCTCGGTCGAAACGATCACCACCGGCACCGTCAGCAAGGCCATGGTGAGCGAGGCCCAAAGAATCCCCCCGGTGCCGAACGTTGGTGCCGGGAGGGACTCGGCAAAAAACATCTTGTCGATCGACCCGCCAATGAAATAAATGAAAAATCCCACACCGAATACCCCGAACACGATGGAGGGGACGCCGGCGAGGTTGTTGACGGCGATTCTCACCATGCTGACGAAAAACCCCTGGGCGGCATACTCACGCAGATAAAATCCGGCCAGGACCCCGAGCGGGGTGGCAAAGAGGCTCATGAGAAAAACCATCAGCACCGTCCCGAAGATGGCGGGAAACACCCCGCCCTCGGTATTGGATTCGCGGGGATCCTGTGAAATAAAATCCACAATCTTGCCGCCGAAAAACCGGAGCTTGGAAAATATCCCGAACGTGTTGGGAGAGTAAACCCGGAACACCTGGTTCAGCGGGATCACCTTTTCGGTTCCCTCGGCGGTCGTCATGACCAGGTTCCCGGCGAGTTGCGCCCGCAGGGAAACCAGGCCCTCCTCCTTATTTTTATATTCTTCCTGGAGGCCGGCGATTTTCCGCTCGATCTCGGCAACCTGTTCGCCCAGATTGATCCCCTTGAGCGCGAGTTTCCTCAGTTTGAGGCGATTCTTTTCAAGCTTGTAATTGATCGCGCCGATTTCATTCTTCTCGATCCGCTCCAACCGGTCCCAGATCCCGGTGATGCGTGGAAGGAGCCGGTCCAGGGCCGCCATGCCTTCCGCATGCCCCCGGGCGATAACCTCCCCCCCGCTCTGTACTTCCTTAATGAAACCATAAAAATCTCCCCATTCCCTGCGTTCGATCACGAGCGCCTGAGAAGGAGATTTTCGATCCAGAATCTGATCCTCATCGACCCAGATGAAGTCGATGCCATACACGTCCCGGTTGGCCTGTTTGAGTTGGACCCGGTAACGGGTTCCCTCTTCCGCCTTCCCCTGGATGTACGTGGCTTCCCGGCCGGTGATCTGCCCCAGGGCCACCTTGTCCTCTTTAAGGGAAAACCGGTACAGGGTTTTCGGCCAGAAAGTTTCCAGCCCGTTCAGGAGCAGGCAGAGAACGAGCATCGTGACCATGATGACGGAAAAAGCCAGGGTCACGCCCGTGATCCAGACAAATACGTCCCCGCGTTTCCAGAGTTGGTGCGCCAAGGGATGCTTCATAGTACGCGGTACCTTTCCCGAAGCCGGAGACGGACCCACTCCGCCAAAGTGTTAACGATAAATGTCATCACGAAGAGAATAAACGCGGCAAGGAACAGGATGCGGAACAGCGAACCGCCCTCCGGCGCCTCCGGCAACTCGACGGCGATGTTGGCGGAGAGCGCCCGGAATCCGTTAAAAATGCTCCAATCCGTGACGGGGGTGTTCCCCGTGGCCATGAGAACGATCATCGTTTCCCCCACGGCGCGTCCGAACCCAATCATGATGGCTGAAAAAATCCCGGGACTGGCCACCGGAAGGATGACTCGGACTGCCGTCTGCCAGGCGGTGGCTCCCATCGCGAGAGACCCCGCCCGAAGATGCGAGGGAACGTTCGACAGGGAATCCTCCGCGATGGTGAAAATGATCGGGATGACGGCAAACCCCATCGCCAGACCCACCACGATGGCATTCCTCTGGTCGTACGTAACGTTGAATACGGTCAGCAACCAGCTTCGATAATCCCCGCCAAGGAAAAAGGATTCGACCAGGAACCCCAGGTAAAACGAGAGGATTCCCGCCAGCAAAGCTATAGGGATTAAAATCACGATTTCAAAACCCGGACGAACCCAGCGCATGCGGTTGGCGGTTAACTTTTCGTAAACCAGCAAAACCAGAAAGACCAGGCCGATGACCAGAAAAGGCATCAACACCAATCCGGGAAGCAGTCGTTCAAGCTGGGGAGCAATCACCAGGGCGCCGAAAAAACCCAGGATCACGCTCGGAAGGGAGGCCATCAGCTCGATCGTGGGTTTGACGATTTCCCGGACCCGGCGGTGCGCAAACTGGGAAGTGTAAAATGCGCCCAGGAGGGCGATGGGAAGCGCGAACAACAAGGCGTAAATGGTGCCCTTGATGGTTCCCAGGATCAGGGGAACCAAGCTGAATTTCGATTCGAAATCATCGGTTCCGCCGGTGGACTGCCAGACATACGCCTCCTGGGAATATCCTTCATAGCGCAGTTTGCCGAACAGACTTTTCAAATTGACCGAGGGGTGGGGATTGTCCACGGTCCAATGATAGATATTTCCCTCCGCATCGGCGGAGACGACGCCATCGTTTTTAGGCGCAAGTGCCACGGCCCGATAGTCGGTGACTCCAGGCCGGGTCAGCGTGTATTGGGAACTCCCCGTTGTCGCGTAATGGTACTGGATCGCCCCATCGCGGCCCAGAGTGAGGAACCCTTTGTCCCGGCGGGAGGGACTCATCGCAATGACGGCGGCGGAATGCGGGTGGAAGTCGAAAATGCTGACGAGCCGGTCTCCGTCATCCTTGTTGACGTGGTAGGAATGGACTCCTCCCTCGGAGTCCCCCATAATCAACGTGTACCCGCCGTTGAGGAACCCCAGGTAGGTAACCCCCACCTGGGCGTTTTTGCTGGCCCCCACGGTTTGTATCCCTTCGGGTAAATGGTCCAGATCGACGGCGATGATTTGCCCCTGGGTCGTTCCGACGTAAACCTTGTCTCCCGGTTCGTTGAGGGTCAGCGTCGAGATGCCTCCCCCCACGGGCAGAGTCACCTCGCGTTTCGTCTCCGACCGGCGCACCCCTCCCATCAGATTTTTCTTCAACGTCACATCCAGGATGGAGAGGGTGGAGGGTGCGGATAAAACGGCCAGAACATAGCCCCCTCCCGACTTTTCCACCATCGAAAGAAGTTCGACCGGTTGTCCCGCTTCGCGGACCTGCAAGGGAATCCCCTCCTCCAATTTGGGAACCACCATGCGGCTTCCCTCCGGATAACTCACCACAAACTCCACCCTGAGGGGAAGCACCCTGCCGTCGGAAAGGCCCAGGACCAACCATTGAGCGGCCGATTGCGCCACCCCGGTGATCCGGGCTTCTCCCAACCCCTGGATCGTCATGGGTTCGAGCGGTTTGCGGGTCTGGAGAGAATAGAACTCGATTCCGCCGGAATGAATCTGGTAGGCAATCTCGCGGTATTCGCCCACTCCCAGGGCAAACGGCACCTGCCCTTGTGCCGCCGGGGGGAGCTTGTATTCGAAATGAATTTCGGGATCCTTGAATAATGGATACACTTCGGCAAGGATGACGACCAGAATCGCGAGGATGGACAAAATGATCACCCATCCGCCGAACGTGACCACCGTGCCAGCCATCCGGTCCACCACCAACCGGCGGCCAATCGCGGCTGAAGTGGAGCGGACCCGGTTTGCCACGGAAAAGGGCAAACCGGGCCGAAGTTTAAGGAGGGAATTGAACATGTGTCAGAAGATCGACAATCACATTGCCGGTTTGCCGCCCAGGACGGTCAAATCTTCGCCCGCCACCGAACTGGACAGAGGGAAGTAGCCGCCCTTGACGACGATTTCCTGCCCCTCTTTCGACAATACCATCTTGAGGAACTCGTGGACCAGGGGATCCAGAGGTTTCCCCGGAGCCTTGTTGACGTAAACATACAGGAAACGCGCCAGCGGGTAATCACCGGAAATCGCATTTTCCAGCGTCGGCTGGACATAGTTGGTCCCCGAGACGGAAAGGGGAACGGCCCGAACGTTGGCGGTTTTGTAACCGATGCCGCTGTACCCGATTGCGTAACGGTCCACCCCAACGCTTTGAACCACCGAAGCGGAACCCGGTTGTTCCTTCACCTCATTCCGGTAATCGCCCTTTTCCAAAGCCACTTCCTTGAAGAACCCATAGGTTCCCGAGGCGGAATTACGGCCGTAAATGCTGATCGGGCGGTTGGCATAATCCCCCTTCATCCCGATGTCGCCCCAGGTCTTGGCCCGGCTGTGTCCCCGGCGCTGGTTCCTGGAAAAAATGCCATCCACCTGGTCGAGGCTCATCCCGGCAATCGGATTGTCCTTGTTGATGAACACCGCCAGGGCATCCACGGCCACCCGGATCTGGGTGGGTTTGTAACCAAACTGTTTTTCGAATTCATCGATTTCCTTGTCCTTCATCTGCCTGGACATGGGACCCAACTGGGAGGTCGCGGAGATGAGCGCGGGCGGAGCGGTGGACGAGCCTTTACCCTCCACCTGGATGTTGACGTTGGGGTAAAACTTCTTGAACTTCTCCGTCCAGAACGTCATGAGGTTGTTGAGTGTATCCGACCCGACGCTGTTAAGGTTACCGCTGATGCCTTCCACCTTGACGTAGGCGGGCAGAGCGGGGTCCACCGTCCCTGCACCGGCAATAGAGGCACAGAAGAAGAACGCAACGACCAGGGAGAACATTACTTTGAGAAGGAATTGAAATTTTTTCATCTGGAAACTCCTAAATTATGAATTAACCGAATCCGCAAAAGGATATTTCCCGGAAATTAGGATTCAACTAGGGTTCAAATAGGCAACGAATAGATTTATATAAAATGGATGGGCGGCTCTAACGATACAACATTATTTTGAGATTTGCCCGTTCACAACCCATAGTTACTGAGAAATCTTGATTGCGAGTTATGCAGGAAGGTCCTTAAACCATTGAATTCCGGCTCGAAGAGTCGACCGAAAAGAACGAATGTCCAAAACATCGGACAATCCGATCGATTTTACTTTCGAATTGTTAGAATCGTGTTTGATCCGGAAAATTGTTTTGACCGGGAGGGCGGCTCCGCCGGAAATGGAGATACGGGAAAGAAACGGTTGGGTTAAAACACAACCCGGAAGGAAATAGGGAAAAGGGACCCCCCCAGCCAGAAATTTGAGGATTCCTGACTGGGGGGTACTCTTGGAGGAGAGTTACGGGTCCCGAATGAGAGAATCGTTCCCGGCTCCCAGAGCCGGGAAACCTATCATTATTATATTATTTAGAACTTCGCGATGAGATCAAGTTGCGTCATGGTCATGTCGTACTTCGGTCCACGCTCAGCCTCGGTGATCCAGTGGGTCACATCGAGGTATAATCCCGGGCGCAAACCCACCTTGGCCCCCAGTTCCCAACCCTTGGAGTTGACGCCGCCATCGTGGAAATCGGAGTCGGCGAAGGCATAGAACACCGCATCCTGCTGGACCACGCGATACATGGCCTTGATTTCATAATCGAGAAACTTTTTGACTTTGCCGTATTTGAACCCGGCCTGCCACGCCGTATCCAGATCCTGAGCCAACTGGCCGTTTCCGGCAGGCGCGTCGGCATCGGTATTCTGGGCATACTCGGCAAACAGGTTCAAAGGCTTGCCCATGAAGTTCAAACCCCATTCACCCATCACATCCAGAATCCGCATGTTGGTCGTCAGTTCGTCCCGGGCGTTGACATGGCTGTTTTTCTGATCGATCCCATTGCCATTTTCGTTGGTGATGTTGGCGCCTTTGACATTCTGGTAATCATAAAAAGCGATGGCCACCTTGAATTTGCCCAGATCCGTCTTCTGCTCCAGCATGGCCTGGTAGGAGGCCAGCCACAGGTCGTCCGCGGGTCCGACGGCCCCATTGGGGTTCACCCGGTCGGTTTCCTCGACGACGGTCTGAGCAAACGTCAGGGCGAGCTTGGTGTTGGCACCGAATTCCTTGACAAATTTCTCGGCAATACCTTCCATCGTGACGTCGCTGTCCCAGACCACTTCGGATTTCCAGAAGGGGACGCCGAATTTTCCGCCCAGGAAGACAAAGGGATCGGGCCGCCATTCAAGGTAGGCCAGATTGATATCAACGGTCTTCTGGCCCGAGGTATTGTCCAGCGTCTGGTTGCCCGAGGTGGCCACGTTGCCGCCCGTGGACAACCGGAACTTGAAATCCATGTCGTCATAGAGATGAACTTTAGCGCCCAGGCGGAACCGGATCCGCGTGCGCTGGGTGTCCATGTTGCCATCGGCGTCATTGGTGGTGATGTTCGTGCCGTCCCGATCCTTCCCCTCGTAGCGCAGGCGAAAATCGCCAAACCACTTGAAACGCTCCAGCAAGGAGAGGCGTTCATCCATGCTCGCCACCCGCTCGCGCAGGGCTTCCTGTTCCAGGGCATCGGCCGACATGTCCGCCCAGGCGTTCCCCGCAAATACCAGCGTCATCAACGCCAGACAGAAAACGGCGATACCTGATTTAAATTTACATTCCAGTTGGGTCATCTTTTCTCGTCTCCTTTTTTTGCTGGGGGCCGATGGCTTTCCTCGAAAGGTTGAAACCGGGCCGTTAAAAAAAAAATGGGAACTTCAACACGTTATTCACAAAAGTGAAATCAAGGCGCAGAACAGGTTGTATTGCGGTGATACTCTAGGAAAAAATTATTAGGAGCAAGTTAGGAAAGAATGAGAATTTCAAAGGGGGGAAACATCGACAGCGGAAACCACAGGAGGGGGGCAGATTGAATCATCGTCCCATCGTTTCCGATGGATGTTCAGTTTGACGGAATTCGAATGAAGAAGGTGCTTCCTTTTCCCGGAGCGGTCGCAACGGACACCGTTCCCCGGTGAACCTGGGCGATGTGCTTGACGATGGCGAGCCCCAGGCCGGTCCCGCCCTGTTTGCGGCTTCGGGCCTTGTCCACACGGTAAAACCGCTCAAACAGGCGCGGCACATGAACGGGATCGATTCCCACTCCCCAATCCCGAACGCTGATCACGACGTGGGAATTTTCCCGGCGCGCCTGAACCTCGACCCTTTGGCCGGACTGTCCATATTTTACGGCGTTGTTGACAAGGTTGACGACCGCCTGCTCCAACAACTGGGGATTGACTTTGGCGCGCAGACGGTCCTCGCAAACCAGCGCCACCTCCACCCTTTGCTCGGCGGCCTTTTCCGAGCAGTCCTGAATGGCCATTTGCAGAATCCCCTTCAACCCCGTTTCCACCAGAACAATTTCCCCCCCTTCGGCTTCCTTCTCGATCCGCGACAGACTGAGGAGATCCTCGATGATGGCATGGAGACGGTCGCCCTGTTTGGCGATGATTTCCAGGAATCGCCGGGATTCGACGATTTCCTCCGGATTGCTGTCGAGAATGGTTTCCACGGAGGCCTTGATGGCGGTGATGGGGGTCTTCAATTCATGAGACACATTGGCGACAAATTCCCGGCGCAGGTTTTCGAGGCGGCGCAGGCGGGTCACGTCGTTGAGCACGATGAGCGCGCCGATCTGCCGGTCGCTGGAGTCTTTCAGCAGGGTGCCATGAGCAAAGAGAAACCGTACCCTGTCACCGGGAATCACGATTTCCCCTTCCTGGGGCAGAGAACTCGCCAGCGCCTGTTCCACGAACTGGTGCAGGTCGGAGTTGCGAATGACCTCCTGAAGGGAGCGGTCCAGAAAATCCGGCACGTCCACCCGGAACATCTCCGCCGCGGCGTGATTGAGACTGAGCACGGCCTGCTGGTTGTCCACCGCCACCACCCCCTCGACCATGCTGGCCAGGACGGCCTCCACCTGGTTTCGCTGAGTGGTCATGTGGTGGATGCGAGCCCCGATGCGGAGAGCCATCTGGTTGAGAGATTCCGACAGGACCCCCAGCTCTTCCGAATCCGGAGGAGATATGACTCCGGACAGATCCCCGCGGGCAAAGCGATCCGCGGCGGCTTTCATTTCTCCGAGCGGGCGCGCCAGCCGGCGGGAAACAATCCAACTCACTCCCCCCGCCAGCAGGATGACCACCAGGCTGGCGGCGGCCAG
>Ga0210019_1005663_pt1 | contig 10312 bp, 7 predicted proteins | sample CryGeyCG2114_020_2_FD_183969 | JGI IMG/M metagenome (GOLD analysis project Ga0210019, IMG submission 183969) | Groundwater microbial communities from aquifer - Crystal Geyser CG11_big_fil_rev_8/21/14_0.20 (SPAdes) (version 2) | ecosystem: Environmental > Aquatic > Deep subsurface > Groundwater ...
CCCTGGAATGTTTTCCGGCCGCCTTCAACCTGCGCCAACGGGTGGATACCATTTGGGATTTCGATGTGGTTTACACCGCCCCGGCCTGGGGTTACGCCGATGTGGACGAGTATTACCGGAAGAGCAGTTCCCGCCAGTTTCTGGAAAAGATCAAGGTTCCCACAACCCTTTTGTGCGCTCTGGACGATCCATTTGTCCCGGCGGACACGTTTAAATCCGTCCGCATGAATCTGGCGATAGATCTCGTTCTCCCCGAGAAGGGAGGGCATATGGGCTATATTTGCAGTAAACCGACCCCCTATAACGATTTTCGTTGGATGGATTTCAATATTGTCGATTGGGTGAGAAAACGACTTTGAGACGATTCACCCACCTGCCGACTTCAATGGATCTGTGGAATATCAAATGATTCGCCGCTCCGATTTTTACTGGCTGATTAAACTCCGCGGGACCACGTTTCGGAACCATTTCCTGCGCCCCACGCCGCAGTCCTGGGCCCGGTGGTCCGTAATGGCCATTCTCGGTACGCTTTTCATCTGGGGGGATTACGTTTTCTTCCACCGGATCATCCGGTATCTCGACGGCCTTCCCTTTCGCGCGGGGGAGGAGTTGGTTCCTCAATTACTGAACGTGGTGTTTTTGACCCTCTTCGCGATGGTCCTGTTCTCAAGCGTTCTCGTTTCCCTTTCTCTGCTGTATTTATCCGCCGACCTTGATTTTCTACACGCCATGCCCCTGGGTCTGGGCCCGCTTCTCACCGTCCGGTTCATTCAATGCGTGATATTCAGTTCGTGGATGATGCTGTTGTTTTCACTTCCGATCTATGTGGCGTATGGACGTTTTTTTCACCTCGGCTGGGATTACTATGCGTATCTTTCCCTCTGCCTGGTCCCTTTTGTGACACTGCCTTGTGCCCTGGGGGGGCTGGCGACGATGGTGCTGATGAAATTCTTTCCCGCGCGCCGGGTTCACCAGGTCCTGTCGCTGGTGGGTCTGGTGTTCCTGGTGGGCCTCGTGGTTTATTTGCGGTTCCTGTCGCCGGAGAAGTTTTTTGGCAAGCAGGTTTCTGATGAAATGATCATGGCTTTTGTTCAGGGGCTGAAAGCGCCGGACTACCCGTTTTTGCCCAGTAGCTGGATGACGCTCGGCATCACCCGCTGGGCGGCGGGGGAGAGGGCAGGGCCGTTCCTCCAGTTGTTCTGGTTGTTCTTGTCCTTGGGCCTTGGGGCGTGGGCGTTCATTGGAACCGGAAAGAGAATTTATTTTTCCGGCTGGCGCATGGTCCAGGAAGCCAAGGCGGCCCCGCCGGGCCGAAACAGCGGGTGGGGGCGGCAGGAATCGATCCTGGATTACCTGCCTCTTGCTCCTTCCAGCCGCGCCCTGCTGGCCAAAGACGTCCGGATTTTCCTGCGCGACCCCGAACAATGGTCGCAATTGTTCATCCTGTGCGCCTTGGTGATCGTCTACATCTTCAATATCATGAACCTGCCGCTGGACAACACGATTTTGAAAAACGTGGTGTCCGTGTTGAACATCGGCCTGGTGGGTTTCGTTCTGGCCGCTCTTATCTCAAGGTTTGTGTTCCCCTCCGTGAGTGTGGAAGGCCAGATGTTCTGGACCATATATACCGCCCCGGTGGACATGGAAAATTTTCTGTGGAGCAAGTTCTGGTTGTTCTTTCCTCCGTTGCTGGCAATCGCCGAACTACTGGTGGTGGTCTCCAACTATTTGCTTCAAGTGGACAGCTATGTTATGAATGTTTCCGTTCTCGGGGTCTTTCTGGTCACCTTTGGTCTGGTGGGACTGGGCCTGGGAACGGGGGCGATGTATCCCCAGTTTGAACACGAAAATATATCTGAGATTTCATCTAGTTATGGTGGAATTCTTTATATGATTTCGAGTCTTATGTTTATCGGGCTGGTGTTGGTTTTGGGGGCCTGGCCCCTGTACGTCCATTTCAACGAGCGGTTCCTGTTTCGTTCCATCGGCGGTATCGACGTCCCCATGTGTTACGTCCTCATCGTGGTCCTGGCATTGCTGGTCGCCTTCCTGCCGCTCAAGCGGGGCATCCGCGCCTTGAAACAAATGGATATTTGACCGGGATTCCCGGTAAGATGAATTGAGACGCGATTTCCCATCCTCCTGGATGGTCCAACGGAAATGGAACTTTTCCCCGACTATGAACAGAGCGCAAAGGAGCCGCCGCCACCGCTTGCCGACCGAATGCGGCCGGTCAACTGGGACGATTTTCTGGGCCAGGAGCACCTGGTGCGCGAAGGACAGCCGCTCCGGCGGCTGGTGGAGAAGGATTCGAGCCTCTCATTCATTCTCTGGGGTCCGCCCGGATCCGGGAAAACCACCCTGGCGAGAATCGCCGCCCGCTTGACGCAAAGCCAGTTTCATGAAATCAGCGCCGTCAACGCCGGGGTGGCCGATATTCGCAAAGTGATCGATTCCGCCGAAAAAATATGGCGTGCAAAACAGCGGCGGACGATTCTGTTCATCGATGAAATTCACCGGTTCAACAAGGCCCAGCAGGACGCCGTTCTCCCCTTCATCGAGAAGGGAACCCTCCGCCTGATCGGGTCCACGACCGAGAACCCGTCATTCGAGGTGATCCCGTCTCTGCGTTCCCGATGCCAGATTTTCCGTCTGGACCCCCTGGAGCGGCAGGAGATCCGGGGTATCCTCGACCGGGCTCTGAGCGATCCCGAACGCGGGTTGGGCAAGGATCCTCCGCCGATCGAGGAAGCGGCCCTGGACCTCATCGTCGATTACGCCAACGGCGATGCCCGCAGAGCCCTGAACGTGCTTGAGGCCGCGCGGGATTACGTCCGTTCCGAAGAGAGAGGAACCGCGTCTGTCGGACCGGAAACGATTCTGGGGATCATTCAGAAATCGGCGGTCCTCTATGATAAGCAGGGGGACGAACATTTCGATCACGCCTCGGCGTTTCAAAAAAGCCTGCGCGGGTCCGATCCGGACGCGGCCATTTATTGGCTGGCGAAAATGATCGCCGGCGGGGAAGATCCCCGGTTCATTGCCCGGCGGCTGGTGGTCACCGCTTCGGAGGACGTGGGAAACGCCGACCCCATGGCATTTCTGCTGGCGATGGCGGCGGCGGATGCCGTTGAACGCCTTGGCCTTCCCGAGGCGCGCATTCCGCTGTCCCAGGCGGTGATTTACGTTGCCCGGGCGCCCAAGGATAACGGGGCGATCGTCGCCGTGGACCGGGCGCTGGGAGACATTCAGAGCGAAGGGCATTCCTATCCCGTTCCCCCGCACCTGAAAGATACCCATTACCGGGACGCCAAAGAACGCTATGGTTTTGGAGTCGATTACAAGTATCCGCACAGTTTCCCAGGCAACCGGGTGCAACAGGATTACCTGCCCCCGGAATTGAAGGGGAAAAAATACGTTCCCGATCCCAAACAGAGAGAAAGAAAAAAATGACAGAAACCCTTCGGTTCAAAGATGCCGACTCCATTTTCCAGGGACGCGTTCGCGGCAACCAGTTGATGCTCAGCAGTATCAACCTCACCGCCGATGAAGCCCTGGTCCTTTGGGATTCTCCGCGATTGAACGCCATCACCTGGCTCGACTTCGACGACAACCGCCTGGGCGACGAAGGGGTGGCCTGCCTCGCCCGGTGCGAGCGCTTGACCCAGGTGCAGTACCTCAACCTCAACGGCAACGGGGTCACCGACCAGGGCCTCAAGTCTCTCGGCGCATCGCCGTATCTCACCCGGCTCAAACGGCTTCACCTTAAAAATAATCCGATCCAGGGAGACGGATTGATGGCGCTGTTCGATTCCGAAACCCTGGAAAGCCTTGCGACGGTACAGGTCAACGAAGGTTGGACCTGCAAGCGGCTGGAAGGGTGGCGGTACAAATCCCGCGATTGACTCATGCCTCCAAAGCCCACCCCCATGCAATTTCACATTCACATTTCCGGACAGGATCGGCCCGGCATCCTTTCCGAGGCGTTGGAAGCGATTCATCGGTTCGGTCTGAATGTGGTGGACATCAAACAATTTGTGTTCAACGGACTGCTGAACCTTTCGCTTCTTCTGGAATCCCGCGAGACGCTGTCCGTCAAGCACCTCCGGGAGGAACTGGCGGCCTATGGCAAACGCTCGCGGGTGAAGGCCAGTATCTACCCCTGGGATTCGGGAATCCGCCCCGACGCCCCTTATAAACACCGCTCGGTGGTGACTCTTCTGGGACGGGAAATCCGGTTTGAGGTCTTTCGGGATTTGATGCGGACGTTCGCCGCAAAGGATGTCAACGTGCTTCGCATCGAGCAATTGGATTACGGCGACCACCACGTTTTGGAATTCGTCATCGGCACCCGGGAGGCGCACTCCAGCCTGGACGTGCTCAACGCGCTTGTGGAATTCAAGGAACACTTCGAGGTCGATATCGCGGTGCAGGAAGACACGCTGTTCCGCCGCAACAAGCGCTTGATCGTCCTCGACGCCGATATGACCTTCCTGCAATGCGAAGTGATCGATGAGATGGGAAAAATCGCGGGGGTGGGGGAGAAGCTGGCCGAGATCACCCATCGCGCCATGAACGGCCAGATGGATTTCAAAACCGCGCTCGCGCAACGGGTTTCCCTCCTCAAAGGTCTGCCCATGAGCCGGTTGGAGGAGTTGGCCGAGCGGATCCCGCTCACTCCGGGGGCCGAGGACATGGTGCGGATCCTTCAATATTTGGGATACAAAATCGCAATCGTCAGCGGCGGATTCCAGTTTTTCATCGACAAATTGAAGCGTCGCTATCAACTCAATTTCGGTTTTGCCAATCATTTAAAAGTCAAAGACGGCCGCTTGACCGGGGAGCTTGAAGGGGACATCATCGATGCCGAAGCCAAAGAGCGCATCCTGGTTTCCCTGGCCGACCGGGAAGGGTTTTCCCTCCGGCAGGTAGTGGCGGTGGGGGACGGAGCCAACGATATCCGTATGCTGGCCCGGGCCGGACTGGGAATCGCCTTCAACGCCAAACCGGTGGTGCAGAAAGCGGTTCGCGCCAGCATCAACATTCGGAATCTTGAATTAATCCTTTATTTTCTGGGTATTAATGGGAAAGATCTTAAGGAATTGCGTGAGGTTTCTCAGGCGGGGTCGAAGCAGGCATGGGCGGCCCCCGCCAGCATGGATCCGTCCATTCAATAATTTTCTCTTCCCCCTGGATGGGGAAGTAAGTGCCTGGATTGAATCCGCGCATCCCCCTTCGGAATAAATCCGGTATCCAAAAAATTGTTGACATTTTTAAATTCCTTAATGGTATCATCGGGGTAAGGTAAACATTGAGCCGCCGGAAACCGCGGGGATCGCGGTGGAAGGTCGGGTCGAAACACCTTGAAGGAATATGGGCTCCTGTAAGGGTGCGGTTCGTATCCTTAAAGGGTGCCTCTAAAACCTCCGCAATGCTTGGGTCAAATTTGCGAAATCATCGGCAAAAGATGACCCCAAAAGCGGATCTCCCTTAGAGCCCCCCCGGCACACCCCCCAAGGAACAGACAGTTCCCCAAATCTGTTTCGAAACAAAAGTCTTTCAAAAATTTTCAGATCCAGAAATGGTCCTCCAGTTATTCAGGTTATGACTGACTGGAACCGATGCGTTTGAATGGCGTTTTTCTCTGGCGAGGGAATTGTGCGCCCGGTCCCCGTGGCACCGGTTTACGTCAATTCCTCCTGCACGGATTATGATGCTTTATAAACCCAATTCTTTGGAGGTCGGCCGCCTGCCGATGAGGGGCCCAAGGCAGGAAATCGATGCAACGGAAAATTGTGTTTTCACGTTTCATTAATAATCATCCAAACCATTCTAAGGAAAAATTTCACCATGAAACAGATCAAGACCCTTTTTACCGCTATTCTCGTTGCCGCTTTTCTGGTTACCGTTTCCGGAGCTTCCGTATGGGCCGCCGATGCACCTGGAACTCAACCCAAAGAGGAGAAAGCCATGACGGGCGAACCCACGACCGACAAGGAAAAAGCTCCGGTGATGGGCGAGCCTGCTAAAAAGGAAGCCGACGCTACCAAGGCCGACGAGGGTGAGAAAAAACCCGCCGCTCAGAAAAAGCACGGCAAAAAAGCCAAGAAATAATCAGTTGAATTAATCGCGTCGGTCCGCTCCGCGGGCCGGCACGCAACTGAGATTTTCCGATGCGAGGCTGGTATCGACTGGCGAGAGGCGTAGCCGATCGAGGGTTGGTGCCAGCCTTCATTTTTTCGGGGATTTCCCTGCCCTTTTCCCCCTGAATCCCGCCCCCTTCCTGTTTTCAGATTGATATAACAGAATCCATTTGTTCGTAGTATATTGACCCCATCGATTAAAATTTTATGCTGGAGGCTTTTCGATCAGGCTGGAAGGGCTTCTCCGCCCTTTGCTTCCGTACCGGATCGTCCGAAATCGAGGTTTTGAATGAAGGTCGCGGTAATTTTCAACAAGGACCAGAGCGGGGTCATCAACGTTTTTGGCATGCAGAACCGCGAGGTGTACAAGCCCCAGACGGTGGAAAGGGTGGCTTCGGCCCTGGAGAAAGGCGGGCACAATGTCCGGGTTATCGACGGCAACATCAACGTCATCGAAAGCCTGAAGGATTTCATGCCCCGCGTGGTGCATGGCGAACAACCCGGCATGGTGTTCAACATGGCCTATGGCATCCAGGGGGTCAGCCGGTATACGCATATCCCGTCCCTCCTGGAAATGGTGGGGATCCCCTATGTGGGGTCCAGTCCCTCGGGTCACGGGATAGCTCTCGACAAGGTGACGTCCAAGGTTCTGTTTCAGGCCAACGGGGTGCCCACGGCCGAATATTGGGTCTTTTCCTCGGTTGACCAGATTCCCGAAAATCTTCCCTTCCCCCTGATCGTGAAACCCAAGATGGAAGCGGTTTCTCTGGGCATCCAGGTGGTGCAGGACTTTCAGGCCCTTAAAGCCGCTGTTGCGTCGCTGATGGAGGAGTTCAAGCAACAGGTGCTGGTCGAGGAATTCATCCCCGGGCGGGAGTTTGCCGTGGGCCTCCTCGGCAACCGCGACCCGGAAGTGCTTCCCATCGTCGAAATCGATTTTGGCGGTGACGAGATGGCCATCCAGAGCCTGGACGACAAGACCCGGAATCCGCGCGGAAAACTTTGCCCCGCCCCGGTGGACGAACTGCTCAAGGAGAATTTGGGGAAAACGGCCAAGGCCGCCTTCCGGGCGCTGGGGGTCTACGATTTTTCCCGAGTGGATTTCCGGTTGGATAAAAACGGCAACCTCTATGTCCTCGAACTGAACTCCATGGCCAGCCTGGGCTCGTCGGGAAGTTATGTCACGTCCGCCAAGGCGGCCGGATATACGTTCGAGTCTCTCATCAACCGGATGCTGGACGTGGCGGTGGAACGGTATTTCGGCAAGCAGTCCATGGAGCAATTGGCCGCGCCGGAGCCGTTGTTGACAAGCTTGTTCAAACGGACGACCACGCCCCTGCACGTCCGGATCCGGAGTTATCTTCGCGGGAACCTGGGCACCATGGAGGATTTCCTCGCCACGATGGTGGATATCAATTCCTATGTCCATAACATCGAGGGGGTCAATTCCCTGGGACGTTGGGTTTCCAACCAACTGGCCAACCTTGGGTTCCAGCGTCTGGTGCACCCGCGCGCCGAGTTCGGCAACATGATTTATTTTTCCAACCACGAGGGAGAGAAGAATGACGTTCTGATCGTGGGCCATCTGGACAATCCGGTTCATTACCAGGATTACTCCTCGTTTCTGGAAGAACGGGGCCGCATCTACGGTACGGGAGTGGCCTGGGGCAAGGGGGGGATCGCCGTTCTCCTGGGCGCCTTGAGCGCCCTGCGCTATACCCGGTCACTCAAAAAAGTGAAATGCGGCATCCTGTTCATCACCGACGATTCCCTCGGAGGCCGGTCGTCCCGGCCTTTGATTGAAGAGCTGTCCCGCAATTCCCACTACGTGATCGGTCTGCGGGGGGCGGGTCTTTCCGGCGAGCTGATCACGTCATGCTCCGGGACGATGAATTTCAATATCGAGATCAACCAGGTGCCGCCCCGGCCAGGGCGAAAGGAAGGGACCGAAACCCACGATCCGGTTTTGTTCGCGGCGGAAAAAATTCTTTCGCTTAAAAAACTTGCGGCTCAGAACAAGGGAGTCGAATGCACCATCACTTCGGTGCATACGCGCGGGACCGGTCAGCTCCCCCCCGATTACACCAATCTTTCCTTTTTATTCCGGTTTTCGGATACCGCGCAGAGCGAACGGCTGGAAACCCAGGTCAACCGCATCTTCAAAGAGGGCACGCCGGGGAATATCAAGGTTCACCTGACCCGTGGACCGAGCCGCAGACCGTTTCCGGAAACCGAAGAGATCCGCAATTTTTACGAAAAGGTGGAGCGGCTCGCCCGGTTGATCGAGGTCCGGGTGCAGAAAACGCATAGTCCGGTTCATTCCTTTTTATCGTTTGTTCCACAGGAAATTCCCGTGCTGGATGGCTTGGGTCCGGTGACCGGGGGCATCGGCGGAAATAACGAATATGTCATCAAGGACAGTCTGTTGGATCGCGCCGTGTTGTTGGCAAACGTGATTTTCCTGTCCAACCGCAATTTTAATTTATGAACCTGGAGAAAATCGAAGGGCGGTTTCGTCCCACCGCGGACGGGAAATGCGCCGTTTCCCGCAAGGGGATGGTCTCCACGGCCTTTCCCGAAGCGACCCGGGCGGGGGTGGAGATGCTCGAGCGGGGCGGGAATGCGGTGGATGCCGCCTGCGCCGCGGCGTTTGCCCTGGGGGTGTGCGAGCCGCAGGCAAGTGGAATCGGAGGGCAGTCCATGGCACTCCTCCACATCGGCGGGAAAACCCTGGCCTTGGACGGGTCGAGCCGGGTCCCCTCGCTGGCCCACCGGGACCGGTTGGGAAAAGATGAAACCTTTACCGGATACCGGGCCACCACCGTTCCCAGCACCCCGGCGGTGCTGGGGTATCTCCATTTCCGCTACGGACGGCTGGACTGGAAGACGATTCTCCGGCCCGCCATCGGAATCGCCCGCAACGGATACCGGATGACCGGCCTTCAATCCAGCCTTCAAGAGCGGGAACGGGAATCGTTCCTGAGTGTGAATCCCGGGACGGGAGCCCGGTACTTTCTCAAGGAGGGGAGCGTTCCCTACAATGCGGGGGATCTGTTTGTCCAGTCCGACCTCGCCGATCTGCTGGAGCATCTTTCCCTCTATGGTCCGCGTTCCTTTTACCAGGGGGACATCGCGCGCCGCATTCACCGGGATATGGAGGAGAACGGGGGGTTTCTGCGCGGCGACGACCTGGCGCTGATCCCCTGGCCGGTGGAGCGCCGCCCGTTGAAGCGGAAATACCGGGACGTGGCTGTGTTTACCGTGCCCCCGCCGGGGGCCGGGAGAACTCTTCTGCTCGTCCTTCTGATGTTGAATCACCTGCCTTCGAAGATACTGCGTAACTATCAACCCGAGACATTCCACTTCATGGCGGAAATTTTCCGCAAGGCCCTGCTCAATCACCGCGAGCGGCCCTTCGATCCTAACACCTACCGGCAAATGCCCGAGGATAACCGGGTCCTGAGCCGCGAATATGCGCGCTCCCTCTCCGCGTCCATCCGCGACCGGATCGACCCGCAACTGCCCCTGGTCGATCCTTACGTGGAGGGAGGCGAAACCACCCATCTTTCCGTGATGGACGAGGCGGAAAACGCCGTGGCGATCACGCAGTCGATCGAGCGCGTTTATGGATCCAAGGCCGCGGCGGAAGGATTGGGGTTTCTGTACAACAATTACATGAGCGCGCTAGAGTGGAAGGACCCCTCGCACCCGTATTATCTGCGTCCGAACGCCGTCCCCTGGAGTTCGGTGGCTCCCGTCATCGTGTTTCACCGGTCCCGGCCCTGGCTGGTGGCGGGAAGCCCGGGAAGCGACCGCATCTTTTCCTCGGTGAGCCAATTTCTGTCGCACGTGATTGACGGCAACCTTCCCCTGGGAGAGGCGATGTTGCGTCCCCGGTTCCATTGCTCGATCGGCGGAACAATCTATCTTGAATCGGAACGGTTCGACCCGGCGATTCTCGAATATCTTGAATCGTCGGGTTACAAACTGGTGTTCAAGGAACCCTTCTCGTTTTACCTGGGAGCGATTCACGCTGTGATGAAGACCCAAACGCGCGGCGATTTCCAGGGCGTGGCGGAATTCCGCAGAGACGGAATCGCGGCGGGGCCCCAGCCATGAACCGCCTTCCCGTTCTCCTCTCGATCCCGCATGGTGGATCCGATATTCCC
>Ga0210019_1005666_pt1 | contig 10311 bp, 9 predicted proteins | sample CryGeyCG2114_020_2_FD_183969 | JGI IMG/M metagenome (GOLD analysis project Ga0210019, IMG submission 183969) | Groundwater microbial communities from aquifer - Crystal Geyser CG11_big_fil_rev_8/21/14_0.20 (SPAdes) (version 2) | ecosystem: Environmental > Aquatic > Deep subsurface > Groundwater ...
GGGATTACCCCGACGAGCAAGATTAAATCCTATCGGATTTAATCTGTCGGCCTTTCCCTGCAGATTTACAAAAGTAAATCTAAACGCAGGGACAAGTCGGGCAGATTTTGCTATTGCAAAATCTGGGTTTATATAATCTTATGAAAATTATACCTATATTTATCCCTCACGCAGGGTGCCTGTACAGGTGCATATACTGCGATCAGCATAAGATATCAGGAGCACTAAGAACTCCTCGAGTAGATGAAATAAACTCTATTATAGAAAGAAACCTTAAAACAATCCCTAAAGATGAAAGAGTAGAGGTTGCTTTTTTTGGCGGCACTTTTACGCTTTTGCCTGAAGATTTGCAGAAAAAATATTTAGACGCGGTTTATCCTTATGTAAAAGATAAAAGAATCGCAGGGATCCGCATATCTACCCATCCTGAGGCAGTTACTGAAAAATCCATTAAGCTATTTAAAAAAAGAGGAGGATGTTTGGTTGAGTTAGGCGTACAGTCACTTGATAAGGAGGTTTTGAAAAAAACAAATAGGGCGATGGATTTTAATACAATAAAAATTGCAGCAGGTGTTATAAAAAAATCAGGCTTGGATTTAGGGGTGCAGGTAATGCTTGGCTTGCCAGGCGATACGCTTCAGAAATCAATAAAAACAGCCCAAAGGCTTTTAGAACTAAAGCCGGAAACAGCCCGCATATATCCTGCGGTTGTTTTAAAAGGCACAGGGCTTGGAGAGTTATTTAAAAAAGGCAAGTATAAGCCATTATCGCTGGAGGATGCGATAAAGTGGTCTGCCTGCGTTTCAGATGTTTTTGAAAAAGGGGATGTGAAAGTAATACGTATAGGGCTTCATCCTTCAGAGTGCTTAAACTCAAAAAAAATAATCCTCGCAGGGCCATATCATCCGAGTTTTGGAGAGATGGCGCGCGCCAGGCAAATGCGCAATAGAATAATAAATATTTTGGGGCCTAAAAAAATTCAAAACCGCAGAATAATAGAAATCCAAGTTCCAAAAGAATTATTCAGTTTTATATCTGGGCACAAGGGGGAAGAGAAAAAATATTTAGAAGATTTTTATAGAGTATCTGTTTTATTACGAAATAGTTCTCGACTCGGCACCTTTGGCGCCTCGCTCGAACAATATTCTTCGAGCGAGTCCCTCGACTTCGCTCGGGATAAACTCTGCGAGTCGAGAAGAATAAGGATAATTGATACAAGAAAAGTTATAGCTATTATTGACCCAAGGATGCCTGATAAGGCGAAAGCAAGATTGAAGAAAATGGGGTATTATGTAAAAGAAGTGCCTTTACATCCAAAACTGGCCGGGCATGTAAAGGGCCATCCTGATATGATGTTATTTTCTTATGGTAAAAAAGTTATTTACGAGCCGCGTTTAGAAAAGATAGCAGGGCTTTTAAGAGACAATGGTTATGAATGTACGAGAGGAGAGAAAATCAAGTCATATAAATATCCAAAAGATATTATCTATGATGCGTGCAACATAGGAAAATCTATAATCCGCTATGCCGGCAAAATTGAAAAAAATATAGAAAATTTAATCCCTCGCAGAAATCCAAGGGCTTTAGCCCGAGGAATGGATGTAAATTGTTTTTTGCTCGGGAGGAAGCCTCAGTCTTTAGATCAAGAGGCTTCACAAACAAAATTTATAAAAGTTAAGCAAGGCTATGCAAAGTGTTCTGTTATTCCGATAGATGAAAAACATATTATTACCTCGGATAAAGGCATCTATGACAGATGGGATGTAGGGAACGGTCGCGACCGTTCCCTACATATAAGGCCGGGCTATATAAAATTACCTGGCTATAAGACAGGATTTATAGGTGGCGCATCGGGCAGCCATAAGAATAAAATATTTTTTACAGGCTCGCTAAAAAATCACCCTGATGGCAGACTAATAAGGGAATTTATAGAGAAAAGAGGCAAAAAAGTGGTAGAATTATCCAGCGGCAGACTTTATGATGTAGGGAGTATTTTATTTTTTGACGCTAACACATGACAATCTTAGCAGGCTTGAATCCATTGAAGTTTGGCACAGCGCTTGCCGAGGAGTAAGCGCCTATATTTTTTACATAGACAACATTACCCACATCAAGCTCAGGGAGGTCTTCGCTTAAAGAAATTGTATCAAACGAATCGCAAGTAGGGCCTGCTAATGTGCTCAGGAATTTTTGCCCGCGTTTTAAAGTTTTGAATTCATACTTACAATGATCGAATACGATTCCTGAAAAATCGCCATAGAGCCCGTCATTAAGATAATAATAATTTTTATTATTTCTAAATGTCCTGCCGATAACCTGGGTTACAAGAATCCCAGAAGGCCCTACCATGAACCTGCCTGGCTCGGCAATGAACTTAACATTTTTATCAAAAAGCCTTTTTAGTTTTTTCCTTATCTGGCTTGCCATGCGTTCAAATGTCAAGTGGGAGTCTTTCTCAAAATGTTTTATCGGGAATCCACCGCCTATATCCATGATATTTAAAAATAAACCTGAGGGTTTTGCTTCATTAAATATAGCTGACGCGACCTCAAGCGCCTGCAGATAATTTTCTACGTTTGTGCATTGGGAGCCTACATGAAAACTTAAGCCTATAGGCTTAAGCCCCATGGACCGTGCTTTTTTAAGAAGAGAAATAGACTGTTCTGGGTCTGCGCCGAACTTTAGAGACAGCTCAACTATGCTTCCAATATTTGCGACTTTTATGCGTATAAGGACTTTGGCGCCCGGGCAGTATTTTGCGATCTTGTATAATTCAGGTTCGTTGTCAAAGGTCATCATCTTGACCTTTTTCTTGTAAGCAGTTTTTATGTCTTCGTTGGATTTTATGGTGTTTGCAAATATTATTTTTTCAGGGCTTGCGCCAAGTTCTAGGACTGTGTTCATCTCATTTGCGCTTGCTACGTCAAAGCCAGCCCCTAGTTCTACGAATTTTTTAATAATTTCAGGATGCGGGTTTGCTTTTATCGCATAGTAAGGGGTAACCTCAGGAAGCGCTTTATGGAAAATCCTGAATTGTTTTTCAAGCAAATTTTCCTGTATGAGCATAAGAGGGGAGGAGTGCTTCTTGAGCATTCTGCGTATGAGATTTTCTGTTCCGCCTAATTTATTTTTCATGATTGAGATACAAGGAATGTTGTGAATTGCCAGGCATCCTTTTCTCCAGGTTTTTTAAGGTGTAGTGTTATAAAAATATTATCATAGTCTTTAAGAGGTGTCCAGTCAACTGGTATTGATATAAAAGGCCCGAGATACGGTTTTGCAATTTTCATTATATCTTCGTGAGGTATATCGTCAGGCAGATTAAAACCTTTGTCAGGGTTTTCAATCATCCACCTGGCTGCGGCAACTACTGAGATAGCGACTTGCAGCGTAGTGGCGTTCTGGTTAGGAATAAGTTTTCTTGTTTCTTCAATGTCCAACAAACTTCCTGTCCACCATGAATTAAAATCATGGCCCATGAGTAATACGCCCAGCCTGTCTTCGCCTTTTATAATCTCATCGTTCATTATTCTTTGTTTTTCCTGAAGATTATACCGTCTCATCTTAAGCTCGTGGAGAGAGTTTATAGCAGAGTCGCATGGGCAATATACGTAATGTACGGTTGGCCTGTAAACAGCTTTTCCTTTATCGTTCCAGACCGTGAGCCTGTCTGAGATTCCAAATGCTTCGCCGTGTCGGATAACCATTCCTATAATCTCACAATCCGGAACCCAGGAGCGGGCCCATGTATTTACTCCCATGCTTTTCAGGCATATTTGATTTTTTGGGCCGGTTTTATGAAAACACGCTCCTTTGGGAATATTTTTTTCATGTGTTCCCCATCCCATCTCGCTAGGCGCAATACCTTCTTCAAAAAATCCTTCAATGCTCCACGTATTTACAAATTCGTCAAGTTCTTTTGGTTTATCTGTTATCTGCGTGTCGCGCTCGCTTATATGTATGACCTTGACGCCTGAAGCCATTGCTAACATAGGGTAATCTTTTTTATCCAGCGCTTTTTTCAATATCTTTATCCGTTTATTTATTGGTTTTGTAGGGACAGAACATTGTTCTGTCCCTACAATCTTCTTGGCAATGTCCTCCAGGGCTATTTTTGTAAAATGCGATACAAGGCCTGGATTTGCGCCATGATCGACAATAGCTGTAACTCCGGTGTTGTCGCCCCATTTTTTGATGAGCTTGCGTATTTCCATCTGTCTCGCGTATAGAGTCAGATTTGTCGGGCCGTTATTATTAACGCCTTTTTTGTATGGATCCCATACCTCAACAGAGGTATTTACGTATAGAATTTTATTATCCCTGCACCACTGAAGCATGGCGATGCAGTCGATATTCCACGCGAGGTCTATTATCAGATCTCCAGCGCCTACATATTTTTTCAGAAGTAAGGCATAGTTTTTAGGCGTAATGCGGTCAATTACGTAACTAACGCCTTTATCCAGGCTGTCTTTTACGCGGGATCTATTATTTACAAAATCCATTACGGTGATATTTTTCGGCGGGCTATCTATGAGTTTTAATATAAGCGGTATTGCGCACTGGGAAACAGACCCGCATCCAATAACAAGAATCTTTCCTTTAAATTGCATCTCATCTCCATTTTGTAGGGACAGGACAATGTCCTGTCCCTACAATTCTATCAAAAATATTTTTTTAATCAAATAAAATTTTTACTATGTTTGACATAAATGCGGAATTGGTGTAAACTAAAAAATAATATTATGATAAAATTCAAAAATAAAATCCTCATGATAGGCCACGGCGCAGTGGGAAGATGCGCATTGCCGCTTCTAGTAAGGCATATTGACGTCCCTTATAAAAATATCACTATAATAGATCTTGCCGATAAGCGCGAAGAATTAAACCCATGGATAAAAAAGGGCGTGAGATATTTTCAAGAAAGGGTTACGCCTGTTAATATAGCAAGGACTCTTTCCAGGTATGTGTTTCCTGGCGGACTTGTTATAGATCTCGCCTGGAATATAGACTCAGTGAGCATGCTTAACTGGTGCCATGAAAACAAAGTATTGTATGTTAATACATCAGTAGAAGAGTGGGATCCGTACGCTAATATCGAAAAGAAAACGCCTTTTGAAAAATCTCTTTATTACAAGCAGATGGAGATATGGAAATTGATTTCCAGATGGAATAATGATCATAAAGCCACTACAGCTGTTTTGGACCATGGCGCAAATCCCGGGCTCATCTCGCATTTTACAAAAAAAGGCATTGTAGACATAGCCTCTAAGATTTTGAAAAATAGAGTTGTGTCAAAAAAAGATGAAAGGATTATCGAACGTTTTTTGAAGGAAGATAAATTTCCAGAGCTTAGCATGAAACTTGGCATAAAGGTTATACATTGCAGTGAAAGAGACGCTCAGATTTCTGACAGGCCGAAACAGGTGGACGAGTTTGTAGGCACATGGAGTATAGAAGGGTTAAGGGAAGAGGCGACTTCTCCTGCTGAAATCGGATGGGGTACGCACGAAAATGAACTTCCGGAATTAGCCAACGTGCCTGAGATTGGGCCGAGGAATCAGATATTTCTTTCACGCATGGGAATGAATACATGGGTAAGGTCATGGGTGCCTTACGGCGAGATTGTGGGGATGGTTATAAGGCACGCAGAGGCATTTACAATTTCAGACAGGCTTACTGTATGGAGAAAAGGAAGGGCTGTGTACAGGCCTACTGTCCATTACGCATATATGCCTTCCAACGAGACGCTTTCCTCGCTTTATGAGCTCAGATGCAGGAATTATGAATTGCAGCCAAAAACTAGAATTATGAATGACGAAATAATCAACGGTTCGGACACTCTTGGAGCTCTTATAATGGGGCATTGTTATAATTCATGGTGGACAGGAAGCATCTTGAGCATAGGAGAATCCAGAAGATTGGTCAAACATCAGAATGCCACTACTATGCAGGTTGCTATAGGCGTTGTTTCAGGGATTATGTGGGCCATAGAAAATCCTGAACAAGGGGTGCTTGAGCCGGACGACCTCCCTTATGAATATATACTCAAGATTGCAAAACCACACCTTGGAAAATTTATCTCAGAGCCTTCAGACTGGACTCCATTCAGAAACTACCAGGTATTCTTCAAAGAAAACCCAGACGCATATCTTGACAAAAAAACTCCATGGGCTTTTAAAAATTTTCTTTTTAAACCATAAACAACTTTACACTTTAACAATGTTGATTTGTCAAGTTGTTACGGTAGATGAATTATGCTTGAGATATTTGGAGTTTAAGGGTATATTGGTGTAACTATGAATATTATATTAGCGTCTAATTCAAAGAGAAGGCACGAGATTCTGGCTTCGTGCGGCATAAAGCATAAAGTCGTTCCTAGTAATGCAATAGAATATATGACTGTGAGCAGGCTTCCTGAGCAGGTGGCAATGATAAATAGCCGCATAAAGGCAGAGGCTGCAGCTAAAAAGCTTAAATCAGGATATGTGATAGGCGCGGATACAGTTGTTTTATTGAGAAAGAAGATAATCGGCAAGCCTAAGAATGCAAGCCACGCCAAAAGGATGTTAAAAGAGATGTCAGGCAAGGCCATTTCAGTATATACCGGGCTTTGCGTGATAGATGTGAAAAAAGAAAACCTGATTTCAGACTACGAAAGGTCTCTTGTAACAGTGAAAAAACTTAAGGATAAAGAAATCCCGGGATATTTTAAATTGCTTGGGCCATATGACAAAGCAGGCGGATTTTCAATAGAAGGCGTTGGTTCGTTTATCTTTGACGATATAAAAGGCTCTTATTTCAATGTGCTTGGCCTTCCTACAGCTAAGTTAAAAGAGATGTTTGAAAAACTAGGCGTAAATATTTTAACCCCGCCCTTTTGCAAATATATTTAAGCGTTATTATCAAAAGGGCGGGGTAAAAGAAATCAGGGCGTAATGTTTGACGTAATAGTTATAGGCGCCGGCCCGGCCGGCATGATGGCAGCAGGCCGTTCAGCTGAACTTGGCAATAAAACCCTCCTCCTTGAAAAAACAGATTCCTCCGGCAAAAAACTGCTCTTATCCGGAAACTCCAGATGCAATATCACAAATAACTGCGAAAGTGTGGAAGGATTCATAAATAATTTTTCAGAATCAGGAAAATTTTTAAGAAACGCCTTCAGCACATTTTTTAATAAAGAGCTTTTAAGATTTTTCAGAAAAAGAGGCCTTGATTTTAAAGTAGAGCCAGGCGGCAAGGTTTTTCCGATTACCGACAGAGCAGAGGATGTGCTCTATATACTTGTAAAATATGTTAAAGATTCGAGGTGCCAGATTTTATACAGAAAAGAGGTTTCTGATATAGTAAAACAGGGCGATATTTTTGAAATCTCCACAAGAGACAGCTCTATATACAGCGCAAAAAAAGCAATACTCGCGACAGGCGGGCTTTCTTATCCCCAGACAGGCTCTACGGGATTTGGTTTTCATATTGCAAAAAAATTAGGCCACACTGTAATAAAGCCAAAACCAGGCCTCACAGGAGTTATATTAAAAACTAATTTTTTAAAAGAGTGGCAGGGCGTGTCATTTGAAGACGCAGGGGTCAGCGTTTACTCAGGCGACAAGCTTATTCATAAAGACCGCGGGGAAATGATATTCACGCACTTTGGAATATCAGGGCCGGTTATACTTCATATGAGCCATATAGTATACGACGCGCTGGATTCAGGAAAAAGGGTTTTTCTTTCAGTAGATTTTAAGCCGGGCCTAAACCATCACGAGCTGGGGCTGCTTTTCCATGAGGAATTTAAAACCAACCCTGCCAGGAAAATAAGCAATTCCCTGAAAGAATTTGTGCCTGCCAGGCTGGTAAAAAGATTCCTAAAAGCCATGCCTATAGATCCGGATAAAAAATTGAATCAGGTTTCCAAAGAAGAAATAAAAGCCATTTTAGAAAAATTAAAAGGATTTAGATTAAATGTAGAATCTGTGCGGCCGATACAGGAGGCGATGGTTACATGCGGCGGCGTATCCGTAAAAGAGATAGATCCAAAAACCATGGAATCTAAAATTCTAAAGGGGCTTTATTTTGCAGGAGAATTGATTGACATAGACGGAAAGACAGGCGGATATAACCTGCAGGCGGCTTTTTCAACAGGCTGGATAGCAGGCGAAAGCCTGCTTTAACTTGCCAGTGTGTGGTTCTTTATTTTTTTAACAGCATCCTTGCCTATAAGCTTTTCAACTATAGCGAAAGCAAATTCCATCGCAGTAGCCGGCCCTTGGCTGGTTATAATATTCCCATCTGCTACAACAGCCTTATTTTTGTATTTTGTGCTTTTTCCAAAATCAACTTGGTTCCCGGGATAACACGTGGCGGCCTTATTATCCAATATCCCTATGGGCGCCAGCACCACTGCCGGAGCTGCGCATATACCTGCGATTAAAGCGCCTCTAGAATTCATATCCTTGATAAAATCATTTACCTCATTAGAATTGTGAAGATGTAATGCCCCCGGCATTCCTCCTGGAATAATTACAGCGTCAGCGTCAGACTTGATATCGCTCAATTTTTTATCCGCGGATATTGTTATTCCGTGCGAGCCTGTGATGCTCATACTATCAACCCCTGCGCTAACAGCCTCTATCCCGGCCCTTCTTAGTATGTCAACCACAGTAACTGCCTCTATCTCCTCAAAACCTGTTACAAGCAATATAATAGCTTTTTTCGCCATATTCACCTCCAACTATGTTATAATAGAAAATATGAAGAAATTCAAGTACATTTATGGGCCGGTGTTTTCCTGGAGGCTCGGAAGGTCTCTTGGCGTGGACCCATTATCCCAGACAGATAAGATATGCACGTTTGACTGTTCCTATTGCCAGATAGGCGAGACCAAACTTTTTAATTCCGGAAGAAAAGTCTTTGTTTCCAAAGAAGCTATAGCGAAGGAGATTTTAGCCCTGCCTAAAAACGTAAAAATAGACTATATTACTTTTTCAGGAAACGGGGAGCCCACCCTGGCTAAAAATCTGGGCGATATTATAAAGCGCATCAGGAAAATAAGAAAAGAAAAGATAGCTGTCATAACCAACGCCTCTTTGATAAATAAAAGCGATGTGCAGGAGGACCTTTTACTGGCGGATTTTGTTCTTGTGAAGCTGGACGCCAATGCGGAAGATCTTTTCAGGGAGATCAATAGGCCGGATCCGGGCATAAGATTCGGAGATGTTGTAAAAGGCATAAAAAGATTCAGCGAAATCTATAGAGGAAGATTGGCGCTTCAGATTATGTTTGTCGGGAAAAATAAGTCGTACGCAAAAGAGATAGTAAAGATGGCGAAAAAGCTCGGCATAAAAGAGGTCCAGCTCAACACCCCTTTAAGGGAGTGCTCTGAAAAGCCTCTTTCAAAGCCTGAGATGGATGCTATAAAGAAGTATTTTAATGGCATGTCTGTAAATTATGTATATTGGGCCAAGAGAAAAGAAGTAAAGGCTATGGATAAAGAGGGCGCTGAAAAAAGGCATGGCAGGGATAAAAAATAATATTCAAGAGATATTGAGAAGGTTTCCGAGCCATATAGAACTCGTGGCTGCTGCTAAAGGCCGAAGCGTAGGCGAGATTTTAGAGGCGATAGAAAGCGGCGTAAAGATATTTGGCGAAAATTATACACAGGAAGCCGAAGAAAAGTTTAACATAATCGGCGGCGGAAAAGTTAAATGGCATTTTATAGGCCATCTCCAAAAAAATAAGGTCAAAAAGGCGGTTAAAATTTTTGACGTGATAGAAACAGTAGATTCAATTAAAATAGCCCAAGCCATAGATAAATCCTCAGCCGCAATAAATAAAGTAATGGAAGTTTTCATAGAGGTTAATTCAGCCAAAGAAAAAAGTAAATCCGGCGCATTGCCCGAAGACGTAGAGATCCTCGCCCGCCATATCCTGGAATTAAAAAATATAAAGTTAACAGGCCTCATGACAATGGGCCCTGCGCTCAAAAACCCGGAAGACTACAGGCCGTATTTTAAAGACACAAAAGCGCTTTTCGATAAAATAAAATTAAGCTTGGATATAAAATATCTCTCCATGGGCATGAGCGATTCCTACCAGATAGCTATCCAGGAAGGCGCAAATATCGTAAGGATAGGAACACTAATCTTTGGCCCTAGAAAAACCGCGTAGGTGGCCTTAGGGCTCCTCAGTATAATGCTCGGGAAAAACTGGACCACTTTTTAAGCCCAAATAAGATAAATTCTGCGATATAATAAGGCCTATAAGGAGGTATCCAGTTATGGCAATGCGTAAGAAGTTTGAACCGGCATTAAAGGC
>Ga0210019_1005668_pt1 | contig 10311 bp, 4 predicted proteins | sample CryGeyCG2114_020_2_FD_183969 | JGI IMG/M metagenome (GOLD analysis project Ga0210019, IMG submission 183969) | Groundwater microbial communities from aquifer - Crystal Geyser CG11_big_fil_rev_8/21/14_0.20 (SPAdes) (version 2) | ecosystem: Environmental > Aquatic > Deep subsurface > Groundwater ...
GCCCTGAAGATGCTTATAGATGCTTTATGCGGACTGAGATGGATTACCTTGTGATGGGAAGCTTTGCGCTTGATAGGAAAAAGCAGCCTGCGCAGAAATGCGAAGCAAAGCAGTATTTTGAATTAGACTAAAATGATGAATAATGAACTGAGAAAATTCGGATTTAGTTTGGGCTTAGGGCTTAATATCCTGGGATGCATCATGTTTTACAGACATAAGGGGCATTTTATATGGTTTACCGGCACAGGTTCAATTATATTCGCGTCAGCTGTCTTATATCCTGCGGCATTAATCCCTTTGAAGAAAATTTTAGATAAAATAATTTTTCTTATAGGCTGGTTTACCAGCGCGATAAGCCTCTTAATCATTTTTTATCTGATATTTACGCCTGCAAGTGTTTTATTAAAGATTTTTGGCAGGGATTTGCTTAACAAAAAGATAGATAAAAAAATATCTTCTTACTGGATTAAAAGAAAAAATATTATTTTCTCCAAAGAGTCTTACGAACGCATGGGTTGATATCTGTAAACTATGAATAATATATTGGAGTACAAAGGGTTAATTTACGAATTGGCAGCAAGAGATCTTAAAATAAGGTACAGAAAACCATTTTTAGGATTTTTCTGGATGTTAATAATACCTTTTTCTACGGCATTTATTTATAAAATATTATTTTCTAATTTCATGAACATGTCTGGCGCAGGTTTCCCATTTTTCATTCATTTGATAACAGCTTTGTTGCCGTGGAGCTATTTTGCAACCGCAGTGCAGGCAGCTCCGCAATCTATATTGGGCAGTAAAAATATAATTAATCAGATAGCTTTTCCAAAGTATCTTATGCCCGTTTCCACTGTTTTTGCAAACCTTATAAATTTCCTTCCTACTATGATAATTTTAATTATATTTATCCTGGCCTACAATATTAAAATCAGTCTTTTGATAGTTTTTCTGCCGATTGTGATATTGATCCATACATGCTTGATTATAGGCCTGGCGCTCATAGGTTCTTCGCTGCAGGTTATTTATAGGGACGTGGAATATATTTTACAAATTATGGTAACAATATTATTTTTCCTTACCCCAGGGGTTTATACGCTGGAATACGCTATAAACAGAATGGGCCCTTTATTGACAGGTATTTATATGCTCAATCCTTTTGTGGGCCTGACAAATCTGTATAGAATAGTGCTTATAAGAGGTTATTCGAACAGCATGCCTATAGAGGCAAATTTTTTAAATACTCTTATTATACCTGTTTTGTTTTCTGTAGGAATGTTATTTTTAGGGTATTTTGTATTTAAGAAAAATGAACGGAGATTTTCAGATTACTTGAACACTTAATAATAGTTATGGAAATAATCAGATTAAATAACGTAGGCAGAAAATTTAATAAAACAGACAAGCATCTTGATAAAAAGAGTGTCCTGAAAAGCCATAGCAGCGTGTTCTGGGCCCTCAGGAACATCTATATGAATGTAAATAAAGGAGAGATAATAGGTATTATAGGAAGGAATGGATCAGGCAAGACTACCCTTTTGAATATAATAGCAAGCGGGCTGCCTATCAGCGAAGGAGAGATTATTGTGCATGGCAAGGTATCGGCGCTTTTAACTTTAGGGGCTGGATTCCAGGACGAATTTACAGGGGAAGAGAATATATATCTTAATGCCAGCCTCCTTGGCATGAAAAGGGAGGAGATAAAGAATGTTTTTAAGGATATAGTGGAATTTTCAGAATTAGGGGATTTTATAAATACGCCGCTAGGCAGTTATTCATCTGGCATGAGGGTGCGCTTGGGGTTCAGCATAGCCATTCAGAAAGAGTTCGATGTCTTAGTGACAGATGAGATTATGGCGGTAGGCGATGTATCTTTTCAAAAGAAATGTTTTGAAAAGATGGCAGATTTTAAGAGGCAGGGACGATCTATGATAATAGCCACTCAGGATATAGGCGTTGCAGAGAGGTTTTGCGACAGGTTATTTTTATTGGAAGACGGACAGATTGTATCTACCGGTTCGCCTACAGAGGTTACAGAGCGGTACCAGGTTTTATTGAGCAAGCATAAGATTTTGTCAGAAGGAGACAGGTCTAGTATGGTGACAGAAACCAAGCGCTGGGGCACTGATATGGAACAATGGGGCACAAGAGAGGGGACGAAAGAGGTTATTATAAAAGACCTGGTTATACTAAATAAGTCCGGCAAAAAGACAGATAAAATAAAATCCGGAGATATGGTAAAAACCAGGGTAAATTTTACCATTAATGAAGAAATTGATAACTTTCATTTTGGAGTGGCGATATTCAGGGAGGATGGGGTTTATTGTTATGGGCCTAATACTCAGTTTGATGGCCTGGCAATACAACGGACGGGCAAAGGCGATGGTTATTTTGAGCTCGAATGCGAAGAATTATTGCTCATGTCGGGTACATATTATATCTCCGCAGCTATATGGGACAAGAATGAAACTCTCGCCTATGATTATCATAAATGTAACTATAAATTAGAGGTTTCAGGCACGCCTATTTACGGCCAATTGTTATACCTGTCCAGCAAATGGTATGGGTTTCAGATGATGACATCTCATAATGGAGAATATATGCCGAATTTAGATTATCTGGTGGACAAATGGGAGAAACAGGATAGTAACGGCCTGATAACTTTTGAACCGTTAAGATTTTTGAATAATTATGGATCCATGGACACTATATTTTTAACAGGAAGAGAATTTAAAATAAAGATAGGCTTCACAATAGATACATCGCTAAAAGAATCTCCTAAAGGCCTTATATTATGGGTTGGCATATATCGATCAGACGAGATATATTGCCACGGTAGCATAAGGAAAATATCATCTTGCGGCGCGAACTCTGAAATTTTGATTTACCCTAAGCTGAAACTTCTTCCGGGGGGATATAATGTTTCATTAGGCGTATGGGATTCTAATGAAAACAGGTTTTTGGCATATTCGCACGGCATGCATTCGTTCAATATGATTTCTGATAAAAAAGACCACGGCACTGTTTATTTAAAGCATAGATGGAATTGGAAAATCCCAAAAGGAGAGTTAGGATAATGTCAAAAAAACAGCCATTTGTAAGCATAATCATAGTTAATTTTAACGGCAAAAAACTCATAAAAAACTGCCTGGATTCCTTGTTTAAAATAGATTACCCGGCCAGTAAATTTGAAATAGTGGTTGTTGATAATGGCTCAAGCGATAATTCCGAGAGTTTTATCAGGCGTACATATGAAAATGTAAAGGTTATGAAAAACAAGATAAACAGTTATTGCAAGGCCTGTAATATAGGAATTTTAAAGACCAAAGGAGATTATATTGTTTTGTTAAATAACGATGTAGTAGTCAAGAAGGATTGGTTAAGGGAACTGGTCAGGGTTATCGGAAGAGGCAAGTCCATAGGAGCTGTTACCAGCGCCCTTCTGAAAGAAGACGGGAAGATTCAAAATGCAGGCCTTTATGAATTACCAAATTTTTACTGGGATGAGAGAGGAGCTGGCAAGAGACTTAAAGATTATAAAGTCAGGACAGAGGTCGATGCTATCTCAGGCGCCTGCGTTTTATACAGGAGGGCTGCCTTGGATCAGGTCAGTATTTTAGATGAAGATTTTGTTATGTTTGGCGAAGATGTAGATATGTCCATCAGGTTGAAAAGAAAAGGCTGGAAGCTTGTTTACGTGCCTTCAAGCGTAGCTTATCATAAGATGCACGGGAGTTGTAATGAAACATTTGCGCGCGAGGCCATAGAGAAAAATAGGTTGTTATTGATAGCAAAGCACTATCCGCGTAAGCTAAGCGAAGCCTTGATAGGCAATGGATATTTTATAGCAAAATCAGGCAAACAAAAAAGCGGCAAGTTTTTTGATTTGCTGCCGGATATATTTATAAAATTAACAAAAGAGCATGGTCAGCTAATAGCAAATAAAATAACGAAAAAGGTATTTATAGAATTGGAAAAAATTATAAATTATGAGAATAAAAAATTAGAAGAGGAAGCAAAAAATATTCTTGGAGATTTGATTGAAACAAAAAAAGACAGGGAGCATCAAAGAAAGCAAGCCAGCGATTGTAAAAAAGATATAGAAGGCAAAGATCGAATTATCGTAGATAAGGTTCATAAGATAGAAGAATTAATCCAGAGGTTGAACTCTATCCGCCAGGATTTGCAATATAGTAAAGAAGAAATTTCCAACCTTTCTGGAAGATTAAGGGAAAATGATAGGAATATTGCAGATAAAAATCAGCATATAGAAAAGCTGCTCAGGGATTTTGAAATTATTAATGCTGAACTTCTTTTCCGCAAAGAAGAGGTATTAAACTTATCGAATAAGCTGAAATCAAGCCTTGATGACAGCCTTCGTAAAGATGGCTTCATCAAAGAAAAGGAACAACACATAGAAGAGTTGTATCAAAAGCTAAGCTCTATTAATAATGAATTACAATCCAATAAATTTAACCTCAATTCCATAAGCGCTGAACTGAAGGCCTACAAGGAAGAGGTATCCAATCTTTCAGATAAACTTAAATCAAGCCTTGATAACGGCCTTCGTAAGGATAGTTTCATCCTGGAAAAACAGCAGCGCATGGAAGAACTGTCCCAGAACCTCAATTCCATCAGCGCTGAACTAAAGGCCTACAAGGAAGAGGTCTCCAATCTCTCTAACAAGCTGAAATCAAGCCTTGATAACGGCCTTCGTAAAGACGGCGTTATCATGGAACAAAGTAATGTTATTGCGGAGAAAGATAATGCTATAACAGAAAAAGAAAACACCGTCTTGGAAAAACAGCAGCGCATGGAAGAACTGTCCCAGAACCTCAATTCCATCAGCGCTGAACTAAAGGCCTACAAGGAAGAGGTCTCCAATCTCTCTAACAAGCTGAAATCAAGCCTTGATAACGGCCTTCGTAAAGACGGCGTTATCATGGAACAAAGTAATGTTATTGCGGAGAAAGATAATGCTATAACAGAAAAAGAAAACACCGTCTTGGAAAAACAGCAGCGCATGGAAGAACTGTCCCAGAACCTCAATTCCATCAGCGCTGAACTAAAGGCCTACAAGGAAGAGGTCTCCAATCTCTCTAACAAGCTGAAATCAAGCCTTGATAACGGCCTTCGTAAGGATAGTTCCATCCTGGAAAAACAGCAGCGCATAGAAGAGCTGTCCCAGAACCTCAATTCTATCAGTACTGAACTAAAGGCCTACAAGGAAGAGGTATCCAATCTCTCGAATAAACTTAAAACAAGCTTAGATGACGGCCTTCGCAAGGATAGTTTCATCGTAGAAAAAGAACAGCGCATAGAAGAGTTGTATCAAAAGCTAAACTCTGTTAATAATGAATTACAATCCAATAAATTTGACCTCAATTCCATCAGTACTGAATTGAAGGCCTACAAGGAAGAGGTATCCAATCTCTCGAATAAACTTAAAACAAGCTTAGATGACGGCCTTCGTAAGGATAGTGTAATTTTTGAAAAAACCCAGCATCTGGAATCTACAATTAATGAATTAAGCAAGGCGCAAAAAGAGTTATCCGGCATATATAATTCCGAAGGATTTAGATTTATCCTGAACCCGTTATGGAAAACTATATGGCATATCAGGTTTATTTTAAACGCCTTAATACATAAAATAGGCAGTTTTTTATGGCCGCTGGTTATTATTTTACTGAGCCCTGTTATTTTATTACAGGTTTTATTTATTGTTTTTGAAAATATAATAGAAGCATTATTCGGGAGATTAGCGTCCGGTTTTAGAGAGGAAAGAGATGTAGTCGCGTTTGATAAATTAACAGTGAGCGTGGTTATCCCCAACTGGAATGGGATAGATTTATTGGAAAAATGCCTTTCTTCGCTCCACGAAATAGATGAATTCAAAGATGGAAGATATGAGATTTTAGTTATCGACGACGCCAGTAAATATAGTATCGCTGACGCTATTAAAGGCAGTTTTCCAAAAGTCAGGGTAATCCGCAATAGCCATAATATGGGATTTGGAAGGACTTGCAACAGGGGTGTTAAAGAGGCTAAGGGGGAATTGATAGTATTATTGAATAATGACATCATGGTTTCAAAAGAATTTTTAGAACCGCTGAGAGCCCATTTTAAGGATGCAGAAGTATTTGCAGTTTCCCCTAAAATGTATTACTGGGATAACGGGGGTTTTAATTATGGAATGCATATGGGGAAATTTAAAGACGGTTATGTCAGCTTATGGAATGAGTCTGAAACAGGCCATGGGGACAGGGTGTCCCAGGCTTCGCCTACTATTTTTGCAGTAGGAGGAGCCATGTGTTTCCGAAAGAGGGATTTTCTGTGGCTCGGCGGATTTGACGACATATACAGGCCTAACTGCTGGGAGGATATAGATATCTCTTACAGAGCTCAGAAAAGAGGGCTTAAGGTTTTATATGAGCCAAAAAGCCTTGCCTACCATAAAGGCGCTGCCACTTTAAATTATATCAGGCATAAAGAGATCAAGAATGAGCTGTTATTTATGTGGAAAAATTTAAACGATAATAATATGTTATGGAGCCATCTAAACTATATTCCGAAATTTCTTTATTACGGTAAGCATAGCAGCCGCCTTACTTTTTTAATAGGTTATCTGTGGGCATTTAGATATATGGCTTCGGCTATGGTTGGCAGATTTCTGGAGAAAAAATATATCAGGGTTTCAGATAAAAAGGTTTTAAATAGAAGCATATTCTGCTATAGGAATTTCATGCGCAATAATTTTAAGCATCCCGACAAAAAGACAGTGCTTCTTATCACGCCTTTTATAATATACCCCCTTACCAGCGGAGGAAAACTGAGGATATATAATATTTATAAGCGGTTATCTGAAAGATATAACCTGATCCTTTTATCATTAATTCATGATGAAAAGGAAGTAGACTACTCAAAACATCTCAAAGAAGTTTTTAAAGAAGTCTATTTAGTCCATGAGAAAACCCAAAGCAATGAATTTTTATTCCCAAGGCGGTATAAATATTCTTTCAGCAGTTTTTTAATAGACAAATTGAAAGAGATACAGGAAAAATATCCAGTAGACCTGGTTCATATAGAATCCAATGAGATGCTTTATCTGACAAGGCATATAAAGTACATTCCTGCAGTTTACACGGAGCACGATGTAAGTATCTTGTCCTACGATAAGTCATACTATAAAAAAGGTATGAGCGATTCGTTTTCTGATTTTATAGATTATTTAAAGGTCGTAAGGCACCATAATTTTTTCTATAAAAAAATAGACAGGGTAATCACACTTTCAAATGAAGACGAGAATGTTATAAAGGCCTTTGCGCCGAAATCCGGATATTCGTTGATTCCTACAGGAGTGGACCTGGGGCATTTTAGATTTATAGAAAAAACAGGGAAAAATAAAACCCTTATATTCGTAGGGCATTACCCCCATCATCCCAATGAAGAGGCAGCGCTCTATTTCTGCAAAAAAATATTTCCTTTGGTAAAAAAGGCTATTCCGGAAGTGACTTTAAAGGTTGTGGGATCAGATCCTACCGAAAATATAATGAAACTTTCAAAAATAGACGGGGTGCATGTTATAGGCACCGTACCTGACGTGAACCCGTATCTGGCGGATGCGTCCGTGTTTATATGCCCTTTTAAAAGCAGCGCCGGAATAAAAGGGAAGGTCCTGGAGGCTATGGCTACCGGTACTCCGGTTGTATGCACTACGCGCGGTTCGTATGGAATTGATGCCGCTGATAAATTGGATATGCTGGTTGCGGATAAAGCGGGTGAATTCGCAGGAAATATAATAAAACTTCTGCAGGACGATGAATTATATAAAAAGATTGCCCGTAACGCGAGACTGGTGGTGGAGAAAAAGTACGATTGGGACAAGATAGTAAAACAGCTGGACATGGTTTATACGGATATTATGGGCGGCGATTTTGAAACCAGGAGGCATGAGCATGAAGCCCCGGCGCGCAAAAAAGAAGGCAGTCTTTCTGCTGGTGATATGATTTTTGTCCAGGATATCATTGAGAAAACAGACAAGCTCGTAGAAGCATCTCTCGATTATGTAGATAAAGACAGCCTGGAAAAAGTAAATTTAAAACCTGAGGAATTGCACATAGAGCTGACGCATTCCTGCAACAGCAAATGTATTACCTGCGATATATGGGATTATCATGAGAGAAACGACAAAAGTGTTAAAGATGAGCTTAAATTGGAAGAGATTAAAGGCCTTGTCAACAACTCAAAACAGTTGAAAGAAATAAAGACAGTGGTTCTTTCCGGAGGCGAGCCATTCTTGAGGAAGGATATAGTCGATATATGCGTTTTTATAAAAGAGGCGCTTCCGCAAGCTTCGCTCGGGATTTTGACAAACGGCATAAATACAGAAACGATACTTAGCAAAACAAAAGATATCTTAAAGAGATTCACCGGCAATTCCCTGTGGATCGGCAGTTCGCTTGACGGTTTAGGCGATGCTTATGACAGGGCCAGGGGCACCAGGGGAGGATTCGATAATTTTGTAAAAACCATAAGCCGTTTTAAAAAAGAATTACCGGATATACGCCTCAGCGCGACATTTGTTTTGACCCCCTATAATATGGATCAATTATTGCCGTGCTGGGAATTCGCAGACGAGAATGGCCTTGAGTTTTTTGCCCAGTTTGGGGTTCCAAAAGAACCCAGATCCCCTGAGGCCTTTCAGTGGAAAGAGGAAGATTTTATAAAGATAAAACAAGATATCTCGCAAATAATAGCAAAGATGATACGCAAAACTACAGATTTAGAAAGTTTCAATAATTCCCTCAGTAATATTAAAGATAAGGTAAACTTATTGACCAGGATTTATTACTGGTCGCATCTGGTTGATTTTCAGAAGACCGGAAAAAGATTTTCTTATAATTGCGACGCGGCATCTAAATTTGCCATGTTTGACCCTTACGGCAATATGTTTTTCTGCCCTCTCTTAAAAGAAAATGTCATAGGTAACATGAGAACAGAAGATTTTGACAATCTCTGGGTTTCCGAGAAAGCAAACAAGATAAGGGATTTTATCAAGCGCAGCAAATGTTCGTGCTGGCTAGTATGCACGGTCTTTCCTATTGTAGGCACTGCCCTGGCTTTATATGGAGATAGGAGAGAAACAGGCGCAGCTGTAAAAAAGAAGATAATTTCCAAGCCTGAGGAGCGGGTGATAGTTACGTACAACAGGACGCCAAACGTTGAATTAAACAATGAAGAGTTTAAGGATAAAAAAACAATACTGCGGTCCATGCCCCAGGGCATAACTATAGGAGCTAATTATAAATGTAACGCCGATTGCGTGTTTTGCCTGGAAGGTGAATACAGGCCTTTCAGCCTCAAGCTGTATAAAAATTATTTTGAGGCAAGGTTAAGCGAAATGATCAGAGAGACTAATTATATCAGTTTCTGCGGGATGGGAGAAGTGCTCATGGCGCCTGATGTGAAAAATTTCCTCGGGCATATTAATACAACATTGCCTGAGAAAAACAAGATATTGACTACCAATGGCATGGCTTTAAAGCGCGGTCTTGCAGAAATGGTTACGGAAAGTAAGTACAGCCTGCAGATATCCATGCACGCCTCAAACGCTAAATTGCATGAACATATAACCGGATTAAAAGGCGGATTTGACAAGATCGTAGAGCACATACGTTATGTTGTGACAAGAAGGACTAGTAAAGAAGCGCCATATATAACCCTTATTTTTGTGGCTAACACGATGAACATAGAAGATCTTCCGAATTTCATAGAACTGGCGTCGTTTCTGGGAGTTGATTGCGTGCAGTGCAATTATCTGACAGTTTTTAAACCGGCGCATCTTAAATTATCGTGCTTTTTTATGCAGCAGGTAGCCAATGAGATGTTTAATAAAGCAGAAAGACTGGCAGAGGAATTAGGCATTGAGTTAAGGCTTCCGCCTAAATTTTCAGCCGCTGATTATTTCAAAACCAGGTGTTCTGATCCATGGAAGAGTATTTATGTAGATACAGAAGGGGCTGTATTGCCGTGCTGTTACTCAGGCGAACATTTCGGAGAATTGCGCACTAACGACATACTTTCTATATGGAATAACGCAAAGTATCAGCAGATAAGGACAGATCTTGCTTCAGGAAATCCTGTCAGTATGTGTAAGTTCTGTTTAAACAGTAGTCCGGCTAATGTAAACATCCTGAATTCTCATGTGAGCTTCAGGCCGGATGTACAGAAATTGGTCTTGAATTAGAGGTAGTAATAAATGAAACTGGCATTTATTCAAGCCCCTGCGTGGGGAAGGGATTGCCCTCCTTATAC
>Ga0210019_1005676_pt1 | contig 10303 bp, 3 predicted proteins | sample CryGeyCG2114_020_2_FD_183969 | JGI IMG/M metagenome (GOLD analysis project Ga0210019, IMG submission 183969) | Groundwater microbial communities from aquifer - Crystal Geyser CG11_big_fil_rev_8/21/14_0.20 (SPAdes) (version 2) | ecosystem: Environmental > Aquatic > Deep subsurface > Groundwater ...
TTACACTTATTAGTTAGGTCTATCTGCACGCTTAATGGGCCAGTAAATGCCTCTGAGCCATTAAGAATGCCCGCAGCCATTTTTATTTCACTTATTTTCCACTTTAATTTCATGTTAAATCACTTTTTTAATTTTAATCAATATCTTTTTGTAATAAATGTAATTCTTTTATCCTTTTATGAAACTCAAGATTCATTCCTAAATTATCACATCCTTTATAACACCCTATTTTTTTAAAATAAGAATCTGATTTTTTTGTATTCTTAGCTTTTTTTCTGAATTCATTGTATTTTTCTGAAAACCATATACTCTTAAAAGAATTTTTATATAGGTTGCCTAATGGAAATAAATGTGCTTTACAGCAGGGAATAACATCACCATTTGTTGAAATCCTTGCATAAATCCACCCAACATAACAAGGCATGGAATCAATAATACTAATATCATAACTTTCTTTAGAAGAGCCATTTGAAATTCTACGAAAGAATGAACCAAAGCCTAAAATGCTTAAATATTGAATCTCAACTTCTGCAAAATTATTTGCATAACACCTCCCAAAAAATTTACAGGATTTGCAGTAATGAGGTTTAAATCTAAAAAAATATAGATTTTTATCTTCCCTAATTATTGGATTTTCCTCTGTTGGTGGCCATGTTGTCATTTTTGCTGGACAAATTAAAACGCGGCATATACATTTTTTACCTTCTTTTTCTCCTTCCCATACTTTAAGTGTAAACTTTGATGGTATGTTCATAAAACGCCCTGGAAATTCTTTGATTTCTTTATCAAGCTCGTCCTTCTGAAATTTTTTACTAGTTGAGAAAGAATTAATATCATAAGCATAACAATCATTTCTCTTTAATAATGATTTAAATTGTTTAAATAAAGATATCTTACTGTCTTCAGATAACATTAAACAATTTGTTTTTCCTTCAACCACATCAATAACCTGGAATTCTATATAATCAACTAGTGTATCCAAAGCAAAATCAAGCATATTGCTTATTTTATTATAATTAAACTTTGAAATTACGTTGTAAATTTTCACACGCGGCAGATTATTTTCTTTTTTTATTGAATGCAGGAATTTTAAATTTTCTCTTATTTTTTCAAAAGTCTTTTTTGTCTGGTTTGGATGTGTCTTGACATAGGTTTCAGCATCACCTGCCCAAATACTTGCAGTAATATAATCCACATTTAATTCAACTAGTTTTTTTATAATTCTTTTATTGATTAAAGTAAAATTAGTTACAATATTCAACCTTATGCCTTTTTCTTTTATCAAGCTTATAACATCCATTATCTGCGGATAAATAAATGGTTCCCCAGAGCCAGATAGCATAATCTCTCTAACTCCCAACTTATGAAGATTATCAATAAGTCTCTTTACCAAGTTATATGGCAATTCTTTTAGGTTCTTTAATTTTGAATTTCCCAGGAGATTAGAATGGCACCAGCAGCCGACGCAATTTAGGTTACATCTATCTGTTAAATCAATCTGAACAATTTTTGGTCCAATATAAGCTTTAGAACCATCTAAAGCTCCAGCTAAATCCAAGTTTTCTTTAAAAAATTTCTTAAAATTTTCTTTTGGCATTTTGTTAATTAATAAATAATTTTATATTTAATTTTTAATAAATTTTAAATATCTAAATTGTTAAGGTCTATTTCACTCTCTAATTCTGGAATTTCAGAAACTAGCATTCCAATTTTATCTTTATCTAATTCCTTAAGTCCTACCAATACTATTCTTTTTCCCTTTATTATTCCTTCTTTAGTGAGTCCTTGATAATAATGCTTACCAAATATTGGATGATTATCTGGGTATGGATAACTTTGTACAAACTTAAATCCAACACTTCTTAACATACCTTTTAGACATTCCTCTCCAGGTATCCACCAAGTAGTTCCATCATTTCTATAATTATGTTCTATAAATTGTATTTTATCTGTATTTTCATTGCTTGCCAAAGCTTCCGTTTCCAACAATATCATTTTAGTAGTTACATCAGCAATTTTCTTAAGAGCCAAAAAAGGGTATTTTAAATGATAAAATGTACCTAAACATATTGTTAAATCAAATTTTTTAGAACTATCTAATTTATATAATGACTGAACTATAAAATTTATATCATTATACTTTTTAATTTTGGCTACAAATTTAGCTTGTTGGATATAATGCTCAAAATCTATTGCTTTAACATATTGAGCCCCTAATTCTTTCATCTTTATAGAAAAATAACCAGCATTACATCCTACATCAAGTACACGCATCCCTTTTAAATCTTTAGGAATAAAATTTTTGATAAATTTCCATCTATCTTCTACATCTAATGAGCCATCTGTATAAATATCCTTTATTAAATGAATTTTCTGACCCCACGGAGAAAGTTCTTTCATTCTTTTTAAAATCTTTTCTTTAGATAACATTTGTCCCTCCAATAATTATTTAATGTCTTATGTTGAATTTATGTTATTTTAAATGATTTTGTATAAATGTTTTATTAGTCCTTTCTATTTTTTATTATAAGTTCCCCTTGGTATACATTAAATTATAAATTTTTCTTTTCTATTTCCCTATTATGAACCTGGTTGTCACATGTCATAAAACAACCTACTCTTTTAAAATAAGGGCTTAATTTGTTCTCATATAATGCTCTTTTTCTGAATTTATCATATTCTTCAGAGAACCACATACCTTTAAAAGAATTTTTATTAATGTTGCCCATAGGATATATTACACTTCTACAGCATGGAACAACATCTCCATTTGCTAATATTCTGGCAAATATGTATCCTATATAACATGGCTTATCTACAACTTTTATATCGTACTTTCCATCGTTTGCTTTTTTGCTTTTTACCTTTCCTATAAAGCGGTTGATACCATCTATTCCAATCTTATGAATTTTACTTTTTTTGTTATACTCTTCAACTATTTTCTTAACTGCTTTTAATTTTTTAAGCAAAATTTTTCTTTCTTTATTATTCAATAATAAAGAGTCAGTTCTGTCCTTAATCGGGTCTATTAAGGTAAAATACAGCTCATCTAATGAAACCTTAGTAGCAAACTTAGCTATTTCTTCAATTTTATTATAATTAATGTTTGAGATTACATTAGCCATTATAACCTTTGGTCCTTTCCTAAGTTTTTCCTTATATTGGGCAATGAACTCTAAATTTTCTTTTATTTTTTCAAATGTTTCTTCTGTTTGGTTTGGATGTGTTTTAACATAGGTTTCAGCATCACCTGCCCATAGGCTGGCTACAATTTCATCAACATTTAATTCAAATAACTCCTTAACTTTTTCTTTATTTAGCAATGTAAAATTGGTTGTTATATCACAAGCCATTCCTTTTTCTTTAATTAATCCTATGATGTCCATTATTTTAGGATATAAAAATGGCTCTCCTCCGCCAGTAAGCCTTATGCGTTCTGTTCCTAAATCATACAAATCATCAATAAGTTTTTTCAATGTATCAAAAGGGATTATCTGTGATTTCCATTCATTGTTTGCTTCTTTATCTTTCAATAATAAAGAATGAGTCCAGCATCCAACACAATTGAGATTGCAACTATTTGTAAGATCAATTGTTACATATTTTGGAGTTGGAATAAGCTTTTTGCGAATTTGTTCTATTTTGTTAATTTCATCGCCTTTCCTAAAAAGATTTCTAATGTTTAAAAATCCCTTCACTATGTGTACAATTGATTTATCATTCTTATAAAGAACATTTATTCTTTTTCTTTTTGTCTTTTCAGTTTCAATTAATGTTTTTCCTTTATCATAATTTACACCTTTAGCTAGTTTGAGTGTGATGATATTATCTATATCTCTTAAGTTATTAGATTTTTTATCTTTTCCTTCCATAATATTTGTTTCTAGGAAAGGGATACCTAAGTTATTAATAAGATCAATTACCTTTTTCACACGGTTGTTTCTAATTTCCATATTACTATCTTTAGTATACCATCTGTAATGATAATCTTTTCTAGGTAGGATGATATCATATTTCTTATAATTATCCATAATATCTGTTCCAGCTATCAAATGCAGTATATTGATTGATTTAACAAGGTTAATGTAACTCCTATTCCTTTTTATAAACTCAAGTGTCTTGTTAAATTCAGATTCTGTCTCCCCTGGAAAGCCAATCATAATAAATATTTCTGTTTTCAAGCCAGTCTTTTTTGCCCTTCTTACTAATAATTCAGCACTTTTTGCAGTGTATGGTTTTCTCATTCTTCTCAAAACAACATCGGAGCCAGATTCAACTCCTATCTGAAACTCCTTGCAACCAGCTTCTTTCATTTTTTTCAGTAATGAGAGAGACATTTCTATACCAATTCCCTCGCAACTCCAACGTATCCCAAGTTTATTTTTAATGATGAGATCACATGTTTCTTCAAGTTTTTTTAGGTCTCCATTAATTAGGTTATCAACAATAGTAAACTTTTTGATTCCTTTTTCTTTAACATAATATTTTATTTCTTCAACAATTTTTTTTGGCTCTTTGAATCTGTATTTACCAAGCATTAATTTGCCAATACAAAACGAGCAGTTTGCAATACAGCCTCTGCTCCATTCCATCAAAAGGCTATTCCCATCACCATACCGGCTTAAATCAAAATCATTGTAAGTTGGAGATGGAATTTCTTCTGGTTTTAATGGTTCTCTTGGAATAAGATTATTCTCTTTGTTATTTTTGAAGATAATTACTCCTAGAACTTTATCTAAAGGCAGATTTTGGTTTATTTTATTAATTACTTCACTTAAGGTTTTTTCTCCTTCACCAACTATATAAACATCAATTAATTCTGGAATTCTTTCTTCGAAGAACCCCCTTGAGGTTGGTGTTGCACATGCTGGCCCACCTAGTATTACCTTAATACTTGGATTTTTTTCCTTAATCATTTTTATCATGTGTATAGCAAGTCTTTCTTTTGGATCAACAACAGAAAATGCTATGATATTTACCTTTGAATTAACTATTTTCTCAACAGCTGCATTAATTTCTTGGCTGAAAAGGCTTAATAGCTTATTGAAGAAATTGTCATTACTCCAATAATTCTTATTTTCAACATGCCAAAGATTGCCATATTTTTCTTTTAACCAATTATACAACTCTATGTTAAAATCAAAAACATTTACTTTAATATTTTTTGATTTTAAATATTCTGACAAGCATGCCAAACCAAGAGGAGGATTGTTTATTCCCCAAGGCGGTAAATTCACTAACATTACTCCTTTTTCATATGAATTCTTTATTTTCTCTGTTTCAAATAGAGGATTTAATTCATGTTTTATGCCTAACTCATCTAATAATAAATTAACTTTTCTTACTTTTCTGTTGCGCTCTTCAGCATTATTTCCATTATTAGTACACCACTTATAACCCGTCTGATCATCTTTTGATATTATAATTCCATATTTTTTTGGATTTTCTTTAATATCTATTCCATCCATAATATATAGTCCATTAACTGATTTCACATGGTTAATCCCCTTATTAGTATCAGCAATTTTTTCCTTAAGATTAGTTGTCCAGATTGGAATATTTAGATTTTTCAATAAGTTTATTACCCTTTCAGCTCTTCTTTGGCGTTGTTCAAGTGTATTACTATCTAAAGTATACCAATGAGAATCTTTTAATGTTATATCATCTGGGAAAAGGATACCATACTTCTTTGGGTTTATTGAAAGATCACTTCCAGCTGTTACATTGCAAATATTTATATTAGTAACTCCACATATATTTTTTCTATTTCTTTTAATGAACCTTATTGTTTTTTCTAAATCATCATCTGTTTCACCTGGAAATCCAACTATAAAATTAATTTGTGTATTTATACCTACCTTTCTAGTTAGTTCTAAAACATTTTCAACTGATTTAATTGATATTGGTTTTCTCATTTTTTTTAGTAATTCATCTGAACCACTTTCTACTCCATAATTTAGGGTAATACACCCCGCTTTTCTCATCTTAACTAAGAGATCATAATTCATGTTATTTGATGGTATCGCAAGGGCAATCCAAGTTAAATCATATTTAGACTTAATAATTAGGTCACAAAGTTTTTCTAATTCTTTTACATTGCCATTGATTAATAAATCATTGAACCAGAAATTGGTTATCTTATTTTTTTTAACATGGTATTCAATTTCCTCAAACATATTTTCAGCAGTTCTAGTCCTGTATTTTCCCATCATTTTCCAATCATTACAAAAGGCACATCTACTAATGCATCCCCGGCTCATTGTCAATGCTAGACTTTTCTCTGTATAATCCTCCAAATCAAATTCTTCATAAGTAGGGAAATATAACTTATCAAGAGGCTCAATCAATTGTGGCAAAGTAAACATTTTTTCTTTATTTTTGTAATAAACGACACTAGGAATATTTTCAATATTAAGACCTTCTTTTGATCTGTTAACAAGTTCAAACAGACTAAATTCTCCTTCGCCAACAATAAAAAAATCTATTAAATCTGTAGGGAAAATTTGTTCTCTTTCTTTATCGTCAAAACATCCTGTTCCACCAACAATAATTATCTTATTAGGCTCTTTTCTCTTAATCTTTTTAATGACTTCAATGCTAAACAGCCGGTTAGTTGCTTGTATGGAGAATGCATAGATTTTTGTGTTTGAAAAGGAAAAAATTCTATTTACGCAATAATCAATTTCATCTTTGATTAATTTCCTAAAAGGTTTATCCAAATCACACCAATATTTATTATTTTCAAATTTCCAAAATTCTTTTAGGTTATCATCAACTCTTTTATATACCTCTATATTCAAATCTAAGACATCCAAACTTATACCCCTTTTCTTTAAGTTTGTGGCTAAATAAGCTAATCCCAAGGGAGGCATTTGAACTCCCCAGACAGGGCACATTATCAATAATATATCTCTTTCATTACCTAAATTTGTTTTTGCAGCCTCACATCTTTTACATATAAAATTGGATGGACTTTCTATTTTTCCATCCCTCATTTTTCTTATTTTATTATATTTTTTTCCATTCCATATATTAAATATACTCTGTCTTTTTACATTACCAAGGATAATTTCTCTTTTCCAGTCCATACAACACAAAATCACATCTCCATCGTAAAGAATATGTATCATTTCATTAGCCCAGATAGATTCACATCCTTTAACACTATCATGTTTTACTTTTGGAAGAAAAGAAACATTGCCTGTCCTATTAGTAGGCATGTCAAAATAGTTAATATTCTTAATGCCCTTATTTCTCCAGAAATTAATCATTTCATCTTTTTCTTCATTGGATAATAAGCCAGGTGTTCTTGTAACCTTGATATGTATATAATCATCGCCTTTATTTTGCATTCTTGCAATTTTTATAAAATCCAATATTCCTTTCATTGTTTTATCAAAATCCAAATGCATAGTCTTTCTATAAGTCTCCTTTCTATTGGCCAAAACACTAAACTCAATATAATCTAATTTTGAATTAATTAAATCCTTGCTTAATTTTTCATTTAGCAATGAACCATTTGAAACAATGTGCACTATGGTGTTAGAATTTTTTTCTTTTGCATAGTTAATTTTATTAGCTATATCTTTATCCATCAATGGTTCGTTCATTAAATATAATAATATTCTTTTAACATCATAATTGCTTGCCTCATCAATTATTTTTTTATAAGTCCTTGAGTCCATCAGTCCTTGAGGCTGTTTTTTACTTAAACTACCATAGGGACAGATAATACAATCCGCATTACAATAAGATGTTGTTTGAATCATAATATATCTTGGAAATTCTATATTCATATTCTTAACCCCATTATTTTAAACCTTATCAGTTTATTTTTTACATAACTTACAGTATGATTTTCTGTATACATAATCCAACTTTCCTTTTAAGCGCTCGAAGAACACCTTTATAAGGTTTCTTCTTACTCCTAATATGAGTCATAATTAGTTCCATTTTGTTATTTTTTCTAATATCATTTGTTACCTTATTTATAATATCAAAATCAAAAGCAGGGTAGGGTATATTAAGTTCATCAAGAAAATTCATAATTCTTTTTAGTCTTGACATTCTCTCTTCAAATCCAACCCCCTTATCATCTTTCCAAAAAAGACCATATCCTTTATTGAGCCACTTACTAAAGTTTATATTCTTAGGATAACTTATCCCATAAGAATCTGGATTTAATTCAATATCAGAATTACCATATATGCTTAGTGGAGAAAGACTTGAAACAGCGGATATAATCTTGGAGTTTTTTCTTAAATAAGAAAGTGTTTCTTCAAAATCTTGTTTAGTTTCTCTAGGGAATCCAATTATCAAATTTACTTGAATTTTAATTCCTGCATTGTAAGTATCATGCAGTACATTATCTATAATCTCCTTAGTGGTTCCTTTTTTCATTCTTCTTAATGTCTTATTAGAGAAACTTTCTATACCATAAGTTATTGTAGAAAATCCAGATTTTTTCATTTTTTTCAAAAGATCAAATGTCATCTCTTTTCTTATAATTCCTTGACCACTCCAAGTTACTTTTAAACCAGAATCAATTATTAAATCACATAATCTATTTAAAACATTTATATCTCCGTTTATTAGTAAATCTTTGAAATCAAAATTTTTTATCTTATTATAAGATACATGATATTTTATTTCTTCAAAAATGTTCTCTGCAGATCTTATCCTATATTCTCTCCCCATCTTCCAGTCAGAGCAATATGCACACCTTCTAATGCACCCCCTGCTGCTAAGTATTGGGAGTATTCTTTGAGTATATTTTTTAAGAGGAAATCCTTTATATGTTGGAAAAGGGATGGAATCTAAATCTTTTATTATTGGGTTTACATTAATTCTCCTTTGATTAAATTTGGAGGGAATCAATATCCCTTCTATTTTTTCTATTGGAAGACCATGCTTAATCTGCTTTAATACTTTAGGTAGAACAATCTCTCCTTCCCCTATAACTGCAAAATCAACATAATCTTTCATTTCACCTTTCATAAAATAATCTTCATCTATATTTGGACCACCAACTCCAATTTTAATCTTTGTAAATTTTTGTTTTATCTCTTTTATTAATTCTAGAGAGGACTTATAATTACTTATGTTAATAGAGAAACATATTGATAGTGGTTTTACTCTTTCTATTACTGTATAAAATTGATTTAATAACTTTGCATTTTCTTTGTAGAGTTTATTATGAATGTTGAATTTAGTCCATTTTAAATAATTAGACATATCCCATAATGATTTATCACAGTCTTCCACAATATTGTATAATTCTATATTTAAATCAAAAATTTTTGGGATAAATCCTTCTCTTTCAAGAGCGGATGCAAGATAGGCTAGACCCAAAGGGGGCATTTTAGTATCCCATGGAGGACACATAATCAACAATATATCCAAATTATTTCCTTGTTTACTAATTATTTTTCTAATATTTTGTTGTAATTTACTTTTATTCCATCTAATTTGGACACTAGTCATGTTCTTATTTATTTTACCACGAATTTGATTAATTTTTTCCTTTATTTTTTTAATACTCCAGTTTAGAACGTTATCCAAAATCTTCTTTCTCTCTTTCTCGTAATAAGTTGTTTTTATGTCTTTTTTGTTTAGGAACTCAATCGTTCCTTTAATTGTCCTTAAATCTCTTGCATAGTTCAGCATTTCTTTCTCATCAGAATTTAATGAATTAATCCTATTATTCATTTCATTATTTCTTCCTAAATCATCACATGACTTATGGCAGTTAACACAATTAAAGTAAGAATTATTTTTTTTAAAATTCTTAGACTTATACCTAAACTCATTGTACTTTTCAGAAAAAAATATAGTACTAAAACCCTTATTCAAGATATTGCCCATTGGTTTTTTATGTGCTTTTAAACAAGGGATAACATTTCCATTAGCAAGAATTCTTGAGAATGTCCAACCAACATAGCAAGGTATAGAATCAACTGCTTTCTTATCATACAATCCCTTAACACTCAATGGATTTGATATCCTTTTAATAAATTGGTCAAAGCGGAAAATAATAAAATCTCTTTTGTTTTTATATTTCTCTTTTAATTCAAGGCTCTTTTTTAAAAGCTCTTTTCTCTGCTTTTCATTCAACAATAAACTATCTGTTTTTCCTTCAACAACATCAATCACTGAAAATTCAATAGAGTCTGCTATTCTATATGCAAACTCGACCATTTTCTCTATGTTTTTGTAATTTAAGCTAGAAATTACATTATAAATTTTTATTAATGGCTTCTCCTGATTTTTTTCATTTTTTAATTTTTTAATAAATTTAAGGGTT
>Ga0210019_1005677_pt1 | contig 10303 bp, 6 predicted proteins | sample CryGeyCG2114_020_2_FD_183969 | JGI IMG/M metagenome (GOLD analysis project Ga0210019, IMG submission 183969) | Groundwater microbial communities from aquifer - Crystal Geyser CG11_big_fil_rev_8/21/14_0.20 (SPAdes) (version 2) | ecosystem: Environmental > Aquatic > Deep subsurface > Groundwater ...
CAAATACTCAACCGCACGCTCCAACTGCGGATCCCTATCCTCGTTAAAGTCCTCTTCAGTTAATTCAATAACCTCATCAGGCGCAATCCCCTCCTCATCAATAGTCCGATTATTAGGCGTATACCACTTCGCGATAGTAAACTTCACACTTGACCCATCCTGCAAATCCTCAACAATCTGAACTGAACCCTTGCCAAACGACTTCTCACCAATAAGATACGCGACTCCATAATCCTGAAGAGCACCAGCAGTAATCTCAGACGCGCTCGCAGACCCGCCATTGATAAGCACCACAGTAGGAATATCCTTGAAAACCGGCTTTCCATTGCTTCTATACTCGCGATACGCATTATTTGACCTTTCAATAACTACAACATCATTCTCAATCCACGCGCTTGCCACATCAACAGCTGACTGCAAAAACCCACCCGGATTACTGCGAAGATCAAAAATAATGCCAGAAGGATTAGCTTCTATAATCTCTTTTTGAATAGAATTAAAAACCAAAGTAGTATCAGTATTAAAATTGCGCAAATAAATATACGCGATATTATTTTCCTTCATCTCCCAAGTCACGCTAACCACTTTGATAGTATCCCTTATAACCTCAATATCCCGAAAATCATCTTCTCCATCCCGATAAATATTCAAAACAACAGTTGTTCCTTTTTCACCGCGGATATTATCAACTGCCTCATTAATGCCCATGTTCTCGGTTGATACGCCATCAATCTTAATCACCTTATCCTTTGGCTTTAATCCTGCCTGTTCTGCTGGCGAATCTGGCAAAGGAGATACAATAGTAAGGATGTCATGCTTAATAGCGATCTCCGCGCCAATGCCCTCAAACCTGCCATTAAGCGATTCACTAAACTCTTCTGAAATTTTCGGCTCCAAAAATACACTATAAGGATCATCCAAAGAACTTACTAATCCAGACACAGCTCCATACAGCATCTTGGTCTCTGAGACCGGCTGATCAACATATCTACTCTTGAGCATCTTCCACACATCCATAAACAAATCAAAATCAACATCTTTTCCAAGGTATGATTTTACATCTTTCTCATTAATAGTGACAGAACCTGACTCAACTGGCTCGCCATTGCTATTGACAACTGTAATCTGATGCTCGCCTTTGCCAATATAAAAACCACCCACAAACATAGTGACCATTACTGCTACAATCAGATATGATGAAAAGTATTTTTTAAACATGGTATTTTTATCTAAAATAAATAACTACTGAATCTCATCGATCTCCTTTGGGTTATCTTCGTCATAATTTTGGACCCGCTCCCAATCGATTGGAGTTACTGATTCGACTTCACCGGTTTCTTTATTAAATTCAATGATTGTATCTTTTATTTGCCACCGTTTATCAATTTTTAGCGTCGTCCTGAACAGTTGCGCTATTTCTTTGTTTTTTTCGGCAACTTGTTGCATTATGCCTTTGATTTGTTCATCGGAATACTCGCCACTTTCTTTTAGCTCTTTCTCAAATTTTCTTCCAGAATGTCCTTCAAGTTTTCCCATTAGTAGATAGTTGCCGTCCTGGGATTCTTTACCGGAGAGAAAACCAACTGGTTCAGCCGTTGGCAATCCTGCCTTTTTTGCCGCGATTAAAATAGAAAATTCTTTTCGCGCTTCTTTTGATTTGCGCAATTCTATTCGTTTGGCAATAATTTCGGTTTCGTCAGAGAGTCTAAACAAAACTACTTCCTCGTCAGGGTATTCACCCTTTCCTTTGCTTCCCTTTAGGAGTTGTCCTTGCTTTTCAAAAAATTCCTTTGGGTTCCGCAGAAATTCTTTGGGTAACAATTTTTCGTATTCTTCCCGGATTCGTATGGTGTAATGCTCGGAATCCAAATTTATATTTCCTGTTGGTTCGTGATGTAATTGTTCTTTTAGCCAGTAATGGCGTTCAATCGCTTGCTTTATCATCATAAAATAAAATTGCTCTTTTGGTTCTGTTGGTTGCGCGATATGACGAATTTTTCCTGTTTTTTTGTCAATAATTAACCCTTCAGCTGTTTCTTCTGATTTAGCATTGTGTTCAATGTATTCAATTATGTCATGTCTCGCATTTTCTGGAATTCCCTTGACTCTCCGATTTGCCGATTGAGCCGATAAGAGCCGTATTCTTTGGTCTATCTCTTGGTCGTCAAAATCCATCACACGCATTATTTGTTCTGGTATGGTTCCTGTATATCCGGTATCATAAAATAAGGGGTCTGCTTCTGGGCTTATCCTTTCTTGTTCCAGAAATTTTCGCTTGCTTTGGTAGTTTATGTTGTCTCTGAAATATCTTGGATACACTAAATATTTTGGATGGATTTCCACAATTTCACCTTTGTTCCTCATTTTTTTTCTACCCTCAAGTCCTATTTTTTTTCGCCGGGCAATGTCTTGCGTTCGTCTTCCGATCCATGCATAAATACCATCTCTGCCCAAGTACACTTCCAAAGGATTTCTCCCTGTTTCCCTGTAATTGTCAAATTCTTCGTATAGTTTGTCATATAAAGGGATATCTATTTCAAGCGTTTTGATATACCTATTGAACCCCTCTTCTAAATCTGATTGTAAATAAATTTTGTCAGATTCGGCATCTCCGTCTGTTAGTAGATTAACCATTCCTTCAATTTCAGATATTTTACCGTTACTCAATTGAACAATTAACCGGGCTATAAATGCCCTGATATTTTCAATTAAAGGAGTCATTTTTACACCGATGGATTCAGGGTTAAGGAGTCCTTCCTTGTCTTCGCTATCTATCTTTGGATTTGAACGCACTTGTTCCAAAAATTTTTGGTAGGAAATTTCAATTTTTTCTCCTATTTCTTGCAGTTGTTTTTGTAATTCTTCGCTGATATCAACTTTAACTTCGTTGGTTGCAAACTTTTCAGACTGCAATCCGCTCTGGTCTATTTCGTATTCCCATTCTGATTGTTCTTGTTTCGATTTTGCGTGTGACATTTGAACCGTCTGTTCTCTGCCTAAAGATTTTACTTCTTTTCCTGCGGTAATTTTTTTAATATCTTCACCAGCAATTATCTTTTCTATCGATTTAGACATGAGGACTTGATTATGTCCAAATAACCACTCATGTTTTTCATATGGATCTTCCTCTTTGAATCCTTCGTTCTCGAGGCCTCTTTCATATTCATCATCCTGCCAATCATCTTGATTTTCAATGTGTTCACCCAGAACTTTGTTTGCTTCATTAAGTGCGTCGGAAAACCAAACTTCATTTTTCCAAGGACAATCATCCTTGTCTTTGCCGAAATCGTAAATAGCATAAAATTTTTTCGCCACAGAATAATGCTTGAGGGCATTGATGATATTTTCTGCCACCCACGGTTTTTTATAATATTTATGCAAGTTTTCAACAAAATAATCCGCTGTATCTTCATTTTTTTCCAAATCGTTAAAAATCAGCTCTTTAACCTGCCCAAAAGTTTTTGGAAATTTATTCTCTATTCCGTCATCACCTAAATATTGTATAAATCTTATAATGTTTCCTTCAGGTATTTTTTTCTGGGCAGATAGATTATCAATAGTTTCAACAATATGATCCGGAGGATTAAACAATTCAACCTCATCTAATATTTCTCTAATATTCCCATTGCGCAACTGTATATCCATAAGATTTACAATTTCTTCCCTTGAATTAAAAAGTTCTGGTGAAGTTAATCCTAACTTTTGTATTCTAATAATAGAATCCAAATTATTTGACGACAAAGCCTCTTCAATTGTTGTTTTGACCTTTTCCTGAATTTCTTCATCTGAAACATTAAATTCTTCTTTAAATAGTTTTGCTATACCGCTTACACCAAAGCTATTCTCGCTTATGTCATCTCTCTGAATAAAAAATCTCAGCACTTCAGCCACATATTCTATATTTCCGGAAAAAAGCTTATTAAAAACTGCTTGTTTTCCTGCTTCTCTAATATCGCCGGACAACATAATTTTTTCAGGGAAAACCATCATGCGACGCATTTCTCGAAATAGTGTCATATCTTGAGGTATTTTTTCAATCATTTTCTTCTTAACAGATTCTTCCCATTCTTTTTCCAATATGATAAAACCAAAATTCTTCTCTATCTCACTAATTCTGACAATATTTTGTTTTGCAGTAAGCCTATCCAGCGATTCAACCAAAATATCTTGAAAAGTTTCCGATGAGACATTAAATGTTTCTCTTATTTGAGCGATCTCACTGACAAGAGTTTTGCCAGCATACCCAACGAGCGTTTTTTCTTGGCTTAGTAAAGCAATGCATGTTTCCATAGCAGCTTGTTGAACTTCAGGATATAACACAATTTCATCCTTATTACCGAAAGTATCCACTATTCTACTAGCGAAATGAGGCTGTACATCACGAAGAAAATTAACCACTTCATCTTTAACAATTTGGTTGATTTTATCTTCAGAAATAGAAAACTCTTCTTTTATTTCCACAGCTTTTTCTTGAAGGTTATAAACATCATAATACCTGCAACGTAAAAATCCACGAATTAACTTTTCAGCAGCTTTTTGTATTTCCGGAGACATTATAACTCCTTTAGGAAGCTCATTTTTTTCTTTCAAGATACGCAAAAAATACTGAAAATGAAAATCACTATGGAATAAAGCAAGTTCAAAACTTTCAATCATATTATCTTTAACAACTTGTTGTTCTGGAGTTAACTCAATATCTTTACCTACTGAATCTATATTTTCAGCACTGTTAGTTTTCTGTCCTAAATTTAAAATTTTTGATTGTTCAAAATTTTCTGGCATATTGCTGATAACTTTTTTTAAACATGATATTAGTGTATCACACCATCCTTATTCACTCAACCCTCTCAATATCCGCCCCCAATGCCTTCAAACGCTCATCAATTTTCTCATACCCCCTGTCAATAATTTCAGCTTCATTGATCACAGATTCACCAATCGCTGCCAAAGCAGCGATAATCAAAGTCGCGCCAGCTCTTAAATCCAAAGAATGAATATCAGCCCCTTTTAAATCAGTCGGCCCTTCCACTTCAGCAGTGTGCTCATCTTTAATAACTGTTTTCGCGCCCATCTTATTTAATTCATTCATATATGCAAGCCGATTTTCGTACATTGGATCGCAAATAACGCTATTGCCTTTTACCTGCGTTGCCAGCACCCCGAACGGAGCCTGCAAATCAGTTGGAAATCCAGGATATGGCTCAGTTTTAATTTCAAACGCAGACAAACTATTTTTTGATCCGCGCACTATCCAGGTGCCAGCTTTCTCATCAACACGCACTCCAGCATGATCCAGCTTCTGTTTAATCACTTCCATGTGTTCAGAAACAACCGGACTAATCTCAATTTCACCACCGCACAAAGCTCCAAGCACAGCAATAGTTCCAACCTCAAGCTGATCAGGAATAATCTCAAACTCGCACCCTTTCAAATCTTTGGACCCAGTAATACGTATTTCATTAGTACCAGCGCCATCAACTTTTACACCGATCGCGCGCAAAAAATCAGCCAAACACATAATATGTGGCTCTTGCGCGCAATTCGTAATCACCGTGGTTCCAGAAAGACGGCTTGATGCCATCATAGCGTTTTCCGTGGCAGTAACTGACTTTTCAATAAGCTTGATTTTGCCTGCTTGTAAATTCTTGCCATTTATTGTATAGTATTTATCTTGCTCAAACTTAACTTTAGCACCCAATGCCTCAAACGCCTTAAAATGAGCATCAAGTGGACGATTGCCTATATTGCATCCGCCTGGCTCAGGCATGAGAACATTTCCAATAGAGGCAAGCAAAGGACCCATACACAGAACAGAAGAGCGCATGCGCTTAGTAAGCAAATAATCCATTTCATGTTTTTTGATTTCAGGAGTATGTATTTGCACAGTATGCTCATCAACCCACGCGACTTTTGACCCTAAATCCTCCAAAATCTCAAGCATATGGCTAATGTCGCTGATACGCGGTATATTATGAATAAAGCACTGCTCGCGCGTCAAAAGAGTTGCTGCTAATACTGGAGTTGCCGCGTTCTTCATACCCTGCACTTGCCAAGTGCCATTTAATTGTTTACCTCCTTTGATTATAAATTTTGACATATAGAAAATCAAATACAGATTACATATTATGACCATCCGCAAAAGACGAATACTATACTCATTCTTCATCGCCCTATTCCTAATAGTGGCCCCGCCGCTTATTTTATACACAGCTGGATTTCGGTATGATTTTGAATACAAAAGAATAGTTGAAACCGGAAGCTTAGTAGTAAAATCCAATCCAGAAGGCGCGAACATCTATATCAATAACCAACTTCATACAGAGCCAACGCCTACTATCATTAATACTATACTACCCGACAAAATAAATTTACTCATTCAAAAAGACGCATACCACTCTTGGGAAAAAACAATAGAAATAAAACCTCGGGTTACCAGCTTTGAAGAAAATGTCACCCTATATGCTGAATCAGAGCCAGTACCAATCATACAAACAACTATAACAGAATATTGGTTCAATGAAAAGCAGGATAAAATCGCGTACATAACAAAAGATAATCAATTGCGATTATTCAATGCTTTGAATCAAAAAGACACACTTATAGCGAATGTTGATTCCAAGCCATTGCAATCAGTAATATGGTCTACAAACAGCGATCAATTTGTTTTTGGCAGAGGCGCGAAAGAAAAAATAGAATATTTTATTGTTGATGCAAATGCTTTGGACAGAATTACCGCTTTAAGCAACATAACTACTCTGCCACTTGAGAGAGTTGAGTGGGATCCAAGAGCGCGCAATTCCTTGTACGCGATTTCAAGAGGCAATCTATATAGGATTCCTTTTCTGCTTAAAACCGCGCGCTTGATTTTTTCCGGCTCAATTGAGCAATATCTAGTGCAAGAAAAAAGAATTACTCTGATTCAAAAATCAGAAAAAGGAGAATATTCCCTGTCTTGGATAACTCCAAAAGACGTGAATACTGTTCATCTTGTTCCTTTTGAAAATCTGAATAATAATTCAGTGATTATAGAAACTCATTCCAATAGAATCGCTATTTTGGATTCTAAAACTAATGAATTGTCTATTGTTGATATTTCTATTCAAGATCCTCTTTCTGAAGAAGCTATTACTGAAATACAGGATGTTGATAAATTGATTTTTACCAAAGACGGAAGCCATCTTATATATACGGACAAATTCGGCATTTATATGCAGAACTTTAACGCGCCTATTACTATTATTCCGGAAAAAAACAATCATCAAATAATTGTAAAATATTCTTATCCTTTGCGCGAAATAGCGCTTTCTGAGGATGAAAATCATGTTTTCTTTATTACGGACAAATCTTTGCGCGTTGTGGAACTAAATACTTCTTACGCGCCAAGAGTGACTGAATTGATTCAAGACGCGCGCAATCTAAAAGAATTAAAGCTAAACTACAATCAAAAATTCGCCTCATTTATTGACAAGGATAATATGCTTAATGGATTAATGCTTGATTTAGAGGGCCAAGGATCCTTCTTTTCTGGCAATGAGTAAATTCGCGCTTAATAAAGAATCAAATGTACCAGCGTCTAGCCATTCTCCTTCAACTGTGCTGACTGTGAGTTCTCCTTTTTCTAAATAAGCATTATGCAGATCAACAATTTCATACTCACCTCTCTCGGATTTGGTAAGATTTTTTGCTATGTCAATTACGCGATTGTCGTAAAGATATAACCCAGTTATAGCGAAGTCAGATAAAAATTCTTTTGGTTTTTCTACTATTTTTGTTGCTTTATTGTTTTCGTCAAACTTAACTACTCCAAACCGTTCTGGATCTGGCACTTGTTTCGCGAATACGTGTCCGCCTGATTTGAAATTCATGATTGCTTCTGAAAAATCATCTTCAAATATATTGTCTCCAAGAATAAGAGCCACATTATCATCTCCTATAAAATTTTCTCCTATTGTGAATGCTTGCGGCAATCCTTCGGGATTATCTTGAATCTCATATGTAAATTTCATTCCCATTTCTTTTCCAGACCCTAATAAACGCAAAAAATCTCCAGATCGCTCTGGCGCCGTTATTATTAAAACTTCTTTTATCCCGCCTGAGATCAATGTTTGCAAAGGATAAAAAATCATTGGCTTATTATAGATTGGAAGTAGTTGTTTGGAGGTGACTTTTGTAAGCGGCGAAAGACGGGTGCCGCTTCCTCCTGCGAGTATTATGCCTTTCATATGTTTTTTGACTGTTTATAATCCTGCAATGCCTCCTGCCACGGACGAAGTGGCTCTAATTTGGTTGATACCATGACTGAATATTTCGGCCGTTTGGCTGGGGTTGGATATTCTTGAGTGGTGCATTCTGATAAATCAGCTTTGACACCAAAGACAGAAAAAATCTCTTTCGCGAATTCATACCAAGATGTTTCTCCATCATTTGTTCGGTGATATATTCCATACGGCTTTTTGTTTTCTACGATATCAAGCGTTGCTTTTGCCAAGTCAGGCGCGTAAGTCGGGGACCCAAACTGGTCATCCACAACTTTCAATGGCTCACCCGCCTTAGCCATTGAAAGCATGGTCTCAACAAAATTCTTTCCATGTATTCCATATAGCCAGGCTGTGCGGATAATGTAGTATTTAAGCAATGGCGATGCGGTCGCTCCCAGCGACCCCATCGCTTTCTCTCCTGCCAGTTTACTCCTTCCATACGCGTTTATCGGATTCGGAACATAGCTTTCAACATACCCCTCTTTTTTACTGCCGTCAAACACATAATCAGTTGAATAATGCACTAAAGTCGCGTTAAGACGATGCGCTACTTCCACCAGATATCCAACTGCTTCGCCATTCACTTTGGTCGCGATTTCTTCTTGTTCCTCGCATTTATCAACCGCGGTAAAAGCAGCCGCGTTGATAATGATCTCTGGATTTAAGGCGCAAATTTTTTCATCTACTTGGGATTTGTCAGTAATATCAATATCGCTCATATCCCAGAGCGTTGGATTATATTTTGCAAATGTTTGCGCCAATTCATGCCCAAGCATTCCGTTCGCGCCGATAATTAAAACCTTATCCATAATACTTTTTAAATAATCTTTATAGTCGCGTATAAAAACGGTAAAAACGGTCGGCGACCCCTAAAAAGGGTCGCCGACCGTTTTTATCCATAATGCTGTTTATAGTATTTCTGATACTCACCGGTTTTCACCCGTTCCCACCATTGCCGATTATTCTTATACCATTCAACAGTTTGCTTCATGCCTTGTTCAAGATCAAGGCTTGGCTTCCACCCAAGTTCTGTTCTTATTTTTGATGAATCAACCGCATATCTTTGGTCATGTCCTGGACGCAAACCCTCTACTGGCTCAATCATATCCTGCCCAAGATTAAGTAGATTTAAAATTACATCAGTAATTTGCTTGTTTGTAACTTCAGGATCATTTTCCGCGGCAATGTCATAGACCTCTCGGACCTTGCCTTTACGAAGAGCTAAGTCAATTGCTTTGCAATGGTCTTCAACATATAGCCAGTCGCGGATTTGAGTTCCGCCATCATAGAGCGGCAATTTTTTATCTGTGATCGCATTTGTTATAAACAAAGGAATAACCTTTTCTGGAAATTGATATGGCCCATAATTATTTGTGCAATGTGTAATTATTGCTGGAATTTCATGAGTACGGATTGCTGCTAAAACCAACATCTCAGCACCAGCTTTAGATGCGGAATATGGGTTTGATGGCCAGATATGGTCTCCAAATTTTGATTTTCCTGGAGCTTCAATGTCTCCATATATTTCATCGGTTCCTATATGAATATATTTTTTGATATTGAGCTCGCGCACTACATCAATTACATTTTGCGTTCCAATTATATTTGATTGTATAAACTCATTAGCAGAGTGAACTGATCTATCAACATGAGATTCAGCTGCAAAGTGAACAATTGCATCTACCCCTTCGGAAGCTTTACGCAATGCCTCAAAATCACAAATATCTCCTTGCACAAAAGAGTATCGGGCATCTTTCTCAACATCTTTCAAGTTCTCAAGGTTGCCCGCGTACGTGAGCTTGTCAAAATTGACGACAGAATCGTCCGGATGATTTTTGAGAATATATTTTACGAAGTTGGAGCCAATAAACCCGGCTCCTCCGGTTACTAGAATTTTCATAAATTATTTAAATACCTTTCTCGCTTTCTCCAATGATTCCGGATTGCCAATATCCATCACTTTGCCCTCAATATTATACGCGTACACTGGTTGCTTTTTATATATCCAGGCAACAAAATGTCCAGGCGCGTCCGCAGTTCCACCG
>Ga0210019_1005678_pt1 | contig 10303 bp, 12 predicted proteins | sample CryGeyCG2114_020_2_FD_183969 | JGI IMG/M metagenome (GOLD analysis project Ga0210019, IMG submission 183969) | Groundwater microbial communities from aquifer - Crystal Geyser CG11_big_fil_rev_8/21/14_0.20 (SPAdes) (version 2) | ecosystem: Environmental > Aquatic > Deep subsurface > Groundwater ...
TAACCCTCATCACATTTATAACAATCTCCTTCGCAGCAAGAATCGCCGGTAATAACGGCATTTGGTATAATTACAGAACTGCAACCAGGGGAGAAATTACAGGTTGAAGGGCAACCACCGTCGCAACCATCATCGGCGCCGCATAATTTCCCTTCGCAATCAGGAATGCAGCCTCCGCTATACTCCCCCAAAACCTCAAAATCAACCGCTACGCTTCTTCTGGTTTGTTGATACTGGCCCGTCGAAGTAAAAGTAACAACAGGGCTAACCGCAGAATAATCAATTTGATAAATACTATCATTGTCTAAATTGCCGGTGCCGGGAAAAACATCGACGGTGTCGATTCCGGGAAGAGGAAAACCGTTTTTTCTTACTTCCCATAAAGCCCGTTCCGCTCCGGCTTCAGCGGCAAAAAAAGCTTTAGTTGATTGTTCCTGCGTTCGGCTCATCTTTATGCCAGGAACGATTAAACCAGCCGCCCCCAAAGCTACCACTAAGATACTAGTCAATATCAACAGGGTCAGCAGAAGGGCTGAACCATTATTTTCTTTAAATTTTTTCTTTATATAAACTTTCATTTTAAAAATCTGTCCTTAAAAACCATCTTAATCTTTATCGTCTAGTAATTTATCATTCATAGTATCGGGAGGAAATGGTCGTCTGTATTTTCATAGTTTGCTTATGTATATCCTTGCCAACCGCCTCAATATCCATTTTCATGGTCGCCAATGGTTGCCGGCTGTGAAAAGCGCCAATTAAATCATCGGCAACTTTAAAATTCAGAGCCGTCACTTTTATCTTGCTGGGAGTAGTCAAGGCTATATCTGGCTCTCTTAAAACTTTTAAGGCCTCTTCTTCCAAATAATAAGCTACGCAGACATCGTCTTTATTTTTAAAATACAAAATATCGCCCTCACCGTTAGCCGTAACGTTATAAATTTTATTGGCCGCCACGGCCGGCGGATCAAATAAAGACTCACAATCATGGTTGCTGATAATCGCCGTCCTTATCTCTTTAGCCATAGCTTCAAAGGCATATCTCATGCTTTCCTGGATATTCTGGGAGGCAATAGCGTTGCGCTGCCCCTCAATTACCATTCTAAAAATTTGCGTAGCGGAAAGTATGACCACGGAAAATATGGCCACCGAGACTGTTATCTCCAGTAAAGTCACGCCTCTTTTGTTTTGTTTTATGCTCTTAAACATATTATTGCAGCGGAAATAAATTCCTAAAGGTCAATGTTATGCGTTATGAGTTATGAGTTATGAGTTATGCGATATGCGTTCTACCGCCAGTCATATAAAACCGTGTCAGCCACATACTGATAAGTTTGCCCCCTGTCTTCCCATTGAATTAAGCAGGAAACATTTAATAATTCAGAAGAAGTTTGGGTAATGGTAATTAAACGGCTGAATATGGAATCTGGATCGCCCTCTCCGTGCCAGTAGTAATCTTCCTCGCCAACATCATCTCTTTGTTGCAGTCTGGCCTCTCCTATGCCAGCCACGCTATTAATATTACCGGTGTAATCCACGATATAGGTGCCCGGGGTAATACCATTATCCCAGTCATTGCCGGCCAGCCAGTTATTATCCCTGATATTTCTCACTAATTCCAGCCCCTCCTGGGCTAGTTGCGAAGCAATCAAATTGTTTTTATTTATATATTCCACCTGAATATTCTGGGTAATCAGGGGTAGGACTCCGACCAATCCCATAGTAACAACAAGAATAGCTACCACTATTTCCAACAGACTGAGTCCAAAATTATTTTTACCCAGCGCCTTCAGCCAAGGTTTAATACCATGCTGGAAGGTACTGGATTTATTTGTGAATTCGAATATCATTTATGGCTTTAAATTATTTTATCAGTCAACCACTTCCACCAAACCAAAAAAATTAACTGCCACAGTCTTTGTTAAACTTCCGTCTTCCTCATGGAGTTTTATCTGCACCGCTTTATAATTATTCGCTCCGTCCCAAATATTGGTAACCGGGTCAGGAGGCAGAAAAGTAATGTCCGCGGAATCTATCAGGAAACCGGTGTCTATTTCGACTATCCTCACCCCCGCCGGCAAATTAACTGTTTGCCCATTTTTATCTTTATCATCTTCGCCAATATCATATTCCATATTGCCGTTGCTGTCAGCAAAAATTTTATAGCTTGTCGGCGAAGTAACCTTGTCAAAATGTACCCCCCAACCGCCGCTGGGCACGCTCAATCCATACTCTTTTGATCCCAAACTATAGCTTTGCGCCAATCTTATATCACTCACCAATTTTTGCGCTGACATGCTTAATTCGGATTGCTTGTTAGCCGAGTGATAATTAACTAAAAAAATTCCGGAAACCAAAGCGACAATCGAAACGCTTACCATTAGCTCAATCAGGGTAAACCCGGCATAACTTTTAAATTTCTTAACTAAAAGCATAAATTTTTATATGAATTCTAACTTAATTTTACCATATTTTCCCTAAAAACAAAAACCCCCTAGGGGCCTTATAAACGAAATTCTTAGGACTTTTAGGATTATTAGGAAAATAATTTTTTATATGCGGCTTATAACATAAAATCCTAAACTCTAAATCCGAAATCCTAAACAAACTCTAAATCACAAATAACAAAAATTATTTATTATCTTTTTTATTCTTTGTACTTTTTTCAATCATTGCTCCAAATATTTTCATTAGCTCGGTTGCTTCTCCAATTAAATATTGCTGTTCATTAATTAATTCTTGATTATTACCAACCTCAATTAATCTTAACCAATATCTGCTTTCTTTTGCTTCCTTTTTGCAAATTTTCGCTCGCATAATAAAATCTTTTTTAGAAAGAGATTCATTAGCTTCTATATAATTTCCTCCTACTGAACCAGATGATCTTATTAGTTGTTTACCGTATTCAATATTCGATATTGTTCTTGGAATTCTCTTAACTAAATCTCTACATCTTTTAGAAAATTCAAACGTTCTATCTTCTAAATCATATTGTTTTACCATATCTTTTGAAATTTATTTTTTGGGATTTGTTTAGGATTTAGAGTTTAGGATTTAGGATTTAAAGTAAAACTTAAATTGTGCCCTGGTCGCGTCCCGCGTTATGTGTTACGCGTTAAACGTTATGCGTTCTGTATTATCTGGGATTTACTTCTTTCCAGCCCGGCAAAGTTACATTTACACTTATGATTTCAGTCAGACTGCAATAAAAACTGTCACTGTCAGTCACCTTTAAAGTTACTTCCTGGTTGCCAGAAGAGTTGAAAATAATAGTTGGTGTAGAAGTAGCCGGATCATCAATTGAGGCGTTAGGCGCTGTCCATAACAGGCTAGTTATCGTGGTCCCGCCATAACTGGTCGAATTTTGGGTAAACTTCACCTCTTCATCTTTGCTTGGATTTTCTGGCACCCAAGTAAAAGCTACGTCTGGCAATTCATGTTTATAGGTGGTAAACGACGGCCCGGCAGTTAACTCTGAAGCGACATTAAAATTATCCCAAACCCTTACCCACCAATAATAAGTTTCGTCATAAAGAAGATCAGCCGGCCCAAGCAAATATTGGCTCGCGCTTTCCGCAACTTTCCCCGTATCCATAAGGGGGCTGTTGGGGTTGTTATTATCATTAAGAATAATTTGATAAGCGCTTTGGGAAGCTCCTTCGTCAGGATCGCTGAATTCCCAGCGCAGGAAAGCTTGTTTGGCATATAAGGCACAGGCCTGCTCATAGGTCCAGTTTGGAGCTGACAAGTTTATTGTCTGGGGAGCGGTATTTAATAAAGAGTAAACTTTATAGTCATGCCCGTCGCAGCCGCCGGCGCCCGTATCAGCGCAATTAAAGCTAATCCAGCCAATGCCGGCGCCATCTGTCCCTCCATTCCAGGCCCAACCGCTAAATTCACTGGTGCTGGAAGCTATGGAAACACCAAAAGTAATTCCACCGAACTTGAGCGGTAGCGGCGCTGGAAAACCTAAAGGCAATCCTCCCTCATTAGCTTTATTAAAGTTTATCCAGCCATCATCGCCCAAGGCCAAAATTTTCGCCCAGCCGGTTATATTTCCCGTTCCACTATCATAATTGGCTATAACTGTATCACTAGACAAAAAGGGCTCGGCTGGAGGGTCTCCGGTAGTTCCCGGAGCATCGGTTCGGCATTGAAATCCCCCCGGGCAATCATTATTTATTTTGCAAGGCTGTCCTACCCTGGGTCCGCCATTACAGGTTATTCTGTTAAAACTAACCCAGCCGATATTAGGGCTCCAAGCATAACCGGAAATATTTCCCGTTTCCAAATCAATATCAACCCCATAATCAACTGTCGCGCAGGAATTATCATTAGAGCAATTAAAACTAATCCAGCCGACATTCTCGCTCCAAGCATAACCAATAACATTATTGCCGCTTTCGGCCTGAGCGATTTCTTCGCTATCTTTAAATTCAAAATAAGTAATTAGAAACGCTGAACCGATTCCAATTATAAACATAACTATCAGTATTAACCAAGTTTTTAATTTAAAATAATCTCTCACCCCGTTAGCCCCGCTTAGAAATTTATTTCTAACGAGGTTAGAAATTTTTTTATTTTTTTTATTCATATCGATTTATTCCAATGCGGCAGAAACCGCAGTGTGGATATTTTATATATTTGAATATACTTTTTAAGCTCTCTGAGATAAAAAATCGCCTTTTACTCCGTTAGAAATCTTATTATTATTTTCAGCCAAATTTCTAACGGGGTTCATATTTTTATCTTAAATTTTTATAAAAATTATTTACAACAGTAACGGACGCATTCATAATAATTTTCAATTTTTACACTACTTATATAATTTTCACTTACTTTATATTGGTTACCTGCCCCAACAGAAGTGTAACCAGAAGGACAGGCGTCAGGAGTGCAAGCACAGGGACAATTGTTTGAGGGATAAGTAATGCACATACAACTGCCAATCGTATTAAAACATTCTCTCTTGCTGTCAACTTTAGTATTAAGGGAACTAATTTCCGTTTGCAACATAGTGGCTAATTCATTCCAATTAGTTTCTGTTAATTGCCCAGAGCCGCCGGTTCTGGCTTGGTCCCAGGTGGCATAGACATAAGTGGCGCCAATGGCTAAAAATATGCCGATAATTAGATAAATCAAACGGGAAGAAATAAATTTTAAGGTTTTTTTAAAAATGTTTTTCATATAATTAATCTTGGGACTTAGTCGCCTCCATGGCGACTAAGTCCCTAAATTTATTCTATTAGATAGAAATTTATTTTCGCCTAGCAGCAGTCTCTCCTTAGAGGACTGCTGCTTTAAAATTCTATCATTTCTACATTATAATACCATTTTCCTGCCCAGCAGTCCCTAATGGAGACTGCTGTAAGGCGCGATTATTCTGGCAAATATTTCTTCAACTCCTCTTTCCCTTGACTCGACTCTTTTATTATAATATTCACCAAATCTCTATATTCTTCTATAGTCTCAAATTGCGACAAAATTATATTCTTGTTGCAAAGCATCCCTCTCCTCTTTCCTGTGTAATCAAGGTAGCTTCCCCAAATCCAATTTTCGGCTTTGGCAATTTTATGAATTTCCGCATTGCCGTTGATATAGCCGGAAAGCCAAAGAAGATAAGAATCGGATTTGATGTGGATGGCTTTAAATGGCCCCTGGAATAGAGAGCCTGAACGGTTATATTTTTGGTTAAAATAACAAGTATAACCCGTACCTAATTTATGCATAAAAATTCTTATGCCATTATCTCTTAACTGTTTTAGCAAAAAATGAAAATGATTTGGATTAAGGCAATAAGTAATAAATTCTACCAAGGGGCTAAGCCCCGAAGCTTCGGGGCTTAGCCCCATCAATTCTCTATTTCTCGCGTAAACTCTTTGTTCGTAGATTGAATCATTATTAAACTCCCGTAAACTCTTTAAAAATCTTACATAATCCCATTTATCTAAAAACACCTCCCGTTTATCCACGCCCCGATTATAGATATGGTAAAATTCTCCGGTTTGAAATTCAAATTTGCGCATTTTAAATCTGGTCTATCTGCCAGTAGCTTTTATTTTTTAAGATTAAAATTTAGTTTATAAAATAAGGAATAAAAATAATTAAACCGACAATTATCGCTATAACCGAAGCCAACATTACCGCCGCCGCCATAATATCCTTTATTTCTTTAACATAACTGTCTAGTCTTGGTTTTAAAACATCAGTTATTCGTTCAATGGCGCTGTTTATTATTTCCATTAGAATCACCAAACCAATCACTAAAATTAAGATTAGCCATTCTTCAACTTCAATTCTAAAATACCAACCCAAGATTATAACCACCAGACCGGCTATGCTCTGAATTTGTAAATTCTGCTCTTCCTTCAGGGTTTTGCCCAGACCCCGGAAAGCGTAAGTAAAACTTTTATATAATCTTTTTATCTTTATCATGGTTATAATTTCTAAATCCCAAGTTCTAAATCTCAATTTCCAATAAAATCCCAATAAACTATTAAATCATAATCTCTCGGCTTGGGATTTGGAGCTTTATTGGAAATTTGGGCTTGGTCATTGGGATTTTTATTAGAAATTAGGTGAATTAAAAATTAGAAATTTTTATAAATTCTTCGCCCAATCTTTCCATCTCCCTTCGCCCAACTTCCGTCCCGTCATCATATCCCAACAAATGCAAAAGTCCATGCGCTAAAATAAAAATTAATTCTTCTTTGACCGCCCTCATACCCTGGCCGCGAAACTGCCGGGCCTGCCTTTTAACCTGATTGTAATCAATTATTATCTCGCCTAAAAATTTTTCTTCACCGGGAAAAGACAAAACATCAGTTACTCCGTCCACGCCCCGATATCTTCTATTTAATTTTCGTATTTTTTTATCCCCCACCAAAGCGATGGAAACGCTATAATCAGTTTTTTTATATGCCCGCAAAAATTTCTCTGCCGCTTTTTTTATCAGGGACAAATCAATTCTATTTTTAGTCTTATTATTTATTTCAACGACCATATTTTAATCCCCAATGGCTAAACTTTTAATCATCATGGCAAAAATATTTTTATAATCCAAAATTCCACTTGGACCGGCATTATACGATAAAACAAAGAGGTAATTGCGGTCATTATCTGTTAAATAAATAATTAAACCGTCTTCGCTTCTTACGCCTGACCAGCCGTTCCCGCTGACTTCCTGATCTACTTCTATGGTTTCAACCGCGAATTGCTCTCTATACCAATCTTCAACAGATTGCTTGTCAGCATTCGGTTGGACAATTATTTGAATAAACTGATTATCTCCGGATTTAAACATAATTGAATCATCGCCGCCAACCGAAGTTCTTGTCCAATTTGCCGGATAAAGCGCGCTATAACCAAAGGTTTTATTTATATATTCGCCAATATTAGGGTTATCAGCTAATTTTCCAGCCCCGGCCGGATTGTATAAACTCGTCATCTCCATATAATCCGAATAAGTATCGCCGTCGCTATCAGCATTCCCGTCGCTGCTGCCGAGCAGAATCTCTTCCTTCGCGGATAAACCGTCGCCATCGCTGTCTGCCAAAGAAATCTCCTCGGCTGGCGTTGAAGTAGCCTGGGTCTCTGCCTGGCCCGGAACAGTAGAAGTAGCGGCTTCCTCTAAATCACTTAAATAATCCTCTAGATTAGTAACCGGAGAAACTTCTTCCAGCTCCTCTTCCGTCTCTTCTTGAACACTTATTGGCGCCTCTGCTTCGGGTTCAGGTTTTTCTGTATAAACCTTGCTTTCCGGAGACGGCGCCGCTTGTTTTTCTGCCGGAGCTTTAAAAATAAACCAATAAAGAAAAAAGGTGATAACAATTATAAACACAAATCCTCCGGCCATTACCAAAATTCCGGTTTGCTTGGCTTTGTTCGTTTTTAAACCATCTTGCCTGAATTTTTCCGGCATCGTGTGAATGACAATTTCTTCGCCCATTTTTTTCTCCATTGTTTCTTTCTCCTTGTCTTTATTAAAAATTTTATTTTCTTCTTTCGGAGTTTCTTTCTTTTGTTTTTTAAATAAACTGAACATATTTATTATTATTATTATTATTTTACTTTCATATTTTTCCGTCAAATCAACGATAATAACCAATAATCAAATCTTTGAAATCCAAAGTTCTAAATCCCAATTTCCAATAAAATCCCAAATAAGAAGTACTTCAAAATTTTTTCTGCAAAATCATAATTTTTTGGCTTGGGATTTGGAGCTTTATTGCCTGCCCGCCAGTGCCAGGCTTTGGCAGGCGGGGAAATTTGGGCTTGGTCATTGGGATTTTTTGTTCTGACTATATCTGTTTTGAATTTGCTTATTGTTTGATTATTCCCTGCCTGCCGAAGCCTCGGCGCAGGCAGGGAATTTGATTATTGATTATTAATTGGTTAAAATTTCGGCCCCACTGCTGTTTCTTAGTAAAGAACTATGACTGAAAGCATAATTTCCTCTCCTTACTCTATCTCGTATAATTTTCCTGCGCCATTGGGATTATAGCCGTTTTTTACCTCATCTCCGTCCAGGTAGCCATCACCATCCGTATCGGCAACCAAAGGGTTAGTTTTATATACTTTTACTTCCTCGCGATCAAATAAGCCATCATTGTCAGTATCAATATTATTAATGTTAGTTCCAAGGGTTTCCTCTTCTTCATCAGATAAACCGTCCTGATCACTATCAGTTGGTTCGGTTACCTCTGGCGGAAAGAACATGCTTTCGGCCGGAGAGAGCGGTTCTTCTGCTGTTGGCGCTGGGGCTGGAACCCGATTTTCTTCCGAAACAGCGGGGATTTTCTCTTCCCTTAAGCTTTCTTCCTGTTTTTGTTCTTCCGCCCCTTTATCCAAAGAGAAATCAATCTTTTTTAAAAGCCAGAAAATACCGAAAATAATTAAAACTACCGCTATAATCAGTATAGCAAAAACAAGGATTTTTTTCATCTTTTCGCTTTTATTTTCCCCGGCTTCTCCCCCCGTCATAGCCGAGGCAAAAGGAGGAGGCGTGGTAGGAGTAACCGGCAACGCCCCAGGCCTTGAAGTATCCGGTTTGGCCGTTGCTTCAGTTCCGGAAAAAATATCTTCCACTTTATTGGTTTTTTTAGCTAAATCGTCAAACATAAATTTAATTTATTAATTTATTAGTTTATTATTTCGGTTTTTTGCGTTCCGCCGCGGCAGAATCTCTCCGCAGAGGATTCTGCCGTTTTCATCCCAGAACGTGGTTTTATTAGTATAACTAAACTGACAAGTGATGCGCTCTTCACTGGCAGAATCCCCTATATCGGGAGATTCTGCCACGGCAAAAAACACCATAAAATTCAACGGACGTTTATTGGGTCATTTTACAGCATTTTATACCCAATTGCACTGTATCTTCGTCGTGGTTACTATGATGGTCATTAAGTATTCTTACACCGCATACATATTCTCCATCATTACAGGTTTTAGTTTGTTTATCCCTGCAAGCATCGTTGTTACCACAGGAATTCCATTGCTGATCTGTATAGGTTGTCCAATCACCAGCGCCTGAACCAAGTTTCCCAAAAATACGTCCATTAACATCCAGTTTCGCTTTCGGATTAGGCACGCCGATACCGACGTCGCCAGTTTCATTTATGGTTATAGTATTCCCTCCAGCACTGGTTCCTAAATAGAGTTTGTCGTCAGCACTATCCCATTTTAACAAACCAAACTCGCCGCCGGCTTGAGAATCGCCTACTAAGATGAAGGGGTTATTGCCATTGTTTGTTACGTAAAGATTTCCATCATTTACGTGTAATTTGGTATAAGGACTATCCGTACCAATCCCCACTTTGCCGTCATCAGTTATAACCATTCTGTTGCTCCCGCGCCAAAATCTTAGATCATCAGAACTGGTTTCGTCGCTGTAAATCGCCCAATGGGAAGTGCCGTCGCCTAAAGCTAATTCTGCATTCTTTCCGTTTCCCCAAACATAGATGCCCGAACCGCCGGTAGAATCTTTAACTACTACCTCATAATTAGAATCAGGCGTAGCGGTATTTAAGCCGATTTGACCATTGATTATTAACTTACCAGTCATCGTACCGCCTTCGGTTGTAACAAAATCAATTGGTAATTTTTCCCAGTCTGTCGCAGTAAGACCCGTCCTGCTAGTATAAGTACCTGATAAGGCTAGAGCCTCCTGACCCGGCTTTAAGTCATATACAGCCAAGAAGCCAATAATCAGAATAAATAACACGATAACTCCGGCGATTAATTGCCTTTCTAATTTTTTAATTTTGGCTAAATTGTCTGGTTGAATGTTTTGCATATTTTTTAAATT
>Ga0210019_1005679_pt1 | contig 10301 bp, 9 predicted proteins | sample CryGeyCG2114_020_2_FD_183969 | JGI IMG/M metagenome (GOLD analysis project Ga0210019, IMG submission 183969) | Groundwater microbial communities from aquifer - Crystal Geyser CG11_big_fil_rev_8/21/14_0.20 (SPAdes) (version 2) | ecosystem: Environmental > Aquatic > Deep subsurface > Groundwater ...
ATTATGTCAGGATTTTTAATTCTTGTAATTGCCATAGTTGTTGTCGCTTTTGCGGTAGTGGCTATGTACAACGGTTTGGTGCGTAAAAAGAACGAGGCGCAAGAGGCGTGGAGTGGGATTGAAGTGCAGATGAAACGTCGGCATGATTTAATTCCGAATTTGGTAAATACGGTAAAAGGGTATGCAACACATGAAAAAGAGTTATTGGAAAATGTTACTAAGGCGAGGTCGGAGGCTGTTAGTGCTAAAGGCGTTGTTAATCAAGCTGATAAGGAAAACATGCTGAGTTCAACATTGCGTTCTTTGTTTGCGGTTGCGGAAAACTATCCGGACTTAAAGGCGGATGCTAATTTTCGGCAATTACAAACTGAGCTTACAGATACTGAAGATAAACTGATGTCTGCTCGTCGTTTTTACAACAGTGCTGTTAAGAGCTTGAATGTTGCGTTGGAATCTTTTCCGTCTAATGTTATTGGAAATATGTTTGGCTTTGTTAAACGTGAGTTTTTTGAATTGGATGAAGGGGAGCGAGCAGCAGCAGAAAAGCCACCTAAAGTTGAGTTTTAGTTCTTTTTAATCAAAACTATGGAAGATTTACAATCTTTGCCAATTCCTTTGGGTGAGCAGATGCGAAAAAATCGTTATCGGACGGCTTATTTGTTTTTGATTTTTCCGGTTATGATTTTGGGTCTGACTTATTTGGGTTTGTTGGCTTCCGTTTTTTTTGCGGGTGACTCTTCGTTAGGGCATCTTAGCCCGATTGATTTGGCCAATGAAATGATGTCGACAGTTGGGTTTTGGGTGATTGTAGCGGTTTTTATTTATTCGTTGATTAGTTATTTTGTTGGATCAAAGATGTTATTGGCTTTTGCCGGTGCAAAGCCGATTAAAAAAAGTGACTACCCGGAGTTGTTTCGGGTAGTTGAAAATGTATCTATTGCTGCCGGTTTGCCAAAAACCCCCGATATTTATGTGATTAATGATCCGAGTCTAAATGCTTTTGCAACAGGTCGAGATCCTTTGCATGCTACGGTCGCAATTTCTCAAGGTTTATTAGATACTTTGGATAAAGCCGAGCTGGAAGGGGTGATGGCGCATGAAATTGGTCATATTTTAAATCGAGATATTCGCGTGATGATGTTGGCGGTTACGTTAGTGGGGGCGATTGAGATGATTGGCGAGATTTTGATTAGGATGCGTGGTCGATCTGAAAAATCTAATAATCCATTGCCGTTAATTGGGATTTTGTTTTTGACGGTTGGTGTTTTGATCGGCGTTTTAACACGTTTGGCAATTAGTAGAGAACGTGAGTATTTGGCAGATATAACGAGCGCCCATTTAACCAGTAATCCCCGGGCATTGGCTTCGGCGCTTAAAAAGATTGCTGGAGATGCGCGCATCGAGGTTTTAGATGGTAAGTCTAGTATGGCTGGTCTTTGTATTGCAGATCCTACGGCTAGCGGGCATAAATATCATGCTGTCGCTTTTAGTGGTGATAATAAAAAGCCACGATCGGGGATCGTAGCTTTTTGGCGTAATACTTGGTCGACTCATCCGCCAATAGAGGATCGGATTAATCGATTAGAACGGTACTAGATTATTTCATGATGTGAGCTGACATATCGTTGAGGCGGTTGGCGTAGCCCCATTCGTTGTCGTACCAGGCAATTACTTTGATAAGATTGCCGCCAATGACGTTGGTGTATTCAGCGTCTACAATTGCAGAGTTTGGATTACCTTGGTAGTCCACGGAAACTAGGGGAACATAACTAATGTCGACAATGCCTTTTAGCTTGCCTTGGCTGTAGCGTTTGAATAGTTCATTGATTTCTTCAATGGTGGTGTCTTTTGCAACTTCGGCGACAAGATCCACAATGGAAACGGTTGGGCTAGGGATGCGAATGGCCATGCCTTGGAATTTGCCTTCTAGCTCGGGGATGACTAGTGAAACGGCTTTGGCGGCACCAGTTGATGTTGGAAAGAATGATAAGGCGGCGGCACGTCCACGACGGGCGTCTTTGTTGCTGCCATCTACTAAGTTTTGGCTGCTGGTATATGAGTGAGTTGTGGTGATTGTTGCGCGTTTAATCCCAAATTCATCATTAATGATTTTAGCAATTGGTGCTAAGCAGTTTGTTGTACAAGAAGCGTTGGAAACAATATGGTCTGCGGAATTGTATGTGTCTTCGTTAACGCCAATACAAAATGTTGGCATATCGTCTTTACCGGGTGCGGAAATTACTACTTTTTTGGCACCGGCTTTTAAATGTTTGCCTGCTGTTTCTTTTGTACGGAATATTCCTGTACATTCCATAACAACGTCAATGTTTTCGGCTGCCCATGGGAGATTTGTAGGTTCGCGTTCGCTGTGTACTTTAATAAATTTGCCATTTACGGTAATACCATCTTCTTTAACTTGAACGTCGGCGTTTAGTTGGCCGTAAACGGAGTCCCACTTTAAAAGATGGGCTGCTTGTTCCGGTCCACTTAAGTCGTTTACAGATACAATATCGATTACCGGATTAATTAAATTAGCTCGGAAGGCGAGGCGACCTATGCGCCCAAAGCCATTGATTGCAACACGAGGCAGACTCATAAGTATTGGAAATTAGGGATTGTTGCGTGTAATATAGTGATGTTTCTTTTAACTGAAAAGGTATTTTTATGAAAGAATTGGAATTGTTGAGTATTGGACTAAAGTTTGGCCAATTGGTTTTGTATCCAACGGATACTTGTTTGGGGTTGGGGCATGATATTCTTTCTAAAGAAGGTGCTAGGCGTTTGTATGACTTTAAGGGTATGCCTGCAACTAAACCGTATAGTGTTTTGGTTAATGATATTGAGATGGCCAAAATTTATGGAGAGTTTAACTCTTTAGCTTTGGAATTATGGGAACGATATTTGCCAGGTAAGTTGACTATTTTGGTGCCGAGAACAAAGGCTTTGCCGGCTAATGTAAATGAAAATTACGATTACGTCGGTTTTAGGTGGATGGATGTGCCGGAGGTAAATCAATTAATTAGTAATTTGGGCAATCCAATTAGCACGACTTCGGCTAATAAATACGGGGAAAAGGTTATTCGTAGTTTAGATGATTTTGTTGGTCAATTTGGCGATGCTTTAGCTGATGTTAACTTTATGGTTGATTTTAGAAAGGAGTATGACAATAGGCCTTCAACAATTGTAAAGGTATTAGGAGAGAAAAAAATGGAATTAATTAGGGAGGGAGAACTCTTTGAGAAAATTAAGCAGGAATTGGGAGCTTACATCTACTGATTCAATTGTAAAAAAGACAATTGTTAGTGAGAATATTGTGCCAATAGCTGCGGCTAGCAGCGTTTTTTCACGTGGTAAACCAATAAGGTAGCCAATAATTATGCCGGAATAACTGCCGCTAAAAGGAAGAGGTACGGCAATAAATAGGATGAGGCTGATGAGGGCAAAACTTTCGATGCGTTTTTGATGACGGGTTTTGATCATTTCAATTAGTTTGTTGATCTTATTGTGAAACCAGTGATCTTTTTCTTGGTCAAAAATCGCATAAAGTAAGTAAGTTACGGCAATAATGCTGATTAGATTACCCAAAAATGCCAACGGCAAACTAATGTAGACGGGGATATCGAGAATTTTATAGCCAAATGCAAATCCAAAACGCGCTTCAATAATGGGAAGGCTGCTGGCAATGATTGTGAGTAAGTAGTGATACATAGCTGTTTTTACATTATATGGTGGTACTGTGGTTTGTTTGGCACAAAATATAGTGGTCTTCGTTCTGGTTTTGCTCTTATTATAGCTATAAAATGATAATTGTGAATAAAAAAGTAATGCAATAACTCTTGATTACGACAATCTTATTTCCGATTGAGCGTTTTTGCCTATGTGGATAGTTGATTTGGAGGGTGATTAGTCAAATATTGTATAGTAAATTTGTCCTATTTATAAGGGATAATTTGACAATTAGGGGTTTGGCTCTTAAGCTAGTTGTTACCTAATGGACAAATAAGTTATCCACTAGTTGTGCACAAGTTTTACACAAAACAACCATTGATTATGCCAACTACGCCTTCTGCTCCATCAAATCATGAACCGGTATTACTTGATAAGGTGGTCGAATTACTTGAAATTAAGTCTGGTGATGTTGTTGTTGATGGTACTTTGGGGTTAGGTGGTCATGCAAAGCGTTTTGCAGAATTGGTAGGTGAAGAGGGGCGTGTAGTCGGCTTTGATTTAGATGGTGCTAATTTGCAGTTGGCACAACGAAATTTGCGTAAATTTGAAGGGAGGGTAACCTTTGTGAATGATTCATATGATAAAATTGATCATTATTTGAAAGCGTTGAAATTGCCACCTTATAATAAAGTTTTATTGGATTTAGGTGTGTCTTCACCGCATTTTGATGATGCAGAACGTGGGTTTTCTTTTCGGAAAGCCGGTCCATTGGATATGCGTTTTGATAAACGGTTAAATGTAACGGCCGAAAAGATTCTGCATAAGGCTACACAAGAACAGCTTGAAAATATTCTGCGTAATTTTGGTGAAGTAGCGAATTTTCGGAAGACAGCGCGTAAAATTGTAGAAGAGCGTAATGCGAAACGCTTTACTTCAACAACTAATTTTGTGACTCGAATTGAGAGTGTGTTGCCTAAGCAAACGCAAAACAAAGTATTGGCACAAATTTTCCAAGCTTTGCGAATTGCGGTAAATGATGAACTAAATGTATTGCAGAGAGGAGTACATAACTTATGGACGAATCTTTCTGTAAATGGCTTTATTGCTATTATTTCTTATCATTCATTGGAGGATAGGCTGGTGAAGCAATATTTCGCACCAAAACTAAAATCTTGTATTTGTCCAAGTTCGTTATTGAAATGCGAATGCCGTGCTAAACCAGAGGCATTTGCGGTTACTAAGCGAGTTGTTGTTCCAACAAAGGAAGAGGAGGATGCAAATCCACGTTCACGCAGTGCAAAACTGCGTGTTTATCAAAAATTAATGTAAGTATATGCCTCATTATTTGATTACCAATGAAAATAAGTCGGGAGTGGGTTTAAAAGCTCATACCTTAAAGCAGAACTTTTATGTTGGTCGTTACTCTTTGATGTTTTTAGTTTTGTTTTTTGTTGGCATATTGAGTTTTGTTTACTTGGTTCATTTTAATGGAACAGCTACGCGTGGCTATGAGATTGCTCGTTTAGAATATGAGCGGGATGAGCTTTTAAATAAACGAGAACAAAATAATATCAGTTTGTCAGAAAGCCAGACATTGGAATTTGTGAAAAACAGTAGTCGAATTCAGCAGATGAGAACGCCAAAAGAAGTAAATTATTACTGGCCGGTAAAAGATAATGAGGTGGCATTAGCGAAGTAGTGTTGCAATCCTTTTGGGGCATCTTTAGAATGGTCGCGTAAAACAAGTAACCCATATTTTATGGCTAACCAAGATGTATTTCGGTTCTTTCGAAAAGTAAGAATGACAACAGGTGAAGCAGTGCGAGTACGACAAATATTGCGCGCGAGTGGAACATCGATGATTCTTCCTTATGATCAGTTTGTTGAACATGATAATCGGCATAGAGAAAATGATTCAGGAGCAGAAGATCCGGATTACATTATGAAGCTTGCTGATGTGGGTGGATACAATGCCGTGGCTGTCCATTACGGAGTTGCTAAGCGATATTGGTCTAAATTGGAGGGCAAAGTGCCTTTGATTTTAAAAGTTAATGGTAAGACCAGTATCCCTTCACAGGAGGAACCGTTAAGTGTGCATACTTCTTGGATGGAGGATGCAATTAGGTTGGGAGCTGTAGGTATTGGTTATACTATGTATTATGGGTCACCGCGTCAGGATGAAGATATGCCACAACTAGCAGAGTTACGTCGTTTATGTGATGATTATGGGATGCCTTTAATTGTTTGGGCTTATCCTCGTGGTATTGGTATTGACGCCAAGGGTGGACCGGACAGTAGTTATGCTTTAGAAAGCGCCGCAAGGATGGCAATGGAAATGGGTGCGACAATTATTAAGTCAAATTTACCAAAAACTGGTAAGGCTGGTTATATGGAAAATGAAGGTATTCCAAAGTATTTCCGTGATTTAGAAGGGGATTTGCAAAAACTGGATCCATTAGCTCAAAAATTAGAACGTGCCAAACGAGTTGTGGAAGCTTGTCAGGGTGTGCCGGTTTTGTTTAGTGGCGGTTCAGAGATTAGTGACGCCGATTTAATGGAAAATGCTTCGGTTTGTGTTGAAGGTGGTGCCTTTGGTTTTATTTTTGGTCGCAATATGTGGAAGCGGCCGGAAAAAGAAGCGCTTGTGATTACAGATCAATTGCAAACAATGTTAGATCAAAAAACTAATCCCATTTTTTAATTATGTTATTAGCTAACTATTTAAGGCAGTGCGGTGTTGATCTTGATTTGCAGTCTGTAATTTTGAGGATTGCTCAAGGTTCGGTTGAGTTGTGTTCACGGGTTGACAATAATGCTGCCGTTACGGTTGGTGAAGAAAATTTATCCGGGGATGAGCAGATCAAATTAGATGTGCTGGCTGACGCGATTTTTACCGGTGTGTTACAAGGTGAGAAAGTGGTTTATGCGCTTGTCTCTGAAGAGAAAGATGATCAAGAGTTAGTTAATGAAGAAGGGCGTTTTACCGTTGCTTTTGATCCGTTGGATGGATCGTCACTGGTTGCTGCTAATTTTTCGGTTGGTAGTATTTTTGCTATCTATGAGGCAAAGGGCGCGATAGGTGTAACCGGTGCTGATTTGGCTGCTGGGATTTATTGCTTATATGGACCAAAGACAATGTTAGTATTTGCAATTGGTGATAAGATCGCTTCTTTTACAATGCATAAGGGGGAATATTATTTAGAAAAAAATGACCTTAGGATTGCTGATACAACAAAGTATTTTGCGCCCGGTAATTTGAAAGCGGTCAATTATAATTTAAACTATGGTAAATTAGTTGATTATTGGATTAGTCATGATTATAAATTGCGTTATTCCGGTGGCATGGTGCCGGATATTCATCATATGTTATATAAGGGCGATGGTGTGTTTGCGTATCCAGGGATGACTGATCAACCAAATGGTAAATTGCGTTTATTGTATGAGTGTATTCCAATGGCTAAGATTGTTGAAGCTGCGGGTGGTTTTTCTACGGATGGGGAGCAAAGTATTCTTACTAAAAAAGTGGAATCGTTGCACCAACGAACAACATTTTGTGTGGGGTCAAAAGCGGAGGTGGATCGGTACATTGAGTTGCAAGTTTAATTGTAATGACAGCTATACTGAATTCATTCTTTATCTTTCACCCAACCCATGCTACAATTACCAGATAGAATCTAACATTGCCCCATGGCATATACTTGGCGAAAGGCCCGACGGGGCGCCTCCCTAATCATCGCCATGTTTTTATGCGTTCTAATTTTGCTGTATGCCATGCCCCTGGCAAATTTAAATGTAGCTATTATAAAAAACATAGAAAGAGCCCAAGACGCCGGAGCCCTAAGTGACGCCCGTAACAGTGCCGAACAAATCGCCGGTGATTTGGTAAGTACTGCCACAAACCCCTTTGCTGCCGCTAATGCGCCAGTTAATGACTATAGCCTTTATGTAGATGGCCACAACGGCAAATCTATCCGAACAGATGTCTGGATGTCATCGGGATGTCCTGTGCCATATATTCCAGCCAACAGTAATGATCCGATTCTTGACTTAGGTGCTGTTGCAGATTCAACAGAAACGTTCACAAGTTACGATGAAGCTTCACAGTATAATGGCTTTTTAAACACATTTTCATCAAACACCTTCACTACAACAACCCTACAAAAACATTGTTACGGTCCCACTTATGAAAGTAATGCCAAGCACTACTATGTATATCCATCCCCGGTTGTAAATCACCCATATAGAGCCCCAACTACTGTTGCCAGCAATTGCGAACCTCGTAAACTATATAACACCTATAAAAATGAGCCAATTGATCCACTTAGTCATCCGTGTTATTGGGGAGATTTAGAACCCGGTGAAACTGTACGCATACCGCTTAATAAATATGGATGGAGTTTATCTGAGATCACCAACCTAAAACTACGTCTGCGGACTAAGTGTGTGGATGGGAGTGATTGGTGTAAGGATAGGGGACGGGAGACGTATGATGTACAACTAGCCAATCCATTAGTTGACGATAGTGATACAATTGCGACTTGGGTGTTGGAAGTTAATGGTGGGGAAGAGAATTATGGGAGCTCGCGGGGGGATGTTAGGACTATTCAAAACGCTAATAATTGTAGTAATGCATCTAATTGTCGAGTGTTTAACGAACATTCTGAAATTAGTAAATTCAGAATGCAATCAGGTAGTTTTCTTTTCTACAATAATTCATATTTAAATTTGCAAAATCTTTTAGATGATTTTACTCGTGGCTTAGAGGTGGTAAACTTAAGTACAAATGGCTCTGCAAGTAAAGACACTGAATTTGACAATGACAGTAATCTACTTATGTATTTTAATAGAATATTTGGAAGTAGACCGCCAGAAATAACACTTCAATTAATCAATCTCACTCGTAATGATAATAATGGTCAAACTCTAGAGTATCAAATTATTTCAAATAGGAAAATCCCAAAAAAATAACAGCTTTTAAAATATTGCAACCATGAACACTTGACAAGATAGGCAGTATGACGTTAAACTGGCTCATCAAGTTTTAATTTTGTCAAACCATGGGATCACTAACATCAAAACGGTTTGAAAGTAGTAATGCTACCTTAAGAGGTAAGTTATCTCAGACTCGTACAATTAGTACAGTAGGCGCCGCCGCCGCCGCCTTTTTATTGGTTATGGCTGAGGAAACAAAGGATTTATGCGCCCAAACATTAGCAGGGATAACATTGGAGGAGCAGCCACGCAGTAGTTTTATTCCTACAAGTTATGGTATTGTTTATGCTCCGCTTAGTGATATAGATATCAATGGAGATTATGCTGATATTGTGCGCGTAGCAAATTATAAAGATCCGAATGACGGAAGTTATTGTGTAAATACACATAACAATAATAGTTTGTATATAGCAAACGACTTAAAATGTTCGGGTCCAGAGCCGGAAGATCTTGTTGTATCCGGGAGTCCAGGGGTGATACCTGTTCTAGACTTATTTACTTATGGTCAAACTGATGAACATACTCTTTTTCATGTAACTAATGATTTAGGTACACCTTTTTGGATACGCCAAGCAAGTGGAGGAGAATATCATCCAATAACTAGTAATCCATCCGACCTCATTAAGATGCAGAGAGGTGGGCAACAGTTCGCAATTACAGAAGATGCTATAAATTCATCAAGCCAAATGGAATTAAATGATGACGGTACATTAGGACGTAGCACAAATCTTGATACTAATCCTGTGAGATGTGGCGTGGACCGTCGTGCTTATTCTGTCGTTGTTAGTCTTTCAAAATTACCTAACAGTGAGATCATTAGCACGGTATATCGGAATGGCGAGGAACGAGAATTGATTGATTGGCATTATAATCAAAATACTGCAGAGTTTGACTGCAATGCATGGATATTCCACATAAATGATTTTCCAATAGTGACAGCTAATGGTAGAGAATATGAACCTTATGAGATGAGGCATGTATTTGATAGAGAGGCAGATGGGAAAATAAGAATTTTTGTTGCTTATCAAGATATAGCCGACACTTCCAAAACTAGAACATTTCCGTTTTATGGCTATTTGAGAGGACCTATTATAGACACAGATGGAGACGGTGTAGCAGATACTGGTGACAATTGCCCCGATAGCCCAAATGCAGATCAAGCCGACACAAATGGCAATGGCATTGGTGATGCATGTGAACCAGTTATACCACCCACAGACTCAGATGGTGACGGTGTCATCAACGTAGAAGATAATTGTCCGACTGTCTTTAACCCGGACCAAGCAAATGCAGATTTTGAATGGGATGGTGGCGATGCCTGTGACCCTTGCCCGGAAGATCCCTTAAATGAATGTACAGCTTGTGATAACTTTGTTGCTGAGCCTTGCCCACCTACCACTATCCAAAATTGTTATGCTATTGGTAATATAGAAGTACCAGGTATAACAACATGTAGCGAGGGTGAGAATGGTACAATGAATACAAGCTGTGAGTTAAATCTGGCTGGATGCAGTTGTGCGGAGCTGCGTCCTATTTATGTTAGTAGTAAAACCGGAGGGGAAAACGAGCCTGGAGCAGTCTGCGAGCTTTCCACACCGTACACCTGTAACGATGGTACGCGTTTATCCGAAGGTATTATT